>Ga0335082_10002865_pt1 | contig 18663 bp, 14 predicted proteins | sample Lox_Sample_41_FD_206718 | JGI IMG/M metagenome (GOLD analysis project Ga0335082, IMG submission 206718) | Soil microbial communities from Loxahatchee National Wildlife Refuge, Florida, United States - Lox_Sample_4.1 | ecosystem: Environmental > Terrestrial > Soil > Wetlands | place: USA...
CTCGCAGAAGGAGAGGAGCGAGCAGTTGGCGTGCGTCTGGGGGCCCTTGCAGCCGAGCTTGTAGAGGCAGTAGCCGTTGCGGTGGCCCTCGTCGCCGAACACCTGCGCGAAGCGGCCGGCGTCGAAGTGCGGCCGGCGCGGGCAGTCCTCGTGGATGACGCGGCCGTAGGCGAACATCGGGCGCGCCTTCTCGTCCAGCTTCGGCAGCGTGCCGAAGGTGGCGAACTGGAGCACGGTGCCGAGCAGGTTGTACGGGTTGGCCGGGCAGCCCGGCAGCGTCACCACCGTCTTGCCCTTCAGCACCTCGGGGGCGCCGACGGAGCCGGTCGGGTTGGGCGGCGACGCGGGGATGCCGCCCCACGACGCGCAGGAGCCGATGGCGATGATGGCGCCGGCCCTCTCCGCCACCTTCTTGACGGTGTCCACCGCCTTCTTCCCGCCGACGTAGCAGTAGATGCCGTCGTCCTTGAGCGGGATGGCGCCCTCGATGATGAGGACGTAGCCGCCCTTCTCCATGGCGGCCTCGAGGTTCTTCTCGATCTGGTAGCCGGCCGCGGCGTGGAGCGTCTCGTGGTAGTCGAGCGAGACGAGGTCGAGCACCAGCGAGGCCACGTCGGGGTGGCTGGTACGGAGCAGCGACTCCGTGCAGCCCGTGCACTCCTGGTAGTGGAGCCACACGACCGACGGCTTCTTTCCGGCCGCGACGTGCTCGGCCATCTTCTCGCCCGCCCATGCGGGGAGGCCGACGGCCGCGGCGGCCGCGGTGCACACCTTGATGAAGTCGCGGCGGGAGACGCCCTCGGTCTCCAGCGCGCTGATCGGGTTCTGATCGGAGCCCATGTTGGTCATTCCATCCTCCGGGTGGCGGGCAGACTACCGCGCCGACCTCAAATTGCAACGTGGCAAAACTCATGGCTAATTTGGTCAATTGGTTCGCGCAAAATTTGCCTGGCCAGCGGGGAAGCCGGCCGCAATCGCGGGCGCACTGGCACACCCTCGCCCCGGCATTTCTTGACCGTCGTCAACGAAAGGCCCAAGCGGAAGGCCAAACCAGGCCGAAAAATGGCATTTGTGGACTTCACCGGGCAACATTGACCCATCGACTCCACGACAAAATTTGCGCGACGGTGGACCGAGAGAAAAATCGACGCAGGGATGGCTCCGGGGCCGGATCGCGGCGCCAATCCCGTCTCCCCGGAGCGGGGACGGTCAGGCCCGCCGCCGTCACGCGACGTGCGTCATTCACGTAACGTCATCAGCGGCCGGGGCGGGCGCGCGATCGGCGCCGGGGAGATCGCGCGGGCGGTCCTCAGGCCCAGCGCTCGATGACCACCCGCGACTCCGTGTAGAAGCGGACCGCGTCCTTGCCGGTGGCGTGCAGGTCGCCGAAGAAGGAGTGCTTCCACCCGGCGAACGGGAAGAACGCCATGGGCGCGGCCACGCCCACGTTGATCCCGACCATTCCCGCCTCGACGCGGGTGCGGAAGAGCCAGGCGGCCCGGCCGCTGGTGGTGAAGATGCTCGCCGCGTTGCCGAAGCGCGAGCGGTTCACGAGGTCGATCGCCTCCTCGACGCTGGCGGCGTGGACGACGGAGAGGAGGGGCCCGAACACCTCCTCGCGCGCCACCGCCATCTCGGGCCGTACGCCGTCGAGGATGGTCGGCCCCACGAAGAACCCGCCGCCGGTCCCCGCCCGGGCGCGGCCGTCGACGAGCAGGCGCGCCCCCTCGGCCAGCCCCTTCTCCACGTAGCGCGCCACGCGGGCGCGGGCCTCCTCCCGGATCACCGGCCCCATCGCCGAGTCCTCCAGGAACGGGTCTCCCACCTTCACCGCCGCCGCCTCGCGCGCCACCCGCTCGAGGATGGGGCGCGCCCCGTCGCCCACCGGCACGAGCACGCTCCCGGCCAGGCAGCGCTGGCCGGCGGCGCCGAAGGCGGAGCCCATCACCGCCTTCACCGTCAGCTCCGGGTCGGCGTCGGGCAGGACCACCAGGTGGTTCTTCGCGCCGGCCATGGCCTGCACCCGCTTCCCGCTCGCGGCGGCGCGGGCGTAGACGTGGCGCGCCACCGGCTCGGAGCCGACGAACGAGACGGCCCGGACGAGCGGGTGGTCGAGCAGCGCGTCCACCGCCTCCCGTCCGCCGTGGACGACGTTGAGGACGCCGGGCGGCAGGCCGGCCTCGACCAGCAGCTCGGCGAGGCGCACGCCGGTGAGCGGCGTCCGCTCGGACGGCTTCAGCACGAAGGTGTTCCCCGCCGCGATGGCGATGGGGAACATCCAGAGCGGGATCATCGCCGGGAAGTTGAACGGGCAGATGCCGGCCACCGGCCCCACCGGCACGCGCACGGTGTGGCTGTCCACCCCGCGGGCGATCCCCTCCACCGTCTCGCCCATGAGCAGCGACGGCATCCCGCAGGCGAAGTCCACCACCTCGATGCCGCGCCGGACCTCGGCGCGCGCGTCGTCGAGGAGCTTGCCGTTCTCCCGCGCGACGCAGCGGGCCAGCGCCTCGTGCTCGCGCTCCAGGTGCTGCTTGTACCGGAAGAGGACCTGGGCGCGCTCCGGGACCGGGACGGCGCGCCAGGCGCCGAAGGCGCGGTCGGCGGCGCGCACCGCGGCGTCGATCTCCTCCCTCCCGCAGCGCGGGACGCGGGCGATCTCGCGGCCGGTCGCGGGCTCGTAGACCGGATCGGTGTCGGACGCGGCGGCCGGGCGGAAGGCGCCGTCCACGAGGACGGGGACGGGCGAGGCGTCGGGACGGTCCGCGGCGGGGGTGGGCTGGGCCATGTGTCGATCCTCCGGGCCGGTCGCCCGGGGCGGCCGGCGGCGGCGCGGCGGTCACTTCACGGCGCCGACGGTGAACCCCGCGATGAACCGGTCCAGGAAGACGTTGTAGACGAGCGCGATGGGGAGGCTCGCCAGCAGGCAGGCGGCCATGAGCGAGCCCCAGTAGTAGACGTCGCCCCGTACCAGGAAGATGGGGACGCCCACCCCCACGGTCTGGTGCTCGGCGGTGGAGATGAAGGTGAGCGCGTAGACGAAGTCCTGGGTGGTGAGGGTGAAGGCGAAGATGACGACGGTGAGGATCCCCGAGACGGAGATGGGGATGATGAGCTTCAGGAAGGCGCCGAAGCGGGTGAGGCCGTCCACCAGCGCCGCCTCCTCGATGTCCCGCGGGATCGACTTGAAGAACCCCATCAGCAGCCAGGTGGAGAAGGGAACGGTGAAGGTGGGGTAGACGAGCACGATCGACCAGATGGAGTCCTGCAGGTGCAGCTCGGCGACCAGCCGCGAGAGCGGGATGAAGAGGAGGGTGGGCGGGACGAGGTAGGTGAGGAAGATGCCGATCCCGAGCTGCTGCCCCCAGCGGCCGGTGAGCCGCGCCAGGGCGTAGGCCGCGGGCACCGCGAGGAGCAGGGTGATCGCCACCACCACCGCGCCCACGAAGGTGGAGTTCAGGAACCAGCGGACGAAGAGCGTCTCCTGGAAGAGGAGCCGCAGGTGCTCCAGCGTCGGCGCCTGGTTGAAGACGAACGGGTTGTTCTCGACGTTGTAGAGATCGCTCGTCCGCTTGAACGCGGTGATGAGCATCCAGAGGAACGGGAAGCTGAGCGCGGCGGTGAAGGTGACGATCACCGTCCAGTGGCCGAGCGCCCCGGCGAGGCCCGCGCGACGGGCGGCCATGTCAGGTCACCTCCGACCGCGCCGCGGTCCGCAGCATGAGGACGGCCACCACCACCAGGATGGGGACGAGGAAGATGGAGATGGCGGCGCCCTCGGCCAGGTCCGAGCCGAGCACGCCGGTGAAGAAGGCGAGCGACGGCAGCACCTGCGTCGTGTCGTACGGCCCGCCGCGCGTCAGCACGTACACCACGGTCATGTCGGTGAAGGTGAAGATGACGCCGAAGAGCAGGGCCACGTTCATGATGGGGCGCATCATGGGCATGGTGATCTGGAACAGCGTGCGGAAGAACCCGGCGCCGTCCACGTTCGCCGCCTCGGGGATCTCCTTGGGGATGGAGGTGAGCCCCGCCAGCATGATCACCGTGGAGAAGGGGAGCATCCTCCAGGTGTGGACCAGGATCACCGAGATCATGGCCAGCGCCGGGGTGCCGAGCCACATGGGCGGGTCGAACTTGTCGACGAGGTGCAGCGCCGCGAGGCCCCAGTTGATCACGCTGTAGATGGAGTCGAGGATCCATTTCCAGCCGATGCTGCCCAGCGAGATGGGCGCCACCCATGGCAGGAGGATGAGGAACCGGAAGAAGCCGCGGCCGCGAAACGCGTCCTTGAGCGCGAGGGAGAGGATGGTGGCGCCGACCAGCACCAGCACCTGCGAGGCCACCGTGAAGACGGCCGAGTTGACGAGCGCGCGGCGGAAGGCGGGGCTCTGCAGCACGGAGCGGAAGTTCTGCAGACCGACGAAGTGGATCCCGGTCGAGGCGATGGAGACGTCGCTCATCGCGTAGACGAACGCCATCGCGAACGGCACGCCGATGAGCAGGATGATGAAGAGGATGGCCGGCGAGATCATGAAGACGCCGAGCCAGGTGGCGCGCGCCTCCGGGCCGAAGCGGTGGCGGCGGCCGCCGAGGGGCGCCGGCGCCGGCGCGGGGCCGGGGGCGGGGGTGGGCGCGGCGCCGTGCGCGGGGGCGTCCACCGTCACGCCGTCCAGGCGAGCGGGCGGCTCGTGATCCGCTTCCCGCTCGTCTTGTCGAAGAGCTTCACCAGCCGCTCGTCCACGGCGAAGTCGTGGGCGGTCCCCTCGCTGAAGTCGCCGGCCGCCGAGGCCGCGACGCGCGAGACGACGGTCTGGTCGCCGAAGCGGCTCCCCTCCAGCTTGCCGTAGAGGAGCCGCTCCGAGCCGAGGTACTCGACGTTGGTCACCCGGAAGCGGAAGCGGAGCGGCGTCCCCTGGACCATGGCGGCGGGCAGGAGCTGCTCGGGGCGGATGCCGGCGAGCACGTCGCCGACGGCGAGGAGGGACATGGGCGGGGAGCCGAGGAAGGTCGCGACGAAGGTGTCGGCGGGCTCGTCGTAGACCTCCCGCGGCGTGCCGATCTGCCGGACCAGCCCCTGGTGCAGCACCACCACGCGGTTCCCCATGGCCATCGCCTCGATCTGGTCATGGGTCACGTAGATGGTGGTGGTGCCGGTCTGCTTGTGGAAGCGGGCCAGCTCCTCGCGCGCCGACGCGCGGAGCTTGGCGTCGAGGTTGGAGAGCGGCTCGTCGAGGAGGAAGATCGACGGCTCGCGGACGATGGCGCGCGCCAGCGCCACGCGCTGCCGCTCGCCCCCCGACAGCTCGCGCGGCCGCCGATCGAGCAGGTGGCCGATGCCGAGCAGGTCCGACGCCCAGCGGACCTTGCGGGCGTGGTCCGCCCTGGGCACCTTCTGCGCCTTGAGCGGGAACTGGATGTTCTCGCGGACGCTCAGGTGCGGGTAGAGCGCGTAGCTCTGGAAGACCATGGCGATCCGGCGGTCGCGGGGAGCGAGGTCGGTGACCACCTGCTCCCCGATGAGGATGTCGCCGCCGGTGGGCTGCTCCAGCCCCGCGATCATCCGGAGCAGCGTGGACTTGCCCGAACCCGACGGGCCGAGGAAGACGAGGAACTCGCCCTCCGCGCTCCGCAGGCTCACGTCGTCCACCGCGGACGGTCCGCCGCGGCGGTACTGCTTCGTCAGGTGCCTGGTCTCGACGATCGCCATCCCGGCCGCTCCGCTGCTGTAACTCGGATGTCCACCCGGCGCCCCGGTTCCGCGAGCCTCACCGCGTCCACTTCTGCATGATGCGGCGGACCTCCTGGTCTGCCGCCTTCACCGCGTCGTCGACCGACATCTCGTCGCGCGCCGCCTTGGCGAACATGGTGGGGAGGACGAAGGTGTTGAAGATCTCGTCCACCGCCGCGGTGGCGTAGCCCGGGTAGCCGACGTTGGTCGACCACTCCAGCGCGTTGGCCAGCACCACGTACTTGTCGGGCGGGCTCGCCTTGGGGTCGTTCGAGACCAGCGCCTTGAGGTCCGGCACCGTCTGCGTGAAGCAGGGGAAGTTGTAGAACTCGCTGGCCTTGAAGGCCTCCCCGAACGCGTCGATGTAGTCCACGAGGAACTGCTTCGCGCCGTCGAGGTTCTGCGCGAAGCGCCAGATCACGTAGCAGCTCATCACGTGCTCGGAGGCGAGCCGCTTGGCCGGCCCCGCCAGCGCCGGGACCAGCTGGATCTTCCTCGACATGTCCGGGTTGTCCTTCTCGGCGGTGCGCGTCACCGAGATGGCGTTGGCGACGTAGGACACCTTCCCGGAGAGGATGGCGCGGTTGTTCGAGGAGGGATCCCAGGTGAAGACCTCCGCGGTCTCGCTCTGCTTGTAGAGGTCGCGCATGAACTTCACGGCGTCGCGCGTCGCCTTGGAGTCGAGGGAGGGCTTGCCGTCGGCGGTCTGCTCCGACGCCCCGAACGACCAGAGGAGCGCACGCACCGCCATGTTGGTGTCCAGCTCCTGCGAGAGCCCGAGGCCGCAGGGGTTCCCCATCGCCTTGTCTCCGCGGATGGCGGTCGCTCCCTTGAGCAGGTCGGCCCAGGTGCTCGGGCCCTTCGGGAACCCGACCTTCTCCCAGAGGTCCTGGCGGTAGTTGCCGGGGTCGGGGACGAACGAGTCGGAGAAGGCGAAGTACCGCTTGGACTTGGGGTTGTAGGTGGACTTCACCCCGAGGTCGATGGGCTTGCCGTGCTTCCTCTCGACCTGCTGGTAGATCTCCGAGTGGTCGATGGTCTTGTCCTCGTACGCCGCGGGCGGCGAGAGGAACATGAAGAGGTCGTGGCCGGCGCCGGCGGACACCTCGGCTGCGGCCCGGGCGTTGATCTCGCCGATGGAGATGTGGTCCACGATGACCTGGGTGTCGTGCTTCTCGCCCCATTGCTTGGTGAAGACGCCGTCGAACCACTTGTCGTAGCCCGGCACGAAGTGGCTCCACTGGATGATGCGGAGCGTCTTCTGCTGCGCGCGCGCCCGGCGAGGCGCGAGCCCGGCCGCTGCCAGGGCGCCCGCCCCGGCGACCTTCACGAAGTCGCGCCGCGTCATGCCGCCCGTCCTGCGCCTCGACATGGATGCCTCCGTCCCCTCGCCCTCGGGTGAATGGAACCGGGGGCGTAACGGAACGGACGTTTCGGGGGACCGTACCGGGGGGGGCCTGCCCTCCCGGGATGTACACGTTGGGTGCGTGCGGCCGCAGGGCGGACGCACCGGCGGAGCGCGCTGCCGCCGTCCGCTCGCCGGCCGGCCCGGGAGGGCTGCCTCCCGCGCTCCTCAGACCCGTCCGGTGTACAACCGTCACCCGGAGGAACGCACCATGGTCGCGACCGCCTCGCTCGCCCTCGCCTCGCTCGCCGCCGCTGCGGCCGGCACCGCGGCGCCCGCGAGGGCCGGAGACGTCGCGGCGCTGCAGCGCGCCGAGGCGCGCTTCGCGCCCGTCGAGCTGAAGGTGGACGTCTCCACGCTCCCCGAGGGCGAGCGCCGGGCCCTCGGCCGGCTGGTGGAGGCGGCACGGCTGCTCGACGCGCTCTTCCTCCGGCAGGTGTGGGCCGGCAACGACGCGCTCCTGCTCCGGCTGGCCGGCGACGGAACGCCGCTCGGCCGGGCGCGCCTGGCCTCCTTGCTGCGCAACAAGGGGCCCTGGGATCGGCTCGACGGCGACCGGCCCTTCGTGCCCGGCGTCCCGGAGAAGCCGGCGGCCGCGAGCTTCTACCCCGCCGGCGCCACCAAGGAGGAGGTCGCGGCCTTCCTCGATTCGCTCCCCCCCGGCGCGCGGGAGGAGGCGGCCGGGTTCTACAGCGTGCTGCGCCGCGCGCCCGACGGCACCATCTCGGTCGTGCCCTACGCGCTCGAGTACCAGGGCCCGCTGGCACGCGCCGCGGCGCTGCTGGAGGACGCGGCGTCGCTCACGGCCGATCCGTCGCTGAAGGCGTTCCTCGCCGCGCGCGCCGGCGCGTTCGGCAGCAACCGCTACGCCGAGAGCGACGTCGCCTGGATGGCGCTCGACGGCCCCATCGAGGCGACGATCGGGCCCTACGAGGTCTACGAGGACGGCTGGTTCAACGCCAAGGCGGCGTTCGAGGCGTTCCTGGGCGTGCGCGACGACGCCGAGACGGCGAAGCTGGCGCGGTTCGCGGCCGAGCTCCAGGGGATCGAGGACGCGTTGCCGATCGACGACGCCTTCAAGCAACGGAAGCTCCCGGCCGCGGCCCCCATCCGCGTGGTGAACGAGCTCCTCGCGACGGGCGACGCGGCGCGGGGCGTCACCACCGCGGCGTACAACCTGCCCAACGACGAGGCGGTGGTGGCCGCGCACGGCTCGAAGCGCATCATGCTGAAGAACGTGCAGGAGGCGAAGTTCCGCGAGGTCCTCCGGCCCATCGCGGCGGTGGTGCTCTCCCCTCCCGATCGCGCCCGCGTGGCCTTCGACCCGTTCTTCACGCACATCCTCATGCACGAGCTGGTGCACGGCCTGGGGCCGCACCGGATCCGCGTGGACGGCCGCGACACCACCGTGCGCGCCGCGCTCGGCGATCTCTCCAGCGCGATCGAGGAGGCCAAGGCCGACGTGGGCGGCCTCTTCGCGCTCGACAAGCTGCTGCGCGAGGGGAAGCTCGACCGGAGCATGGAGGCCACGCTGTACCCGACCTTCGTCGCCTCCGCCATCCGCTCCATCCGCTTCGGCGCCAACGAGGCGCACGGCCGCGGCATGGCCCTGCAGCTCGGGTGGTACCTCGACCACGGGGCGCTGCGCGCCGGGAAGGACGGCACCCTCTCGGTGGACGCGGCGCGGATGCGCGAGGCCGCAGCGGGGCTCACCCGCGAGCTCATGACGCTCCAGGCCCATGGCGATCGCGCCGCCGCGCAGGCGCTCCTCGACCGGTACGCCACGCCGCGGCCGGAGGTCGAGCGCGCGGTGGCGAGGCTGGCGGCGGTGCCGGTCGACATCGCGCCGCGGTTCCCGACCGCGGCGGCGCTGGCGCCGTGACTCACCGGACCCTGATCCGCTCCAGCGCCGCCCGCGTCTCCGCCACGAGGTCCAGCACCAGCTGCCTCGCCGGGCGCGCGGTCGCGAGCGCGACGGCCTGACCGGCCCAGAGCGACAGCAGCTCGGGCCGCCCCGCCTTCGCCGCCGCCTGCCGCAGCTCCGAGGTGAGCGCGTTCTGGTGCGGGTAGGGGAGGATCGGCGCGCCGGCCCCGGCCTCGGTGAAGCGGTTCGCGATCCCGCGGGCCAGCTTCCCGGAGAAGGCCCGGGTGAGGACGGTGGGGTCGCCGTCGCCCCGCGCCGCGAGGACGGCCTCCTTGTACGGGCGGCTCGCGCCGCTCTCCGGGCACGCCAGGAAAGCGGTGCCGAGCGCGGCACCGGAGGCGCCGAGCGCGAGCGCCGCCGCGATCCCGCGGCCGTCCATGATCCCGCCGGCCGCGATCACGGGGACCTTCACGGCGTCGGCGACGCGGGGGACGAGCGCCACCGTCCCGACCAGCGCGCGCTCGACCGGGCCCGCGAACGTGCCGCGGTGCGCGCCGGCCTCGCTCCCCTGCGCGATCACGGCGTGGCATCCCGCGGCGGCGACGGCGCGCGCCTCGGCGACGGTCGTGGCCGTGCCCATCACCACCGCACCCTTGCGCGCGAGCGCCGCCACGTCCTCGGGGGCGAGGTTGCCGAAGGTGAAGGAGAACACCGGCACGGCCTCGTCCAGGACCACCGCGAGCTGATCGCGGAAGGCGGGCAGCGCCGCCGGGGAGGGGACCGGCGGAAGGCCCAGCTCGGCGCGGAACGGCCCCACGAACGACGCCGCGCGCGCCGTCTCCTCGGCGGGGGGCGCGGGGGTCGGGTCCATCGCGAAGAGGTTCACCGCGAACGGCCGAGAGGTGAGGGCGCGGGTCCGGCGGATCGCGTCGCGGAGCGCCGGCGGCGTGAGGTAGCCGCCGCCGATCGAGCCCAGGCCCCCCGCCTCGGAGACGGCCGCCACCAGCTCGGGCGTGCTCGGCCCACCCGCCATGGGCGCGAGGAGGATCGGGTGCTCGATCCGGCAGAGGTCGAGGAGGGCGCGCGGCCACATCGGGGAAGCCTCCTGCGCCTCGCGGGCGCGGCAGGTTCATGCGGAGGCGGCGGCGTTCGTGCTAGGGTTTGACGGGGATCAAGGAGCGACCATGGAGCCCAAGACGACGGCAGCCTGGAGCGACGAGCTGAAGCTCGGCATCGAGGCGGTCGACGGGGAGCACCGGCTGCAGATCGCGCTCCTCGACGCCTTCCAGGCGGCGCTCTCGAGCGGCGGCGACCGCACGGTCACCTCCGAGATCCTGGCGCGGCTCGACGACTACACCAACGTCCACTTCATGGGCGAGGAGCTGATGATGCGGCTCCACTCATACCCGGGGTACGGGATGCACGTGGAGGAGCACCGGAGGCTGGTCGAGCAGCTCCGCAGCCTCCGCGGCCGCTACGAGGCGCGGGCGGACGCGGAGGCGATGGGGGTGCTGGACGAGCTGCGGCGCTGGCTCGCCGGGCACATCCAGACGGCGGATCGCGGGTTCGCGCGCTTCGTCGCGAACGGCGGCGCGGCCGCCGAGTGACGGCCGTGGCGGACGGGCCGGGTGGTCAGAACCGGATGCCGGCCTTGCCGAGCACCACGAACCCGTTGGCCTTCACCTTGCCGATCGGGTCGCCGAACGACGGCTCGACCCACTGGTAGCGGGCGTCGACGCCGACCAGGAGCGGGCCGAAGTAGAGGTCGGCGCCGGCGCCGAGCTGGTAGCCGAAGGCGGTGGTGCTCTTCGACGACCCCGTCAGCGTCGCCTTCGAGAAGAACGCGCCCGCACCCGCCTCGGCGTAGGGCGTGACGGCGATGGCGGGCACCTGGATCGGGACCTGAAACCGGAAGCTCGCGATGACCGGTACGAGCGAGAGGTCCATGCCGGCCGCCGTGGTGGTGGTCCGGCCGGCGGAGATCTCGGCGCCCAGCATCTTCCCCGGGCCGAACGCCGTGCCGAGCCCGAACTCCCACGCCGGCGAGTTCTTGAGCGACCCCTGGTCGATGCCGCTCGGATCCTTGTAGTTGTTGGAGGGGACGAAGCCGCCGAGCTTCGCGACCGCGTACCAGGACCGGTCCTCCTCCGTCGGCGCGGCGCGCGCGGCGGCGGGGGCGAGGGCGAGGAGCGCGAGGGCGATGGACACGTGGCGCATGAGGCCTCCTGGAAGAGGCGCCCATCATGCCACGCGCGCCGCCCGCCGAGCGATCGTCCGCGTCGCACCTCGCCGCACACCGGGCGAGGACGGCGCTACTGCAGCGTCACGACCCCCTCGTCCTCGTCGTAGGCGAAGAGGTCCCCGTAGCGCGCCCAGCCGATCCAGATCGAGAAGAGCTTCTCGAAGTCCTCGGCCGGCATGCGGAGGATGAACATCTCCAGCACGAAGTCCTTGGGGAGCCGGTGCGACGGCTCCTCCAGGAGCGCGTCGCGGACGTCGGAGAAGAGGCGGATCTCGAGGAGCTTCTTCTTCCAGAGCTCCTTGCGCCCGTCCGGGTCGCTGCGGACGAAGGCGCGCCCCTCGGGCGTGAGCACCGCGAGCCGCTTGGGCGTGTCCACCAGGTCGAGCATCTCGGCTGCCTTCACCACCGAGAGCAGCTTGCCGAACTCGCGGTCGGTCTCGGCGGCGATGCGGAACACGTCCTCGCGCCCGTCGCGGGCGTCGAGGTACTCGATCAGACCGACGATCTCGCTCGCCCCCGCGTCGGGCAGGACCTCCGGCGCCGCGGCGGGCTCGGCGGTGCCGGGCACGTCGGGCAGCTCGTGGCCGGTGATGAGGTCGTGGAGCCGGTCCACGAGCGCCAGCACCTCGCGCGACCGGTAGTCGCGCGGCCTGGGCAGGGAGTTCTCCACGATGGTCTGCACGTGCCCGGGGTTGGCGCCCAGCACCACGATCCGGTCGGCCATGTAGGCCACCTCCTTGATGTCGTGCGACACGAGGAGGATCGAGGAGGGGTTCTTCTCGCGCACCGCCCAGATGTCGAGGACCTCGGCGCGGAGCGACTCGGCGGTGAGCGCGTCCACCTGGCTGAAGGGCTCGTCCATGAAGAGCACCTCCGGCCGGAGGGACAGCGCCCGGGCCATGCCCACGCGCTGCTTCATCCCGCCGGACAGCTCCCGCGGGTACGCTTCCTCGAAGCCGGCCAGCCCCACCAGCCGGATCGCCTCCTGGGAGCGCTCCGCGATCTCCGCGTCGGAGAGGCGCACGGCGCGCAGCACCGACTGGACGTTCTCGGCGACGGTCATCCACGGGAAGAGCGCGAAGCTCTGGAAGACGATGGCGACGCCGGGGGCGAGGTCGTCGAGCGGCTCGCCGTGCCACCGCACCGCGCCCCGTGTCGGGCGGATGAGGCCCGCCAGGATGCGGAGGATGGTGGACTTGCCGCAGCCGGAGGGGCCGAGGAGCGCCACCACCTCGTTCGGCCGGATCTGCAGCGACACGTCCTCCAGCACCTCGAGCTTCTGCCCCGACGGCAGGACGAACACCTTCGAGACGTGCTCGAGGGCGCAGAGCGGCGTTTCGGCGCTCGGCTGCTGCGTCTCGGGCGCGATGGCGGCCATGGCTACCTCAGGAGGGAGAAGCGGCGCTCGGCGACGTCGTTGAGCGGCCGCCACACCAGCCGGTTGAAGACGACCACCGCGGCGGACATCACCACCACGCTCGCGGCGAGCACGGGGAAGTTCGCGGCTCCGGCAGCGACGCTGATCCGCGCGCCCAGACCGAAGGTGGCGAGCTCGCGCCCCTGGAACGTCACGTACTCGGAGACGATGGACGCGTTCCAGGCGCCCCCCGCGGCGGTGACCCACCCGGTGACGAGGTAGGGAAGGACCGCCGGGAAGAGCAGCTGCCTGAAGAGCTGCACCCCGCGGATGTTGTAGCTCCGCGCCGCCTCCCGCAGGTCCGCGGGGACCGCCATCGCTCCGGCCACCACGTTGAAGAGGATGTACCACTGCGTGCCGAGCAGCATCAGGACCACGCTCCCGACGCCCAGCCCGATGCCCATCGAGCGGAGCACCCAGATGGCGGCGGGGAAGAGCATCGGCGCCGGGAAGCTCGCCACCACCTGGACCACCGGCTGGAGGGCGCGCGACAGCCGCGGCGAGAGGCCGATGGCGAGGCCGGCGGGCAGCGCCCACAGCGTGCCGAGCGCGGTCGCGACGAGGACGCGCACCAGCGTGGTGAGCGCGGCGCCGGTGGTGGTGAGCCACTCGCGCCCGGGCACGACGCGCAGGAGCCGTACCAGCTCGTAGGCGCCGAGCAGGAGGAGCCCGACGAGCGCGGCGAAGAGCACGCCGGAGAGCACGCGCGAGGCCCAGCCGGGCGGCCCGTGGCGCGGGCGGGCGGTGGGGACCAGGCGCGAGAGCCACCTGCCGAGCGCCTCGAAGGCGGCCCCGCCGTACGCGAGCAGGCGCGAGCGGCGGAGGAGGTCGAGGAACCAGGAGCCGGCGCTCTCGCCCGCGCCCCCCTCCTCCACCCGGAACTTCTGCGACCAGACCACCACCGGGCGCCAGAGGAGCTGGTCGAGCGCGACGATCATCAGGACCATCGCCAGGACCGCCCAGGCCATCGCGCGCACGTCGCCCTTCGCCACCGCGACGCTCATGTAGGAGCCGAGGCCGGGCAGGCGGAAGTCCTTGTCGCCGAGGACGAAGGCCTCGCTCACCATGAGGAAGAACCAGCCGCCCGCCATGCTCATCATCGAGTTCCAGACGAGCCCGATCATCGAGAACGGCAGCTCGACCCAGCGGAACCGCTCCGCCCAGTCGAACCGGTAGACCCGCGCCACCTCGAGCTGGTCGGCGGGGACCGAGCGCACCGAGCGGTAGAAGCTGAACGTCATGTTCCAGGCCTGGCCCGTGAAGATCATCACGATGGCGGCCAGCTCCAGGCCGGCGTTGGAGCTGGGAAAGAGGGCCACCAGCGCGAGGACCAGGCCGGGCATGAACCCGAGCACCGGCACGCTCTGGAGCACGTCGAGGAGCGGCACCAGCACGCGCTCCGCGATCCGGTCCTTCGCGGCCCAGTAGCCGTACACGAGGGTGAACGCGAGCGAGAGCACGTACGCGGTGAGCCCGCGCGCCAGCGAGAGGAGCGCGTAGCCGGGGAGGGCGCGCGGCGAGAGGTCGATCTCGACGGTCGGCCGCAGCGCCCCCGTCCAGCCCTGCGCGACGCGGCTCGCGGCGAAGAGGAGCCCGCCCAGCGCCGCGACCACCACCAGGTCCGCCCAGCCCACGCGTGAGCGGCGCAGGAACGCGGTGGCGTCACCGAACGCGCGCAGCAGACGGATCACGCCCGGTCTTGTCTCTCCCGGACCCGGGGAGGTCAAGGCGAAAGCGGCGCGGCGCTCGTGACGGCGCGGTGAACACCTTCCGGCTTCTTCGCGGCCGGATCGCCGCCGTCCGGCCGGTGCCAGGCGAGGGGCCGCGACCCCTCACGCTCCGGGATCGGTCCCCCGGATCGGGGCGGCGGGGTCCACCCCGCCGATCGGCAGCTCCACCGTGAACCGCGCTCCCGCTCCCAGCCGGCTCTCGACGCACACGGTCCCCCCGAGCCGGACCACGATCTCCCGGGTGATCCAGAGGCCGAGGCCCATCCCGGCGATGCCCTGGCTCCCGCCGGCGCGCTCGAAGCGCTGGAAGATCCGCTCGTGGTCCTCGGGCGCGATCCCCATTCCACGATCGGTGACGGAGAGGCGGGCGGTGGCGCCGCGCGCCTCGGCCCGGAGCGACACCGGCCTCCCGCCCCCGTACTTGATGGCGTTGGAGAGGAGGTTGCTCACCACCTGGTCGACGCGGCCGGGATCCCACGCGCCGGTGACGGGGCCGGGGGCCACCACCTCCAGCGCGCACCCGGCGCGCGCCGCCTCCTGGTGGTGCCGCTCGGCCACCTCGCGCACCACGGCGGCGAGGTCCACCTGCTCGATCTCCACGTGAAGGCGGCCCGCCTGGATGCGGGTGACGTCGAGGAGGTCGTTCACCAGCTGGGCGAGCCGGCCCGCCTGGCGCCCGAGGACGGACACCTTGGAGCGCAGGGGCGCGGGGTCGCCGGGGGCCCGCTCCAGCGCGCGCTCCAGGGTCTCGATCACCAGCATCAGCGCGCTGAGCGGCGTCTTCAGCTCGTGCGAGGCCACCGCCAGGAACTGATCCCGGACGCCGATCGCCTCCTGCGCCTGCTGGTAGAGGCGCGCGTTCTCGACGGCCATCTCCTCGGCGACGGCCCTTGCGGCCCGCTCCTCGGCGAGGGCGAGCCGCTCGCGGTCGGCGCGCTGGCGCTCGAGCGTGGCGCCGACCAGGCTCACCACCCCGAGCAGCGCCTCCAGCGCGTGCGGCGGCAGCGCGCGCTCGCCCGCGTAGCCGATCACGAACGCCGCCTCGGTGCGCCCCCGCACCGTGACCGGGAAGGCGGCGCAGGCCATCGGGCCCTGCAGCACCTCCATGGCCATGAACCCGGTCTCCACCACCTGGTCCACGGCGCCGCGCAGCACCTCGAAGTCGGGCTCCGCGAGCGGGCAGTCGTCGCACCGGGCGCCGCCCGCCGCGCACTGGAACCGGCAGACGAGGTCGGGGAGGAAGATGCTGCGAACCAGGTCGCGGCTCTCGGCGAGCACGTCCGCGCTCACGAGCATGTTGGCGAAGTACTGCGCCGCCCGGATGAACCCGTGCGCGCAGAACTCGCGATCGAGCCGGCCGGCCGTGGCGCTCATGCGCTCCCCCGCGGGCGCCAGGGGCGGACGTGCAGGTGCTCGACGAAGAGGTCCTCGAACTCCGCCTCCAGGGAGAGGTTCACGAGCGTGGCGCGGCGGCGGGCGCGCGCCAGCGCCTCCTCGGCGGCGCCGGAGAGGAGGAGGTCGAGGGCGCCGTGCAGCGCGGCGTTGCCGGCGAGGCGGATCCGCCCGGCGCCGACGGGAGGGAGGAGGCCGATGGCACGGGCGCTCCCGGCGTCGAGGTGCTCCCCGAAGCTCCCGGCCACGTGGACGGCGCCGATCCGCTCGAGGGGGAGGCCGGCGCGCCGGCAGAGGACCTCGATGCCGGCTGCGACCGCGCCCTTGGCCCGCTGGAGCGCGTCCACGTCGGCCTTGCTGACCGCCAGCTCGACGCCGCCGACCGCGACGGTCAGGGGCTCGCGCGTGGGCCGGCCGCGCTCGTCGATCTCGCCCCCCTCGCGCAGCAGGGCGAGGAGGTCCACCAGCCCCGAGCCGCAGACACCGCGCGGCTGGACCGACTCGATCACCTCGGCGTGCCAGCTCCGATCCGGCCCGCGCCGGAGCCGGCGGATGGCGCCCGGCTCGGCGGGCAGGCCGCAGCCGATCCCGGTCGCCTCGAAGGCCGGGCCGCCGGCCGCCGCCGTCGCCCAGAGCCGCTCGCCGTCCCAGAGGGCGATCTCGGTGTTGGTGCCGAAGTCGACGAGCAGCGCCGGCTCGGGGCCGTCCACGAGCCGGCAGTGGACGACGCCGGCGAGGAGGTCCGAGCCGACGAAGCCGCCCAGCGGCCGCACCAGCTCGATCGCGGCGGACGCGGCCAGGTTCCACCGCTCCGCCACCGCGGCGGCGTCCGCGAGGGGACACTCGACCGCGGCGGTCCAGCCCGCGGGGTCGAGCATCGCCCCGGCGGGCCGCCCGCTCAGCAGCGTCAGCATCGCGGAGTTACCCACCACCCGGACGCGCCCCACCTCGGGCAGCGCGATCCCCTCGTCCCGGGAGAGCTCGAGGAGCGCGCCGCCGATCGCCTCGAGCGCCATCCCGCGCAGGCGCTGGGCGGAAAGGGGCGAGCGGGCCGCCGCGTCGAGCCGGCCCACCACGTCGGCGCCGACCCGGACCTGGGGGTTCGGTCCGCAGCGCGCCGCGAGCCGGTCCCCCTCCGCCGCGCCGCAGATGGCCACGGTGATCTGCGTCGTCCCCAGGTCGACCGCGGCGCCGAGCGGCGTGCCGTTCAGGGAGCGCCGGGAAGGCGGGTGGGCGGGCTGGTAGGCGGTCGAGCCGGGGCTCCGCCACGGCGAGGGCCGGGCGGGCTCGAGGACCGTGACGTCGAGGTCGCCGCGCGGCGTCACCTGGCAGGCGAGGCGCGTCCCTGCGGCGATCGCCTCGGCGCCGAGGTGGAGCACCTCCGCCGCGGTGGGCGGGCCGGCGGCCCCCTCGTCGATCCGCACCCGGCACAGGCCGCACGCTCCCTGGCCGGCGCAGGAGGTCCGCACCCGCACGCTGCTCGTGTCGAGGATGTCGCGCAGGCTCGGGCCCGGCCGGAAGGAGAGGTGGCGCACCTCGCCGTCCCGCTCGCCCAGCAGGCGGACGCCGACGTGGCGTGCACGCGGCATCTACCGCGCCGCTCCGTTCCAGGCGAGGCCGGTGCGCACCAGGGCGGCGACGTTCGGCTCCCGCGCCTCGGGCGGGATCTCGCAGCCGGAGGAGAGGATGAAGCCGCCGCGACCCTCGAAGAGGCGCAGCAGCGCCGCCGCGTCCCGCGCGATCCCGGCGGCGTCGCCGGTCACGAAGTCGAGCGGCCGCAGGTTCCCCACCACGCAGATCCGGCTCTCGCCGTCCGCCCGTGCCAGCGGCTCCGGGTCCACGCAGTAGTCGAAGCAGGCGAGGTCGGCGCCGAGCCGCCGGTACCAGGGCAGGAGGGGCGCGGTCCGGCCCGCGATGTGGATCCAGCTCGCCAGCGCGCCGGCCCGCCGGAAGGAGGCGAACAGCCTCGCCACGCGCGGCCCGATCATCTCCCGGAACAGGCCGGCGGGGACCACCTCCGGGGACGCGGCCGGCTCGAAGACCAGGGCGAGGTGCGCCCCGGACGCGAGCTGCGCCACGCCGAACGCCTCGCTCACCGCGGTCGCGTAGTCGAGCAGCCGGACGAAGCGATCGGGATCGTCGGCCGCGAGGACGAGCGCCGGCTCCATGCCGAGGAGCTGCACGGCGAGCGTCAGCGGGCCCTGCACCAGCCCGACCACCAGCGCCTCGTCACCGCAGGCGGCCCGCATCGCGCGCGCCATCTCCAGGACCATGGGGAGCCGGCCCGCGGCGCGCGGATCCGGGATCGGCCGCCGCGCGAAGTCGTCGTCCGGCGCCAGGGGCGGCCGCTTCACCGCGGGGTAGGTGCCGGCGCGCCGCTGGATCTCGCCGCCGAGCGCCTCCGCCTCGAGCGCCAGGTCCAGGACCGCGAAGACCGCCTCGTTCCCGTAGTGCCGCCGCGCCTCCAGCTGGCACGCCGCCGCCGTGGCGCCGGAGCCGAGGTACTCCTCCATGCTCCGCCCGCACGCGACCGCCGCGTGGGCGAAGAGCTGGGCGATGACCGGCGGCCGATCGCAGCGCTCCAGCGCGGCGGTGCGGCGGATGCGCTCGAGCGCGTTCACGCCTGCACCACCGCTGCATCGAGGTAGGCGACGGCGTCGAACGCGGTCTGGCCGACGTAGTCGACGTCGAGCGTGGCCGCCGTGCACTGCTTCAGCGCGGCGCCGCCGGCGAGGACCCGGACGCCGGCCAGCCCCGCGCGCGCCAGGGCCGGCCGGAGGGCGCGGACCTGCGGGATGACGCTGGAGATGAGGCCGCTCACGCACACCGCGCTCGCGCCGGTCCACGCCACGGCGTCCACCACCTCGGACACCGTCGCGTCC
>Ga0335082_10002867_pt1 | contig 18658 bp, 17 predicted proteins | sample Lox_Sample_41_FD_206718 | JGI IMG/M metagenome (GOLD analysis project Ga0335082, IMG submission 206718) | Soil microbial communities from Loxahatchee National Wildlife Refuge, Florida, United States - Lox_Sample_4.1 | ecosystem: Environmental > Terrestrial > Soil > Wetlands | place: USA...
CGAGCCGAAGGAATGTCCAGGCCTGCTCGACGTCCGCGTCCGGCCGGCGCGCGTCGGTGTACAGGACGCCGGCGCGCGTGCAGCTCGCCGCGTCGCCCGCCCGGCAGCGCCGCACGCAATCGACCACGTCGACCTCGCGGCAGCGCGCCTTCGCGACGGTCGTCCGCGGCGGGGCGACGAAGGGCGCTTCGCCGGACGGCAGCTGGAAGTCGGCGAGCGTCCGGGCGATCGATGCGTAGAGGGCGCCGAGCCATGGCCTTTGGTTGGCCTGTGCCATCGCCGCCGCGGGAGCCACGCCACGAAGGTCTAGCGGGCTCACGACGACCCGGACGTTCCTGAACCCGACGCGGGCGGCAAGCGCGAACAGCTCCTCGATCGCGTCGTCGCCAACTGGGAGGCAGCCGATCGAGACGCGGCTGCCGTGGATCATGATGTCCCCTCCGAGGTCGGTGCGGCCATCTTCCGCGGCGCGGGCGCGGTCGAAGTCGTTCGGGTAGTCGAGACGCATCGAGAGGTGATACCGGCTGTTCGGATTCAGTGCGCTGATCCGGTACACGCCCTCCGGTACCTGGCGGTCGCCCTGCCGCAGCTTGGGTCCGAGTCGTCCGCTCGTCGCGCGGATGAGATACGAGCGGACGAAGCGCCACCCGTCGCCCGCCTCCCCCCAGAGCTCGAGGCGCCCCTCTTCCTTGAGCGCAATGAACGCGGCTGCGGGCGGCGGGTACGGGATGCCCCTCGCGGCGAAGTGGGGGGTGAGGCGGGTCTCGGCGCGTGCGAGGGCCGACGCAACACCGCGCGGAGCGTCGATCGGCGCCGGGATTCCGTCCAACGCCGCGGGCCCCGCCTCCGCAGCACGGGTCGCGGAGACGGCGAGGAGGGCGGCCAACACGAGGCAGATACGGTCGCCGCGAGACGGGAAGCAAACGGCCCTCGCCACGAGGCGGTCGATATCGCAGCATCGGGGACGATGTCAAGGATGAGAGGCGCGCCCGGTCTCCGGCCCAGGGTGCATCGAGAGGAGACCTCATCCGTCCCGCCTTCGCGCTCCTGCTCGCGCTCTGCATCCCGTCTCGGGCGGTCGCCGACCGGCTGAAGGTCTGCACGCTCTCGTTCAACACGCCGGACGAGGTCGCCGTGTTCCGCGCGCGGCTTTCATCCGACGACTTCGAGGTCATCGACCTCACCCCGCAAGCGACCCCCGCGACGACTACGCAAGCTGTGCGGACCGGTGCGACGCCGTGGATCGCGAACGAGTGTCGCGACGACCTCCGCTGCGATGTCCTCGTCGTCTCTGCGGAGTTCGCGGGGCGCTTCTTCGGCACGAGCGAGGTCTTGCTCGGTCCGCAAGACATGGAGGAGGCGTCCTGCAGCCCCTCGAGCGCGAGGACTTCCTCGCGTTTCTGCCGAGCATCGAGGTGGTCTTCGCCGCACATCCGATCGAGCAGCTCCACGGCGAGGAGCGCGCGGTCTTCGCGGACATCCAGCTGGACGCGCGCGCGCGCACACAAGTACTGAAGCTCGTGCGCACGCTCGACGTCTCGGCGTTCTGCCTGGAGCTCGCAAACCTCGCGCTGCACTTCGACTGGATGAGCCGCGCGGAGTTCCGGCGCCTGGTCGTCGGCGACGCGCACGAACTGGTCCGCGGCCCCCTCACCCTGGAGACCGTCGACATCCTTTGCGAGATCGTGAAGCATGAGCCCCTGGGCGATTCCTTCGACGTGTCGACGCTGCCCGACGATCTGTTTCGCCACGGGAAGGGTCTCCGGCTGATCGATTGCATCTCGTCGCCCGACCCGCGCGTGAGCGCCCGCCTCGTCGACGCGCTCGACACCGGCGACGACAACACCCGCCTCTGGGCGGCTTACGTGCTCTCAGGGCGCCTGCCGCTCGAAGACGGGCTCCTGCGCCGTCTCGCGCCCCATCTCCGCGACCCGTCCCCCGACCTCCACGCGCGGCTCTGGCAGATCTTCGTTGCGCAGTCCCCGGTCCCCGACGACGTGCGGCGAGCGGTCGCGACGCATGACCCGAGCCTCGCCGGCGAGCTGCAGGCGCGGGGGTCTCGTCCGCGCTAGCCCCGAGCGGTTGCGCGTGCTGTGGCGTAGAGCTTAGAGGCTGACATACCGTCAGCTCGGACCCGGGAGGACGCGGTGGAGTTCGGCTGGTCGGAAGAGGATCTCGCCTACCGCGACGAGCTGCGCGCCTTTCTCGACGCCGAGCTCCCCGCCGACTGGAGCGAGATCTCGAAGACCGGTCCCGGCGGCGACGCGCAGGTCGCCTTCGCGCGCCGCTTCTGTCCGGCGCTCGCGGCGCGCGGCTGGCTGACGCAGCACTGGCCCGCGGCCTACGGAGGCCGCGACGCCACGCCCTGGCGCCACGCCATCCTCGGGGAGGAGCTCTGGGCGCGCGGCGAGCCCCGCGGGCCGCAGTACATGAACGTCAACTGGATCGGGCCCGCGATCATGCGCTTCGGCAGCGAGGAGCAGAAGCGCCTCCACCTGCCGCGCATCTCGCGCGGCGACGTCTTCTGGTGTCAGGGCTTCTCCGAGCCCGAGGCCGGGTCCGACCTGGTGGCGCTGCGCACCCAGGCGCTGCGGGACGGAGACCACTACGTGGTCAACGGCTCGAAGATCTGGACCTCCTACGCCAACCACGCCGACTACTGCTTCCTGCTCGCGCGGAGCGATCCGTCCTCCAAGCGGCACCACGGGATCAGCATCCTGCTCGTGCCGATGGACCTCCCGGGGATCGAGGTGCGCGAGGTGCCCTCGGTGGTGGGCGAGCGCTACTTCCACGAGGTCTTCTTCACCGACGTGCGCGTCCCGGCCGGCTGCCGCCTCGGCGCCGAGGGCGAGGGCTGGGACGTGGTCGGCTACGCGCTCCAGTACGAGCGCGTCGGCGCGGCGCGCTACGCGCGCGCGGCGCTGATGCTCGACGAGCTCGCGGCGCGCGCGGAGGCCCGGGGCCAGCTCGGCGACCCGACGCTCCAGGAGAAGCTAGGCGCGGCGCGCGCCGCGTGCGAGGCGGCGCGCCTGCTCTCCTACCGCGTCATCGACCAGCGCGCGCACGGCCTCCCGCCGAGCGCCGACACCAACGTCGCGCGCCTCGCGGGCACCGCGGCCGAGCGCGCGGTCGCCGACCTGGCGCTCGAGCTCTTCGGCCCGGAAGCGCTCGAGTACGGGTCGTTCGCCGACGCCCACTTCCGCATGGCGATGACCGCGGGCGTCGCGGTGGGGACGACCGAGATCAACCTGAACCTGGTCGCGAGCCGCGTGCTCGAGCTGCCGCGGGAGTAGGCCGGTCGGTGGACTTCGAGCCGAGCGACGACCAGCGCGCGATCCTCGAGGCCGTCGACCAGCTCCTCGCGCAGCGCGCGGGGACCGCCCGCGCCGTCGAGCTCGCGCGCAAGGACGACTACGACTTCGCGCTCGAGCGCGCGCTCGAGGAGGCCGGCTTCGCGGAGGTCGCGCTCGGCGAGGAGACCGGGGCGCTCGAGGCCGCCCTGCTCGTCGAGGCGGTGGCGCGCGCGGGCGGGACCTCCGCGGCGGGCGCGCAGATCCTGGTCGCGCCGCTCGTCGCGGGCCGCGCGCTTCCGGGGCCGATCGCGCTCGCCGACGCGGCCGCTCCCGGGCCGGTCCGCTTTGCGGTCCACGCCGAGACCGCGCTGGTGCTCGACGGTGAACGCGCGCGCGTCGTCCCGCTCGTGCCGGGCTCGGTCGCGCCGGTGCGCTCGAGCTTCGGATTCCCGATGGGGCGCTTCGCGCCGGGCGCGCTGGCCGGCGGCGAGGCGCTCGGGCCCGGCTCGGGCGAGCGCCTGCGGAGCTGGTGGCGGGTCGCGCTCGCGCTCGAGGCGGCGGGGGCGATGCAGGCGGCGCTTGCGCTCACGGTCGATTACGCAAAGAAGAGGCGGCAGTTCGGGCGCGCGATCGGGTCCTTCCAGGCGGTGCAGCATCGCCTGGCGGAGTGCAAGGTGCTGGTCGAGGGCGCGCGCTGGCTGGCGCTCGAGGCGGCCTGGCGCGCGGCGCCCGCCGAGGCCGCCGCGACCGCGCTCGGCTACGCCTCGGCCGCGGCCGAGCGCGTCTTCGCCGACACGCACCAGCTCTCCGGCGCGATGGGCTACACGCGCGCGCACGAGCTCCACGTCTTCAGCATGCGCCTCCCGGCGCTGCGGCTCGAGCTCGGCGGCGTCGGCGCGCAGCGGCGCGCGATCGCGCAGGCGCGCTGGCCTCACTCGGATGAGCCCGCGTGAACGCCGCCGCAGGCCTCGATCTCTCCTACGACGACGCCCAGCAGGCGATCGCCGACTCGGTGGCGCAGTTCTGCCGCGATCGCTGCGGCGACGCGGTGGTGCGCGCCGCGGCGGAGCGCTTCCCGACGGAGCTCTGGCGCGGGCTCGCCGATCTCGGCGTCCTCGCGCTCGCGACTCCGGAGGGCGAGGGCGGCGCGCTCGAGGTGACGGCCGCGATGGAGTCGCTCGGGCGCGCGGCGCATCCGGGTCCGCTCGCCGGGACCTTTCTCGCGACGCAGCTCCTCCCCGACGCGGAGCGCCAGGCGCTCGTCTCCGGCGAGGCCCTCGTGGCCGTGGGCGAGCCGCCGCTCCTCGCCTTTGCGCCGGGCGCGAGCGTGTGGATCGAGCTCGCCGGCGGAGAGGCGCATCTCTGCGAGCCGGGAGCGGCGGTCGAGCCGGTCGAGACGCTCGGCGGAGAGCCGTGGGGACGCGTTCCGCTCGTGCGGCGGTTGCCGCTCGGCGACAGCGGCCGCGCCTCGGCCCTCGGCGACCTCGCCCTTGCCGCCTACCTCGCGGCGGCGGGCCGCCGCATGGTCGAGGACGCCGCCGCGCACGCGCGCGCACGCCGCCAGTTCGGGCGGCCGATCGCCGAGTTCCAGGCCGTCTCGCATCCGCTGGCGGACGCCGCGATCGGGCTCGACGCCGCGGCGACGCTCGCCCGTGTCGCCGCGTGGAGCTGGGACGCGCGGGCCGGCGAAGCGCCGCGGCTCGCCGGGGCGGCGCGGCTCTCGGCGGCGCGCTGCGCCGTTCGCGCGGCCCACGTCGCCCACCAGGCGTTCGGCGCGCAGGGCGTCATGCGGGACGGCCCGGCGTTCGCGGTGTCGCGCCGCATCCGCCACCTCGCCGCAGCGACTCCCGGCGCCGAAGCGGCGCGCGAGGAGCTGCTCGGCGCGCTGGCCCTCTAGGAGCGCGCATGTCGATCGACCTCTCGAAGCCGCTGCCCGGCCTCCGCTACGAGAAGCGGGACGGGATCGCCTGGATCACGCTCGACCGGCCCGAGCGGGGCAACGCGCTCACGCCGGCGATGCAGCCGGCCGTGCGCGCGATCTGGTCCGAGGTGCGCGACGACCCCGCGATCCGGGTCGCGGTGGTGACGGGCGCGGGCGAGCGGCACTTCTGCACCGGCTTCGACGTGGGGAGTGATTCGGGTGGCGACGAGAGCGTCTTCGCCAACCGCCCACTCGCCGAGGCGGTGCACTGGTCGCCCTACCAGAACCGGGTCTGGAAGCCGGTGATCTGCGTGGTGAACGGGCTTTGCGTGGGCGGCGGACTCCACTTCGTGGTCGACGCCGACATCGTTCTCGCCTCCGAGAACGCGAGCTTCATGGACGCGCACGTCAACGTCGGAATGGTCGGAGCAGTCGAGAACGTCGGCCTCGCCCGGCGGCTCCCGCTCGGCGCCGCGCTGCGCATGACGCTGATGGGTCGACACTATCGGATGTCGGCGCAACGCGCCTACGAGCTCGGGCTGGTCGACGAGCTGGTCGCGACGCCGGGGGCGCTGCGCGAGGCGGCGCTCGGAATGGCGCGCGCGATGCTCGAGAACTCGCCGCAGGCGATGGCGCTCTCCAAGCAGGCGATCTGGGGCGGGATGGAGCGCGGCTACCGCGATGCGCTCGAGTACGCGTGGGCGCTCCTGCGGCTGCACTGGCGCCATCCCGACTTCCGCGAGGGTCCGCTCGCCTTCGCCGAGAAGCGGCCGCCGCGCTGGAACCCGGATCCAGACGCCGGGGAAGGGGAGCGGTGAGGGCGCGCTTCGCGCCGGAGGAGGAGTCCTTCCGCCGCGAGGTCGCCGAATTCCTCGCGCCCTGGCGCGACCTCGACGGCTACTTCCGCATGGGCACCCGCTGGGGCCGGGTGATGGAGCTGTGGCGGGCGCTCGGCGCGCGCGGCTGGCTCTCGCTCGGCTGGCCCCTCGCGGCGGGTGGCGCCGGGCTCTCGCCGGCCTACGAGTACCTGCTCTGGGACGAGGCGGCCTACGCGCGCGCCGCGCGCGCGCCGCTCGACGCCGGCATCGTCGCGAAGAGCATCATCCGCTACGGCAGCGCGGAGCAGAAGGCGCGCTGGCTCCCGCCGATCCGGCGCGGCGAGTGCCCGTTCTCGCTCGGCTACTCGGAGCCCGAGGCGGGCTCCGACCTCGCCGGCCTGCGCACGCGCGCGGAGCGGCGCGGCGACGTCTACGTGGTGTCGGGCGAGAAGTGCTGGACCTCGTACGCCGAGCACGCCGACTGGCTCTGGACGCTCGCGCGCACCGGCCCGCCCGAGAGCCGCGCCGAGGGCCTCACGCTCCTGATCCTCGACCTCCACGCGCCGGGCGTGGCGATCGAGCCGCTTCCGACGCTCGACGGCGAGCGGCTGAACGCGATCCGCCTGGACGGCGTCCCGGTGCCGGTCGCGCAGCGCGTCGGTCCCGAGGGCGGCGCCTGGAAGATCATGGGCGAGGCGCTCGCCGACGAGCGCCACGTGCAGTTCGCGCCGGGCCGGCTGCGGCGCGACCTCGAGGAGCTGGCGGCGTTCGTGCGCGAGCAGTCCCTGGCGGAGGACCCCGTCGTGCGCCGCGCGCTCGCCGAACTCTCGGTGCGAGTGCTCGAGGCCGAGATGCACGCGCTGCGCGTCCTCGACGCCGCGCTCCACGGCCGCTCGGGGAGCGTCGAGGCGGCCGCCAACAAGGTCGTCCACACCGAGGTGGCGCAGGAGATCGCGCGCGTCGCGCTCGACCTTGGCGGACCCGAGGCGGCCGTGGTCGGCGGCCGCGTCGAGTTCCTGTGGCGTCAGAGCCTCTGGGAGACGATCGGCGGCGGCACCTCCGAGATCATGCGCGGCGTCGTCGCGCGGCAAGGGCTCGGACTGCGCTGAGCGCGGCGAGCGCCGCCGCCACGGCCCCCGGCTCGGGCACCTGCGCGAAGTCGACGTAGGCGCCGGCGAAGCCGGAGACGCAGTCCACCTCGCGGCTGGCGCCCGACACGTCGACGTTCACCACGGCCGTCCCGGCGAACGAGCCCCCGCTGCACGTGACCCCGTGCGTCCCGCTGGCGACGGGAGCCGCCCAGCCGCCGGCGGCGTTCGTCAGGACCGGCATGCCGCTCACGTTCACGGTCGCGCCGCCGATGCCCTCGCCGAGGTCGTAGAGGTGGTTCCCGTTCGCGTCCGCGTAGACGACGCCGGTGAGGAAGGTGTCGCTCTCGTGGATGACGCCCGTCTGGGCGGACCAGTAGTTCTCGTAGTCCGCCTTGGAGCTGAATCCGTAGCCGGCGCCGATCTCTCGGAAGAAGTCGTTGGGCTCGGTGATCGCGAGGAGGTGGACGCGGTGCCCGAGATCCGGGGTGCCCTCGTCGACAAAGAGGCCGTTCAAGGCGTTGATCGGGTTCGAGTAGTCGAAGTCGCCGGGTCCGAAGCCCGCCGCGATCGACTCGATCCCGTTTCCGTTCGTCTGGTTGTCTCCGTCCGGGAACAGCCAACTGCCTCCACCGGTAGCTGGAATCGATTGCGGGAGCGGATACCCCGCATCGCGCGCCATCTTGTTGGGCCAGCGCCCGTCGACCGCGCTCTGGTGCGCGAAATAGTTGGACTGCGCCATCTCCTGCGCGTGTCCGCGCGCGGAGCTGACCAGGTAGTCGTTTACGGCGAGCGGGGGGCGCGGCGCGACCCCGACGAGGGTGGTCGGATTGCCGTCCCCTCCTTGCATCGAGCCGAGGCCGAACTCCTGCGCCCAGGCCGGCGGATCGTGGCGGGCACGGTTCAGCGAGTAGATGAAGAGCTGCTCCGCCGCCGTCGGCTCGGTCTGGGCCGTCGCCGGTCCGGCGAGCGCGAGGAACCCCGCGAGCGTGCAACCCGCACGCAGGCCGCGCGCACGCACGCTACGCCTCCGCATGTTCCCGCGCATGCTTCCCCCCTCCCGTTGCGGGCCGCCGAAGCGGCGCGCCCCCAGCCTGATGATCCAGCGGGTTCCCGCGTCTTACTCCCGCGGGCTCTCGCTTGTCTACGGGAATCGCGCAACGAAAGGCCGCGAACGCGGTTTCCCAGAGCGGACCGCCGCTCCGGAGGAGCCATGCGAAGCCGCCATCGACTCTCGTTTTCGGCCATCCAGATCGCTGCCGCGGTCGTCGCCGCGTCGCTTGCCGTCGCGACCGCCCCGCCGCTCGTCCGCGCGGCCGGCCCCGACCCCCTGGGCCCGGAGACGCCGGCGCCGGGCCGCGGCGTCTGCCGCGCGGACTTCGAGCGCCTCTGCGGTGGCGTGCAGCCGGGCCACGGGGCCAAGCGCCAGTGCCTCCGCCAGCACGAGAGCGAGCTCTCGCCGCAGTGTCGCGAGCGGGTCGACCAGGCCCGCCAGCGGATCGCGCAGCTGCGCGAGGCGTGCGCCGGCGACGTCCAGAACCTGTGCGCCGGTGTGCAGCCCGGGCGCGGCGGCATCGCGCGCTGCCTGCGCGAGCACGAGAGCGAGCTTTCGGGCCAGTGTCGCGAGGCGGTGCCGCAACGCCGCGGCGCGGCTCCCGCGGCCGAGCCCTGAGGAGCGCTGGGGGCGCCCTCATGAGAGTTTGGTGACGTCGATCCCGTAGAGCTCGGCGACGTTGTCGCAGAGGATCGCGCGGCGCTGCTCGGGCGTGAGGCGCGAGGCGTGCTCGGCGAGCACGGCCTGCGAGTCGGGCCAGGTCGAGTCGCTGTGCGGGAAGTCGTTGGCCCAGAGCAGGCGCCGCCAGTTCATGAGATCCGCGCACTGGAAGGCGACCCAGTCGTCCTGGAAGGTGGTGTAGACGTTCTCGCGGAAGTACTCGCTGGGCAGCTTTGAGAGCTTCTGGCCGGCGGGCAGCCAGTAGCGATGGCGCTTGTACGCGTGGTCCATCCGGTACATGTAGTGCGGCACCCAGCCGGCGTCCGCCTCGACGCACACGACCTTGAGTCGGGGGTGGCGCTCGAAGACCCCTCCCAGGATGAGCGTGCCGATGATGTCCTGGCAGCCGCGGATGATGGCGAGGAAGCCGTTCATCGCCGGGCCGCGCGCCCACGCCGAGTCGGAGCGCGTGGTCAGGATGTGGAAGGAGAGCGGCATGCCGATCTCGATCGCCGCCTCCCAGAAGGCGTCGTACACCGTCGAGTGATAGTCCTCGACGGCCGGGTTCCCCGGCAGCATCACGCCGCGAAGGCCGAGCTCCCGGATTCGGCGAAGGTCCTCGATCCCCTCCTCGGGCGAGCGCAGCGCGGTCTGGCCGCAGCCGATCAGGCGATCGGGGTGCGCCGCGCAGTACGCGGCGATCCAGCGGTTGTAGGCGTCGAAGCAAGCCTTCTTGTAGTCGAAGTCGGTGTGGTTGCAGATCGCCATGCCGACGGTCGGGTAGATCACCTCGGCGGCCACGCCGTCGCGCTCCTGGTCGGCGATGCGCGCCTCGGGGTCCCAGCCGCCGCGGTGCATCTCCGCGAAGCGCGCGCCCTGGACGCGGATCTCGTGGGCGGGCTTCCCTGCCGCCGCGACGAGCCCCATCGGGATCGGGCGCTTCATGCCCTCGATCACGAAGACGTCGCCGACGCCCTCCAGGTGCTCGAGGCGCGGCGCGCGATCGCGCCAGGCCGGATCGATGTGATCCAGGTACGTGTTGGGCGGCTCGGTCACGTGCGAGTCGGCGGAGATCACGGGATAGGCCATCGTCATCCTCCCCGCAGCACGCGGCCGGGCAGGGGGCCGCGCGGGTCGAGCGCGTCGCGGCCGTCCTCGCGCACCACCGTTCCCTCGACTACGACGGCGCGGATGCCGTGCGCGTCGGCGACGAGCCGATCGGCGCCGGCCGGGAAGTCGTGGACGCGACGCACCGGCGCGCATCCGACGGTCGCCGGATCGAAGACGGCGACGTCGGCGGCGAGCCCGACCGCGAGGCGCCCGCGGTCCGGGACGCCGAAGACGTCGGCGGGCTCGCTGGTGAGCCGCCGCACCGCCTCCTCGAGCGAGAGCACGCGCTTCTCGCGCACCCACTTGCCGAGGAGCGTCGTCGGCGCGCCCGCGTCGCAGAGCTGGCTCGCATGGGCGCCGGCGTCGGATAGCCCTAGCATCGCGGCGGGGCTCGAGAGCAGCTCAGCGACGACGTCGTCGTCGATGTTGAAGATGCCGATGCGGAAGCGCGCCTCGAGATCGGACGCGAGCGCGAGATCGAGCACGAGATCCACCGGATCGACGCCGCGCTCGGCGGCCACGTCGGCCACGCTGCGCTCCTCGAGCGCGGGCTCGGTCGGACAGGAGGAGATCGCCGTCTCGCGCCACCGCCGGGCCTGCTCGCCGAACACCTTGCGGAAGGCGGGGTCCGCATAGATCCGCTTCTTCCCCGCGAGGTCGGCCTGCGACACCGGCTTGAAGCAGGGGAGCGCCTCGTAGGGGAAGGGCGCTTTGAACTGGAACTCGAAGAGGAGCGGCCGGCACGAGACCTGCGGCACCACGCGCACGCCCTCGGCCTGGAGCTTGGCCGAGCGCTCGAGGATGCCGCGGTGACCGGTCGGGCCGAGCATGCCGCCGAGCAGCGCCGTCCAGCTGATCGGGCGGCGGATCGCGCGCTGGATCTGCTCGAGCTCGTCCACGAAGAGCCCGCTCCCGATCGTGCACTGGAGGACGCCGTGGCCGGCCTCGCCGAGGCAGCCGGCCAGCGCGTCGATCTCGGCCCGCGAGGCCGCGCGGCTCGGCACCGGGCGGCCCGCGTAGCCGACGTGCGTCGGCGACTTCGAGGTGGCGAAGCCGAGCGCGCCGTCGCGGAGCGCGCCGCGCACCAGCGCCTGCATCGCCGCGATCTCGTCCGGGCGCGCCTCGCGCTCGGTCGCCTCGTCGCCCATCACGTAGGTGCGCACCGGCGTGTGGCCGACGAGCGCACCCACGTGGATCGCTGCGCCGCGCTCCTCGATCGCGCCGAGGAACTCGCCGAAGCTCTCGAAGGGCCAGTCCGCCCCGAGCCCCGCGCGCAGCGCGTCGAGCGACATGCCCTCGACGTTCTCGAGCGTACGCAGGATGAGGTCGCGGTGCGCGGGCCGCGTCGGCGCCACGCCGAAGCCGCAGTTGCCGACCACCACGCTCGTGACGCCGTGCCACGACGAGGGCGAGAGCGTACGGTCCCAGAAGACCTGCGCGTCGTAGTGGGTGTGGATGTCGATGAAGCCCGGCGCGATTGCGGCGCCGCGCGCGTCGAGCACGCGCGCCGCTCCCGGCGCGAGCTCGCCGGGCCGGCCCAGAGCGGCGATCCGCCCGCGGCGCACGCCGAGCTCGCCGGGGCGCGCCGCGGCGCCGGTGCCGTCGACGAGGTTTCCGTTCGCGATCACCAGCTCGAAGGCGTCGGGCATCGTCGGCCCCTCCGAGCTCATTCTACGCCAATCGTCGGCCTCGAGGGTATGCTCGCGCGGCGATGTCGGACGCGAGGCCGGTCGTGGTTCGCGATCTCGTGAAGCGCTTCGCGCGCGGGACGACCGCGCTCGACGGCGTGTCGTTCGAGGTGCGCGCCGGCGAGGTGCTCGGGCTCCTCGGGCCCAACGGCGCCGGCAAGACGACCACTCTCCACGTTCTGCTCGGCCTGATCCGTCCGACCGCGGGGACGGTCCGCGTCTTCGGCCGAGATCCGCAGCGCCGAGGCGGGGCGGCGCCGCAGCGCGTGGCGTTCGCGTCGCCGGAGGCGCTGATGGACTGGCGGCTCACCGTCGCCGAGAACCTGCGCGTCTACGCCCTGCTCCAGGGGGCGCGGCGCGGAGCCGTCGCGCGCGCGCTCGACGCGCTCGAGATCGCCGGAGAGGCGCGCACCAAGTTCGGCGACCTCTCGCTCGGCCAGCAGACGCGCGCGGGGCTGGCCCGCGCCCTGCTCGCCGACCCCGAGCTCCTGATCCTCGACGAGCCGACCTCGAGCCTCGATCCGGACATCGCCGACAAGACCCGAGCGCTCCTGCTCGAGATCCGCCGCGCGCGCGGGCTCTCGATCCTCTACACCTCGCACAACATGGGCGAGGTCGAGCAGGTCTGCGACCGCGTCGTGTTCCTCCGCAGGGGCCGCGTGGTGGCGGCCGGCACGCCGCTCGAGGTGTCGCGCCAGGTGCTCGGCAGCGACGCGACCGATGCGGCCGACCTCGAGCAGGTCTTCCTGCGGATCTCCCGCGAGAGCGTGCGATGACGGCGGCCGCGGCGGCGCCGCGCGCGGGACCCGCCCGGCGGATCGGCGCCCTCGTGCTCCGCTTCTTGCTGCTCCTGCGCCGCGATCCGGCGCGCGTCGTCGACGCCTTCTACTGGCCGCTGATCGACGTCGTGCTCTGGGGGCTGGTGACGTGGTTCGTGATCGCGCGCGGAATTCAGCTGCCGGGAGCGCTCGGCGTCTTCCTCGGCGCGATCATCCTGTGGAACGTGTTCTTCCGGATCTGCCAGGACGTCTCGGTCTCGTTCCTCGACGACATCTGGGCTCGCTCCACGGTCACGCTCTTCTCCTCGCCGCTCACGCTCGGGGAGTTCGCCGCGGCCGTGATCCTGCTCGGGCTGATCAAGGTGGCGTTCTCGCTGCTCTCGATGGCCTTCGCGGCTTGGCTGCTCTTCGCCTTCGACCTCTTCAGCCTGGGCTTCGCCCTCCTGCCCTTCGCCGCGAACCTGGTCCTGTTCGGCTGGTCGGTGGGGCTGGTCTGCATGTCGATCATCCTGCGCTTCGGCGGGCGCTGGGCGATCGTCGCCTGGAGCCTTCCCGTGCTCTTGATGCCATTCTCCTCGGTCCTCTACCCCGAATCGGTGCTTCCTCCGCTCGCGCGCGCGATCGCACGCGCCGTCCCCGCCAATCACGTCTTCGAGGGCATGCGCGCGCTCTTGATCGAGCGCCGCATGGCCTGGGATCGGCTCTGGATCGCGACCGCCGAGAACGCGGTCTACCTGGTCCTGGCCGCGGCGCTCGTCGCATTCACGTTCCGCGTGGCGCTCCGCCGCGGGCTCCTGCCGAAGCTGCACTGAAGCCGTGGGGCTCCGCAGCACGGCGCGGCCGGGGGCGCGGCGAGGCAGCCGAAGACGGCCGCATCGTGGCCCGCGCGCAGCGCGGGCCACGGGCGGACGCCGGCACCAGGCCGGGCGGAGGCTGCGGAGCCGCGATCCCCGGCCGCGGGAGTACGACCTACAGGCCGAACACGCGGATCGCGTTCTCGCGCAGGAACCTCGGCCAGACGGCGTCCTTGAGCGGCACGCTCGGCATCTCGCCCATGATGCGGTCGAGCGAGAGCCCCATCGGGAAGTAGCCGGCGTACATCACCTTGTCGGCGCCGCGCGTGTTGGCGTAGTCGAGAATCGCCTTCGGGTAGTACTTCGGCGCGAAGGCGCTCGTCGAGTAGTAGAGGTTCGGCCATTTGAGCATCAACTTGACGGCCAGCTCGGTCCACGGCTCGGCGCCGTGGCGCATCACGAACTTGAGGTCCGGGAAGAACCAGCAGACCTCGTCGATGCGCGCGACCTCCTGCGGCGCCATCGGGATGCGCGGGCCCGGGACCCCGACGCAGCAGCAGATCGGGACGTCCAGCTCCACGCACTTGGCGTACACCGGATAGAAGCGCTTGTCGTCGATCGGGACCTGCGGGAAGAGGCCGCACGGGAAGGCGCTCACCGCCTTGATCCCGAACTCCTCGTGCAGGCGCACGATCTCGCGCACGTCCTCCATGCCGCGGTTCGGATCGGTGCCGCAAGAGGGGAGGAAGCGGTCGGGGTGCTGGCGCAGCGCGCGCTTGCCGGTCTCGTCGTCGCGCGAGACGCCGATCAGCGCGCGCTCGATGCCGTGCTTGTCCATCTGCTCGAGCGTGTAGCGGATGGAGTCCTCGTGGCGTCCGGTCTTCGGCACGTCCTTGAACATGTACTCGACCGGGAACTCGAAGGACTCGCGGCTCTCCTTGTCGCGGAAGAGCGGCCGCATGAAGTCGTAGCTGGGCTTGGGGTCGGGGCTCGGGATCCCCATCATCAAGTCGATGATCCCGACATCGCGAGGCATGGGCACGATCGATCTCCTCTGGGCGGCGGAGGGGTGCGCGCCGGATCCGCTGGACACGCTACCGTGCCCACCCGGGAGGTGGGAAGCATGCGCACGCGCATGGCGGCCTTGGCGATCGCGGGGGTGGCGCTCGGGGTGGGGGTGTTCGGGGCGCCGAAGGCGAGCGCCCAGGCGACCGAGCCCTTCATCGGCCAGCTGATGCTGGTCGGATTCAACTTCTGTCCGGTGGGCTGGGCGCCCGCACAGGGGCAGATCCTGTCGATCGCGCAGAACACCGCCCTCTTCTCGCTGCTCGGCACGTACTACGGGGGGGACGGCAAGACGACCTTCGCGCTGCCCGACCTGAGCGGGCGCGTGCCGATCGGCGTTGGACAGGGGGCCGGCCTCTCGCTGCGCCAGATCGGCGAGACCGGCGGACAGGAGCAGGTTGCATTGACGGTGCAGCAGATGCCGGTGCACGTGCACGCGCAGTTCGGCAGCTCGCAGAACGCGAACGCCGCGAGCCCGAGCGGCGCGCTGCCCGCGGCCAAGTTCCGCACCACCCTCTACCGGAGCGGGGGCGCCCCCGACGTCCAGCTCCATCCGGGTGCGATCGGTGTCCAGGGCGGCGACCAGCCGCACGAGAACATGCAGCCCTTCCTCGCCCTCACCTGGTGCATCGCGCTGCAGGGCGTCTTCCCGTCGCGCCCCTAGGCTGATGACCTTCGTTCGGCTCCGAAGACTCCCAACTGCTGACTCCGCTCGGCTTCGCCTCGCTGCGCGCGCCCTCTGGGCGTTTGCGACTGCGCGTCGGCCGACTCTCGGGTCGGCCTCCTTGCGAAGTGCACTGCTCCTCGGCGCCTGGCTCGCGCCGCTCGCCGCCTCCGCGGCCGTGACGGCCTACACCTCGCGCGCGGCCTTCGACGCGGCCGTCGCCGCGCTCGGCGGCGAGCACGTGGTCGACTTCGAGTCGCTGCCCGCAGGCACCGCGATCCCGTCCGGGAGCGCCGTCGACGGGATCACCTTCGAGTACTCGATCGACGGACTCGACGTGCTGGTGATCGACAGCTTCGCCGCGACGTCCGGCGCGAACTCGCTCGGGCTCAGCGGCGGGGACGACGCCTTCCTCTCGGGAGACGCCTTCTCGCTCGCGTTCGCCGCCCCTGTGCGAGCCGTCGGGCTCTACGCGATCGGCGCCAACCAGCTGGCCGGAGACTTCGAGCTCCACTTCGCCGGCGCGATCGCGCCGAGCAGCGCGACGCCGGATGTCGTCCTCCCGGACGGCGACGCGTACTTCATCGGGCTCGTGTCCGACGGCGCCGCGGGCTTCGGGAGCGCGGACGTCGCGAGCGTCGACCCGGGCGGCGGCGACTTCTTCTTCTGGAACGTGGACGACATCGCGACCGCTCCGGAGCCCGGCGCGGGCGCGCTCGCTGCGGCGGTTCTCGCGGCGCTCGGCTGCGCGCGGCGAATGCGGAGGCGAGAGCTCGGCGTCGCCGCGCTCGCGCTCCTCTGCACGGCGAGCGCGGCGCGGGCGCAGGACGTGCTCCCGGGTCCGGACCCACCGTTCCGGGGCGTCGCCAACCGCACGCTCGCGGCCTCGAGGCCGGATTGGCCCGCGCCAGTGCGCGCCGGCGGGCGCGCCCAACGTGCTGCTGGTCCTGATCGACGACGCCGGCTTCGGCAACCCCTCCACCTTCGGCGGCCCCGTCCACACGCCGACGCTGGACCGGCTCGCCGCCCAGGGCCTCCGCTACAACCGCTTCCACGTGACCGCGCTCTGCTCGCCGACACGCGCGGCGCTTCTCTCGGGCCGCAACCACCACAGCGTCGGCTTCGGCTCGATCGCCGAAGCGCACAGCGGCTTCCCGGGCTACGACGCGCTCTGGCCGCGCAGCGCCGCCTCGCTCCCGGCGATCCTGCGCGCCAACGGCTACAGCACGGCGGCGTTCGGCAAGTGGCACCTCACCCCCGACGACCAGCAGGGCCCCGCCGGACCCTTCGACCGCTGGCCCAATGCGCTCGGCTTCGACTACTTCTGGGGCTTCCTCGGCGGCGAGGATTCGCACTGGGATCCGCTGCTCGCGGAGAACAACGCGATCATCGGGGTCCCGCGCGAGAAGGGCTTCTACCTCACCACCGCGATGGCCGACCGCGCGATCCAGTGGATCCGCAGCCAGAAGGCCCAATCCCCCCAGAAGCCGTTCTTCGTCTACTTTGCGACCGGCGCGAGCCACGCGCCGCACCACGTGGCGAAGGAGTGGGCCGACAAGTACAAGGGTCGCTTCGACGCCGGCTGGGACGCGCTCCGCGAGGAGACCTTCGCGCGCCAGAAGCGGCTCGGCGTGATTCCCGCCGACGCGAAGCTGACGCCGCGCAACGAGGCATTCCCCGCCTGGGACTCGATCCCGCCCGAGCAGCGGAAGCTGTACGCGCGCCAGATGGAGGTCTACGCGGGCTTCCAGGAGTGCACCGACTCCGAGGTCGGCCGCGTGGTTCGGGCGATCGAGGACCTCGGCCTCGGCGATGACACGCTGATCCTCTACATCTTCGGCGACAACGGCGCGAGCATGGAGGGGACCGAGACCGGCTCCTTCAACGAGCTGACCGCGCTCAACGGGATCCCGCTCACTCCGGCGCAGCAGCTGCAGGCGATCGAGGCCTACGGCGGTCTCGACGTGTGGGGCGGACCGCGCACCGATCCCCACTACGCGGCCGCATGGGCGTGGGCGGGAAACGCGCCCTTCCAGTGGGGCAAGCAGATCGCCTCGCACCTCGGTGGGACGCGCGACGGCATGGTGATCTCCTGGCCGAAGCGGATCCGCGACAAGGGCGGCCTCCGCGGCCAGTTCACCCACGTGATCGACGTCGCGCCGACGCTCCTCGAGCTCGCGGGGATCCCGGTCCCGTCGTCGGTCGACGGCGTGGCGCAGATGCCGATGCACGGCACGAGCTTCGCCTACAGCTTCGACGACGCGAAGGCGCCCGAGCGCCACACGCAGCAGTACTTCGAGATCCTCGGGAACCGCGCGATGTACAAGGACGGCTGGATGCTCTCCTGCCGGGTGCCGCGCATCCCCTGGAGGCTCGACCCGGAGACGCTCGCGCGTTTCGCGCCCGGGGTCTGGGATCCCTCGAAGGACCCCTGCGAGCTCTACGACCTGCGCAGCGACTACTCGCAGGCCGACGACCTCGCTGCCCAGCACCCGGAGAAGGTGCGCGAGCTCACCGATCTCTTCTGGAGCGAGGCTGCGAAGTACCAGGTGCTTCCGCTCTTCGGCGGCGCCGCCTTCGCCTGGGGGATCCGCCCGCCCGACGACGGGCGCACCCGCTATCCCTACGGGCCCGGCGTGGAGAACGTCGCCGCCGGCATGACGCCGCCGATCTACAACCGCTCGTTCGCGATCCGCGCCGATCTCGACGTCGACCGCAACTGGTGCATCGGTCCGCTTTGCTACGGAGCGGAGGGCGTGATCGTCGCCAACGCCAGCTTCCTCGGCGGGTTCTCGCTCTACGTCAAGGCCGGCAAGCTCCACTACACCTACAGCTTCCTCGGCCTCAAGCTCGACACGCTCGAGGCGAGCGAGCGGCTTCCCGAGGGCAAGGTCCAGGTCCGCTACGAGTTCGAGGCCGACGAGCCCGGAAGGATGGCGACCGGCGGCACCGGCAGGCTCTTCGTCAACGACGCGAAGGTGGCGGAGGGGCGCCTGGAGCACACCGTTCCGCTCCGCTTCACGGGCTACGTCGGCATGGACATCGGGCGCGACAATGGGCTCCCGGTGTCGCCGGACAAGGTCTACTACCTGCGCGCGCCGTTCGCGTTCGAGGGACGGATCGAGAAGGTCGAGTTCGAGCTCAAGTAGGCGGCCGGGTCGGATCGGCGCGCGACTGCACCAGCTCGATGCGCGTCCCGTCCGGATCCGTCACGAAGATGGCGCTCGCTCCGAGCGCCGGGTTGTTCACGCGCGTGGCGCCCAGTACCCGCGCGCCGGCCCGCTCGCACGCGTCCAGCGCGCCGTCGAGGTCGGCGACCGCGAGCGAGAGGTGGCTGAGCCCGAGCGCGTTCATCGGCCGCGGGTCGCCGCCGCCGCGATGCCCGGGCGAGGCGTAGTGCAGGAGCTCGATGCGCACGCCGTCTCGCTCGAGGTAGACCGCTTCGAGCGCGACCCGCTCGAGCCCGAGCAGCGTCGCGGGGATCTCGCCGGTGATCTCGAGCCGGCTGCGCTCGCGGAAGCCGAGCGCATCGCGGTAGAAGGCGAGCGAGCGCTCGAGGTCCGAGACGCAGATGCCGACGTGCGAGAAGCGCAGATCCTCGATCGGGGGCATGGCTCGCTCCTCGAACCCGCCCGGCGGCTCACGCCGCCCCGGAGCGCGTGAGCATCCAGTCGCCTGCGTCGTCGAGGCGCGCCTCCCAGCCCGGGTAGACGGCGATCGTCGT
>Ga0335082_10002869_pt1 | contig 18653 bp, 19 predicted proteins | sample Lox_Sample_41_FD_206718 | JGI IMG/M metagenome (GOLD analysis project Ga0335082, IMG submission 206718) | Soil microbial communities from Loxahatchee National Wildlife Refuge, Florida, United States - Lox_Sample_4.1 | ecosystem: Environmental > Terrestrial > Soil > Wetlands | place: USA...
TTGGCCTTCTCGCGCACGGGCGCGAGCCGCTCGGGCGGGATGTTCTCGTGCTCGGTGAAGTTTTCCGGATCGGCTTCGAGCGGCAGCACTTCCTTTTCGACGAAATCGTGCACGCGCAGGCGAATGTCCTCGATTTGGGGAGACAATGTGAAGTCCATGGGCCGTCCTCTGCTAGCGGCCCCGTACCAAGCGAGGCGCCGGGCGGCGTTCTATCACTCGCTGACGATTTCCCCCACCCATTCGTCTGGCACCGACCGCCCTCCCGGCCGGCGCGGCACCCCTAAGAGGCCCCAGCGAGCCAATATGCACAACAGGTCTAATTATATAATATTACTACTAACACGGGTATAGCCGGCAGGGCGAAGAGCCTGCCGTCGTCTCACAAACGGGAGGGCGTCATGAAAGCATCGGCATTATTGGCAATCGGTCTTGGCATTGCGGTCATCTCGGCAGCGCCGGCGCAAGCCCAATCCAAGGACCCGGAAGGCGTCAATCCGACACATTTCCTCTGTTACCGCGTTTCGGCGGCGAGCAAGCTGAAGCCCACCGAAGTGAAATTGAAGGACCAATTCGACTCCTTCGGCACCAAGATCGGCAATCCGTTGTTCCTGTGCACGCCGGTGTCGAAGAACGGCGAAGAGGTCAAAGACACGGAAACGCACCTCACCTGCTATCAGGTCTCGGCGAAGAATGCCGGCAAGAAAGTCGTGGTGGTGCACCAGCTCGGCAAGCAGCAACTCACGGTCGGCGGAAGCGTCGTTCTATGCCTGCCATCGCTGAAGGAAGTGATCAAGTAGCTCAGCCGCGAGCGGCGGCGCGCTTTAGCCGCTGATCATCACCACCTGGCCGCCGTCGACGACGATCGTCGCGCCGGTGATGTAGCTGCCGGCGTCCGAGGTGAGCAGCAGCAGCGCGCCGTCGAGGTCGCCGGCATTGCCGAAGCGGCCCATCGGAATTTGGCGCTTGAGCTTTTCGCCGGCTTCGCCTTCGAGATATTTGTCGTTGATCTCGGTGACGAACCAGCCCGGCGCGATGGCGTTGACGCGCACGCCCTTGAAGGCGAGCTCGACGGCCAGCGCCTTGGTCACCTGCACCACGGCGGCCTTGGCGGTGGCGTAGGCCGCGACGCCTTTCGAAACGCCGAAGCCGAGCACCGAGGAAATATTGACGATCGCCCCCTTCTTGCCGGCCGCCAGCATGCGGCGCGCCGCTTCCTGCGCGTTGTAGAACACGGCGTCGAGGTCGAGGCCGAGCACCTTGCGCCATTCCTCTTCGGTCACCTCAACGGCGCGGGTCGACGACTGCGCGATGCCGGCGTTATTGACGAGGATGGTGACGGTGCCGAAGGCTTTTTCGGCGGCATCGAAGGCGCGCGCGACCGCGGCGCGGTCGGTAACGTCGGCCTCGACGGCGACGACCTTGCCGCCTTTGCCTTCGATATCCGCTTTAAGCGCCTTGAGCCGCTCTGCGCGACGGGCGACCAGCGCCACCGCGGCGCCGTTGTCGGCGAGCGCCTTGGCGAATTGCGTGCCGAGCCCGCTGGAGGCGCCGGTCACCAGCGCCACGCGGCCTTGCAGGCTGAACATCTCGGCGGCTTTCATGCGAGGCTCTTATACACAACCCACACGACCGTGTGGAATAGACGCGGCGTATACGCCCGCGTAATTTGCGGCGAATGAACTCGGGACTTGGACGGATGCCGTGAAGCGGCTTTGGCGGGCGACCATCAACAGTTGGCACGGCCTCGTCGCCGCGACGCGGTCGGAGCAGGCGTTTCGCGAGGAGCTGGCCGCGCTGGCGATCGGCATACCGCTGGCCATCTATCTCACCGCCGACACCGGCAGGCGCGTCGCGTTGATCGGCACGCTGGTGTTCATTCTGATCGTCGAACTGCTCAACACCGCGATCGAAAAGCTCGGCGACCGCATCACCCGCGACGACGATCCGCTCATCAAGCGCGTCAAGGACATGGGCTCCGCCGCCATTCTGCTGTCGCTGGTGCTCGCCGGCGCGGTGTGGATCTGGATCGCCGCCGAACGATTTTGGCCGGCGGCGGGCTAGGTTCACCGTCCATAAAGCGCGTGCGGCAGCAATGTCGCAAGGCCGGGGACGGACCACAGTACTACCAGCGCGAAAATCTGGATCAGCACGAACGGAACGATGCCGACATAGATGTGCCGCGTGGTGATTTCCGGCGGCGCCACGCCGCGCAGATAGAACAGCGTCGGGCCGAGCGGCGGATGCATGTAGGAGGTCTGCAGGTTCACCGCCATCATGATGCCGAGCCAGACAGGATCGACGCCCGGCATTTTCAACAGCGCCGGCGCCACGATCGGCACCACCACGAAGACGATCTCGAAGGCGTCCATGACGAAGCCGAGCAGGAAGATCGCCAGCATCACGGCGAGCAGTGCGCCGTCCGCGCCGCCCGGCAGGTCGGTGAGCGCACGCTCGACCATGACGTCGCCGCCGAGCGCACGGAACACCAGGCTGAACATCGTGGCGCCGATCAGGATGAGGAAGATCATCGCGGTGATCTGCGTAGTCTTGTCGACCACCGGCCGCATCAGGCCGCGCAGGCGCGCTTTTCGCGCGGCGAGCAGGATGGCGCCGACCGCGCCGACCGATGCCGCTTCGGTCGGCGTCGCCACGCCGTAGAGGATCGAGCCGAGCACCGCGGCGATCAGCAGCACCGGCGCGATCAGCGCCTCGATCAGGCCGCCGCGCGGCGCTTCCGCGGCGGCGACCGCGGGACAGGTCCGCGGCCGCAACACCGCCATGACGACGAGATAGACGAGGTAAAGCGCGACCAGCAGCAGGCCGGGCAGGATCGCGCCGGCGAACAGGTCGCTGACCGAAATCACGTTGGGCGCGAACTTGCCCTGCGCGAGCTGCGCCGCCTGATAGGCGTTGTTGAGCTGGTCGCCGAGCACAACGAGAACGGTCGACGGCGGGATGATCTGCGCCAGCGTCGCCGAGGCGGCCACCGTGCCGGCGGCAAGCCGCGGGTCATAGCCGTGGCGCATCATCGCCGGCAGCATGATCAGGCCCATGGTGACGGCGGTGGCACCGACGATGCCGGTCGATGCCGCGAGCAGCGCGCCGACCAGCACGACCGAATAGCCGAGGCCGCCGCGCAGCCGGCCGAACAGCCGTCCCATGCGCTCGAGCAGGTTCTCCGCAATGCGCGACTGCTCGAGCATCACGCCCATGAAGATGAACAGCGGGATCGCCAGCAGCACTTCGTTGGTCATCACGCCGTAGATGCGCTGCGGCAGCGCGCCGAGGATGCCGAAACCCATGACGCCGAGCGCATGCGCAAACAGCGCGAACATCAGCGACACGCCGGCGAGGGTCAGCGCCACCGGATAGCCGGCCAGCAGCGCCGCGATCACGGCACCGACCATGAGGATGGCGAGAAGTTCGGCGAGCGGCATCAGCGCGGCCTCGACAGCGCAGCCAGCGCCCGGATCGCCTGCGCGATACCCTGCAGCGCCATCAGCACGGCGAACACCGGAATGACGGTCTTGAGCACGAACACCAGCGGCAGCCCGCTCGATTCCTGCGAGCGCTCCAGAATTGCCCAGGAGCGCGCCGCATAAGGCACGCTCAGCCAGAGCAGCAGCAGCATGAATGGCAGCAGCAACAGCAGCGAGCCGACGAGATCGACGATCGCTTTGGTGCGCGGCGAGGCCTCGGCGTAGAATACATCGACCCGCACGTGGCCGCCGGCCCGCAGTGTCCAGGCCGCCGCCAGCATGAACAGCGTGGCGTGGGCATAGATCACGGTTTCGGACAGCCAGATCGATCCCAGCGCGAGTGCATAGCGCGCCACGACCAGCGCGAACTCCAGCAGCACGACGACCAGCGCCAGCCACGCCGCCGCGCGCCCAACGGCTGCGGTCAGGCGGTCAATGCGGTCGGCGAGCGGCGTCAGGGAGGCAAAAGTCATGGCGCGGATGATGGCACACCCGAGGGTCTTTTGCTTATAGTAGGGCCATGGCCGAACAGCACCACCACGACCACGATCATTCCGAGCTTTCGGAAACCCAGTTGCGCGTCCGCGCGCTGGAAACCGTGCTCACCGAAAAAGGCTATGTCGATCCCGCCGCGCTCGATCTGCTGATCGAGACCTACGAGAAGAAGGTCGGGCCGCGCAACGGCGCCCGCGTCGTCGCTAGGGCCTGGGCCGATCCGGCCTACCGCGCACGGCTGTTCAAGGATGCGACCACGGCAATCGCCGAACTCGGCTACGCCGGCCGCCAGGGCGAGCACATCGTCGCTTTGGAAAACACGCCGCAGCGGCACAACATGGTCGTGTGCACATTGTGTTCCTGTTACCCGTGGCCGGTGCTCGGCCTGCCGCCGGTCTGGTACAAGTCGGCACCCTACCGCTCGCGCGCGGTTTCCGATCCGCGCGGCGTCCTGAAGGATTTCGGTGTCACGCTGCCGAAGGACACCGAAATCCGCGTCTGGGATTCGACGTCGGAGATTCGCTATCTGGTCATCCCGATGCGGCCCGCCGGCACCGAAGGTTGGAGCGAGGAGCAGCTCGCCGAGCTGGTGACGCGCGATTCGATGATCGGCACCGGCCTGCCGAAACAACCATGAACGGCGCGCAGGACATGGGCGGCGTGCACGGCTTCGGTCCGGTGGTCCCGGAGCCGAACGAGCCGGTTTTCCATGCCGAGTGGGAAAAGCGCGCCTTCGCGCTCACGCTGGCCATGGCCATGCCGGGCGAGTGGAACATCGACATGTCGCGCTTCGCGCGCGAGAACCGCGACCCGGCCGACTATCTGTCGATGAGCTACTACCAGATCTGGTTCGCCGCGCTGGAGACGATGCTCAAGGAGCGCAATCTCGTCAGCGACGATGAGATCGTCGTCGGTCATTCGCTGCATCCGCCGCAGCCGGGCAAGCGCGTGCTGTCGCCCGACGATGTGCTTAAAGTTCTGCATCGCGGCGGGCCAACCGAACGCGAAACCAATTCGCAAGCGGCGTTCAGGCCGGGCGACAAAGTGCGCGTGAAAAATATCAATCCGCTCACCCACACGCGGCTGCCGCGCTACGTGCGCGGCCACGTCGGCACGATCGAGTGCGTGATCGGATTCCACGTCTTTCCCGATAGCAACGCGAAAGGTGCCGGCGAGCATCCGCAGTGGCTCTACACCGTGTGCTTCGACGGCTGCGAGCTCTGGGGTGCCGATAGCGACCCGACGAGTGTCGTATCGGTCGACGCCTGGGAATCGTATCTGGAGCCGGCATGATCGACCAAGCCGCAGCGCGCCGCGCAACGGTTGAAGTCCCCAGCATCCCGCGCGATGCCGACGGGCCGGTGTTCCACGAGCCGTGGGAGGCACAGGCGTTTGCCATGGCGCTGGCGCTGCACGAGCGCGGGCTGTTCACCTGGAAGGAATGGGCGGCGGCGCTCGCCGCCGAGATCAAGCGCGCACAGGCCGCCGGCGATCCCGACACCGGCGAGACTTATTATTTACACTGGCTGGCGGCGCTGGAGAAGCTGGTGGCGGAAAAAGGCGTGACCACCAACGAAACCCTGCATCGCTACCGTGATGCCTGGGATCACGCCTGCGACCGCACCCCGCACGGGCAGCCGATTGAATTGCAGGCAGAGGATTTCGCCTGACCTAGCCGGGCACGCGGCCCCTCACGGTATTGGCGACGCCTTCGTAAACGATACGACCGTCCGGGCCGGCCGGCAGCCGCTGGCACAGCCAAGCGCGCACCTGCTGGCGCTGATCATCGGACAAGGCCGCAATCGCCTTGCCCTGCGGACCGATTGGCGCCGTGTTCGAATCCCAGAAGTCCTCGAAGTTCGCATAGACGGTCGGGATACGAATTACGCCGGTCTCGATCGATTCGAGCCCGGCCGCGCGCCACAACTCGTCCAGCGTCTCGCGGCGCGACACCTCCGGGTCTCGCGGCAGCGGCATTTGCAAGCCGAGCGATTGCACTGCCTCGTAAACCGGGTGCAAGGGTACGCCGCCGCCCGGAATGTCCCACATGTAGGTCGCCACCCAGCCGCCCGGCCGCACCACGCGCGCCATTTCCTGGATCGCCTTGGCGGCATCGGGCACGAAGACGATCACCAAAGCCATCAGCGCGGCGTCGAAGGTGCCGTCGGCAAACGGCAGGCTTTGCGCGTCACCGATGCGGAAATCCGCCGACGCAGCGCCGGGTTGTTGTCGCGCATAGCCAACTTGCTCTTCGGATGGATCAACCGCAGTTACCGCAGCCGGCGCCGCACGAGCGATCAGTACTTCGGTGAAAGCGCCGTTGCCACATCCGACATCGAGGTAGCGCAACCCGCGCGGCAAACCGAGCCAGTCAACGAATTTTTCGCCGACCATGCGACTCCAGCGGCCCATCATGCGTTCATAGGCCGCGCCGTCGTCGAACAACGTGGAACCCTGGTTCATATAGCCCTACACGCCCACCATCTGCTCGCTCACCATATAGCCGGTGAGCAGCGCGGCGCCGAACAAGATGATCAGCAGCGCCGCCGCAGTCTCCACCCCGCGCAGGAACAGCATGCCGGCGCCGGGCTTGCCCTTGGCGAGCCTGCCGGCAAAGCCGCGGGCGCCGACCGCGATGCTGGCGACGGCGGCGACCGTGATCGCGGTACCCAGCCCCATGACAAAGGTCGAGGCGACGCCGATCCAGAACAGTCCCTGCGCCAGCGCGAAGACCAGCACGATGATGGCGCCCGAGCAGGGCCTCAATCCGACCGCGACGATCGCCGACAGCCCCCGCCGCAGCCAATGCGGCCCCTTGAGCTCGCTCGGCTCCGGCGCATGGGCATGACCCCAGGCATGCGCCTCGTCATCATGATCGTGGTCATGCGCGTGGCCGTGCTCGTGCGAATGGCCATGGGCGTGGCCATGACCATGGTCGTGGGCGTGACTGTGATTGTGCGAATGACCGTGATCGTGCGCGTGGCCGTGCGCATGCGTGTGATGATGTCCCTCGTGCCGCGTCCGCAGCAGGCGCCAGAAGGCGCGGCCCTTCACCCACAACAGGCGCAGGCCGATCAGAATAATCAGCGCGTAGCTGATCATCTCGATGGCGCGTACCGCGTTGCCCATCACGTGCGCGGTGGCGCCGAGCAGCACCGCAGCGATGCCGACGATGGCGACCGCGGTGCAGGCCTGCAGGATGGCGGAGGCGAACGACAACGCGACGCCGCGCCGCCACGTTTCATCATTGGCGACGAGATACGACGAGATCACCGCCTTGCCGTGGCCGGGGCCGGCGGCGTGGAAGATGCCGTAGGCGAAGGAGATGCCCATCAGCCCCCAGGCGGCGCTGCCGTCGGCCTTGGCGGCACGGATCGCGCCCGACAGCATGCGGTAGAACTCGGCCTGCTTTTCCAGGATCCACCCGGTAAACGGACCGAAGCTCGGCGGCGCCGGGCTGCGCGAAATGCCGAACGGCTGCGCCAGCGCGGCATCGGCGACGCCGAGCACCAGCAGCAGGCAGAGGATGAACAGCGCGCATTGCGCCAAACTCGGGCGACGGCCGGATGTCATTCTTGCAATGCTCCGTGCAAGCACGCCGCCCCGCGTGGTCGACTTCTACGGACAGTGAACCAGGATCTTGTTGGCGAACATCGCACCCCAAGCCATCGTCGTATTGACCTGGTCCGCCGGGATCATGCTCAGTGCCTTGCCTTCGGCATAGGTCATTTCACGCGGCATGACCACATCGGCCTTGCAGTGCGGCGCGCCAATCAGATGCACCGGCTCCTTCTTGGCCCACTCGAAATCGACGAAGATGGTCGGATCGTAAACCTCGACCTTCAGCTCCTTCGCCTTGATCGGCGTCTTGAACGGCAACGTGAAATTCAGCGTCAGGATGGAATCCTTGAAATCGAGCCAATAGCCGGGCGCCGGGTCTGTCAGTTCGGCTTTCTTGCCGTCGGCGGTGGCATAGGTGAAGTAGTCGTATTCCTTCAGCGACTCGACGTTGACCTTGGCGAGCGGGGCAAGCTCCTCGCGGGTGAACTTGCCCTTCTCCTTGGCGTCCAGGCCCTGCGTGGCAAAAGCCGAGAACATGTCGTCGAACGCCCAGTGGTGGCGCACGCCGGTAATCGCGCCGTCCGGCCCGTAGACCAGTTCGGTGTGCATGGTGACCCACACGTGCGGATGGGCGCTCGCCGGGGCGGCAAACGCGAGCATCGCCATGGCAATGAGCGAAACGCGAAGGGACGCGATCATGGCCAGCACATTATCACCGAGTGCGGCATAAAGGTGGCGTGTAACACTGTTGCGTCAGTCTTGCCGGTTCACGCCCTATTTCGGGCCGATACCGGCCGCTTTGATGAGCTTGCCGTTGTTGGCGAGCTCACTGACGACAAATTTGTCCATTTCCGCGGTGGTCATCGGCATCGGATCGACCGCAAGCTTTTTCAATTTCGCCTGCATCTCGGGCGTTGCCAGCACTTTGATGCCGACGGCATGGAATTTCTCGATGATGTCGCGCGGCGTCTTGGACGGCATGAAGACGGCATACCAGACCGTGGTCACGGCGTTGGGAAAGCCGAGATCGCCCGGCGCCGGCACGTTCGGCAGGTCGGAGGCGCGCGTCGCCGTCGACACCATCAGCGGCGTCACGCGGCCGTCACGGATGAGCGGTAGCGCGGTCGAAATCGGCGTGAACAGGAAATCGATGCGGCCGCCGAGCAGATCTGTGAGCGCTTCGGCGCCGCCCTTGTAGGGCACGTGAGTCGTCTGGATGCCCGCGGCAAGGCTGAAGCGCGCGGCGCTGATATGCGTCGCTGTGCCGACGCCGGCCGAGCCGTAATTGATCGTGCCGGGCTTCGCTTTGGCCTCAGCGATGAGATCCTTTGCTGTCTTCCAGCCCTTTGCCGGCACCACCAACAGAACGTTGGCGTTCTGGCCGATCATGAGGACGCCGGAAAGGTCTTTGGCGATGTCGTAGGGAAAGTTGGGCACGATCCAGGGTGCGATGGTCTGCGCCGAAGAATTGGCGAGAATGGTATAGCCATCGGGCTTGGCCCGGACGACCTCGCCGATGCCGATGGTGCCGCCGGCGCCACCCTTGTTCTCCACCGCAATGGTCTGGCCGAGTTCCTTGGACATCGCGTCGAACACCGTGCGCGGGATGATATCGGTGGCGCTGCCGGCGCCGAACGGGATGTAGGCGCGGATCGGCTTGTCCGGCCAGGTTTGCCCAAAAGCGGCGGTCGACAACGCAACGCATAGCGCCGCGAGCGCGATACGGCTGGCGAATTTCATGTCATTCCTCTCAAGTTCCCGGGCCCTGCGATGGCCGGGTGCCCTCACAAGCTTCTAACCCCTCATATGCATTCTACATGCATTCTATATGCCAGCCGCGCCGCCGTCAGCGCGCGGATCGTGGCCGCCTTCAAGCGTGCCGTTAGCGTGCAAGACAACCGCGCCGGCGTGGCCCATGGTGTCGGAATACGGCTCATCCAGCACGGCGACGTCATGGCCGGCCGACATCAGCCGGTCGATCAGATTGTCGTCGAAACGGGATTCGAGCCGCAGATTTGTGACCGAGGAGCCCCAGGTGCGGCCGAGCAGCCAGCGCGGCGCGTCGAGCGCCTTGTCGAGCGGTTGGCGGAACAATACGTGCCGCGTGAAGACGGCAGCCTGGGTCTGCGGCTGGCCGTCGCCGCCCATGGTGCCGTAGGCGATGACGCGGCCGTCTTTCAGTGCGGCCAGCGCCGGATTGAGCGTGTGGAAGGGTCGCCGTCCAGGCGCCAATGCATTGAGCGCCTTGGCATCGAGCGAGAAGCTCGCGCCGCGATTCTGCATGAGGATGCCGGTCGCCGGCAGCACGCAGCCGGAGCCGAACTCCCAATAGAGCGATTGGATGTAGGAGACGACCAGGCCGCTGGCGTCCGCCGCACCCATCCAGATGGTGTCGCCCTCGTCGTAAGGCTGCGGCCACTTGGCCGCCTTCTTGCGGTCGATCTTGGCGGCTTCGGCGTCGAGGAATTTGGGCGCGAGGTACTGATTGAGATCGGCGGTGATCTTGTCGGGATCGGTGATGGTGCGGTCGCGCACGCGGAAGGCACGCTTGGTGGCTTCGACCAGGCCGTGAATGTGCTCGAAGCTTTCGGCTTGCGTTACGCGCAGGCGGTCGAAAACGCCAAGAATGATGAGCGAGGCCAGCCCCTGCGTCGGCGGCGGCGCATTGTACAGCGTGCCGGCCTGCGTCTGAACGCCGAGCGGCTCGACCACGGTCGCACGCAATTGCGCGAGATCGTCGCGCGTCACCGGCGAGCCGATGCGATCGAGATCGGCGGCGATCTCGCGGCCGACGTCGCCGCGGTAGAAATCGTCGAGGCCGGCGTGGCTGAGGTGTTCGAGCGTATCGGCGAACTTGCTCTGTTTAAGGTTGGCGCCGGCCTCCGGCGGCTTGCCTTCAACGAGAAAGGCTTGGAGGAAGCCGGGAGCGTTTTCCAATTCGGCGTATTTCTCAACCGTCAGCCGCGCCTGGCTGCGCGTTACCGTGTAGCCCTCGCGCGCGTGCCTGATCGCCGGGGCGAGCAGCACATCGAGCGGCAGCCTGCCGCCCTGCGCCTTCGCCGCCTCTTGCGCAAGCATCCACGCCGCCACCGCGCCCGGCACGGTGAGCGCGGCGAGCGGGCCGCGCGCCGGAATGTCGTCGTAGCCGGCATCGCGATAAAGCCGCGGCGTCGCCTTGGCTCCGGCGCGGCCCGCGCCCATCAGCGCGCGCACGCGGCCCGAGGGCTCGCGGATCAGCCAGAAGCCGTCGCCGCCGATATGGTTCATGTGCGGATAGACGGCGGCGATCGAAGCCGCCATCGCCAGCATCGCCTCGACGGCATTGCCGCCCTCGGCCAAGATCGAGCGGCCGTCCTCGACCGCGGCCGTGTGCGGCGCGCAGACGACGCCGCGGCGATGGCCGGCTGTATGCAATGTCATGATGTCAGGCTTTCAATGCGGCAAAATGCCGGACGTTTCGCGTAAAGGATGCTACCGTGCCCAAGGCGCCGGGACCACCACCTCACAGAAAGGGCGACGTATGTCCAGCCTCCGCAGCCTTGCGGCATTAACCGCGGGCGCGTTCGCCATAGCGGCTCTGTCGTCTCCTGCAATCGCGGCCGGCCCACGCGACGGCGCCCGCGTCACCACGGAATTGTCGGCGGAAAACAAGCCGGACGACAAGAAGAAAAAAGCGCCGCCGAAAGGCACCGTGCAAAAACCGCCGCCGCACGTCAACCACCGCCAAGTCGGCACGCCGCCCGGCGGACAAAAGAAATTCGAGGTGAAGAAGAAAATCGAAGTGCAGAAGAACATCGGTACGCAGAAGAATATCAAGGTGCAGAAGTTCGTCGGCAAGCCGAAGGTGTTCACGCCGCACGGGACGAATTCCAAGATCGTGGTCACCACCAAGATTCGCAGCGCACCGGTGAACGGCGCCTTCCACGCCTCCATCCGCGGCCGCAATTATTCGGTCTGGCGCAGCGGCTATCGCGCGCGCTACCACGGCGGCTGGCGGACATTCGTCGCGCTCAGCGCGCTCGGCGTCATCGCGATCGGCGCCGCCGAATACTATCCTTACGCCTATATCGACGCCCCGGCGGACTATTGCGATGGGCTGACCGAGGACGGTTGCCAGTTGGTCTACGACGACGTCGAAACCGAAGAAGGTGACGTCATCCCGCAATGCGTCGCCTATTGCCCGTGGCAGCAATAGCGCGGCGCTGACGCCAAACTACGAATGACCGGGCTCGATCGCCGCGCGGTCGAGCCCGCGTTTCTTCAACAGCGCGTCGACCGACGGCAGGCGGCCGCGGAAGGCTTTGTAGGCCTCGGCCGGATCGCGCAGATTGCCGGCACCATAGACATAGTCGCGCAGGCGCTTGGCGGTTTCCGGATCGAAGGCGTTGCCGGTTTCGGTGAAGGCCGCAAAGGCATCGGCGTCGAGCACTTCGGACCACATGTAGGAGTAATAGCCGGCCGCGTAGGCTCCGCCGGAGAACAGATGCTGGAAATGCGGCAGGCGGTGGCGCATGACGATCTCCGCCGGCATCTCGATGCGCGCAAGATCGTCGCGTTCGAACTGGCCGACGTCGAGATTCGCGCTGTCCGGCAGCGCGTGGATGTCGAGGTCGACCAGCGCGCAAGCGGTATATTCGACGGTGGCAAAGCCCTGATTGAAGGTGCGCGTCGCCAAGACGCGCTCGAGCAGCGTCTTCGGCATCGGCTCGCCGGTGCGCGCATGGCGTGCGTATTTCTGCAAAATCTCCGGCACCTCCAGCCAATGCTCGTAGAGCTGCGACGGCAGTTCGACGAAATCGCTCGGCACTGCGGTGCCGGCAAGCAGCGGATAGGTCACGTTCGACAGCAGGCCGTGCAGCGCGTGACCGAATTCGTGGAACAGCGTGCGCGCATCGTCGAATGACAACAGCGCCGGCTCGCCGGGCGCCGGCCTGGAGAAAGTGCAGATGTTGAGGATGATCGGGCGCACATTGCCGACAAGTTTCTCCTGGTCGCGCAATGACGTCATCCAGGCGCCGGAGTGCTTGGAGCCGCGCGCGAAATAGTCGCCGATGAAGAGGCCGACATGCGCGCCGGTTTTGTCGGTCACTTCCCAGGCGCGCGCGTCGGCGTGGTAGAGCGGCACGTCGACCGGCGTAAAGGTCAGGCCGAACAGCCGGCGCGCAGCCTCGAAAGCCGCATCGACCATATTGTCGAGTTGCAGATAGGGCTTGAGTTCGGCTTCGTCCAAATCGAAACGTGCTTTGCGCAGTTTCTCGGCGTAATAGCGCCAGTCCCAGGGAGCCAATGCGAAATTGCCACCCTCCTTCGCGATCATTGCCTGCAGCGCGGCGCGCTCGGCTCCGGCCTTGGCGCGGGCGCGGCCCCAGACCTCATCGAGCAGCTTGCGCGCCGCGGCCGGCGTCTTCGCCATCTGATCGTCGAGCCGGTAATCGGCATAAGTCTTAAAGCCGAGCAGCTTGGCGCGCTCGGCGCGCAACGCCACCATCTCGGCGATCAGCGCGCGGTTGTCGGTCGCACCGCCGTTCTCGCCGCGTTTGATCCAGGCGTTGAAAATCTTCTCGCGCAGATCGCGTCGCGCGGAAAACTGCAGAAAGCTCTCGCACGACGACCGCGCCAGCGTGACGGCGTATTTGCCTTTCTCGCCGCGCTCCTCGGCGGCGGCGCGTGCGGCATCGCGCGCGAAGTCTGGCAACCCGGCGAGATCGCTCTCGTCGAGCATGAGCGCATAGGCTTTCTCGTCGGCCAGCACGTTCTGACCAAATTGGGTGCCGAGGCTCGCCAGCTTTTCGTTGATTGCCGCAAGACGATCCTGCGCCGGCTGATCGAGGGCGCCGCCGGCGCGGACGAAGCGCGTGTGATAGCGGTCGAGCACGCGCGCCTGTTCGGCGTCGAGTCCGAGTGCGTCGCGCCGCGCGTAGAGATCGGCGATGCGGGCGTATAGCGCGCGGTTGAGATAGATCGCGTTGCTGTGCCGGGCCAAAAGCGGCGACACCTCGCGCTCGACCGCCTCGATCGCATCGCCGGTATTGGCGCCAGCCAAAACGAAGAACACGTTGCTGACGCGCTCCAATTCGCGCCCGCCTTTTTCCAGCGCTTCGACTGTATTGGCGAAGCTCGGCGCCGCCGGATCGGCGGCGATGGCGTCGATCTCGGCGCGGTGACGCGCCAGCGCCATATCGAATGCAGGGAGGAAATGCTGGGGCTTTATGGCAGCGAGCGGCGGCAGGCCGAACGGGCCGGTCCAGTCGGCGAGCAGCGGATTGTCCGAAGCGGACGAAGGGTGGGTCATACGCCCTATCTAGAGGGCCGATCGCCAAACGCCAAGCGGCTCAGCGCAAGCCGAGCACGCCACCGCCGGCAAAACGCGCCGCCGGCCCTAGCCCCTCCTCGATGCGCAGCACCTCGTTCCACTTCGCCATGCGTTCCGAGCGCGCGAAGGAACCGACCTTGAGCTGGCCGGCATCCCAGCCGACGGCGAGATGGACGATGGTGACGTCCTCGGTCTCGCCCGAGCGCGCCGAGACGATGGTCCCGAGCCCGGCTTCGCGCGCGGCGGTAAATGCCGCCAAAGTTTCGGTAAGCGTGCCGGCCTGGTTCGGCTTGATCAGCGCGGCCGTCACCGTCTTGGACGCGGCGGCCTCGCGCACGCGTGCCGCGTTGGTGACCAGGAAATCATCGCCCACGATCTGCACGCGCGCGCCGTAGGCTTTGGTAAAGCGGCGAAAGCCTTCGGCGTCGTCTTCCGCGACGGGGTCCTCGACCATCACGATCGGGTAGCGGTCGATCCAGCCGCCAAGCATCTCGATCAGCCCGTCGCTGTCGAGCTCGCGGTCTTCCAAAGCGAGGCGATAGCGGCCCTTGCCGCCGAACGACGATGCGGCAATGTCTAGAGAAATGGCCACCTCGCCGCCGGGCGAAAAGCCCGTGCGCTCGATGGCGCGCACCAGCAAGTCGAGCGCTTCTTCGTTCGACCCGAAGGCCGGCCAATAGCCGCCTTCGTCGGCGACGCCCTGCAGCAAGCCGCGTTCGGCCAACAACTTCCCGGCAGCCGAATAGACCTGCGCGGTAACGTCGAGCGCCTCGGCGAAGGTCTTGGCGCGCGGCGCCACGACCATGAAATCCTGTACATCGACGCGGCCGGCGGCATGAGCGCCGCCGCCCAGGATCTGGATTTCCGGCAGCGGCAGGCGGCCGGGTTTGCCGTGCGACAGATAGTGCCAGAGCGGAACGCCGAGCGCGGCGGCCGCGGCATGCGCGGTCGCCATGGAGACGGCGATCATGGCGTTGCCGCCGAGCCGGCTTTTGTTCGGCGTGCCGTCGAGGGCGATGAGGATTTTGTCGACCGCCGCCTGGTCGGCGGCGTCGGTGCCGCGCAAGGCCTTGGCGATCTCGCCGGAGATATTGGCCTGCGCCTTGCGCACGTCGAGGCCGCCGAAGGCCGTACCGCCGTCGCGCAGATCGACAGCCTCGCCCGAGCCGGTCGAGGCGCCGGCCGGCGCGATGGCGCGGCCACACGCGCCGCCTTCGAGCGCGATCTCGGCCTCGACCGTGGGCCGGCCGCGCGAGTCCCAGACACGGCGGCCGTGGACGGAGACAATTGTCGTCGCGCTCATGCCGCGGGTTCCGTGATGCCGATTTCGCGCGCCCAGGCGGCACGAATGTCGCCGAGCCGGTCCGGCGGGTGCGCTAGGAATGCGAGCGCCACGCGGCGGACCTTAGCCTTGTCGGCGTCCGCGGTGACATATTCGGCCGGCGATTTGCCGTCCACCCGGGCGAGGAACAGCCCCGGCAAGAGATGGGCGGTGCGCCGCTCCATCATTTCAGGTGGCTCCCAAGTGACGCCGGCGAGATAGCTCCGCGCCAGAACGTCGAACAAATCGAGGAAGCGTGCCGCCGCCCGCGGCGTCCACAGGCACTTGAGCAGCATGTGATTGAGGCAGAAGGCGAGATCGAAAGCCGGGTCGCCGTACCAGGCGCATTCGGCGTCGAGGAAGACGGGGCCGCGCGGCCCGGCCAGTATGTTCTTCGGGCTGACATCGCCATGCACCAGCGTCAGCTTGGTGGCCAGCGTCGCTCGCGACAGCGCCATCAAGGCGCCGGCGGCCTGCGGATGTTTCGGCGCGGTCGCTTCGAGATAAGCCGCAAGCCGGATGGCGTGGAATGTCTCGTCGGTGGCAAAGGCAGCGGCCATGGCCTCGCTCCGCGCCGTCGCGGCGTGAATGCGCGCGAGCGAGCGCCCGACCGCGGCGGCGAAGGTCTGATCGGTATGGCCATCGCGCAGTTCGCTCTTCCAATTGCGGTAAATGGCGGGATCGAGATAGGCCATGGCGAAAAGGCCGGCTTCGGCATCGTGGCCGAGCAACGCCGGTACCGCGTCCGGCAGAATACCGCGCACCGCCTCCATCCACTTCACCTCGTAGGCATTGCGCGCAACCGACACGTACCACTCGTCGGCGACCTTGAGCTTGGGCAGCGCCCGCTTGATGGCGAAGGTCCGCGCCGGCGTCTCGACCTTCCAGATATCGGAGGCAACCCCGCCGGTCAGCGCCGTGTAGCTTGCCGTCTCGCCGGGCGCGACGAGCCCCATGCGGGCGAGCGCGGCATCGAGGATGGCACGGTCGGCGGGTTCGGTCATAGGCGCAGGATTAAAGCCGCCCGGCTGGGCGCTGTCACCCGCGCAGCGCCCGCAGCGCGTTGAAGATCACCGCCACGTCGATCACCTCCTGCAGCAGCGCGCCTTCGACCGGCGGCAGGTGACCGAACGCCGCGGCAGCCATCGCGATGAACGACAGGCCCATGCCGGCAACCACGCTCTGCAGGGCGATAAAGCGCGAGCGTCGCGCGATTTTGATCGCCGGCAGCACGCGGTCGAGCTGGTCGACCAATAGCACCACGTCGGCGGCCTCCGCCGAGGCCGCCGCGCCTTTGGCGCCCATGGCGAGGCCGATGTCGGCGGCGGCAAGCGCCGGCGCGTCGTTGACGCCGTCGCCGATCATCATGACCGGGCCGGCCTTGCGCTCCGACAGCACGGTAAGAACCTTTGCATCAGGGGCGAGTTCGGAACGCACCAGATCGATCGGCAAGCCGGCGGCCACCGCCTGCGCCACCTCGCGGCGGTCGCCGGTTGCCAGCACGATGCGCTCGATGCCGAGCGCGCGCAGCGACTTGAGCAATTGTTCGGTGCCGGCGCGCACCTGATCGGCCAGGATCAGCACGCCGGCTAGCCTGCCGTCGATTGCGACGGCCGAGGCCAGCGCCCCCGGGGTCCGCTCACGCGGCAGCAGCGCGGAAGCCGCACCGCCGATGACGCCGGCGACGTAGTGCAGCCCGCCGACCAGCACCTGGCGGCCGTCGACCCGGCCAGCGATGCCCTCGCCCGGCGTCTCCACCACCTCGGTCGGCACCGCCAGCGCCAGGCCCCGCGTGCGCGCTTCGGCGACGATGGTCTGGGCGATGATATGCTTGCTCGCCTGGTCGAGCGAGGCGGCAATGCGCAACACCTCGTCGGCGGTCGTGCCATCGGCGACGCGGATCGACGCGATATGCGCCTGGCCGTGGGTCAGCGTGCCGGTCTTGTCGAGCACCAGCGAGCGGATCTGCGCCAGCGTCTCGATCGCCTTGCCGCCCTTGATGAGAATGCCGAGTTTGGCCGCGCGCGACAGGCCGGCGACGATCGCCACCGGCACCGCCAGGATCAGCGGACAGGGCGTCGCCACCACCAACACCGCCACCGCCCGTACCGGGTCGCCGGTCATCAGCCAGGCCGCGGCGGCGAGCCCCACCGTCACCGCCAGGAAGACGATGGCATAGCGGTCGGCGAGCCGCGACATCGGCGCGCGCGAGCGCTGGGCGGCCTCGACCAGGCGAATCACCCCGGCGTACGTGCTCTGGGCGGCGAGCCGCGTCGCGGCGAGGTCGAAGGCGTCGCCGACATTGGTCGAGCCGCTGAGCACCGAGTCGCCCCGCTTGAGCTGCACGGGCAGAGATTCGCCGGTCAGCGCCGACTGGTCGAGCACCGCGATGCCCTCCTCGACCGCGCCGTCGACCGGCACCACGTCGCCGCGCCGCACCAGCAGCCGGTCGCCGGGCAAGATCAGGTCGAGCGCCACCTCCTCCAGGCGGCCGTCGCGGTGGCGAATCGCCGTGCGCGGCACCCGGGACAGGAGCGAGGTCATCTCGCGGCGCGCCGCCCGCTCGGCGTAACTCTCCAGATACTGCCCGCCGGCATACATCAGGGCGACGATGGCGGCGGCGAGCGTCTCCCCGACCGCCAGCGCGCCGGTCATCGACAGGGCGGCGACGATGTCGAGCCCGAGGTCGCCGCGGCGCAGGCTGGTGACGATCTCGGCGACGAGCGCGAGCAGCACCGGCACGGTGACCGAAGCCCAGATCGCCGGCGACCAGACGCCGAGCCCGAAGAGTTTCACGGCGAAGCCGGCTGCAAGGCCGAGCGCGACCAGCGCGGCGAGGAACTGGCGGGCATTCTTCAGTGCGCTGGCGACCGACATGGCCGGACCATCGGCGCTCGCGAGCCGCGCGGCCATGACCAAGATCAAGCGCCGCCGGTGCTTCTACGGGCTTGATTTAGCAAGCTTAATCGGAGACATTGCGGCCGCTCAAAGGAGACCGCCATGGCCGCTTCGCCCCGCATTGTCTGGCTCAATGTCGTCACCGTCATCAGCGCCGCCATCCTGATCGGCGCCGAGGTGTTCGGCGCCGCCTTCGCCGGCTCGTGGGCGCTCGCCACGCTGTTCGACCTCGGCACCATCGGCCAGCGCATCCTCGACGCCGTGTTCGTCCTCTGCGGCGTCGCCGTCATGGTGCAATTCATTCGCAACGCGCACCGCATCGAGCCGTTCACCGCGCGCGGCTGAGCGTGCGTCGCGCGAGCCCGCTGAAACAAAAGTTAAGAAAGTTTTGAGCGTGCCGAACTAATTCTCTTGCATCGCGCGCAAAATTTGTTATTTCAACACCTGCCCAATTTCGCACGTGCCTGTGGCCGTGTGTCGGTCGGTAGGTAGCGGGACAAGAGGCCCGCCAGCCGCCTGGAGAGAGAAGCCAAAACCTCTCCAAGAAATCTGACCGGCAGCTGGAGGCGAAACCAGCACACTCTGC
>Ga0335082_10002870_pt1 | contig 18651 bp, 23 predicted proteins | sample Lox_Sample_41_FD_206718 | JGI IMG/M metagenome (GOLD analysis project Ga0335082, IMG submission 206718) | Soil microbial communities from Loxahatchee National Wildlife Refuge, Florida, United States - Lox_Sample_4.1 | ecosystem: Environmental > Terrestrial > Soil > Wetlands | place: USA...
GCGATATAGCCTGAACCTAAAAAAGCAGGCCCTGCGTAAGCAGGGCCTGCTTTTCTTTCATCCTCTAAGCTCGATCAGAAATACTCTCTCCATCTTCACCCGAAGTCCTCTCATCTTCCCGAAATATTATAGGCCAGTCTTGGCCAGCTGTAGAAAAATCTCTTCAGGGTCAGCCCGAAAGGATTGACATTTATATTATAAAAATCAATGTGTTAACTGGTATGCGTCCGAAGAATCGCCCGTCGCTGACCGGGGAAGTTTTAAGTAGTCAGATTATAAAAAACTACGGTGTTATATAAATTGTGCTATACTTTTTTTGGCAACTTCATTGTGATACGAAAGGGCATTGCTCTAATGATACCATCCAATATACGGGAGGAAAGAGATATATGAAGAGGGTATGGACGTTGCTTGCAGTACTTTGTCTGGTAGTGTTCATGGGTACGGCTATTGCGGATGTCGGCGGAGGTGATCTGACGTACAAGCCGCAGAACGCCAAACCGGTAGTATTCAGCCACGCAAAGCATGTGGACGGGAAGGAATACAAATGCAGCGCCTGTCATAACCATACGTTCCAGATGGCCAAGGATTCGTATAAGATGGACATGAGCAAGATCACGAAGGGACAATTCTGCGGTCATTGCCACGACGGTAAACGGTCCTTCGATGTTAACGACAAGGCAAGCTGCGACAAGTGCCACAAGTAACGGACGGGAAGTCTCAGGGCCTGTCAGGGTCGGCTCACTTCAGCCAGGATGCTGACCCTGTCACACCCCTGTCCCTCATCGCAGCAGGGATGATGTGACCGTGTAAAACGAAGAATGTGTTCGTGGATGCTTATCAACGAAACCCCGTGTCGTCGCAACTTTTTCATCATCCAGCGTTGTCACATCCTTTCCTTGACCACCCTATAATCTAGATTTTTGGAAACACGCGAAGAAGATAGGAAAAGTCTTTGATATCCATGATACGTTGTGCAACCGGACTTATTGCCGTTTCAACATAAAACATTGCTTTTCATTAACTCATGTGCTCTCAACTCTCTTCACATGTGGCATCTATCGGGCATCGTCCTCACACTATTCTTCTTCATTTCCTTTTTGCTTCGTTTCTCCTCTGCTGATCCTCTCCCGTCTCCAACGACGAAGGAATCCGAACATGTGCAACCAGGGTTGTTCATAACATATCAATTTTTTTCATTGATGTAAATTTGTCTTCTGATGAAAAGATAAAGTGTGATATATATCACACTGTTTTCTTTTCAAAGTTGCTACAATATCTTTCAAATGATGTCGAAATACCGTATTGATTGCGACAAGGAGCCCATGAGACATGAAAAAGATCATTATCGCGGAGCAGATCAAGCACTCCCTTGAGCAGGAAACGAACTTTCTGGAGCGGGAGGATGTAAAAGTGTTTACGGTAAACTCGAACGAAGAGGTGCTGAAGATCCATGAAACTGAGAAAGCCGATCTCATCATTACGCTCTTCGACCTGCCCGACATGAGCACGGCAGACCTCTGCTCCTTGATCAGGACCATCCCGAATATGCGCAGAGTCTCGATGATCATCTACTCCTCTGACGAAGAGAAGGACATCGCGCTAAGCGAGCGGTGCAGGGCGAACGCCGTCATGACGCTTCCGGTCAATGCCGCCCTTCTGCTGGATAAGATGCAGGAGTTTCTAAACATTTCCTCAAGGGGGTCCTGCCGGGTACTTCTCAGTGTTCGACTGGAGGGACATCTCCTTGGCAAGCCGTTTACCTGTACATCGGAAAATATCAGCACGTCGGGCCTGCTTATGGAGACGCACAAGAACCTCGAACGAGGCGACAGGATAGATTGCTCTCTTGTTCTGCCCGACTCGACGCGCGTTAAGACGAGTGGTGAGATTGTGAGGGCCATCAAAAATCCAACACGGTATGACCCCAACTGGTACGGCGTAAAGTTTTCTACACTCGCTCCCGAGGCAAAATGCGCCATCGAGGCACTTGTCGAAAAGAGATCCCAGAGACTGCGATCGAAATCCCCAAGTTTATGATTACGGTTTCTGCTGCAGAGAGAAAGCTGTATGTAGTGTGCATGACGGCGAAGTGCTCGCGGCAGGGGACAGATGAACAGAGCGATCAACCCGGCGGCGTGAAATGAAAGAAGATCTCTTCAAGCTTTCCTTGACAATTCTCATGAAGATGCTATTTTTCATATCAGGAACAACCGAGGCGTTTCCGGGCATTCTGCGTAGGAGGGCGCGGGAATCATGGAAAGGGCAATCAGAACGGTATTACTTGTAGACGGCAGTGCAACAATGCTCTACTACTATGGGATCCTGCTGAAGCGGTTGGAGTATGTGGTGCTTACCGCTGCAAGCGCCGAAGAAGCACTGAAGATCATGGAAGGCATGGTCCCGGCCCTCGTCCTCACTGCGATCTCATTGCCCAAAATGGAAGGCATCGACTTCATCAAAAAAATGAAAGGCTCTGACCGTACCAAGACCGTACCCGTGATCGTGCTAACTGCTGAGGAGGATGCCCATATCAGGTCTGCTTGCCTCGGCATGGGTTGCGCCGCTTACCTGATCAAGCCCGTGGAGCCCGATCATCTCTTCCGGACTATCCAGACCGCATTGGAACCGACGCCGCGGGCGAATATCCGCCTCAGCACAACCCTCAAAGCAGTTGTCGGAGAAGAAGCCACACAGGACAGAGCTGCGCGTAGCGAATACGCTACTACGATCTCCGAGGGAGGGTTCTACCTGCGGACGCTCTCTCCATGGCCGAAGAATGCTTTGATCCCGGTCAGCATATTCATCAAGGACCGAGAGATCAGGGCAAAGGCTGTAGTGCTCTATAGCCATGTTATGGAAGAGGGGACGTTCAGGGAGCCAGGGATGGGCATGAAGTTCGTAGAGATCTCAAACGATGACCGGAGTTTCTCACGGAATTTTATCATAGAACAGCTGACTTTCGATATCATGCCCGGATCATGATTGGATATCGAATTCGAATAACTCGGGCGTGCAAGGGACGCACCATGTTATTATTACTGTTCCGAATGCGGAAGGACAGCCATAGAATGCTTCATCCAGGGTCCTTAGTTCCCGTTTCTGTCGATAGACTCCATAAGGGTTGCAATGATTTCTTCGGGATCCCGGAGCGGTGTGTGCGCCTTCAATCGCGCAAGACGTTCCTGAACTGATTGTTCTGCGTCCCGGGACAGGAGGAGAAATTTTATCCCTGCACGGCACTTGGTGCCGAGCTGTTTGCTCCAGACGAGGACACCGCCCTTGTATCCGCCGACCCGGTCCCTAAACCAGACAAAACCGGGCTCGAGATACGTTATTGATTCGACGCCGACCCCTTTCTTGCTGAGATCGACGATCTGGGCAACGTGGTCCTTCCATTCGAGCTGTTTAAACGTTATGATCCCCAGGACACAGTCACGCTTTACGCTGATCGGTTGCCGCTGGACGTCTCTCGTCTCATCCATGGATCCCCCTCGTTCGCAGACAATTAATATGATAGCCGTGTGCTGTGCTGCAATGCAGAGAGAATATATCGCGCAGCCCTTGTCCTTCCGTTCAGTGCCCCTCTCTTTTATCAGACTCAATCAGGGTTTTAATGATCTGTTCCGGCTCCCTTAGTGGTATGTGGGGCTTAAATCGGTCAATGCGTTCCTCAACGTATTCCTCCTCTTCAGGAGACAAGTTGAGAAATTTTATTCCTGCGCGGCACTTGGCGCCGAGCTGCTTGCTCCAGATCAGGACCCCGCCTTTGTGTCCACCTACCCGTTCCTTGAACCATACAAAGCCCTTTTCGAGTTGTGCATTCGACTCGACCCCGACTCCCTTGCTGCTGAGATCAACGAGTTGGGCAACATGGGCCTTCCATTCAAAATGTTTGAGCGTTATGATCCCTAGGCTGCAGTCCCTGTTGTCGACTACCGGCTCTCGCGGCGCTGCTCTCATGGTATCCATTGACACCTCTACCTGTAAAATCGTTCCACGAACACACCTGGTGCTTTCGCAATGATCGCCAGCATTTTATCAATCATTGCTGTCCCGTCATCTGATGGACACCTTTCGCCGGCGCTCTCAGTCGCAGCGTTACGCAATAGTTGTGAAGCATTATCGCGCTTGCTTATGAATTGCTTATTTATACTATAAATCAAGACTGAAGAAAAGAAAAATTTTACTTCCGATGGGACACCAGAGGGCAGAGTTATAGGAAGAAAGAACCGTATGATGAGGTAACACAGCGACAGGGGAGAAGAATGGGGATCCATTGAAAAGCACGGTGACATATTCAATAGGATTACGCGACTGCAAGGGACTCATAGAGCGTTGTCACTGCCGAGCATAAAGAAAGGCCCGGCTGGAATAAATCCGTTCCATTCGGGCCTATACATGCCAGCGACAAGCGTTTCGATGTTCGTATTCGCTGTACATGAACAGGAGTACACTACAGGGGAACAGTCATGCTCAGTAGGCAAAACCGTAACGTATGTGAACCATAAAACGGCCTGCCATTTACGCTGCCTTGGCGTGGAGTGATTTGATCTCCCCACGGGTGAACTTATCAACCTTGGTGACGCATGCTTTCTCCTGCAGGAAATCGGGCACCAGGGACAATGCATTGCTTATGCTCGTCGCGTCGACGATGGCATAGCCAGTGTGGTCTCCACCCTTGCAGCCGTACACGAACTTGTCCAAGTTGCCTTTTTCAAGTTCCTCATCCAAGGCCCGGATGCACTCCTGTGGTTCATGTTTCGACGTAATAAGGTACAGTGCCATATTCATCCCTCCTTTCCGTTACGTAAGGGCAATTACTCATAGCAAGGTATCCGGGGTACAAAACAACAGCAAGCGGCTCCGAGACGTGAAGGAATGCAGACAGGACTCTTAAAAAAAGAGTCCCATGCCAACACATAACGCATCACATATATCCTCTTCTCCTTCTCCCTTCGCTTCGCCACCCTTATCTCCCCGAAAGAGTCTTGCACCAATCCTCGACCTATGCTGCCTTTGCCGGCATGAACTTTGGGACAAAGACATCGTCGCAGAAAACTTCGAATGATGTGGGCGTGGTGCTCTCTGCAGTGCGATTCGCAATGATACGGCCATCGTTGAAGGCCTTGGCCATTTCGACGTAGAGTCTGCTCACGTCAGCCGACAGTCCTGTGGACATAAGCCCTTTTTCAGCCTCATCGTAGGGGATCATGATATAGACAAGAGCGGGATTGTTAATCTTCCTCCCGATAATCTCCGTCGCATCGATCATGCTGAGATCACGCTGGCCGAGCAGATACCGGACTGAAGAGCCGGAAAAATCGCGCTTCGCAAGGCGTTCTGCGGCATATGCCGAGATGTCTTTGGTAGCGATCATAGGAAGCTTGATGTCGCCCCTGATTGCGGTGCCGCTGATGCCCCGTGACTTGATCATATCGACGTTCATTAGCAGATTTTCCATAAAGAACGCCGCACGCAGATGCATGACATTCAACCCCCTGATCTTGTTTAACCGCTCCTCCTGGCGATGAAGGCCGATGATGGGCCCCGTGTCACGGGACAGTTCTGCGCCTACACTGGAAAGGTTCACGACATATTTGATCTTCGCAAGCGTTAACGCCCGAGCGATGCTCATACCTATTTTATCAGCATAGGCAATGCCGTTATCAGCATTAATATTCTTCGGAAGCATAGTGAATACAGCATCGGCACCCGAGAAAGCCTTCACGAGGAATTCAGCATTCATTGCGTCCCCGGCAAAGGCCTCCGCCTGTTTACCCACGAACGGCCTAAGCCGGTCTGCGGACCGGGCAACGAGTCGGACTTTTTCCCCTTTTCTAATAAGCATTTCGGATATCTTCCTTCCGACATTGCCTGTTGCACCTAGAATGGTATACATCACAAACCTCCTTTGCTGTACGACTGCGGACGTAAAAAAACAGGATAAATATCATCCTCTATAAATAAAATAGCACCGGAAATGCGTTCTGTCAATACCACTAAAGATATGCACAAATGGCTGTATTAGAATGCCAAATATCGATTTTGCGACTGGATGTGATAAACGCTCATGAAATAAGGGGATATAACGATGCCGCAAACAAGTGTAGGCTTCCTTTTTAAAGAACCCTAGCACTCTGCCGGATTAGGCTAGAGATAGAGATACGATTCTCACTTTGTGTCAAAACGGTAGGGAAATCTGGCCGTTTTTGAGGTAGCATACCGCAGTGGCTGAAACGCGGATCCGTCAGTCATAAGAACGCGAAACGGGGAGAAGGTTTTCAATGAGAGCAGGGGATGAATTGTATTCCACCCATCGCTGTTTTTACTGGGCTGTCAACCCCCCCGTTAGCAAAATCAGGTTCAGTTCCTTTTTCTCATTTTCTGACGAACAGAATATTCGCCGTTGTATTTGAGTCCGTGTTATAATCCAGCCTAGACGCGATCGACAGCCCCGTTCCTCAACGTCGTGGCCTGTCGAGTTCTATTCACTGAGCTATCATATGACCACTACGCTTCCTTCCACGCAACCCGGAACTGTTTTAGACAAGCGCACGATGCACCTGCCGCTGTACAAGGTCCTGCTCCACAATGACGACCGGAACACTATGGAGCACGTGGTGAAGTCGCTCATGCATGTGTTCCGGTTCTCGAAGCCCGTGTGTGAGCGGATCATGATGGAAACTCACCTTAACGGGGTAGCGCTCTGCGCTGTCGAGCCGCTCGAGCAAGCTGAACTTCACAGGGACCAATTGCAGTCATTATCCCTTGCAGCGACGATTGAACCCGATTGACCAGATAACAGGTAACCAGATATCTGATAGATTATCTTTATCATCTGAGCAATATCCATCCATCTTCCAAGCGTCATGCTCCCACGTCGTTTATTCGCCGACCTCTCCCTCACTCAATTGCCTTTATCGCGGGGATGGCATCATCTCCTCATTTACCTGAATCGAAAGGGCTGCCATTGTTTTCGATCGACTTTTGTGTGTCCGTGTCCAGCTTGATGTATACGGTCACCTTGCTGTCCCTGAGCCAGTAGCTAATGTCAAGAACGTCCATGTGGCCGTATTGATAAGGCGCGTAGAGCGGCCGCAATTCATAACCCGCTATTGTGCCCTCGCGGTCCACGATTTTGCTCAATTGGGTTTTCCAGTAATCAGTACTGCAACGCAGGAACTTATCGGCCTGTTTCAATGCTTCATCAGCAGAGAGTCCTTTTATGACCCGATAGCTGGTTGGGAGCGAATATATATCAAAGGTGAAGGGCCCCTCGTCCCTGTACAGAATTGCAAGGTTTTCGAGGTCATTGCCATATTTGCAGCCGTAGAGGAGCAAAGCGTATGTCCCCTGTATATCAGCGGGGACCGTCCCCTTGATGTCGAGCCGCTTCCCTGCCATACAGCTGTTCAGAAGGAGGAAAGCTGCCAATATCATCACGAGAGACCTGAATTTGCCGATTACGTGTTTCATAGATCCCTCCTTTTATTTGTCAGAGAGAACATAATCTTACCTTGCTAGCATAAGTTCGGTATCGGTCATTCGTAATCACGAGCCAAGGAGGAGGCTACGGAACTATGCTCTGCGGTAAGGACTTTATATAATAAATATAGCAAATTTGGCATCACAGGGAGAAAGGGTAATGCACTAGTCAACCACGAAACAGCCCGGGTGCGAGTGAACAAATCGTGAGGTAATAAGACACTGATGCGGAAACGTGAGGGAAAGGGCCGGATTTCCTTACCTGATGCATGATGAAACAGCATTGGCACAGGTAAACAGATATATATACAGATATAGGGCATTTACTTATGAAATTAACCAGCTTATGCGACCCTTGATATAACAAGCTTTCCCGTTATCGCGTTTTTCCAGCCTGTGTATAAGAATAATTATCGATTCATTGATACTTGTAATTAGAATTTGACAAATCGCATGAAGGTGAGTTAACTTTCTGTCATGAGCATGATAATACTTCGGTCAGCTCTTCGGAGCGTAGCGTACATTCATTATACGCTGCAACATCCGTAAACAAAGGATCAACAGTCCCGACTCCACTGGCCGTGTCTGTGATACGGTCGAAATAAGGGGGGGAACACAGATGGCCGGGCTGCCGAGGAATCATCCTTTGGTGCGCCCGGCTTTTTTTATCCAATCACGGAAAGAGGAGGTGCTGCATGCATACCACGATTACTGTTGGACAGGTGCTGAACTCAAAGGGGCATGATCTCTGGTCCATCGCTCCCAACGCGACTGCCTACCATGCGCTCGAGATCATGGCGGACAAGAACGTGGGCGCGCTGCTTGTTATCGAGAACGAAAAGTTGGTAGGTATGTTCTCCGAGCGGGATTACGCACGGAAAGTGATTCTTAAGGGGAAATCATCGAAGAGCACCACGGTCCGGGAGATCATGACTAGCCCGCCAATTTGCATTGGGGCGGAGAAGTCCATTCACGAGTGCATGGTGATCATGACTAGTAACCACATACGCCATGTGCCGGTCACGGACCGCGGACTGCTCAGAGGACTCGTAAGTATCGGCGATGTGGTCAACGCTATCATAGCCGATCAGGAATCTACGATCGAGGAGCTCGAGAGCTACATCACTGTGGGATATTAATACTGCGACCGGCAGGACGTTAATGTCAGCAGCAGCTTATGGCCAAACCATCACTAGCTTGATGTCTGACCCGTCATGGAGTGAGCATTCGTCAGCGGACAGGAATCACGGCTTGTAGAGACGGCTCAAAACCGCGGGAAGAGATATGCGAGACCATAAATCGCTACAGCGACGCGCGCTTGGGCATGGTCGCAGACTTCCCGCCCTTTTTGCCGAACCGACCCCTGCGTGCCAATGTCCTGCCCTCTCGACTCTGAAGTTGTTCTGAACGTTATGGGCCAATCTCGCGTATCATGACGTAAAATGACCTCTGATATACGACTTTCGTGGCTGTTTTCTTACTTCCCGTCCCTGCCTCGCATTCAGACCAGTTCATTTCGCGCTATAATAAAACGTCATATAGCACTTGCAGGCGCTCTGCGAAATAAATCAGGGATTTGATCCACTTCTTCAGTAAAACCGAGGCATGCCTCTTTTACGTTGCACGATAACGTTGTTCGTCGCTCATAGCGACGCGGTTCAGCGGGAGTCCGGCATACAGTGGGTGCTGAGTGAACACATGCTAAAAGTTGCCATGCAGCAAGGGAAAGGAGAACATGCTATGAATACACGACAGCAAGACGAGAAGGGCAACACATCCCCACAGACCACCCCGCTCTTCTTTCTCGTTCTCGCCGGTTTCGTGCTCGCTATGCTCGGTGCGTGCGCGGCTGCCATTTCCGGATTCGGGAGCAGGTGGGAATGGTGGCATTACAGCACGGGGTTCGTGATCTTGAGATGGGCTGCGTATACCGGGCTCGCTGCTGCAGCGCTGTCGTTCGTAGGTGGGATCGTGCCTAGACCCGACGGGTTTCAGCGTAGTATTGCGTTTTCCGTGGCCGGTATCGTGATCGGGCTCACTGTCGCGGGCATTCCCTGGTCATGGATGCGTACCGCGCAGCGGGTCCCGCATATCCATGACATTACTACGGATACGGAGAACCCCCCGCGCTTTGTATCAGTCCAGCCGTTCAGAAAGAATGCAGAAAATTCAGCTGAATATGGAGGACCGGGAGTCGCTGCACAACAGCATACAGCCTATCCAGACATTGTCCCGCTCACGCTGCCGATGCCGCCTGCACAGGTCTTTGAGCGAGCGCTTGCCACGGCGCGGCACAGGGGATGGCTGATCGTGGACGCCAATCCAGACGAGGGTCGTATTGAAGCCACGGCAACCACCTTCTGGTTCGGGTTCAAGGACGATGTGGTCATCCGTATTGTGCCAGTACCGGGCGGAAGCCGTTTGGACATGCGCTCTGTTTCGCGCGTGGGGGTGAGCGATGTGGGAACCAACGCCGCGAGAATCCGGTCCTATCTTAAAGAACTTGGGCACAACGGGTGAAACGCACTCAGAGCGGTACGTGATGTCTGTACCGGCTCACGCTCCGGTATCATCCGTAATCCAGTGTAGAGTAATCCAGTGTAGAGTTGCTAATCATCTGCACATGACGTACAATAAACATCCATAATGGTCTTTTCGTACTACAAGCGCCTGAGCGCCGCGCAGAAAAAGATCTATCGAAAAAGCGACGACATTCACGCTGTCCCGTTGCCGAACGCGTCCTTTCTCCATCCATTCATCATCGAACTTGCCGGGGCACTAGAGCACGAGGACCGCGCGAAGGCCGAACATTTCTGCCAGAGGCTAACCGCGGGTATGGTTGCGGGTCTCGCAGCACCACCGGTCCGGGTGAGCGTGCTCGCTGCTCGGCCGAGTGCTTCCTGGGGTGAATTGCACGGACTGTATGTTCCGGCGCAGGGGCGTGCCTCGGCCGTTATCACGATCTGGATGCGCACAGCACAGCGTCGCCAGGTTGTTGCCTTTCGCTCTTTTTTCAGGACCCTGTTGCACGAAATCTGTCACCATCTGGATTATGAGCTCTTCAACCTGTCCGATTCTTTTCATACCGAAGGGTTCTATAAACGCGAATCCAGCCTCTTCCATCAGCTCATAAGCGGAGAGAAGGGGAGCGAGCAATAGAGATCAGGTGATCGATGATAGTGCCGGGCAAAGTGCCGAGCCCGGACTAGAGGAATGTTGATTGACTCCGTCGATAAAGAATATAGTGGCTGTGGAGAGAATGCAGTGTCGCATCGGGTGCGGAGCATGTTGTATCGCACCCTCTCTCTCGTCGGCGATCCCGGGCATGCCTCAGGGGAAGCCGGCGGGGATCCGCTGCGTACAGCTTACGGCAGACAATGTCTGTAAGATTTATGGCATGGCAGATCGTCCCGATGTATGCGTCTCCTATCAGGCAACGCGGGAGTTTTGCGGCTCCAGGCGGAGCGACGCCATGCGGCTACTGTGTGAACTGGAACAGAGCACTGGCAGGTCAAATGATAGATAAGAAGTGTCGTTGAAAAAAGCGATAAGTACCCAAATCAAGGTTAGATTAAATGTTAGCAGCGATCTTATACACGGAGGGTAGCCCGTTTTATTCTGAGTCATCAATGAACACCGGCTTTTACTCACTGCCAGTCGTATTGAGTCCTTCCCTTTAGATAATAAATACCTTTTTCATTTGAGTACTAATCTACTTTGCAGGATTTTATGTCTGAAATCCACATCCCTTTTCGAAAAATCCTCGTTAATCATGGTTCTTAACGCAGCTTCCTTAGCTTCTGATAGATCTGCTCGTTCCTGTGCAGATAAGTTTATGGTAACACCATTCCCTTTAGGAACCACCCTGTATCCGCAGAAGTAGAAGACCTGCCGGGCTTCCACATTATCTTTAAACGATTTGAAGATAAAATCATACTCCTTGGCTGTCTGTACCGATCCGAAAAGGTATCCCCCTAATGATGCAAATCCTAGAATGAATGCAACGATCGACAAAACGAGAAAGTAGAACAGCATGTTGAGAAGCTTGTCTTTGATCCTCGACATTGTTGCTCCCTCCATCGTTTAGAATTCTATTCTGCGTGCGATTCTTAAACAGGATGTCACCGCTGCCCACTTCTTTACCAGCTATATTTGCTTATAACGCTCTATGAGCGTGATAACGGCGGCGGATGAACCAAAAAATTAATGAGACTTTACCCTCCTTTCTAAAACTTTTTGTTTCTTGTAATACGATTACCAGTCCGTCTAATTATCAACACAAATGACCCTATATTTTACGTTGTCATGGTATGCGTTTATGGCAAATGGCACATCTGTATGGCTCAGCTGAAGTGCCACATTGTCATTAAACTTTACCTCTACCCGATACCTCGGAAACATGCCATTGTCCTTGCACATCTTGGTATACACGCGCTTTATCATGACATAAATATTATTTCCATTGACATAACCTTCTAGTATTCCGCCCTTTTCAGCAAAAAGTCGGACAATATAGGGTTCTAACTTCTCTCCATAGAACCCACATGTCGTGCTACCCGGCAGTTCTACAGTGGGAATTGCTTCATATTCATTAATAGAGAAAAAGAATAAGACTATAGCACCTATGTAGAAGATTATTTTACTTTTCATGTATATTTCAATTTCCGAGTGTCAAAATCATTCACTCTTGATATGTGCCAATGCTTCTTCTTAGAGGGGACAACAACATTGTAAGCGCTTTGAGAAGCGCATCTCCAAACGAGCTAATGAAGAACATCCGGATCCAATGCATTAAAGACCTGGATGGTGAAATCATAGTACGGGAGAAACCGTAGATGTCTCTTTCGAACATACATCAATGCGAATAAAATACGGCATTTGTCAGATGAACTGCCTGGTAAATTCTAAGAAACCGCTACGAATGCCGGTGACGGTCTTCCTTGACAAATAATCAGCAAGGATATAGTGATTTTTCCCATGTCCGTTCCGGTGGAATGCCATACTACTTTAATATTAGCAAGTAGTGTACCAGCGGCTTAATTTTTCAATAACCTCTAAATATCAATATATTATATAATATAACTGTTGGCGTTAATGAGAGGAATTGGTGATATCACCAATTCCAATTGAAATTTTTTAAGTTATCCAGTAAAAAAAGACAGATGCATAAAATGCAGATAATTATAGATTGGTTGAAGTACTCTATTAATCTAAATTATCAATATTGATTAATAAGGCTTTGTTTTTAACTCTGTGATCGGTAGTGTTCCGCCAAAGCAGCACTATTTAGGTGGTAATTAAATAGAAGACATGAAATTATAGGAACCTTATGGAACGTATTTCTTTCCCACAATGCTCGATCCATTAAAGTCGGTATTAAATATTTTTTGTCATCTTGCGAGTGCTGCGCATGAAGGCGACGTTATAATCTGGTATCGCTATCGCACTCGATCGAAATTTCACCGAACAATTACTCATGGGCATGCTCGTCAGCATCGACTAGGCACAGATACTGATCCGTATTTTGTATGAAAGTAAGAAATCAAAACACGAACCCTCCAGCGCATGAAACACTGAAAGCCCATGGGTAGCTCCGGGGCTTTACTTTTTGATAAGTATATTGTAGACTTATACCCGTATCTACAAAAATGGATAGCCAAAAGTAAATTTAAATTGCGGAGGTTGATTGTAAATGTTTAAGTATGAGAAAATGGTGATTCCTATGCTTCTATGCGCTTTACTGTTTTGCGCATGTGCCCGTCCAGTGCCAGAGGGGTTTCGTGGTATGATATGGGGCTCGGAAAACAGTTCGTTCCCCGATTTAGTCTACGATTCTACGGATCCAAATCATGGAGGCATCAAGTTGTACACGAAAAAGGATGAGAATCTGCATATTGGAAATTTTATAGCGGAAAAAATATTATATGGATTTTGGCATGATAAACTCTGCAGTGTGGAAGTTGTTGTGGCAGGGAACGTTAATTGGGAAGGATTAAAACTAGCAGCATTTGAAAAATTTGGTTCACAGTCTGACTCCCATCTCGATAGTTTTTTTTGGACCACTGATGCAACCATCATTACCTTAAAGCGTGAAGTTCACGACAAGGGAGTTTTATTGTTGCACTCACGAGAAATAGCGAAGCAACAAGAAGAATATGACCGCCACAAGGCAAAAGAAGGTCTGTAAAAGGACACCTATGAAAGCCCGTTGTCTGGGAAATAGTAACTGCAGCCCGACAAGCTGATGGACTTCTTTACAAACAATCATAAGTATGCAGAAGTATGCATACCTCGTTGATATCTGGTGCCGGTGAACGGAATCGAACCCGCATGGAATTACCCCCCAAGTATTTGAAGATCGAAAAACACTAAACGAATGATTCATTATGAGCCCTTGGAATCATTAAAGTTAACGATGATCTCAAGGGCTTTTTAATTTTCGTTATATTGGCAGAAGAGATGGTAATGAGGCTCAACCTCTGCGACCCCAGGCATAAAACGGGCATGAGCGCAACCTCCAATGATTCTCCCGTTGTTGTGTTTCGCCTAAGTTTCTTCTCCGGTTTTGCATGCGGCGCAGGTCGCCTGTGTCGCTAGGGAGAGTATCAGCATGTATGCGGAAAGCACGACGCACGTGACCCATTCCCAAAAGGCAAAACTTAAATACACAGGCACTCCGCGGGCACGCCAGGAGAGGCTTACCCAATGGAGTTCCGGGAGCACATAATGGACATACGCCTGAGCTAAGCCCGCCAGCAAGATCGGGAACGCTGCAGCGCCAGCCAAAATGGCTGCATACAACCGTGCATGACCGATAAACTTACGCATCCACCTGAGTAATGTCCGCTCAATAGTCTGGAACATCAGGCGGATCATCCCGATGCACAAGCCGGCAAACGCCAAAACCGAGATGATTTCGTGCCCTTTTTGAACCCGGAGTAGCCACTGGGACAACACGACGGCACATATCATGCAGAAGTTTCCGAACTGCAGAGCCCTGATTCCGTTTGGCCGACCTCCTACACCCTCATGATTCCAGCGCTGGGCCCAAAATACCGTCCAGCACAACCCACAAAAGCTACATAATACGATGCCCGTTGACGTCCAGAGATAGCCGGCGGGGTTGCGGTCGGGAGAGAGCAGATTGGATACTGGCATGTATCGCCAGTCATACTCCGAAGGATACCGCCGAGCAGCCATCAACACACCGCCCCAGAATGCGAGCACGCCAAGAAATGCCGCTGCGCATGAGGCCCATCGTGAAAAAGACTTGTCCGGAATATCTTTATTGACTTCGAAATTGGGACGCATTATCCGGAATCCCGCATTTTGTCAGCCGTCCGCGGCTGACTTTGGTTATAATTCAGTCCATTCTCAATATTATCAGTAACACGCTCAGGTTGTAAATCTATGTGTTGCATAGGCTGAAGACTTCATCAGATTCGAGAAGAAGACACCACCGCAAGCTATTACCGGCTGTATTCAAGTCTCAGCCGGTTCTAGCTCTTCGCAGAGCACCAGCTAATGTGCAATCGCGATCAAAAGAAATACTGCTGAATACTAACTGGAATAATTATACGCTACAATGCTCACCTGCAATACTTGAATGGTAACGTTGGTCGGTGCAGCCACTGGTTATCTAGGAATTTTAGGATAGACGTAGCCAGTACTCTCTTCCTTTGTTTTGATCGGACGAACTTCAATTCTTGCAGTCGTTCCATATTCAAACTCAGGATTTCTTTTTGCAATAGCTATAGCGTCGTTCAGATCTTCGGCAAGAATGTGATAATAACCGACGATAACTTCTTTGGTTTCATTGAAAGGACCTTCCTTCCAGGCTCCCTTTGAGCCGGAAACAATCTTGCCTTCCCTTATGAGCGGCTGGGATGATCTTAATTTTCCTTCTTTTGTCAAGTTAGCAATATAAGCCTCACATTTATTCAAAAACTGCTGATGTTGTTCGGAAGACCATGACGCCTGATGGTCAATCTCGTTCCGGATGAGAAATAAATATTCTTTCATTATTTTTCCTCCTTCGTTCTCTTCCATGCAGTCTACCAGTTGGCCAGTGATTATACGGGTTCGGCAATCCAAGCAAATCCATAGATGACCGACAGTTACAGATTATCTTAAACACAGCAGGAAATATGCATTATCAAGAGACACAACTGACTGAGATCTCCAAGAAGTTATCTGTACCGTTTATCGTGGTTAAATTATAGTTGAAATTAGCATTGAGATAAAGAGCAAAAGAGTGCAATGCTAAGAGCTCTTCTTATCTTCATTTCGTAATCGGACTGATCACTGCTAATCATATTAGTAAAAATATCCTATAAAAACCGTTGTATTAAACCTTTACTTTGCAGCTATTTTCTGCTATCTTATACAAAAGTACTAATTACTGCTTGATATTCCCACTAATACCTTTTAAAAAAATCCGATCCGATTTTTAACCCATTTGGTTAAAAGATCGTAATGAGTATAAGTGCGTCTTATATCTTGTAAATAGAAGCATTAAATTCTGCTTACAATCTTGTTGCATGCTGCGACACCCGGGGGGGATTATGCTACTCAAAGTTATATATCAGGACGATAAGTATGATATGGTCAGACCAGCGCTCCTCAATGAACTCATCGCATCAAAGAAAATTAAAAAGTTTTATCGTTCTGGAGGGTGGGCAGATATTGAGAGAGATCCGATAAGGGGATCAGCTGGTCCATATGTTGGACCAGAAAGAAGGAAACAATCGAGTTTGTCTTCCAGGTTAACGATTCTTTCAAGGGAAATAAATTGCGCAAAATAACGTGTATCTAGATTATCACGGTGCGCTGCATAAACATTGCTTTCTCCGGTGGTAAAATGAATTTAGATAATTACAGCTGAAATTTGATGGATACGGGCCTGTGGTCATTATGAATGACTCCTGGAGATACCTCTGCCAAACTCAACACCCCGCTCGGCCCGTCGGTCCCACCGGACACAGAAGGTCAAGCCAGCTACAACATTTACCCAACTCGCATAGATGTATATTGAGAGAAGATCGTCCCATGAAACCCAATACCTTGTTGATCATCCATGCAGTCGTGACACCCTTACATACCGTTGAAGCACTTTTCGTACCTGCCAAGAGACTGACGATGTATGGCATGACACATGTTGTCGGCGAATAGCAAAAGGCCCGATTCTTCGAGGTGTAACTGTTGGCTCTCGGTTTGCTGCAATGGTTTGTGAGGAACTGTCTCGAAACCAGCGCACCGCACCATTGCCACCGCGGCCTCTGCCGAGCCCCGGCTCCCCAGCCGATGCCCATGAGAAGATAAGCACGGGCCTGCTTGAGGAAGGGTACCTTGATGAGACGGGATTGTTCACAAGCGTCGCCGGTAAGAAAGCAGAAAAAGATTATCCGAGCAATAGGACCATCACCGCGAATGAGATTCGTCTTAAATCCAGGGTGGGAAGGGGGATGGTAAATGAAAGTCTCACGAATATCTTTGCTATTCGCTGTGTTCGTAATGTTGTTTCTCTTCGCTGCATGCGCGACAACAAAATTCCCAGAAACATGGAAGGACGAGACATATAAAGGGCGTCCCGAGAAGATCCTGGTGATCAACGCGTTTCCAAATCCCTTGAATAGAAGACTCTTCGAAGACGAATTAGTGAAGGCAATGAAGGACCGCAGGATCGATGCCGTAGCGAGCTACACTGTTATGCCTAACCCTGTAGTATCCAATCAGAACGCTATCGCGGCGCAAGCAAAGGAAGTCAACGCAGACACCGTACTGATCAACAGAGCCGTTGGCACAAGAATGGGTGAATCTGGCGGTCACGGCAATTACTATTATGACGACTTATATATTATTACGCAAACAGATGTCTACGATATGAAGTCGAGCAGATTAATATTGAGCGATTCAGCGGAAACGTGGATGCGACAGGGTGAACCTTTATCTAGCCGTATACATTCTTACGTCATAGATCTCGTAAATAAGCTGTCACAACAGGGGCTTTTTTGAGGATAGGTGTGTTGCGCGTGGGGAGATGTCTTGCAAGCTATCTGTATGGAATAGTCCGCCAATATCATCGACAGCGAGTAAACCCTCTCAGCAAAGAACGGATCATGAACTTCACGCTATCATCGTTTTATCCGGGTCCACTCAACAGCATGATTAAACCGCGAAAGTATGAAGAATCTACGAATCTCCTAATGCCATCAAAACGTCCTAAAAACACACAGGAAACCCCAGCGTGCGAAATTTATAGGGGACGGAGATAACTTTGGCATTATAAAAACCTCATTAGCGTCTCTGCTCTACTTAACAAGCGAACATGTCTACGATCGGTTTAAGAGATGCCTCCTCGACTTAGTAGTAATTAATTGGCAGACAATGAATAAAATCCTAAAAACAAAATTTATCATTGCGAGTTCAGTTGCAATTTTATCATTTATAGTTTATCTTCCGTCACTCCAGAATGAATTTGTCAATTGGGATGATAATAAATATATTTATGAGAATGCCTTCATCAGTTCTCTCGATACACAATTACTAAAATCAGCATTTACCGAGTTTCATGAAAGTAATTGGCATCCCCTTACGTGGCTTTCGCATGCCCTCGACTACGCAATTTGGGGAGCAAATCCTCTGGGGCATCATCTAACAAACAATATTCTCCATGCGCTTAACACCTTAATGGTGGTATTGCTTGTAATGAGACTTATGGAGGTTTTTATGAAGACCGCGGGAAATAACGGGCAATTGCAGCCATTCATAAATAACCGCACCATAGTGATAACAGGAGTCGTAACAGGCTTATTGTTCGGCCTTCACCCCATACATGTGGAATCGGTGGCATGGGCTGCGGAAAGGAAGGATCTTCTGTGTGCCTTTTTTCTCCTGCTCAGTATTACGACCTATACACATTACATGGCTGATCTCAGCGCAACTGCCTTCGTAACTTCTGCATCACGTTTTTCCAATAAAAAGTACCTCTTCACCCTGGGATTTTATATTCTATCGTTATTAAGTAAGCCGATGGCGGTTACCCTTCCTCTCGTCCTACTGATTTTAGACTGGTATCCTTTCAGAAGGATACAGTCTCTCAAAACATTTTGGATAGCATCCATTGAGAAACTTCCATTTATTATCTTAAGTCTGGTATCATCG
>Ga0335082_10002871_pt1 | contig 18650 bp, 23 predicted proteins | sample Lox_Sample_41_FD_206718 | JGI IMG/M metagenome (GOLD analysis project Ga0335082, IMG submission 206718) | Soil microbial communities from Loxahatchee National Wildlife Refuge, Florida, United States - Lox_Sample_4.1 | ecosystem: Environmental > Terrestrial > Soil > Wetlands | place: USA...
CTATGCGGTTGTGGCGCAGTCGACGGAACGCCTGTCGACGGGTTTCGCGTATGAGCTATCGCAAAACCTCTATTTTGTCGGGCTGGTGCTGACCTATATTTTGTGGGGCGCGATTTTGAAGCTGGGCGAGACACGGACGCGCCTGGTGCAGATTGTGTTGTCCCTGGGCCTGTATTTCAGCGCGTACGCAGCCAGTTATGCGCTAGTGACTCTGGCCGAGAAATATTCCGTGGTTCATTTTCTGGGACCACTGGTGAGCTGCCTGTTACCACTGGCGTGGACGATTACGATGTGGCGGCACACGGAAGAAGCGCGACTGGTGCCAGCGCGGCTGGTGGCGGTGCCGCGATGATGCCGGCGTTGATTCTGGCGGTTTCACTGGTCACGTTGTTGATGTTCTTCGTGTCATATTGCCGTTCCCTGATGGCCGCGTCCTCGCGGCACACGTTGTCCGCGGAAGTGCGCGACGTCACGGGGATCAAGACGCTTCCGTCCGCGCGCGACTTCGTCAAAGTCATGCAACTCCTGGCGCTGTGCCCGGAGCACCCGGAAGACCGCGCGGGCCTGCGAGCGGTGAGCCTGTACTACGATATTCTGAACATGGCGCAAACGACGATTGCGCGGGTTGTTCCGGCGCTGAGCAGCTGGATGGAACACGAACGGGCGGGCTGCGCCGGCTTCGCCGTAGTTGCGCTCGACCGCCGCATTGCCTTCAACCGCGAAGCGCTGCTGAGGGAAGGCGAATTCTAATCGTCCTTCCGGATTTCAGCTGCTGACTGATTCGCGTCCTTACCAGAATTGACCGATAGTTCTCCTTTTTGAACAGTGCTAATCTGGGCAGGCTCCTCTCACCGGAGTGAGAGCGTCCGCAGCGCAAAAACCACCGGTGAATACAATATGCTCGCAGTGTGGCACGGTGCTGGCGCCAGGCGCCCATACGTGCAGTTTCTGTGATTCCACCGCTTTGCTCCGCCGTTCGGAGGAAAGCGCAGTTGACTCCGAACCTATCATCCGCTCGAAATCCGATCACGATGAGTGGCGCGGCGAGTTAAACCAGCGCCTCCAGGCGTATCGCGCGCGCCGGCGCAAGCTGACGGGGAATGAAGGGCAGTCCGCGCTTCCGTTCGACCCTGACGAAAGCGTGTGTGCAGAGAACGTCGTGGTGGATATCGAGGAGCCGGAAGAGAAGATTGCCCCGGCGGACGATTTCGCTTTCACGATTGCGATTGGTCGAGTGGCCAAAGAACCCACCGAACCGGACCCGCGGCTCCTGATTGATGTTTCGCTACCGCCCGAAACCGAAGAGAAGGCTCCAGACCTCTTGCCGGAGGCTTTGGCGAGCACTTATCAGGGATTCTTCCCGGTGGCCACCATCGACGAACGCCGACGCGCGCTGGTCATTGACGCGCTCTGCCTGGCATTCGCGTACGGCGGCTTTCTGGCGCTCTTCGGCTCGCTCGGAGGCCGGTTCACGGTAGACAAATTGAGCGCGGCGGTCTGCGTGTTCACGTTTGCGTTCGTGTATTTGCAATATTTCGGCCTGTTCAGCATTTTTGGAGGAAGCACTCCGGGAATGATGGTTTCCGGCCTGCAAGTCGCAAGCTTTACCGGGAACGAGCCGACGCAACGGCAATATTTCCTGCGAGCGCTCGGCTACATGCTATCGGCCGGAACGTGTTTTCTAGGGTTTTTGTGGGTCCTCTGGGATGAAGACGGGTTGACGTGGCACGACCGGATGTCTCAGACGTATCTCACCGCGATGCCAAGCATCGCGGAAGAGGATGTACCTCACCACACACCTGCACACTGAGGCCAGAGGACTGCCGAGCGATTCAAGGGATGGCGAGGCTCAGTCGCCGGTCTGATGCTTTTTCACTTTTTCGTCAGAAGCGATCTTGCCGTCGCGAATGAAGATCACGCGGTGTGCGTGCTGGGCGATGTCCATTTCGTGGGTCACCAAAATAATGGTATTCCCCTGGGTGTGGAGGTGCTCAAACAGATTCATGATTTCTTCGCCCGTCTTGGAATCCAGGTTGCCCGTGGGCTCGTCGGCCAGAACGATCGAAGGGTCATTGACGAGGGCGCGGGCGATGGCGACGCGTTGCCGCTGACCACCGGAGAGTTCATTGGGCTTGTGAGTCATGCGAGAGGTCAGGTCGACACGCTGCAAGGCCAGTTTGGCTTTTTCGACGCGCTCTTCGGCCGGGGTACCGTTGTAGATTAATGGCAATTCGACGTTGTGCAACGCGGTGGCGCGAGGCAGAAGATTGAACGTCTGGAAGACAAACCCGATTTCCTTGTTGCGAATGTAGGCGAGTTCGTCATCGTCGAGTTCGCTGACGAGGCGCCCTGCGAGCCAATAGCGGCCGGAAGTCGGAGAATCCAGACAGCCAATCAGGTTCATGAGGGTGGACTTTCCGGAGCCGGAAGGGCCCATGATGGCGACGTACTCGCCCTTGCGGATCTCGACATCGACACCCTGGAGCGCGTGGACCTGTTCCGCACCCATTTCGTAAGTCTTGATGAGGGCTTCCGTGCGGATAACCACTCCAGTGTCGACCAGATCCTGACGATAAGACTCCGAAGCAGCGATTTCAGATGGCATGGTTTCTCCCGGTGAGCACTCGTTATTTGGATTCGTCTTCCGTCTTCTTTGGAGCGGAATTATCAACTTTGACGGTGGCTTCCGGTTTCAAGGTGCGCAAGGCCTTGTAGCTGCCGACAACAATTTCATCGCCAACTCCGAGGCCTTTCGTGACCTCGATGTCGGTGACCCCTGAAATTCCCGTTTCAACGGGCCGAAATACCGCTTTCTTCCCGCTGACGACAAAGACACCTTGAACTTCGTCTTTCTTGGGGTCGCCGGAAGAGGCGGGAGGCGGCGCGGCCAAGGTCACGCTGGCATCCTTCTTGGCACTCTTTGCGGCTTCTTCCAAATCTTTCCTAGAACGAACGGCGAGGGCCTGAATGGGAATGCCGATTACGCCCTTACGCTCGGCGGTCTTGATCTTGGCGGTGGTGGAAAGGCCCGGCCGCAGATTGTCCGGAGGATTTTCAAGGGTCACGACGACCTTGAAGTCTTTCGCTTCCTGGTTGCTGGTGGTGGTCTGCGTGGTGGCCAGACCCGAAGTACGCAGGACCGCTTGAGAGCCGATTTCGGTGACCTTGCCTTTGAATACCTTTCCTGGGACAGCGTCGATGGTGACGTCGGCATCCTGCCCGAGCTTCACATTGACAATGTCGGTCTCATCGACCTTGACCTCTGAAGTCACGACGGACATATCGGAAAGTGTCATCAAGAAACTACCATTCGAATTCTGGATGCCCGGCACAACATATTCACCTAAGCGAACGGGCAGATAGCTAACGATGCCATTGATGGGAGAGAGGTAGGTGGTCTTGGAAAGAATGTCTTTCTGGTGGAGAAGCACGGCCTTCCCTTGCGCCAGTTGAGAGCGGACCTGTTCGAGTTGGGCCTTCTGGGCGAGCATTCGTGCACGAGAAGCCTCGACGGACGCCACGGAGGAGTCGTAGGTGGTCTTGCGCTGATCGAAATCCTGCTTAGGGATCAAGCCGTCCTTATAAAGACCCTGGCCGCGGTCGTAATCGAGCTTGGCTTTTTCCAGGTTGGCTTGCTGCATGGAGAGATCTGATTGGGCGGCCCTGTAGCTAGCCTCGGCGGCTTGCACGCCGGATTCGCTCGAACTGATGGCGGCGTTTTGGGCCTGGACATCAGCACTGGCCTGCACATTGTCCTGCAGGACGAGCTTGTCGCCCTTCTTGATGTGATCCCCTTCCCGGACGAGAATGTCGGTGATCCGGCCAAAGCCCTGCGCAGTGATATTTGTGTAGGTAGTGGGCTTGATTTCGCCGGAGGCGGTGACCTGGGAAACCAGCGAGTCCTGCTTGGCCACCTTGGCCGTCTGCACGGTCACTACGCCCTTATTCGCTTGATTGACGCTATAGATGACGATTCCGGCAATAACGACGGCTGCGCCCACACCGATTGCCACCTTGTGCCACGTCTTCATGCTGTTCCTTTCGCCAATCCGCGACGGACCACCCGCGCGGTGGGACACCTAAAGTCGGAGTAATTGCTGCGCCTATTTCTAATACGACCTGCCATGGACAAATGTTTCGCAGACGGTTGCGAGCCTGGGGAGGTCGTGCCGTACCGGCGGCGGCTGGCTACGCTCTCAAAACCTGCAGGGCTACAAACAGCGCGCTCCGCCTTTATTGTAGGTCCAAAGTGCAGGAAAGAAAAGGCTTGCAAGCGCCGTAAAAGACCAAGCCGGCTACGCTCCACCTGAACGAGTTAGACGCTATGATCCGGTGTTTGGTCAGCCGGCGGAAAGGATATTGTCGTGGTTTCGGGACTTACGCTTTCAGGATTTCGACCGCCTCGACCTCGCCGTTCAAGCACGCATTGGCGGGGATCGTAGCTTGAATGAGGGTGCCTCGCGGATCGGAATGCACCTGCAGAGTGCCGCGTAAATCCGCGAGTCGCTCCCGCATTCCTGCCAGCCCGATTCCGCCACCGTGGCCTTCCTGGAAGCGGCGCAGGATATGCGAGGGAATGCCTCGCCCATTGTCTTCCACAAGCAAAACGGCGATGCCATTCTTGCAGCGCAGCTTCACGAGGACCGTCTTCGCTGACGAGTGGCGATGGACGTTGGTCAACGCTTCCTGGAGCACGCGAAAAAGAGCAATTTCCGAATCACGGTGGAGGCGGCCAGTGAAATCGTCTACGAGAAAGCTGACATCCATTTCGCTGCGCTTGGCGAAGCCCTCAACGTACCAGCGAGCTGCGGAATATAAACCCAGTTCGTCAAGGAGCGGGGGATGGAGAAGATGGGAAATCGTGCGGACCTCGGTAAGGGAGCGATCGACGAGCTCCCTGGTTTCAGAAAAGAGGGTGACGGTCTGCTGGGAATTCTGCGGGCAAAGGCGCTCGAGCTGCTGTAACTGGAGCCGGACTCCGGCAAGGTACTGGCCGACGCTGTCATGAAGCTCTCGGGCAATGCGGCGGCGTTCCGCGTCTTGAAGCTCCAGGATGCGCCCGCTCAAGGCGCGGTACGAATCGACATGTTCGCGAATGAGCTGATCGCTCTTATAGCGGCCGGCAGCTTCACCCAGGAGCTGGCGGAAATTGAAGATCATCAGGAGAACCGCGGCGACGAACGATGAAGCAAGAACCAGAATCATCAGCTGAAAATGGCTCGACCAGCCGTTCAGGCGCAAGCGCAATAGACCGTCCTCTTCGTGTTCCATGTCATCGAGAATCGCTACGCTCTGTTCGCGGCCATCCCAAAGGGACTGCAAGACCTCCTTCCGGCTGGCGGGAGACGGCGGCAGACAGGCAAGGTCGTTCCGGCACGCGCCGACAGAGCCCTGCGCTGTCGCAACAATCGGTTGCAATCGATTGAGGCGGGCCTGTTGCGATGCGTTATCGCCGGTCAGGCGATATAAGACGGCGAGGGCTTCCATTTCGGAGGAGAAGTCTTGCGCTAGTCCTTCCAGATACTGCGGGTCATTGGTGGCGACGGCACTGCTCACCCGTCCGCTCATATCGAGTGCCGCCATCCGCGCTTGGCGAATCTGTCCGCGCACTTCGTACGTGTGCAGTACCCAGCGAAGGCTGTCGTGCATGCGGTGGATGACGATCCAGCCGGTGATGCCCGCGGCGCAGAACAGGAGGGTCGCCAGAATAATCGTGATCGCACCAGCGGAGGCGGCTCCCCGGGATTCGCGAGGCTCGAATTTAGGAGGTGCGAAGCCTGTCATCTGTCGGTCAGACCCTACGCAATCGAAAGTGCCGCCAATTCGTTCTGAAGGCATACTGAGCCAACCACGCTAGTGAAGAAGCGCTAAGCCGTCTCACGGCCCTTTTCCTGAGGTCCCTTGGGCGGAAATTTCGAAGTAATCTCGCGGACGACCTCTTTCGCGGAATTCTCGTCGATTCTGGGACTGATGTAGGAACCGTCGCCGACGACTACGCGCAAAGCTTTCAACAACTCGCCGTCGACGTCAGCCTTCAAGACGTAGCCGCGCGCGCCGGCCTGAAAGGCACGCAAGAGCAGTTCGCGGGAATTGTGCAAGGTGAGCAGGACGATGTGAGTATCTGGGTGAGCGCGTTTGATCACCTGAGTAGCAGCGATGCCATCCAGCACCGGCATAGAAACGTCCATAACGACGATGGCTGGGTGAAGCTCCGAAGCTTTTTGAATGGCTTCCTGGCCGTTCTCCGCCTCGCCGCACAGTTCCCACTCGGGGAAGGGTTCGAGAATCGACCGGACCCCGCGACGAATGAAGGCATGATCATCTACCACTAGAACTGTCGGCATTGCCCATCTCCTCGAGAAATCGGAGCAGCAATCGCTCGACCAGAATTTGCGCTTGGCGACGGTAGCCTCGGCCCGGAATAGGAGACAGAGCGAGAAGGCGGAGTTGGCTAGGCCTCAATAATCTGGTTTCGGATCGCATATCGCACCAATTCACTGACGGAATGCAGCTCGAGCTTCCGCATGATATTGGCGCGATGAGTCTCCGCCGTTTTGACACTGATCCCCAGTGTAACGGCCACTTCCTTACTGCTGCGACCTTCCGCGAGCAATTGAACGATTTCGCGCTCGCGGGCGGTCAGGCGGCTACGCATCGGAGGCTTCGGATCTAAGGAGACGTCCGATCGGGCGAAACCATCGAGCAAAATCTCCGAGGCTTCCCGTGTGAAGTAAGTCCTGCGATTGGAGATGGCTTCCACGGCAGTGACCAAGTCGCGGTCAGCGTCGGACTTCAGAATGTAACCGCGTGCGCCGCAGTCGATTACCTCACGGACCAGCTGGTCAGTGAAGTGCATCGTAAGAATCAGAATGCCGGTTTTGGGTGAGTTCTTCTGGATCTGCCTCGCGGCTTCCAGTCCATTCAAGTCCGGCATGCTGATATCCAACACTACAACGTCCGGTTTTGTCTGCTCTGCGACAGTGACGGCTTCCCGACCGGTCTTGGCTTCGCCGCAAACTTCCCAGCCGGAACGAGCGGTGAGCAATTGTTTCAGGCCACGGCGTATGATGTCATGGTCATCGGCAACGAGTATTTTCAAGTTACGGATCCCATCTTCAACGCGCTCCCAGTTGTGGGTATGGCCAAACTCGCCAAGGGCTGACCGAAAGCCACGGATGTTGAATTCGACTCGCAGGAAACCTGCGTAGTGCCACTGCCTATTTTGGATACCAGAGCCGCCGGTTGAATACAGGAATGCCTGTATTTTGCCGACTGCCTTCGTGGCTAGGGAGGAAGGCTAGTCTAGCGCATCTTTTCGCGACTTTGCTCAGAAACTTGCTCGCGCGGCTTTGCGCGATCGAGACCGAAGACGGGGCGGTCTTTCGTCCCCTCGATTTTCACGGGAAGTCGGCTGCCCCCATCCTCTCCGCGAAAGAACGGATCGACCGCCTTGAGGAGAAGGGCTTTCCAGCCGGTGGTGGTTTGGGAAAGTTTGGCGTCCAGATAGAGATCACCGCGAAAATCCAAGCCGCCATTTCCCAGAGTGTACGAGCCGTGCAGGTCGAGTCTGGCGCCGGGGACAGTGAAGCGAATGCTGTCGAAGCCGACCACACCATCAGTGACACGGAGTGAAGCATCCAACTGCGAACGCACGTGGCTGATGTTGAGATCCTTGGGTTCGCCCTGCCCTTTGCGGCTCAATGCATCCACCTTCTGCTGAATTTCTGGATTCGTGAAAAGGCCGTCCAGCAGGTGGAAATTCGATGTAATTTTCAGACGGTCGCTCAGGTCCCGGTCGCCTTCCGGAATTTCAATTTTGGCGGTCAGCTTGACGGGGCCCCGAAGGACCGGGCTGTCTGTCTTTGCAGCGAGGCGGATCAGATCCTCGGCGCGAGCGGAATCGGAAGTTGCGTCGATCAGGATAGTGCGCGAACGGACACCGGAGACGAGGTCGACGATTTGGCCGCTAGTATGCAGGGTGGTCGAGAGGAATTGCGCTTCGATTGAGTGCAAGTAGGTGTTGCCGTTCGTGCCGTCGACCGCCGCGGTGAACGTCGTCTTTAATTCAATTGGATTACCTACTCGCCGCAAAGTGAAATCGGGGGTCTCCGTGGTGCCTGTAACTTCCATGTAGTCCAACGGGCCCCCGAATGAGCCCGTGGAAGACAGCACGCCCTGCAGGCCCTTGATGGTGGAGAGGTCCGCTTTCTGGAACTGATAATTTGCCTGGATCGGAGTAGCTCGCGGCAATTCACCGTTCCAAGGGCCGAAGGTTCCGCGAACATGAATTTCACCGCGCGGGACGGCATTGGTCAGCCATGCTTCGAACGCCGCGGGGCCGTCGAAACTGAGATCCTTCATCTTGAGGGAATGAATCGGATACTCGAGAGGGTCTTTTTCCGGCTGCGCGCGCAAGATGGTGACGGCAGCGTCGTTGGCCTCCAGCATCTCGACGAAGATCGGAAAACGAACCGGTTTTCTGGCTGGCGGAGCCCCGGCTGGCTTCGAATTTGAATCCCGTGGCGGCAGCGTAATCTTCAGGCCCTCGAGACGCACATTCCCGAAGCGAAGGACCGGGCGAAAGACGGTGGTCAGGTGCGGCGCCATTGAAAGAGATTGGATCTGAATCAGGGGAGGGACATCGGTTCGATTATGATGGCGCAAAGTGAGGCCGACGATCGTGACTGAGGGGACGGGGGCGATGGAGAATCGAAAATTGTCAATCTCGATGGCCGACTGAAACTTGCTCTCGAGAAAGGTCTCGATTCGTTTGTGCAGCAGCGACGAGAGCAACGGCCCAGCCATCAGAACGGCACTGACAAGGGCCACCAGAACAACTGAACTGATCGCAAGGAGTCGTTTTTTCGTCACCTTTGGGCCTCAGACAAGCCAAACAAAAGGCGGGGCCAGAATATTATGCCCCGCCTTCAGCACCGGTGTCCGGAGATCCCGCTTGCGGTCAGTCGCTCTTGCGTCCGGTAACCAACACCGCGATTCCGCCGATCAGCGCAATAGCTCCGAGAAGTGGCGGAAGGGGTATGGTGTGGTGCTCTTTCCTGGTTGCCTCAATCGGCCCCAGGTCAACGACCTTCTTTTCAGTTGTATATGTGATGCCCTGGTATGCCAGAGCAATGACGCCAATTGCCACCAACACGATTGCCAGCAGGTTTCTTCCGCTCATTCGATACCTTTCTGTGATCCGTAGGGATCACGTGCGTCGAAGCAAGTGGCCAACGAGCGAAATCAGGAACAACACCAGGAATACGTAGAACAGAATCTTGGCGATACCCGCTGTAGCGACAGCAATCCCGGTGAATCCGAGAAGAGCCGCGACGATTGCCACAATGAAAAAGGTGAGAGCCCAACGTAGCATCAGTGCCTCCTTTTCAACCGCATGAGCCAGGGTCCGTGTGAGCCGGATCTGTTTTATTCCCATCTGTTTTATTCCCGCTTCACTTTTCAAGCCATCCCGAATAACCCGCAAAGACCTACGTGAGTCACCGGAGAAAGTGGCCACTACAGGATTCTCCTGAACGCTTCCCTGCGTTTTCGGTATGTACCGAAACAGTGGAGTGCGGTTTCATGGGCCCGTCAGCAGATCGAACCGCCAAGCCTTCGACCCTGCGGGACCTGACAAGCCAAGCCAGAGCGAAAGGGAAGACCATGAACTGGGAACAAGTCGAAGGGAAATGGAAGCAGTATGCGGGGAAGCTGAAAGAGAAGTGGGGCAAATTGACAGACGACGATTTGACCCAGATTGATGGGAAGCGTGAACAACTGGCGGGCAAGATCGAGCAGCGATACGGCATTGCCAAGGAAGAGGCGGAACGGCAGATCGACGAATTCTCGCGGGCGCTAGACGAAGCGGCCGAAGATAGCCGAGCCTCCAGGACGCATGGAGCGGGCCGCTAGCGCAGGACGCCAGCACAGAGATTGACGCGCTGCCCTCGGGCGGCCTGTCAATGAGGGGGAGCCGTAATGCATCATAGGGCGGGCAGCGGCTCCCTTTTTTTTGAGTGCCGCGAGAAGGGATCAACACGATGGACCTGCTAACTACTATCGGGATTGTCCTTTTGGTTTTGTGGCTATTGGGTCTGGTTTCGTCCTATACGCTGGGCGGATTCATCCATGTGCTGTTGGTGATCGCGTTGATCGTTATTCTTCTCCGCGTGCTACAAGGTCGGCGCCCGATTCCATGACCGCTCGCAACGAACTTCTCTAACCTGACCACCCCGCGCCCCTCTTCATCCCGAACGGAGGATGAGGAGGGGCGTCCTTCCAAAAGGAAGCGATGAAGATTCAGATTGCACACGACGAGCAACTCCATGTGCTTAGGAAAGCCGTCTCCCTTCTGGGCGGAGTCGTTCTTGGGCTGCTCATCGTTTTCTGCTACTTTGCAAGTTCCTTGTGCATCACGGTTGTGCTCGCAACATTCCTGTCAATCCTGGTCGATCCCCTGATTACGGCCCTGGAAAAGTGGGTGCCCCGAGCTCTCTCTTCGTCCCTTTTGATCATAGCTGGAGCCATTCTGTTGGGGGGGCCTCCCTAGTGCTATTCAACCGAGCCACGACCATCGCCGACAATCTCCCTCTCTATGTCGACCGAATGCAGAAAACGATTGCCCCTCTCACGCACCGGATATCCACGGTGGAAGAAACGGCTGGGAAATTGGGAACGGAGGCCCCGGGGCGCGCGGTTCCAGAAGTGAAGGTCAAGCAATCGCCGAACTGGCCCACGTACCTAATCCGAGGGTTTGGATCGCTCTATGGCACGTTGATCGTGATCGGGATCGTACCTTTTTTAATGTTCTTCATGTTGCTGCAGAAGGAGAAATGGTACAACACGGCCGCGCATCTCCTGGGCCCGAAGCACGACGCCGCGGACTTCGCGAACCGTCTGGCGGGCATCGTCCGCAAATTTGTTTTCGGCAATATGATCGTCGGCTTTTTGCTCGCGAGCTTGACCATGCTGATGCTCTTTGTGTTGGACGTTCGGGGAGCTTTCATCGTTGGTCTCGCGAGCGGAGTGGCCAATCTTGTGCCGTTTCTCGGCGTCGTAGCGGCGGCCCTGCTTGCGATGGTGGCAGCGTGGTTGCAGTATGCGTCACCGGGGACGATTGTGGTGATCGGTCTGGGAGTCGTGGCCCTGCACATCGTCTCGGCGAACCTGATCATCCCGAGGTTCATCGGTTCCCGGATTAACATCGGGCCCGTTGCCGCGACTGCGGGAATACTTTTCTGGGGATGGCTGTGGGGATTGTTCGGCGTACTGCTAGCCCTGCCGCTCACAGGGATCGTGAAACTGCTCGTGGATTACCATCCTGGGCTCACCCCGCTTTCCAACATCCTCGGTACCGTGGTGCCGCGAACCGAAAGAACGGAGAAAGTTGACAATTCACTGACATCGAGCGATGGATCGAAGTGGCAAAGGAGTCTGAACGAGCATACTTCGCGATCTCGTATCGCCTGACGGAGACGTATTGGCACACTGTAGGGACAACACCGCAATTCACGCATAAGGAATACACTCGAGCGCCAGTTCCAGCTGCGGTAGCCCTGGAACAAGGTCTGGCAGCGCCTAGAACTAATGGGAATGGCCTCGAGGAGATACGAGGAACGCTGAATGGAGAAACGATCGCTGAAGGTGCAGAGTGTTGATGAAGAGGAACCATGAGAATTGCCCAAATATCGCCTCTCTTTGAGAGCGTGCCGCCACAGATGTATGGGGGTACCGAGCGAGTTGTTCACTATTTGACAGAAGAGTTGGTGCGCCAGGGCCATGACGTAACGCTGTTTGCGAGCGGAGATTCGCAGACGTCGGCCCGGTTGGTCAATGGGTGCGACCAGGCGCTCCGTTTAGCGAACACCGGTCAAGACCCCTTGGCACACCACACCGTTCTGTTGGACAAGGTGTTTTCGCGAGCGGAGGATTTCGACATTCTGCACTTTCACACGGACTACACGCATTTTCCCTTGTCCCGGCTCCTGCGCGTGCCTACGGTGACGACGCTGCATGGGAGGCTCGATTTACCGGACTTACCGCCTCTATACAAATACTTCGATCAGACCCCGGTGGTTTCAATCTCACAAGCACAACGGATGTTCCTTAAACGCGCGAACTGGGTTGGCAACGTGTACCACGGCCTGCCGCAAGATCATTTCCGAAAGATGAGGAGCCAAGCTGGAGACCATGGCTATCTAGCATTCGTAGGGCGCGTTTCGCCCGAGAAAAGACCGGATCGCGCGATCCGAATTGCGGTTCAGGCAGGCATGAAATTGAAGATCGCGGCGAAAGTGGATGCGGTCGACCTCTCCTATTTCGAGTCGCAGATCGTGCCGCTCCTGGAGCTGCCGGGAATTGAGTACCTCGGAGAAATGCATGAATTCGAGAAGATCGAACTGCTGGCGAATGCAATTGCGTACCTGTTCCCAATCGACTGGCCGGAGCCGTTTGGTCTGACGATGATTGAGGCGATGGCCTGCGGAACGCCGACAATCGCGTTTCGTTCCGGCTCGGTCCCGGAAATCATTGAAGATGGGCTGACCGGTTTCGTGGTGGCCAGCGAAGATGAGGCCGTTGCAGCGTTGCGTAAAGTGAAGAACATCAGCCGGGCTCACTGCTGGGCGACGTTTGAGCGACGTTTTACGGCCTGCCGAATGGCCCGGGACTATGTGGGCATCTACGAGGCGCTGACAGATTCTGGCTCGATTGACAATCCGCCGCATGCACTGGAGGTGATTGGTCGTACGTCATGACAGGATTCCTACGCCAGGGCGATTTCCTTACAGTCGACAACGAATTCTACGTCCGAGCCACATCTTCCCTGGCTGACGACCGGACCCGTGTCCTCAAATACGGCGAAACGTTCGCGGTGTTCAATCGCTTTGGAGACATTGAATCCATAGGGACGATGCGATTCGGTCTGTTCTATCGCGAGGCGCGCCATCTTTCCCGTTTCTCTTTCTATATGGGCGAGCGAAAGCCCTTGCTCCTTTATTCCTCCATCTGCGAGGACAATTCACTGCTTTCCGTAGACGCGGCAAATCTCGAAATAGACGAACCGGGAAGAGAACACGTGCCGCAAGGCTGCATCCACGTTTTCCGCTCCGCGTTTCTGACAGAAGCGGCCTGCAACTTCTCGTTTCGTTTCCACAACTATGGAATGGAGCCGCATTCGCTGAACTTGTTGTTCGTTCTGGACGCTGATTTCGCAGACATTTTCCAGATTCGCGGCACGCCGCGCAGAGAGCGCGGGAAGCCATTGGAAGACCGCATCGAAGATAGCGCGCTGGTCATCGGCTATGTGGGACTGGACGACGTCGTCCGTCAGACGAGAATCGCGTTTTCCACCAAGCCAAAGAGCATCTCGCGCCACGAAGTCACATTCGTGAGCCACCTTCCCCCTGGCGAGGGCTGCGCGATCTCCATACGAGTGATATGCGAACAAATCGTCGCCGGCAGAACGCCGGGGCCCTCCGTGCGCCCTCGTTCAGAACAACCTGTTTTTCGCACCCGGACGATCACGTCCAACAAGAGATTCAACAGCTGGCTGTTACGCTCCCAGGCCGATTTGTCCATGCTGATGGTCGGAAATCCAGAAGGCAATTATCCCTACGCCGGCGTGCCGTGGTTCAGTACGGTCTTCGGTCGCGATGGCATTATCACGGCGCTCGAATGCCTCTGGAACGCCCCGTCTATCGCTCGCTGCGTTCTTGACTATCTAGCACAAACGCAGGCCACCGAATTGGCTCCGTCCCGCGACGCCGAGCCGGGCAAGATCCTTCACGAAATTCGCCGTGGAGAGATGGCCACAACCGGGGAAGTTCCGTTCGGCCGCTATTACGGCAGCGTTGATTCGACACCTCTTTTTTTGATCCTGGCGGGAAGCTACTTTTCCCGCACGTGTGATCGGAAGTTCATCGAGGGCATTTGGCCAAACATTGAGGCAGCGCTGCGCTGGATCGATGAATATGGCGATCCGGATGAAGACGGCTTCTATGAATACGCTCAGCACTCCGAAAAAGGCTTGATCCAACAAGGTTGGAAGGACTCCAGTGATTCGGTTTTTCACAGTGATGGACGAATCGCCGAGGCGCCAATTGCGCTTTGTGAGGTGCAAGGGTACGTATACGCTGCAAAAAGAGCCGTTGCTTCACTTTGCGAGATGTTGGGGCACCATGCGATGTGTTCTGAACTGCTCACTCAAGCGGAGGGCTTAAAAGAGCGCTTCGACACAGCATTCTGGAGTCCATCGCTTAACACTTATGTCCTGGCACTTGACGGGCGTAAACAGCAATGCGAGGTGCGGACGTCGAACGCAGGCCATGCTCTGTTCACGGGCATCGCCGCTCCTGCCCGTGTGCCTTCAGTTGCCAAAACTTTATTCGATGGCTCTTCATATTCGGGATGGGGTATTCGTACGCTCGCGGCCAGAGAAGCGCGGTATAACCCGATGTCGTATCACAATGGCTCCGTTTGGCCGCATGACAACGCGATCGCGGGAGCGGGATTTGCAGGCTATGGGCAACAACACCTCGCGGCGAAGTTGCTGGACGCCATGTACGAAGTCGCATTGCACGTCGACCTTCGCCGGCTGCCGGAATTGTTCTGCGGGTTCCATCGCCGGTCCGACGGCTCTGGACCAACCCTCTACCCAGTGGCTTGCGCGCCGCAGGCATGGTCAGCCGGAGCGGCATTTTTGCTGTTGTCCGCATCGCTCGGCTTGCAAATTCATGCTCAACATAAATCAGTGAGATTCATCAATCCCCATTTACCTGATGCGGCGAGCGATGTGCGCATCGAAGCATTGCAGATCGGTGAAGCGAAGATCGATCTGCTGATCACCAAGCGCGAAGGGGTTGTGGGAGTCCAGGTGCTGCGCAAGCAAGGCGAGGTGGAAGTGCAGACCTTCGTTTCCGAAGAGTGACAAGCAGCAGGTATACCTGGGTTCTACACGTTTCCACCAAGCCGCCGCTATAGGTCGTCGTCCGCCAGGTTCTAAGGAATCGTAAGTATTTGCCCTGCCGACTGCCGAAGATACTTTGAACAAGCAGTCCGAGACTGCGAAGAGAGCTAGAAAATGTCGAGGTGAATCATGATGCAAAACTCACTGCGGACGCTATTCGTCGATGAATTGCGAGATCTATATGATGCCGAGAACCGCCTAGTAAAGGCCATTCCGAAGATGGACAAGGCGGCCAGGTCTGAGGAACTTCGGTCGGGATTCGAGCACCACCTGGAGCAAACAAAAGGCCACGTCGACCGTCTCAAACAAATCCTCGTTTCTCTCGATGAAAAACCCTCCGGCAAGAAATGTCCAGGCATGATGGGCATCATCGATGAGGGTGACGAGATCATGAATGAAGATTTCGAAGGCAGTGTCATGGATGCGGCTCTCATCTCAGCTGCGCAACGCGTCGAGCATTACGAGATCGCGGCCTACGGATGCGTTCACGCCTGGGCCAAAATACTCGGGGAAGACAAGGCGGCGGACCTGCTTTCGAAAACTCTCAGCGAAGAAAAGGCGACGGATGCCAAGTTGACTGAAATCGCTTCGGAGATAAACGATACAGCAACCAGCGGCTCCACAGAGGAGGGGGCTGAAGAAGAAAACGAAGAGGAGACCGAGGATAAACGCCGAAGCCGGACCACTCGCGCTTGAGCGGAGGTAGGGCGTCTATCCCAGAGTGGCTGCATGGTACAAGGGCGGGCTGGACGACCTTCTCGCCCTCGCCCAGCAGACCCAGATCCAAAGCATGGCACGATGGAGTCAACGGTAGGGTGAGCGCGTCCCGATCTTCAATCAAGAGTCGCGAGATCGGAGCGTTGATCGACTTGGTGAGCCCGAGTGCGCGGAAAGTGCACCAGATTTATGCGATGAGTATGGTAAACTGCTGAAAGCACACGCCGGAGAGGTGGCCGAGAGGCTGAAGGCGGCGGTTTGCTAATTCAATCTGCCCTGCTTGTACCCATCGCTTTTCACGTATTTTCAATAACTTAAGATGCTCTGATTCGCAGAAAATCACCTCATTTGCAGAGTTCTGTGCACCAATTGTGCACCAAAGTTAACTATGGTTAACTCGCGATTTCACCTCCACGAATAGGCGGCAATTCGGCAGAGTAAAACGGCGGCGAAGGTCGAACTACGCCCTGCGAACCGCCCGCCAGTATTGTCACGTGTCTGTTGCGTTTCGGATGGCCTCTGCGAATTTTGCATCGATGGGCCTTCTCGTGGTGCCGTTACCGCAACTAGTAAAAGGGCTTCGCAACGAATGACGCAGGAACGCCACGACCAAAAGCAGCCCGGTAAATGAGATCAAAATGGGCACGAAGTAAAGTACGGTTCTCTTGGCGCCCTCTGGTTCAAGCAGCACGCGTTCTCCATAAAGCTGCTTGTAATAGTCCAGGATTTCTCGGTCGGACTGCCCGACACGTACCTTTTCCTCGATTTCTTTCCTTATCTGAAACGACATTTCGCTCATATGCCTCGAAACCGGCTCACCGTAGCAGCAGGGAGAGAGCAACGAATCTTCCAATTTCTTGATCCGGCCGGCGTCGCTCTGCGAGGGAGGCTGCGAATCCACGGGAAATGCAAACAAGGACAGCAAGAGAGCCATCACGTAGAGGTGAAAACTATAGAAGGGTGTGCTTAGCGGGAACAGAGACCGTCTCTTCCAGGTGTAGTTGTCGAATGAAGCCATCGAACCCTCTTGCGTCGTGCTGATGGGCTAGATTCATTCATTGAACCAGCACTTAGGACATACAGATGTGCGGCAAATTGTCGCAGGTATGCTCTGCGACAATGGATTCTGCGTCGATCTTCTATTCCGCGGACCTCGGTTGTGGTACTATCCGCCGAATCATGCGGCGGATCTTTGCCACATTTTTGGTCGCGATTATGGCTGTGGGAGGCTTACTCCCGCTGGCGATCGCTGCAACTGGGGATACCACCCCGGTTTGCTGTCGCAAAGACGGCAAGCACCATTGCCAGATGAGCAGGGTCCGTCAGGAATCTTCGCCCGAGGGCCTGCCACGCGCCCAAGGATCCACTTCCGACTGCCCGTTCCATGAACAAATCGGAACTCTGACGGTCTCCGTTGCCGTGGTTCCACAGTCCGGCGCAGTTCCGAGACTGGCGGTCAGCGGGTCCTATCTGCTTCGTAATATCGTCCTTCTAAGTTCGGAACCCATTTCCTTCGGTACACTCCGCGGTCCTCCCTTCCTTTCGTAAAGCAAACATCGTCTCTCGATTTGATTAGCAAAACTGCTCAGCCTCCGGTTTGAGCGGACAAGCACATATTTCTTGGGAATTCCGTGCCCATCAGAGTCTCTCGCATGGCTGGATACAGGGTGAATTTTTCGCATGAAGAAGCGGCTACTCATCTCGATTGTTGGCCTCGCTGTACTGGCTACCGTCGCCTTTACAGTATGGGTTTCAATCAAGAAAGGATTTAGCACCCGGGAGGCACCGAGTCTGCCCGAGGTCGCGGTGGCTCGCCGATTTCGGCAATGGGCTATGCCGGCCAGTGCCACAAATCTGAAAAACCCGGTCCCCGCCACTCCCGAAATGTTGCAGCACGGATTGGAACACTGGGCCGACCACTGCGCCACCTGTCATGGCAATGACGGTAGCGGCAAGACAACGATCGGAATGAATCTCTATCCGAAGGCTCCCGATATGAGGGGGCAAGACACGCAATCGCTTAGCGACGGGGAACTCTACTACATCATCCGGAACGGCGTGCGGATGACCGGCATGCCAGCGTGGGGCAATCCCGAAGACGGCGAGCATGATCATGAAACGTGGATGCTGGTCCTTTTCATCCGGCACCTGCCCCAACTGACGGCGGAAGAACTGCAAACCATGACCAAACTGAATCCTAAAAGTCCATCGGAAATGGAAGAAGAAAGACGCGAAGAAGAATTCCTATCAGGTATCGAAAGCGCCGACCACAAAGCGAGTCATTAGGAGCGAATATGAAGCATTTCCTTGCAGCAGTTGCTTTCCTTGTTTTTTCCGCTAGCACGGTTCGGGCTCACGGTGACGAAATTCACGTGATGGGCACGATCAGTAAGATTGATGGAAGGACGATCACCGTAAGCGTGAGTGACGGGACCACCAAGTCCGTCGTTCTGGATCCTGACACAAAATTCATCAAGAAAAGCAGCCCGGCCAAGCGCGAAGACCTGAAGGTTGGGGATCGCGTCGTCATTCATGCAAAAGACGTGAGCAATACGCTACACGCTACCGAGGTAAAGATCGGTAATGCGCCTAAGGCAACTACGTTGCGGCCCGCACTTGTATCAGCTTCCGGTTCGCTCCTTGGGTAAAAAAGGATAGTCACTGTGCGATTTCAATTTGCTGTTGGATTTTCCCGGGCCCGCGTCAGCGTTCGGGCTTGGAAGCTCAAGTTCCTGGTTTCAGGTGCGTTAGTTATCGCTCTTGCGGCAGGCATTGCTGGCCAGACTGCCTCGCAAGTAACACAACATGTCGATATTGCGTTCACCGGAAGACTAGGTGGGAAGCCGTTCACTTGCGGTTCGTCGTACGAAAACGTTGGCACAGAAAAAACCACAGTCACACCCCGGGATCTTCGCTTCTTCGTTACAGATGTCGCGCTCCTCAAGGCAGATGGCACCGCTGTGCCGCT
>Ga0335082_10002872_pt1 | contig 18645 bp, 17 predicted proteins | sample Lox_Sample_41_FD_206718 | JGI IMG/M metagenome (GOLD analysis project Ga0335082, IMG submission 206718) | Soil microbial communities from Loxahatchee National Wildlife Refuge, Florida, United States - Lox_Sample_4.1 | ecosystem: Environmental > Terrestrial > Soil > Wetlands | place: USA...
TAGACATATGCGATCCATGTACGGAGCTTCGATCCCCAGCCAGCCGCACTCAGCTCGCCGGCAAATCTCCCAGTCCCTTCACCCGATCCTCGGCCAAGCGGGCCCGTTGCTGCCGGCGCGAGAGCGCGCGCTCTTCCGCGAACAGCGGGAACAACACTGGGAGCAGGACCAGGGTAAAGAGGGTGGCGGAAACGATGCCGCCCACGATGACGACAGCGAACGGGCGCTGCGTTTCAGAGCCGATCGCGCGCGACAATGCAGCGGGCAGCAGCCCCAGGCCAGCCATCAGCGCCGTCATCAATATGGGACGCAAGCGCGCGGCCGCGCCGTCGAGAACACTCTCGTCCATGCGCCGGCCGTGTTGCAGATTCTCGATGAACTGCTCCACCATGATCACGCCGTTCTGCACGGAGATTCCGGCCACCGCGATGAACCCGACTGCCGCGGAGACCGACAAGTGCAGCCCCGCGACCGCCAAGCCCGCGAGCCCGCCGATCAGCGTGAGCGGCACCATGAGAAGCACCAGCAGCGCTTTGCGTATCGAACGGAAGGTCCAAAACAGCAGGACGAAGATCAGCAAGGCCGACAACGGGATGATCACTTTCAAACGCGCGAGCGCCCGCTGCTGATTCTCGAACTGCCCGCCCCACGTCAGGGAATAGCCCGGTGGCAGGCGTACCTGGCTGGCAACCGCGCGCATCGCCTCGGCGACAAAGCCGCCTTGATCGCGCCCCAGGATGTTGGTCTTGATCGCCGCGATGCGCCTGCCGGCCTCGCGCGTGATGCGGGCCGCGCCCTGACGCGTCTCGATCCGCGCCACTTCGCCGAGCGGAATGGTCCCCTGCCCGCCTGGGAGCGCGATCGGTAGCTCGGGCACGTCGTCCACTGCATCGCGGAACGGCTCGTCCGCCCGCAGCGTGACGTCGAAACGCCGATCCCCTTCGTAGAATGCCGCCACGGCCATACCGCCGAATGCGGTCTGCACTGCGTTATTGGCGTCGGCTACGTTGATCGCATACCGCGCAAGGCGGTCGCGGTCGAGCCTGATCTGAAGCTCGGTCTGTCCGCCGATCCTGAGCGCGCCGACATCGGCCGCTCCCCGGATTCCCGACAGCACCTGCACCACCTCGGACGCCTTTGTCTCCAGGATATCGAGGTCGGTGCCGAAGACCTTGACGGCAATCTCGCCCTGCACGCCAGACAGCGCCTCCTCCACGTTGTCCTCGATGACCTGGGAGAAGTTCGTCGGCACGCCCGGAATGGCGCGGATCCTCCGCGTCATATCCTCGATCATCGCTTCCTTGTCGGGGAAACGCCAACTGGCGCGGGGCCGAAGGTCCGCCATGATCTCGATGTTGTTGGGGCCTTTGGCATCCGTACCGTCGTCGGGCCGCCCCACCTGGGTCACGACATTGCCGACTTCCGGGTAGCTCATGAGGATCGCACGGACCCGACGCTCCACGCCCTTGGTCGCAGCCAAGTCCGTCGCGGTCGCGAGCCGGATGGTGAGCCAGATGTTGCCCTCATCCAGCTTGGGTAGGAACTCGCTGCCCAGCAGCGGAGCGGCGGCCAAGGTCACAGCGAGCAAGACCAGCGACGCGCCCACGATCGCCGGCCTGCGGCGTGCCGCCCAGGTCAGTAGGCTTCGGTAGCGGCGCCGCGCCAGCTCCATCCATTCGGAATGCTTCTCGGCGAGGCCATCGCCTCCGACCGCGTAGCTGAGCAGCGCCGGTACGAGCGTCAACGTCAGCAGGATCGCGCCCAACAGCGCGAAGCTCAGCGTGAACGCCATCGGTGAGAAGATCCGGCCCTCGACGCGTTGAAACGTGAAGATGGGCAAGAAGGCCAGAATGATGATGGCCTTGGAGAACAGGATCGGGTGGCCCATCTGCACGCACGTGCCCTTCAACAGCTGCAGGTGCCGGGCTAGGGTGTGGGATTGCGGGTTGGCATCTTGCTGCGCGAGAGCGAGGCGCACCATGAGCGCCTCGACCACCACGACTGCGCTGTCGACGATGATCCCGAAGTCAATCGAGCCGAGCGAGATGAGATTGGCGGCCGCTCCGCGAGAATCCATGACGAAGAAAGCGAACAACAGGGCGAGCGGCAGCACAAGCGCGATGATGGCCGCGGCACGCCAGTTGTGCAGGAACAGGAACAGGACCCCGACCACCAGCGCGGCTCCCACCGCGAGATTCTCGGTGACCGTTCGCACCGTATGCTTCACCAACTCGGTGCGCTGATAGTAGGAGCGGAGGCGCACACCCGGCGGTAGCCTAGGACCCAGGTGCTCGACCGCATCTTCGACCGCGGCGACCACGCGCGACGCGTTCTGCCCCTTGGTCATCAGCACGATGCCCTCCACCACATCGTCGCGATCGTTGAACGCGACGATGCCCGACCGTGGATGCTCGCCGACGGCCACCTGGGCCACGTCTCCTACCAGGATGGGGTTGCCGGAGCGCGACGTGACAACAGTGCGGGCAACGTCGTCGATGGAGTTGAACAACCCGATGCTATGCACCATGAGCGCTTCGTCCCCGCGCCGCAGGACTCCACCGCCGACATTGCCGCTGTTGGCGCCCAGCGCCTGCCCCACCTGGTCGATGGTCAGCCCATACTTGCGCAGCAGGAACGGGTTGATCCGGACCTGATATTCCTTGACGCTGCCGCCGAAGCCCACCACGTCGGCCACACCGGGAACCTGGCGCAGCGCTGGGCTGATCACCCAGTCCTGCAGCGCCCGCACCTCATACAAGACCATGCCGGGGGGCGCGTCGATCACGTAACGGTAGATCTCGCCGACGCCGTTGGATAGCGGCGCCAGCCCGGGTTGGAGGCCGTTCGGCAGCGTCACGTCCTGAAGCTTCTCCAGTACCTGCTGGCGTGCGAAGTAGTCGTTGGTGCCGTCGGTGAAAGTCAGCGTAACGACCGACAGCCCGGTCATGGACACCGAGCGCAGTTGCGTCATGCGCGGCACGCCGCTCAGCCCTCTCTCGATGGGTATCGTGACCGCCCGCTCGACCTCCTCGGGGGCCTGCCCGGGCACTAGGGTGATGACCTGCACCTGGACGTCCTGCACGTCGGGGAAGGCCTCGACGGGCAGCTCGCGCCACGCACCCCAGCCGGCAATCGCGAGCACGACTACGCCCCCTAGGACGAACACTCGCTGTTGGATTGCGAACCCGACGAGCCGGTCCAGCACCTCAGCTCCCCGCGCGCAGTTCCGAGTTGAGCAGCAGCGCGCCGCTCACCACCACCTTGTCACCCGATGCGAGACCCGCCTGCACGAAGCTGTCTGTGTGGCCCTGCAGGCCGAGGCTCACACGGCGCCGCTCGAGGACCCCGGGGGCCGTCTCGACAAAGACAAACGTCATCACGCCCTGCGTGATCAAGGCGGAGTTCGGAATGCGTATCTGCTGCTTGCCGCCGGCCGCAAGCGGTGCAACCCGAGCGTACATCTCGGGACGCAGCAGGCCGTCCAGGTTGGCGACCGTGCAGCGTGCCTGGATACGGCGTGTGGCCGGGTCCAACACGCGACCGACGTGGGCCACTTGACCGCGGAACTGCTTCCCTGGGAAAGCGTCGACCTCGACGATGACCGACTGGCCCGCGCGCACCTTTTCCAGATCTCTCTCCGGCAGATCGATCATCACCCAGACACGAGACAGGTCGGAGATGACGAACAGCGGGGTGGCGGCGTCGGGCCGAACTTCGCTGCCAGGGTTGATCTGACGATCCAACACCATGCCCGCGATCGGCGTGCGCAGCGCAAAGCGACCATCCTCCCCCATGCCCGCATGCGCCAGGTTGCGCACTCGAGCGCGCGTGCGCTCGACTTCGACTTCTGCCTCTCGGTAATCGGTTTGCGCCGCTTCATAGTCCTTGCGCGCCAGGACCTCGCCTTCATACAGGTCCTTGGCACGGTTTAGGGCCAATTTTCTCTGCGCAAGGTCAAGCTCGGCCTTACGCGCATCGGCGACGGCCGACGCGAAATCCGGTGCATCCAGCCACGCGAGCGGCTGGCCCTGGCTCACGCGTATCCCGGGCTGTGCATCGATCCGCGTGACACGCCCCGCAATCGGCGAGAAGACGCGAACGGTATGATCTTCGTCATAGGCGACCCGGGCATTCAAGGGATCGATCAGAGCCTGCGGGTGCTCCGCGACCGGCTCGATCTTGAGAAAGCTCAGCTGCGCAGCGCCCGGCTCATAGCGCACGATGTTCGCCGGGGTCGGTTCCGCGGCGCGCTCCTGCTTCTGTTCTCCGCGAGCCGGGGCAACGCCTCTTAGCAGGCCGTAGCCGGCGGCGGCAGCAGCACCGAACAGAATCAGCAGCAGGATCGCGCGGTTCGCGTTCATCATTGCCTTCGGCTATCGGTCGCTCCCACGCGCACCGCAACGCCTGCGAGAGCAGGCAGCCGAATGCATCGCGAGATGCAACGTTCCGGTCCCGGTTTCATCGGCAGCCGCTGCAGGTGCACCGAGCTCGGAAGAGCAGCGAACGGGGTGCGCACTGGCGTGACCCCGCGGCTCAACCTCGATGCCCCACCACGATCACTCCCGCGAGCCGGCTGAGCGTCCTCGATCCACGCCACTGAGGCAATCGCAGCTTAGCCGAGACATGCTGTCGGTTGCCTGACGCAGCGTCAGGAAGATGCTGCAGTGGCATTTCTCGACGCTGTTGCTACGCCCATCGTCAGCAAACTGACAGCCTCATCCCTGTATCCTGCCGCCACTGCCCAACGACGCTGCGGCCGCAGCGCAGTCGCGGTGGTGAGCGATGCGCCTGACGCTGCAACAGGCTACACTGGACGCCACACAGATCGGGTACGTCAATGCAGACGGGGCTGCTCTGTTGGGCGGCGCCACAACCGGCACGGACGCCGTCGAGCCTGGAGCGAGCGTGGTCGCCATGACAACAGGGTAAGAGCGCCGCTGTACGAACCCTTCGCCTTGGGCGGAGTCAACGCGTGGCGGGTGGCCGGCGAGTAGCGGCACGCGGGCTGGGTCAGGTCCGGTCGCCGCGACAGCACACACGCACAATCCCCCCTCGCTGCAATGCGCATCCTAGTGGTCGAAGACGATCCGATCGTAGCGGACGGGTTGAAGCTCGGACTGGAACGCGCGGGCTTCGCGGTGGACGCCGTCCCGTCCGCCGAGAAGGCGGAGGCGGCGCTGCGTGGCGAATCCTTCGACCTCGCGATCGTCGATCTGGGCCTGCCCGGCGCCGACGGTATGGAGCTGGTCCGCCGGCTACGGCGCCGGGGCGAGCCGCTGCCGCTGCTGATCCTCACAGCGCGCGACACTCTGGAGGACCGCGTGACTGGCCTGGAGTTGGGCGCCGACGATTTCATGGTGAAGCCGTTCCAGCTGCCGGAGATGGTTGCGAGAGTACGCGCACTGATCCGGCGCTCGCGATCGGTGCTCAGCTCGGAGATCGACCACGGCTCGCTCAAGATGGACCTCTCCCGTCGCAGCGCGTCGCTCGCGGGCCAGCCCATCGAGTTGACCGGGCGGGAGTGGTCGATCCTGGAGTGCCTGCTCTTGCATGCGCCCAAGGTGGTGAGCAAGGACAAGCTTCTGCAAAGCATCAGCGGCTGGGATAGCGAACTGACCCAGAACGCCGTCGAGGTCTATGTCTCGCGTCTTCGCTACAAACTCGAACCCGGCGGGATCCGCATCCGCACCGTCCGCGGCATCGGCTACCGCCTCGACGAGCCCGGTAACTAGGCCGGATAGCGTGCGCAGGCGCCTGCTGCGCCTGCTGCTCTTCCCGCTAGTGACCCTACTGGTCGTGAGCATTGGGAGCGACTACCACACGGCGGTGGAGCCAGCGCGCACCGCCTACGACCAGGCACTGGCCGACGCGGCGGTGGCAGTCGCGGCACATGTACGCGTCGCGCAGGGACGAATTGAGCTGGACCTGCCGCCGCAGGCGATCGCCGTGCTGCGCACGGACCGCTACGACCGGATCTACTACCGCGTGGCCGATCCCGCAGGGACGTTCCTAGCCGGCGATGTGGCCCTGCCGCCGGTGAACGTCGGGCCGGACCAGAACCCCTATTTTGTCGACACGTACTACGAGGGTCAGCCGGTGCGCATGGTCGTCTACCGCGCTCCGACGCCTCTAGGCGAGGTGACCATTCAGGTCGCCGAGACCACGGTCAAGCGCGAGCGGCTTACTAAACGCATCGTCGCCGCGCTGATCATGCCCAACGTCATCCTGATCTCGGCCACGTTGCTGCTGGTCTATTTCGGCGTACGCTTCGGGCTCGCGCCGCTGGCGCGCCTGCGCGCGCAGATCGAATCCCGCTCGCCCAAGGACCTGAGCCCCTTGCAGCAGATCGGCGTGCCGGAAGAGGTGCGGCCCCTGGTGCGGTCGCTGAACCGGCTCCTCAGCCTGGTGCGCGAATCGTCCGATGCGCAACACCGCTTCCTCGCCGACGCCGCCCATCAGCTGCGCACGCCGCTCGCCGGGCTGCAGACCCAAGTCGACCTGATCCCGCTGGAGCGAGTGCCGGACGAGGTACGCGGCCAGCTTCGCCTTTTGCAGGAGGCCACCCGCCGGCTGGCGCACCTCTCGAGCCAGTTGCTGGCGCTGGCCCGCGCCGAGCCTTCTGCCAACCTCGTGCAGGGGATGCAGCCGGTCGACCTGCGCGACATCGTCGAAGATGCCGCTTCGCGTCACCTGGACCAGGCGCTCGCCAACGAGCTGGATATCGGCTTCGAGGCGCGACCCGCATCGATCGACGGATCGGAGTGGCTGCTGCGCGAGATGGCGGACAACTTGATCGACAACGCGCTGACATACACGCCCCGCGGCGGCCATATCACGGTCCGGTCCGGGACCGAAGGCGACATGGCGTTCCTCGAGGTCCAGGACGATGGCCCCGGCATCCCCCCATCGGAGCGGCAGAAGGTGTTCAGCCGCTTCTATCGAATTCCGGGCTCATCGGGAGCGGGCTGCGGGCTGGGGCTCGCCATCGTGAAGGAGATCGCCGAGCTGCACGGGGGTCAGGCCGAGATCCGCTCACCCAAAGAAGGGGCGGGCACGTGCGTGCGCGTGCTCTTCCCTCGCTCGCGGCAGGTCGACGACGAGCGGGATTCTCCGGCGGCTTCCGAGCGCGGATCCACTTCCGGCGCAGCCCGCTGAGCGTGAGCAGGAACGAGCGGGCGCTCCGCGCGTGCTGCGAGCCCGCTCATCCGGCGCCGGTTGGCTTCGATTGCAGGCCAGCCTGGGCCGTCTCGGCGGCACGCAGCACCGCGCGCGCCTTGTTCTGCGTCTCGGCCCACTCGCTCGCCGGGACCGAGTCTGCCACGATGCCGGCGCCTGCCTGCACGTACAACCGCCCGTCCTTGACCACCGCGGTGCGAATGGCGATCGCGAGGTCCATATCGCCGTTGAATCCAAGGTAGCCGACCGCACCGGAGTAGATGCCGCGCTTGGTCGGCTCCAGCTCGTCGATGATCTCCATCGCCCGCACCTTGGGCGCGCCGCTTACGGTGCCCGCTGGGAACGTCGCCCTGAGCACCGATAGGGCATCCAGGCCGGGTTTGAGCTTGGCCTCGACATTGGAGACGATGTGCATGACGTGTGAGTAGCGCTCGACAACCATGTTCTCGGTCACGCGAACGGTGCCGATCTGCGCCACTCGGCCGATGTCGTTGCGCCCGAGGTCCATGAGCATCACATGCTCGGCACGCTCTTTCGGGTCTGCCAGAAGATCCCTCTCGAGCGTCTCGTCCTGCTCGCGGCTTCCCCCGCGCGGGCGCGTGCCCGCGATCGGGCGCACCGTCACCGTGTCGCCCTCCAGGCGCACCAGGATCTCGGGAGAGGCGCCCACCACGTGGAACCCGTGCATGTCGAAATAGAACATGTACGGGGAGGGATTGAGCGCGCGCAGCGCCCGGTACAGCGACAGCGGCGAGGCAGCGTAGGGGTGGCTGATGCGCTGAGACAGCACCACCTGCATGATGTCGCCGTCGTAGATATAGCGCTTGGCCCGCTCCACCGCACCCAGGAACGAGCGCTCGCTGAACTCCGACTGTGCCGCTCCCGGCTCCAGCGACGTCTCTTCCGGCAGCTCGACTTGCGTGCGCAGCCGGGCGGCCAACTCCCGCAGGCGCGCTTGCGCTCGGTGGTAGCCATCCCGCTCATGTGGGTCCGCAAACACGATCAGAGAAAGCTTGCCGGAGAGGTTGTCGACCACGGCGAGCTGCTCGGACAGCAGCAGCAGGATGTCCGGAGTCGCCAACGTATCGGGCTTGGCGGTGTGTGCGAGCCGCGCTTCGATGTAGCGCACCGTGTCGTACCCGAAATAGCCCACCAGCCCGCCGCAGAAACGGGGCAACGCTGGGCTCACCGCTGCCCGGTACCGCGCTTGGCAGGAGCGCACGAACTCGAGCGGATCCTTGTGCTCGGCCTGCGCGACGAGCCGATCGTTCCGATACTCGGAGCACAGCCGGCCGCGCACCTCGAAGCGGGTATCGGCGGGAAGTCCGATGAACGAATACCGTCCGAAGCGCTCACCACCCTGAACCGATTCGAGCAGATACGACCAGGGCCGGTTGGCGAGCTTGAGATAGACCGACAGCGGGGTGTCGAGGTCGGCGAAGGTCTCCAGGACCAGCGGGATCCGGTTGAACCCCTGCGCCGCGAGCTGTTTGAATTCGGATTCGGTCATGACGACTCCACGGAAAGTGAGGCTACGGAGGGAAGCGAGATTGCAAGCGAGACCAAGCGGCGCCAACTGCGCCAGGCGCCCGTCGCGAGCAACCAGTTCCTTCCGATCTTCACGATCCCGTGGGTCATGACCCCTACTGTAGCGGAGCGATGAGTTTATAGGCCTCAACCAGGTCGCCAACTATAGCATCGCAGTCCAAGTCGCGCACCGGCCGGTCGAGGTAGCCATATGGCACGCAAAACACCGGACACCCGGCCGCGTGTGCCGCTTGCACGTCGTTCACCGAGTCTCCTACCACTAGCAGCCGTCTGGGCGCCACGCCCAACTGTTGCGCGCAGTACAAGAGTGGAGCGGGGTCCGGCTTTTTGCGCGGCAGGCTATCGCCGCTCACCACCAAGTCGAAGTAGCCGCTCAAGCCAGTGGACGCGAGCAACGGTTCGGTGAAAGCGGCCGCCTTGTTGGTGACGCACGCCAGTTTCAGCCCCGCCGCCCGGAACGCGCGTAGCCCATCCACGACCCCGGGAAAGGGAACGCTGCGACGGGTCAGGGTTTGCTGGTAGTGGGCCTCGAACAGGGGAAGCGCCTGCGCGTAGAGATCTTGCGGCGGCTCGCCGTCCAACTGGCCGGTGAGCAAGCGCTTGGTGAGTCGGGGGATACCGTTGCCGATGTAGCGGCGTACGACCTGCTCGCCTGCAGCCGGGCGACCGAGGTCCGAGAGCATCCGATCCGCCGCTTCGGCGATGTCCGGCAGCGTATCGAGCAGGGTGCCGTCCAGGTCGAACGCGATCGCGGCAACTTCTAACGGCGGCTTAACCATGGGGGTATGCAGCGACCCGAAAAAATCTCAACCCAACAACGCTCCACCGAGGCGCCAAGCACACCGGCTCGGACGACCGGCCGCTCGGGACTGGTGCGGCCGCCGGCCGGCGTCGCATGGCGGCAACATCCGTAGGCGAATGCTCGAGGTCGTGCCCGCGCGGCGCGGTATGCGCTTCAGACTTTGGCCAGCTCCGCGCGCATGGCGGCGATGGTGGCGGCATAATCGGAGGTGGCGAAGATTCCGGACCCGGAGACGAACGTGTCGGCGCCGGCGCGCGCCACTTCCGCGATGTTATCGACCTTGACGCCACCGTCCACCTCGAGCCAGATGTCGCGGCCGAGCCGATCGATGCGCGCACGGACCGCCCGCAGCTTCTCCAGGGCGTAGGGGATGAACTTCTGGCCGCCGAAGCCAGGGTTCACCGACATGATCAACACCAGATCCAGCTCGGGCAGCACATGGTCGAGGTAATTGAGCGGCGTGGCCGGGTTGAGCACGAGTCCCGCCCGGCAACCGCATTCCTTGATGAGCCGGATGGTGCGGTCCACGTGCTCCGACGCCTCGGGATGGAAGCTGATGATGTCGGCACCCGCTTTGGCGAAGTCGGGGACGATGCGATCCACGGGCTTCACCATCAGATGCACGTCCACCACCGCTTTGGTGAGCGGGCGGATGGCCTCGCAGACCAGCGGCCCGATCGTCAAGTTGGGAACGTAGTGGTTGTCCATCACATCAAAATGCACCACGTCGGCGCCTGCGGCGATCACCGCCTGGACCTCCTCTCCGAGACGAGCGAAGTCGGCGGACAAGATGCTTGGGGCGATTCGGTACACGGTCGGTCTGGGCATTCGACGGCCGGACTGATGTGCGGAACAGCGTTCGATTGTAGCGGGAATCCCGCTCCCGATGCGCTGGACGCCTTGCCTCCGCCGGCAAAATCGTGTGCAATGCCGCGAAGATGAAGAACGAACGGTATCAGATTAGCGTCGCGGCGCGCTCGAGCTACGTGCCCGAACAATCCGACGAAGAAGCCGGCCGGTTCGTCTTCGCCTACACGATCACCATCACCAACACCGGCACTGTCGCCGCGCGCTTGGTGAGCCGCCATTGGATCATCACCGATTCCGACAGCCACGTGCAGGAGGTGCGCGGCACCGGCGTGGTGGGCGAGCAGCCGCTTCTCAAGCCACGCGAGAGCTTCGAATACACGAGCGGTACGGCCATCGCCACGCCAGTGGGTACCATGCGCGGCAGCTATCAGATGGTAGCCGAAGACGGCACGGCGTTCGACGCACCGATCCCGGAGTTCACGCTCAGCGTTCCCCGGGTGCTGCATTGACCGGGGGCGGTTGGACGGCCTACGCACCGCGGCTGCTTGCGCGCGGAGCGTGCTGCCGGAAAGATCCCACGTCCGCATGACCCTCCGTGGCAGCTGCACCCGGCTCGCCCCGTTCTACGACCCGGCGGTCGGTCGCGCGCTGGAGCGCGCGCCGTAACCGCAAGTCGCAGCGGATCGCGGCGTGCTACTCGGCGGGTGGTTTCGCCTGTTGCGGCTGAGACCCAGTTGAGCGCGCTCGCTTTGCCGAGTCCTTCCCCTCACCACTGCCCCGATCCCGGCGGCGCGGGAGAGTCCACCACACGATCAGGACGGCGAGCAGCAACGCGACACCCATCTCGATGAAGAACCAGATCATTGGTTTGCCTGTCGTATCCGGGCGGCGGCGGTTGTGATCAGGGCACGTGCGCAAATCCTAGGGTTGACCATGGCTGCAAGGAAGCGATCCGGCCCGATGATCGCAGTCGGCGCGATGATCATGCTCGTCGGCTGCGCGAGTGCCTTGAGGAGTCCCCCTGTCGCACCAGCACCTGCGGCCCCTGCATGCGCACCGGCAGCCGCTCCGACGCCATCACCCCCGCCGGCGGGAGCGCCCGCCCCGCTGCCGATCACGCCCGCGAACAATCTCCGGCCGGCCGCTTGGAGCGACCTGCCGGGCTGGCCCGGCGAGTCCCTCACCGACGCCTTCGTTGCCTTCCTGCACAGTTGTCTCATGCTCAAGGGCAAGCCCGAATGGCAACCAGCCTGCGCCGACGCTGCCACGCTGTCGGCGCCGGATCAGGCCGCGCTCAAGCAGTTCTTCGAGCGCGCATTCGCGCTGTATGCCGTGGTCAACCCCGACGGCTCGGCGGAAGGCTTGATCACCGGTTACTACGAGCCGGTGCTGCACGGGAGCCGCCGCCAGAGCGCCAAGTATCGCCAGCCTGTCTACGGCGTGCCGGACGACCTTCTCGTCGTCGACCTCTCGGATGTGTATCCCGACCTCAAAAACCTCCGGCTTCGGGGCCGCATCGATGGACGGCGCGTCGTGCCGTACTATACGCGCGCCGAGATCGACGCGGGCAAGGCGCCGGTCGCGGGCCGCGAGATCCTCTGGGTAGAGGACTCCATGGAGCTGTTCTTCTTGCAGGTCCAGGGCTCCGGCAAGGTAGTGCTCGACACCGGAGAAGTGGTCCGCGTGAGCTACGCCGATCAGAATGGCCATCCGTATCGGTCCGTGGGCCGGATTCTCGTCGAGCGGGGAGAACTGACCCTGGACCAGGCCTCCATGCAGGGGATCAAGGCTTGGGCGGCACGCAACCCCGACAAGGTCACCGATCTGCTGGACAACAACGCGAGCTACATCTTCTTCCGCGAACAGCCGGCGAACGGTCCCGGACCCAATGGCGCTCTGGGGATCGCTCTGACGCCGGGCCGCAGCCTGGCGGTGGATCCCCGCGCGGTTCCGCTCGGGGCGCCGGTGTTCTTGAGCGCGACCTGGCCCAACTCGCAACAGCCGCTGAACCGGCTGATGGTGGCGCAGGACACGGGCGGAGCGATCAAGGGCGCGGTCCGAGCCGACTTCTACTGGGGCTCGGGGGACGAGGCGGGCGCGAAGGCGGGCCGCATGCGGCAGACCGGCCGCATGTGGGCCCTGCTGCCGTCCGGGTTTCCGCTGGCATCAGCGGCGTCGAATGCCGCCAACGGACCGCCTACCGGGCAAGGCCGCGCGTCTCTGGCGGCCTCATGCGTACCCTGATCGCGATGCGGCTGCGCACGGCGTGTCCCTCGCGCTGCGCCGGCGAGAAGCGCGCCGACCGCAAGGCGGTGAGCGCGGCATCCTCGAAGTAGCCGGAGGGTTGCGCGTCCGCCACCTGCACGTCTTGCACCATACCGGCGTCATCGATGCGCAGTACCAAGGTCAACTCACCGCTTACGCCCAGGTTCGCGGCGGAAACCGGGTACTCCGGTTCCACGGGAGCAACCAAGCGCGGGTAGACGTCGAGATCGCGCGCCTCGTACCAAGTGGGATCGACGATCACGGCGGCATCCACCTTCGGTTTCAGGCTCTCATCGTCCGGAGGCCGCGCAGCGACCGGTTTCGTCGAATCCGACATCGCCTGGACCAAGCCCGGGCGAGTCGTCTCGAGAGGCGATTTCGACGGGCCGGGGCGGGTGGCCTCGGCGGCAGGGGGAACCGGGCGCGCCCAACCGAGCAACTGCCGTGGCCTCGCGTCCTGCGGCGCGGCGACCAGCCGCGCCTCGATGGCGCGGAGGGAAATGGGTTGGTTCGAACCGATTCCTACGCCGTAAAGAAGCGACAGGTGCAGCGCTACTGAGAGTGCCAGCGCGACAAGCAGCCGCGCCCCCGCTTGGCGCTCCATCACGTCGCTCCAGGGATCAGTTGCTCTTCGTGCTGGAGAGCAGCTTTTCGATCTGAGACGCGCTGATCGCGCCTGGCACGCGCTCTCCGTTCGCGAATACCAAGGTGGGCGTCCCGTTGATATGGTGCTGGGCCCCGTATTTCGCCAGCTTGTCCACCGGGTTGTCGCAGGTGGGTGCCGCCGTGGGCACAACGCCTTTGTTCATGTAGTCCTCCCAAGCCTTGACCTTGTCTTGCGAGCACCAGATGCGCTTGGCTTTGTCGCCAGCCTGCGGATGCAGGCTCTCGATCGGATACAGAAACATGTAGATCGTGACGTTGTCGAGCTTGGCCAGATCCTGTTCGATACGCTTGCAAAATGGACAATCGGGATCCGAGAACACGGCCATCTTCCGCTCGCCTTTGCCCTTGACGCGCTTGAATGCGAGGTCGAACGGCAGCTCGTCGAACGGGATCGCCGCCAGCTTGCGCTTGCGCTCCTCGGTGACGTTGCGGCCACTCTGCGTCTCGATGATGTTGCCGTCGATCACATACTCGAAGTTCTCGTCGGTGTAGAGGACGTCGTTTTCGATCACGATCTCGTACAGGCCCAGATACGAAAGCTTGGTGACCGACTGCACGGTGGCGCGCGGAAATTTTGCCTGCACCGCCTTGCGGATGGCTTCCTCGTCGGCCCTCGCCACGCCGGCGGCCAGGACCAGCGCGATCGCCGCCAGGAGTGAAACTCGTTTCAGCATGGATGCTCCTATCGCTGTTGGATTGGTTCGGCGCCCAGCGCGTGCTTGACGAGCAGCACCTTGAGCGGCGTCAGACGATCGGTAAGGCTCAGACCCACGTTGCGCAACCACGCGAGCGGCGCAACGGAGTTGTTGAACAACCGCTGCAGGCCGTGGGTCACGGCCGTCATCGCCAGGATGTCTTCTCGTCGCGCGCGTTCGTAGCGGCGCAGCAGCGGCAAGCACCCAACATCGGCTTCCGGGCCGCGTGACTTGAGTACAGAAGCCAGCTCGCGCGCGTCCTGGAAGCCGAGGTTGACACCTTGCCCGGCGAGGGGATGCAGATTATGCGCGGCGTCCCCTACGAGCGCAAGGCGAGGCGCCACGAGACGGTCGACCCGAATCAGCCGGAGCACGAACCCCGCCGCCGGAGTGATCAGCGATAGTGCACCGAGCCTGCCATCGGATGCCGCGTGCACCTCCGCGCAGAGCTGCTCCGCCGGCATTGCCAGCAGTCGATCCGCCAAGTCTTGCCGAGCAGACCACACCATCGAGGCACGCTCTCCCGGCAAGGGCAGCAGCGCGAGCACACCATCGGTACGAAACCATTGGAAAGCGCTGCCACGGTGCGCCAGACCGGTCGCGAAATTGGCCACCACAGCGGTTTGGCCATAGCCCACGTGCGACGAGGCAATCCCCGCCCGCCGGCGCAACCAGGAATCGGCGCCATCCGCGGCGACCAACAGCTTTGCCGTGAGCTGGTCTCCGCTGTCGAGCGTCAGGACCGCGCGGTCGGGTTCGAACTGCACACCGCTGCAGCCCGTGGTCGCGATGTGGGTAAATTCGGGTTGCCCCCGCAGCGCATCGCGCAACGCCCCCACCAGCGCTGCGTTCTCGACGATAATGGCGAGATGCGGCACGTGAGCCCGGTAGGCGCTGAAGGTCAATTCGTTGCCGGCGCGATCACCGAAAATGCACATCTGCGTGATCGGCGCCATTCGCGTGGCGTCTCGCGGCCAAGCGCCCAGTGCCGTCAAGAATGCCTCGCTGCCAGGACTGATCGCAAAGACTCGTACGTCCCAGGTCTCCGGCGGGGGCGCAGGCACGGGATCGCGCTCGATCAAGCCCAGGCGCAGGCCGCTGCCGGCAAGCGCCCGCGCGAGGCTCAAGCCGACCAGGCCACCGCCTGCGATGAGGACGTCGAACTCCGTCGGGCGCATGCCGGATTGGATCGACATATCGGTCTAAGGTTCTGATTACACGGGCGCGCGGAGGCACTCCCGCGGTGCTCCGCCTTGACACACCGAGGCGCCCTCAGTACGCTTTCGACCCCTGTCATTGCGGACCGGCCCGTGTACAAACATGGCGAATTAGCTCAGCGGTAGAGCAGAGGAATCATAATCCTTTGGTCGGGGGTTCAAATCCCTCATTCGCCACCATCGCTCCTTCTTCCGTGCTCCAGCGTCCCCGCCGCGTGAAACCGAAGTGCATGCTCCGGCTGGCTATCGGCTTGCTTGCCTGTGTCGGACTGGCCGCAGGCGTTGTCGCTGCGCGGCAATTGCCTACCGATGCCCAGTTCGCCAAGGACGCCGCGTTCGACTACCCCAACGTCCGGGTCGGCGGCGACACGCTGCGCTTGGCGGTCGGAGGCAGGATCTACAACCAGGACAACATCATCATCCCGCCGAATTCGGCGCCCGCCACCGCGGCCGTCTTGTACAAGACGGACTTCCGCGGCGAGATCTCGCAGATCTGGCTCCTGACCGACGAAGAGGCCAAGGGCTACGCGCGCAAACCGTTCAAGACCTTGGACCCTCGCGGTCCCGACGCTGAGAAGAAGCAGTAGGGGGTCGCCGATGGGACGCAAGGTATACATCAAGACCTTCGGCTGTCAGATGAACGAGTACGACTCCGACAAGATGGCCGATGTGCTGGCGGCGGAGGCCGGTTTCGAGCCCGCCGCCGACGCCGAACACGCCGATCTGATCCTGTTCAACACCTGCTCGGTGCGCGAGAAGGCGCAGGAGAAGGTGTTCTCCGATCTCGGCCGCGTGAAGCACCTCAAGCAGCGCAACCCGCATCTGTTGATCGGCGTAGGCGGCTGCGTCGCCAGCCAGGAGGGGAAGGCGATCGTCGATCGCGCGCCCTTCGTGGATGTCGTGTTCGGTCCCCAGACGTTGCACCGCTTGCCGCAGCTCCTAGAAGCGCGGCGCCGTAGCGGCCGCCCGCAAGTTGACGTGAGCTTCCCGGAGGTCGAGAAGTTCGATTGCTTGCCCCCGCCCCGGGTGGAAGGGGCGAGCGCCTTCGTCTCCATCATGGAGGGCTGCAGCAAGTACTGCAGCTTCTGCGTGGTGCCGTACACGCGTGGAGAGGAGGTATCGCGCGCGTTCGACGATGTCCTCACCGAGGTGGCGGACCTGGTGGATCGTGGCGTCAAGGAGATCACGCTGTTGGGCCAGAACGTCAACGCCTACGGTGGGCATATGGCTGACGCGCAGGAGGCCGACTTCGCAACCTTACTCGAATACTTGGCCGAGATGCCGGGGCTGGAGCGCATCCGGTATACCACCTCGCATCCGAAGGAATTCACGCAGCGCCTGATCGACGTCTACGCTCGCGTCCCGCAGCTCGTCGATCACGTGCACTTGCCGGTGCAAGCCGGCTCCGATCGCGTGCTGAGCGCGATGAAGCGCGGTTACACCGTTCTGGAGTACAAATCCATCGTGCGGCGGCTGCGCGCCGTACGGCCCGCGATCTCCGTATCCACCGACTTCATCGTCGGCTTCCCGGGCGAGAGCCAAGCGGACTTCGAGGCCACTGTGCGGCTTGCGCAAGACGTCGGCTTCGATCGCAGCTTCAGCTTCGTCTACAGCCCTCGCCCGGGAACGCCCGCAGCGAGCCTGTCCGACGAGACTCCGGGGGAGGTCAAGCTGCAGCGTTTGCGGCAACTGCAGCAGCGGCTCGATCAGCAGTCCCAGGCCATCAGCGAAGGCATGATCGGGAGCCGGCAGCGGATCCTGGTGGAGGGCAGATCGAAGAAGGATCCGCACGAGCTGGCCGGACGCACCCAGAACAACCGGGTCGTGAACTTTCGCGGCGACGAACGGTTGATCGGCCAGTTCGTGGACGTGACGATCCAGTCGGCTCTGCCGCATTCGCTTCGCGGTACAATCGCCGAGGCACAGCATTAATCACCCGATGTTACACCGGCACAGCGCCTTCCACTGCGGCGCCGCGCTGCGGCTTCCCCTCCCGCGCCGAGTCACCTCGCATTGAAGCCGCTCGAACTCTCCTTCACGCCGACGGACAACGAGCGGTTGTCGACCCTGTGCGGCGTCCTGGACGAGAACTTGAAGCAGATCGAAGCGGCATTGGACGTGAGCATCTCACGGCGCGGAGAGAACTTCTCCGTCTCCGGAGAGCCCGGTCAGGCGAAGTTGGCGGCCGAAGCGCTCGAGCGCTTCTACCGCATGGCTGAGCAAGGCCTGTCCGTGGAGGACGTGCAGCTCGGCCTGATCGAAGTGGCCAACCCCGCCCGCACGGCTGCGGCACAGGCCGAGGAGCCGGTGCTCATCACGCGCCGGCGCGACCTGCACGGCCGAACGCCGCATCAGATCGAGTACCTGCGCCACATCCAGGAATATGACATCACGTTCGGGATCGGCCCGGCCGGCACAGGTAAGACGTATCTGGCGGTGGCCTCGGCGGTGGACGCGTTCGAGCGCGATGCGATCAAGCGCATCGTGCTCGTGCGGCCGGCCGTCGAGGCCGGTGAGCGCTTGGGCTTTCTGCCGGGGGATCTGGCGCAGAAAGTGGACCCGTATCTGCGTCCGCTCTACGACGCGCTGTACGACCTGATGGGATTCGAAAAGGTCGGCAAGCTGTTCGAGCGCGGTTCGATCGAGATCGCCCCGCTGGCTTACATGCGGGGGCGTACGCTCAACCATTCCTTCATCATCTTGGATGAAGCCCAGAACACCACTCCGGAGCAGATGAAGATGTTCCTCACACGGATCGGCTTCGGCACCAAGGCCGTGATCACGGGCGACGTCACCCAGATCGATCTCGCACGCGGGCAGAAGAGCGGGCTGGTGGATGCACGGGAGGTGCTCAAGGATGTCCGCGGCATCGCGTTCACGCTGTTCACCAGCGAGGACGTGGTGCGCCACCCGCTGGTGGCCCGCATCGTCGATGCCTACGAGGCGCGGAGCAAGCGCGAGGGCGCCTGAACCGCGGCGCCCGCCCCGGCTCGCGCTCACCGTGCAGTACGCCTCACGAGCGGGCGGGCTTCCGGGGACGAGGCAGTTGCGCCGCTGGGCCAAGGCTGCCCTGCTGCAAGACGCGGCGGTCACGCTACGTATCGTCGGCGCGCCCGAGGGACGGCGTCTGAACCGCGCTTTCCGGGGCAAGGACTACGCCACCAATGTGTTGAGCTTCCGCTATCCCGACGAGCGACCTCTTGCCGGTGACATCGTGTTATGCGCAGCAGTGGTCGGCCGAGAGGCGCGGGAGCGGGGCATCAGCCTGGAGGCGCACTACGCACATCTGGTCGTCCACGGCGTGCTGCACCTGCAGGGCTACGACCATCGGCGGCGGCAAGAGGCGCAACGCATGGAGCGCAAGGAGACTGAAATCGTCTCGCGTCTGGGGTATCCTGATCCTTACTCGGTTTGAGCCGGCTGCGGCCCCGATGGCCGGCGCAATGCATGGACCCACACCCTAAAC
>Ga0335082_10002873_pt1 | contig 18641 bp, 17 predicted proteins | sample Lox_Sample_41_FD_206718 | JGI IMG/M metagenome (GOLD analysis project Ga0335082, IMG submission 206718) | Soil microbial communities from Loxahatchee National Wildlife Refuge, Florida, United States - Lox_Sample_4.1 | ecosystem: Environmental > Terrestrial > Soil > Wetlands | place: USA...
ACGGAAATGCAACGGCACGCAACGTTTTCGATCTGGTACGGCTCGCGCAGAAAAAAGTGTTCGAGCAGACCGGAATCAAGCTTGAGCTCGAGGTCAAATTGATCGGCTTTGAGGAAGAAGAGATCACCGAGGCGGCTGCATGAGTGAAGAAGGCAATATCGAGCAGACGGCAGTTCCGGCGCACGGAAAGAAAGTGTACGGAGTGTTCGCGTTGCTCACTCTTACGGGGCTTGTCATGTGGTTCGGGACGATGCAATGGAAGGAACATCTCACTGTCAGCGGCATCATCGTCGAAGGCGAGCATATCGTCACACAGGAAGAGGTGGTCTCCCTTGCACACGTTTCTCTGAAGACCAAAATGTACGACGTCGATCTCCTCTCGATAAAGAAAAATATCGAGCAAAATCATTTTGTGAAGAACGTGATCGTGTCGAGAGACGCACCGGGAACGATACGAATTGCGGTGGAAGAACGGACTCCGATCGCGCTTCTCGCTCTTCCGGGAAAGGCCGAAATGCTGTATATCGATGAAGAAGGCTACGTCCTTCCCCACGTTTCATCCCAGGCGATTTTCGACCTTCCCGTCATCAGCGGCATCGATTCGCTGGCGGATGTTGCCGTCGGGCAGCGCACGACGCATACCGACGTGCTCGGGGCGCTGGACGCTCTGGAAACCGCGCAGCGGGTCGGGAGCGAGCTGTTCCGCCTCATTTCGGAGGTCCGGATTCACAGCGGCCACGATATGGTGCTCTATTCAGCCGATACGGGAGTGCCTATCATTTTCGGGCGGGGCGATGCGGCGAAGAAAATGGTGAAGCTCGATGCGTTTTGGAAAAAATTCGTCGCAGAGCAGGGCTCGCAGGATATCCGGTACATCGATATCCGTTTTGACGACCAGGTCGTTGTGTCGTCGGCAAAAGCAACGGATGCTCATTCTATAAAAAAATCGTCATAGCAAGCAGGATTCATTCGAAGAAAAAGGAAGCAGCATGGAAAATATTTACGTTGGATTGGACATCGGTACAACAAAGGTTTGCGCGATCGTCGCATCGCTGAGCGAGAACAACGAGGTGAACATTCTCGGGATCGGCAAGAGCAAGTCCGAGGGACTGACGCGCGGAGTCATCACGCATATTGAAAAAACGATCGCATCGATCCAGGCGGCCGTGCGCGAAGCGGAGCTTCAGTCCGGCGCCAAGATCCAGACGGTCGTTGCGGGGATCGCGGGAGACCACGTGCAGAGCTTTCAGAGCCGGGGCGTCATCGCCATCAGCGGTCCGGAGCAGGAGATCACACAGGCAGACGTCGACCGCCTCATCGAGGACACAAAAAAGGTGGCATTGCCGTCCGACAGAAAGATCATCCATGTCATACCGCAGGAGTTTATCGTCGATGGACAGGATGGTGTTTACGACCCGGTCGGGATGTCCGGCGTCCGGATGGAAGCGAACGTGCATATCATCACCGGTCTCGTGTCTGCCGCCCAGAATATTTTGAAGTGCGTTCAGCGCGCGGGCGTGTCGGTGAGCGACATCGTCCTTGAACCGATCGCTTCGAGCGACGCCGTTCTTGACAAGGAGGAAAAAGAGGTCGGCGTGGCGCTTGTCGACATCGGCGGGGGGACGACCGACCTTGCGGTGTTCGAAGACCGCACGATCCGCCATACTGCGGTCATCGGCATCGCCGGAAAAAAAGTGACCGACGATATCCGCCGCGGCCTTGGAATTCTTTCCGACCAGGCCGAACAGTTGAAGATCACGCACGGCCACGCGCATCTGCCTTCGATCATGGAGAACGCGCCGATCACGGTTCCGGGCATCGGCGGGCGCCCGCCGCTCGACATCGACCAGCGCCTTCTGTGCCAGATCATTCAGCCGCGCATGGAAGAAATTCTGGAGATCGCGGCGATGGAGATCAAACGCTCGGGGTATCAAAAGCATCTGTCGGCGGGAGTCGTGCTGACCGGAGGAGGGTCTCTCATCAAAGGGACGGCCGACCTGGCCCGCGACGTTCTCGGCATGCCCGTCAAGATCGGCATCCCCCAGGGATTCCGCGGCGGCCTTGTCCGTGAAATTGAAAATCCGATGTACGCGACGGGCGTCGGCCTTGTCCACCACGCCATCAAGCATCGTCAGCGGCCGAATATTGAGAATATCCGGGGAACGAAGATGGACGGAAAATTTCCGACGATCTTCAAGAGGATGAAGGGATGGTTTGATGAGTTGTGATCAAGAAGACAGAATGCAGAAGTCAGGATGCCGAATACGAGCGGCCTTTGAATTCTGTCTCCTGTAATCTGTATTGCCTAACAATGATTGCGAAAAACCTTAGACCGAGAAAACACTGAAATTATTATCACACACACATCACTCACTAAACACAAAGGAGTACCATGATAGAACTTGACAACCCCAAAGACGGCGGCGCGAAGATCCGTGTAGTGGGAGTTGGCGGAGGCGGGAGCAACGCGATCGTCAGCATGATTGACAAGGGCCTCAGCGGCGTTGACTTTATTTGCATCAACACCGACACCCAGGCCCTTGAGCGGACGAACGCCCCGAACAAAATTCAGATCGGAAAGAACCTTACGCGCGGACTTGGAGCCGGAGCAGACCCCAGTATCGGCCACCGCGCGGCTGAGGAAGACCGCGAAGAAATTGCGCGCGCGCTCGCCGGCAGCGACATGGTATTTATCACCGCCGGCATGGGAGGCGGCACCGGCACCGGCGGCGGTCCCGTCGTCGCGAACATTGCGAAGAGCCTTGGCGCGCTCGTCGTCGGCATCGTCACGAAGCCGTTCAACTGCGAGGGGAAAAAGCGATTGACGCAGGCGGAGTACGGTCTCGAAGAACTGAAAAAGCAGGTCGATACGCTGATCGTCATTCCGAATCAAAAACTTCTTTCGATCGTTGAAAAAACAACGCCGCTCGAGGAAGCGTTCGAGATCTGCAACCGCGTCCTGCACAATGCCACGCGCGGAATTTCGGAGTTGATCACCGTTCCCGGTCTCATCAACCTCGACTTTGCCGACGTCCGCACGATCATGCGGGAAATGGGCGATGCGCTGATGGGTTCGGGCGTTGCGACGGGAGAGAACAGGGCGGTCGAAGCGGCGAACGCGGCGATCTCCAGCCCGCTGCTCGAAGGCGTCTCGATCGCCGGCGCGCAGGGGGTGCTTGTCAATATCACCGGCGGAAAGAACCTTTCGCTTGTTGAGGTCGACGAAGCGACGAGCATTATTCACGAGGCGGCCGGCGACGATGCGAACGTGATTCTCGGCGCCGTGATCGACGAGTCGATGACCGAAGAATTGATGGTCACGGTCATTGCGACCGGCTTCAACAGAAAAGCCTCGGCAACGGCACGCCCTTCGAAAAATGTCCGCGTGCTCGATCACATTCCAACCGGAGTGCAGGATCTGAAAAAGATGGATGAACCGGCGTACATCCGCAAAGGGTTCCAGATTCCGACGCCGGCCATGCCGGTCACTGAGCCCCGCTTCACGCAGCCGGCAGCGGACCGCGGTGACACCGACAAGCCCGCGTTCCTGCGAAAAATCATGGATTGATGTGGGTGTGAGTGATGTGTGAGCGTCCCGTCCGGCTGAACAAGCCGGGCGGGACGTTTATGTTTATGAGCAATGGTGTGCCGTTCTTTCTTGCTTCTCCCCTCCTGTTTCTCTAAATTTTCTTCATGCGAAAGATCATCGTCATCTCCGTTTTTGCGTTTGTCCTTATTGATGCCGCCGGCTCCCAGCCCAAACGGATTGAATCTCAATTCCGCATCGGACGCTTGAAGTATTCGGGGGGAGGGGATTGGTATAATGATCCTTCGGGAGAGGTGAACCTGCTGAATTTTGCGAAGCAGTACACCGGCATTGACGTCGATCCTCAATATGAATTCACCGAGATTTCCGACGATAAATTTTTTTCGTACCCGTTCATCTTCATGACGGGACACGGTGGGATCCTCTTCTCCGATTACGAGGTCCAACGCCTTCGTACCTATCTTGAGCACGGCGGCTTTCTCTACGCCGACGACGACTATGGGATGGACAAAGCGTTCCGCAGAGAGATCAAGAAGGTCTTTCCCGAGCAGAATCTTGTTGAGCTGCCGTTTTCGTACGGTTTGTATCATTGCGTGTTCGATTTCCCCAACGGCGTCCCGAAAACCCATGAGCACAACGGCAAACCGCCGCAGGGATTCGGGATTTTCTATAAGGGCCGGCTTGTTGTCTACTATACGTACGAATCAAACCCGAGCGACGGATGGGCAGACCCGGACGTTCACAAAGACCCGGAGGAGAAACGGCAGGAAGCGCTCCGGTTCGGGACAAATCTGCTTTTCTGGGTCCTGACGCAATAAGGTAACGTATTGGGTATGAGCGGTGAAGCTGGTATGAACGAAACAGAGATCAAAAGCACTCCGATCTACGCGGAAATGCGCCGGCGGTTGGCAAAGGTCCGCTCGCGCATCTATAAAGAGAGGATCTTTCGGGGAATACTTCGTTCGGCAATCTTTGCCTTCTGGTTGATCGCCGGCTTCTCCGCGATTGAGGCGCTCTCTCATGGAGATCCCCTTTTCAGGACATCGATCGTCGTCCTTGGATCGACCGCTCTTCTTCTTTGCGCCGGCTTGTTCATCCTCGAACCGGTGCTGCGATGGAAAAATGTCTTGAAGAGCATTTCCGAAAAAGAAGTCGCGGCGCTCGTCGGCACAGCGTTCCCCGAAATTAAGGACAGATTATGGAACATTCTTGACATCTTTAATGAGCACGATGCCAAGAAGAGCGCTGCGCCCGGTTTTCATCCAGACTATTCGCCGGAACTCATTGATGCATCATTCGGCGATTTGCAGAAAGCAGCGGCTCAGCTTTCTTTCACCGATGTTGTATCGTTCAACCAGGTTCGAAAAGCGGGAAGGTATCTTGCTGTCGTTGCCGTTTTCACGATCATCCTCTTTCTTATTCCTCAGTTTGATCTCCTGCCTTCGGCAAATCGGCTTGTACACTTCCGGACCGAATTCAGCCAGCCTGCTGCCTTCACGTTCCTGGTCCGCCCGGGAAACGCGGAAATCGTCAGAGGGGAATCGGTGCCGGTAGCGATCTCGCTCATCGAGAATGCGGAAGCGGCAGGGCCGATCCGCCGCTCCATGCCGAAAAAGATCACCCTTTCCATTCGGCAGACCGGCATCTCCTCAGAAGACAGGGTAGACGTTCAGTCCGACTCTGCGGGACAATTCCATTACATACTTTCTTCGCTCAGACAGTCTGCGGAATATTCTGCTGAGGCGGAAGGCATTCACAGTTCACGCTATACCATCAGCGTGATCGACAGGCCGGTGGTCAGATCGCTCATCGTGCATCTGACCCCTCCCCCGTACTCGCGTCTTCTCGAGCAGGCGCTGGACGATAATGCCGGCGATGTAACGGCGCTTCCCGGAACGCTGATCCGCTGGCATATTACGCCGAATAAGCCGTTGGACCGGGGAACGCTCATCTTCAGAGATGGAAATGAGGTGCGCCTGCAGCCTCGGGACGGCGCCTATTCAGGTCAACTGATTCTTCACCGCGAAGGTTCTTATCATGTCCTCCTCGAAGACAGCGAGGGTTTCACCAATGCTGATCCGATAGAATATAGACTTACTGAAACGCCGGACCAGGCGCCTACCGTTTCGATCACGTATCCCGGCAAGAACATCGACGTTGTCGATAAAATGGAATTGCCTCTGCGGCTCAACATCCATGACGATTTCGGCTTCACTGCGCTCAACCTCAAGTATCGTCTGGTCCACTCGCGGTATGAAAAGCCTGATACAAGCTACACAGCCGTTTCCATTCCTCTTCCCGACGGGGAAAAGCAATCGGCCGATGCCGAAGTCGGTTTCCAATGGGATCTGTCGCCGATGGGATTGGTTCCGGAGGATGTTGTGGAATACCGAGCCGAGGTTTTCGACAACGACAATATTTCCGGCCCTAAAAAAGGGGTCAGCGAAACCTATCTGCTCAGGCTTCCCTCTCTCGACGAAGTATTCGCGGATGCAGACAAGAATCAGAACGACGCGATCGAAAAGCTCGACCAGTCGCTCGGCGAAGAACAGGATCTGAGAAAGGAGTTGAACGAAATTTCTCAAGAAATGAAAAAAAATCAGCCCCTCGATTGGCAGAAACAGAAAAAGGCCGAGGAGACGCTGAAGCGGTACCAGGAACTGACAAAGAAAATTGATGACGTCAGCAGATTGCTCGACACGACGGCGCAGACGATGCAGAAGAACAATATTCTCTCGAACGAGACGCTTCAAAAATACTCGGAACTGCAGCAATTGCTCCAGCAGATCGACTCCCCCGAATTTCAGCAGGCGATGAAGCGAATGCAGGACGCGTTGCAGAACGTCTCGCCGGAGCAGCTGCGGCAGGCGATGCAGCAGGTGCAGTTTTCGGAGGAAGCATTCCGCCAAAGCATCGAGAGAACGATGGAACTGCTCAAAAGGATCCAGGTCGAGCAAAAAATGGACGAGATGGTGAAGCGGTCAACCGAGATGGAGAAGCAGCAGGAAAGCCTTGAGCGCGAGACGTCGGAAGATTCGACATCCGGAAAACAAACGGAAGAACTTGCGCGAAAGCAGGACGACATCGGCAAGCAGCTGGCAGAGATGCAAAAGCAGCTCGAAGATCTTCGGAAGAAGATGGAGGAATTCCCCGAGGATATGCCTATGAAAGCCCTTGAGAAAGCCGAAGAAGCCGCACGCGACAGCGCACTACAGAAGGCGATGGAGCAAAGTGCGGATCAGCTTCGCCGCCGGCAGCAGCAGCGTGCGATGCAGGAGCAGGAAAAAGCGGCCAAAGCATTGCAGGAAATGGCACAGCGGATGTCGGAGATGCAGGAACAGATGTTGAGCAACGAAACCAACGAAGCAGTGAACACGCTGCGGAAAGCAATGCAGGATATGCTCGATATTTCACAGCGCCAGGAGGATCTGAAGAATCAAACGAAAGGCTTCTCTCCCAACTCGGAACAGTTCCGTGAAAACGCGGAAAAACAGCTCGGCTTGCAGAGCGACCTCGCGAACATCGCCAACAACTTGGTCGGCTTGAGTCAGAAATCATTTGCCGTGACGCCGGAAATGGGAAAAGCCGTCGGACAGGCGATGGGGGAAATGTCGCAGGCGATGAACGGGCTCGAGCAGCGCAACGGGCAGTTCTCGAGTTCGGCGCAGGCCGAAGCAATGACGTCGCTGAACAAAGCCGCCACGCTTACCCAGTCGGCGATGGACGCGATTCAGCAGGGGGGACAGGGAGGAGGAGCCGGCGCCTCGCTCCTGCAACAGCTTCGGCGGATGGCAGGAGAGCAGCAAAGCATCAACGCCCAGACAGAGCAGCTGTCATCCGGAAAAGGATTTTCGCAGGAACAGCTTCAGGAAATGGGACGGCTGGCGAATCAACAGGACGCGGTCCGAAAATCGCTCGAGCAGCTCAATAAAGAAGCGCGGGAAAGCCAGGACAAGAACAGGATCCTGGGGGACCTTCAGCGAATTGCCGACGACATGAAGGAAGTCGTCGAGAACCTGCAGCAGAACAACGTCAACCCGAACACCCTCCGGCAGCAGCAGCGAATTTTGTCGCGCATGCTCGACGCGCAAACCTCGATGCGAGAGCGGGACTATGAGCAGCGGCGCACGTCGGCCGCCGGAGTAACGCCCGTCCGCCGGAGTCCGGCCGAAATTCAGGACCAGCCGGAACAGAACGGGCTCCGTCAGGATCTCCTGAAAGCAATGGAAGAAGGGTACTCGAAAGACTATCAGGATCTGATCCGCAAGTACTACGAAGCGTTGGACAAATCACGGGGAAACTAATCGAAGAAATTTCCGGTTATATTCGTATTCGCTCAACACGGTTCCGTCCTTCGTAACATTCAAACGCTCTCCCCGATTAAAGATATCTTGTCAGGGAAAAGGAATGCCATGGTTTGCAAGGGAGCGCATTTTGTCACCATATCTCGCTGAGGCCTTTCATGGTTATTGTTGTCTTTTTCGTCGCCCATTGGTTCTTGTCGTTGTTTTGCCAGACCTTCTTTTTGCACCGTTACGCGGCGCACAAAATGTTCACGATGTCGAAATTCTGGGAGAGGACATTTTATGTAACGACCTTTATCACGCAGGGATCGTCCTTCCTTAACCCGCGGGCTTACGCGATCATGCACAGGATGCACCACGCGTACAGCGACACCGAGAAGGATCCGCACTCGCCCTATTACTTTCGCAGCATGTTCAGAATGATGTGGAGAACGAAGGATATCTATCTTGATTATCTGCTCCACCGGGTTGAACCGGAAAAAGGGTTCGATAAAAACATCCCCGAATGGAAGGCCTTCGACAGATTTGCGGATACGTGGACGGTGCGGTATGCATGGGTCGCGTTTTACATCGCTTTTTACATTCTCTTTGCACCGAGTGCCTGGTTCTACCTTCTCCTTCCGTTCCACTTCATCATGGGACCGATCCATGGAGGGATCGTCAACTGGTGCGGACACAAATACGGCTACGTGAATTTCAGGGACACCGGAGATAGATCCCGAAATTCGCTTCCGTTTGACTTCCTCACGCTCGGCGAGCTTTTTCAAAACAATCATCACAAATTTCCGAGCAGAACAAATTTTGCGGTGCGTTTTTTTGAGATCGATCCGACGTATCCCCTGATCAAGGTGTTAAGCTGGATGCGAGTGATTCGGTTCAGCAAATCGACGGAAGCCGCGTAGCATCGGCGAATTCGGCTTTTTATTAACACGATAACCAAGGAGCAGCGATGGGTAAAAAGATGGGCAAGGATACAAATGCACTGAATTGGTTTGAAATTCCGGCAGCAGACATCAAAAGGGCGACAAAATTCTACGAGAGCATCTTTGAGATCTCGCTGACGCAGGGGGGAGCGGGGGACATGAAGATGGCGATGTTTCCGGCGGGCGGCACAAACGGCGCTGTCGGGGGCTCGCTCGTTCAAAGCAAAATGCACGCGCCGAGCGGATCCGGGTCCATTATCTATCTGAACGCCAACCCTGATTTGCAGCTTGTGCTCAATCGTATCGAGAAAGCCGGCGGCAAAGTCACGATGCCGAAGACGCTCATCGACAAGCAGACCGGTTACATGGCATTCTTCAAGGACTCGGAAGGCAACACTGTTGCGCTTCATTCCAACGAATAATGAAGAGCATTTTTCTATGATGAACTTGCCGAAACATGATGCATGGTAGGGGGTTCTTTTGCTTTGAAAAGTATAGAGTCAGGCTGTCCACCCCGCTCCCGCCAAAAAGCGCGGAGTCGAAGGGCCGCACAGCGTCTTGCAGGCCGGCTCCGGACATCTTTTGAAAAGACACCGCCGCCTGATGTATCTTCAAGTTGCATTTGGAAAAAATTTTGAAGAGTTTTATACCGTCGGGTACCAGACCATACTCATTGATGATTACGAGTTCGTGAACTCAACTGTACCGTCTGCCGAGGATGTACTCCCGCGCGATGTCAACCTTTCCGTTTGCATAGGCCTTTCCAATGTCGACTTCAGAGCAACCCATTCCTGACCAATCGGAAGACCGGCTTGTCTTTCCGGTCATATATTTTTTTGTCGGGGCTTTTGTCGCAGCAGACCTCTGGTCCGCATTTCAGCCGACCGCCTGGAATTGGGGGTTCCATTCCCTGGCATTCTACGGCATTGAAGTGCGGTTCATTGTTTGCGCTTTGATGCTCGGTGTCATGATCCCGCAGGTTCAGTTTTTCCTGGTCGACCTTCTTCGTTCGTTTGCGGAATGGGAAAGCTCGTGGCGGCCGGTGCTCAGACTGCTCCTCGGAATGGCATTCATTGCCGTTCTCATTTTCCTCTTCATCCGCTTTCGCGCGGCGACATATTTTCTCGGCGACGGTTATCTCCGGCTGCGGAGCCTGAAGGTCCCGGAGAACATGGACAACCTCAACCTGACCGGCTTTGTCCGCGAGCCGCTCGTCGGCTTCTTCATCTTCCAATTGAGCCGGCTCTTCGAGTTCTTTGAAAGTGTTTCACCCGCCGAGGATGCTTATCTGTGGCTCAGCGTGCTGTCGGGTGCCTGTTTTACATTTATCGCGTGGAAAGGCATACGGTTATTCGTCGAAGAGGAAACCGATAGGATCCTGATCTTATTTTTGTTCCTGGCATCGGGAGTGAGCATGCTCTTTTTCGGCTCCGTCGAGAACTACGCCCCCGGTTATGCCGGAATTTTCCTCTTTCTTCTTCTCGGCGCCGGATATTTGAAGGAAAGAATTTCGCTCTATTGGGCCGTCACCGCATACGGATTTCTGTTATCGATGAACTTAGGCGCGGCGGCTTTCATCCCGGCCCTTCTCTATCTTGTCTATATCGCCGTCCGCCGCGGAGCGGCCGCGGAAGCGTTCGGAGCGTTACTTCTTTCAGGTGTCGTCTTCATTGCCGCTCTCGCCGTTTCAGGATATTCCTACGCTTTTTTACGGCAAGTTGTACGCGATGCCGCAGCCAACATACTTCCTGTCGGCGGTCCGGCCGGAAAGCAGCAGCCATACACATTATTCGCTCTGAGTCATGCTGCGGATGTTGCTGATCTGCTGGTGTTGGCCGTTCCCGCCGGCATCGTCCTTCTCGTCGCTGCGGTCGCGGTGGCGCTGAAAAAACGGCATCCGCTGGAAACGTCTGAAAGGTTCCTCCTTCTTGCAGCAGCGTGCGGTGTTGTTTTCATCGTCGCAGTGAACTGCCCCCTCGGCATGAGCAGGGATTGGGGTATTCCGGCGCCGTTGAGCGTTGGCATCCCCGCAGCGGCCGTTGCTCTGTGGGTGTCGGTGGTAGATAATAGAGAAACAAGGCACCGCGCGCTGCTGATACTGGGCGTGGTCGCACTGCTGCAGACGGGCGCATGGATCACGCTCAATGCAGATGTTCGGCGATCGGTGGCTCGGTTTGAAACACTTGAAGATAAAAAACTCTGGGATGTTCAGGCGTGTCTCGATGCATACGAGGAGCTTGCGGTGTACCATCGCGACCACAGGGAATTTATTCAAGCGGCAGCATGCTATGAAAAGTATGTCGCGCTCGATTCCACGAACGGACGGATATGGCTCAACTGCGCTAAGGTAGAAGTGGCAGCGGGAAATATCGGCAAGGCGATCGATGCGTACAAAGCGCTTGTCCGGCTCCAACCCACCAACCCGGATTTTTTCTCCTCGCTTGGCGTGTTCCTCGCTCAGGCGGGACGATTTGACGAAGCGCTCTTCGATTTTCAGCAGGCAGAACAATTATCTCCCGGCTCAGCAAAGATCAAAAACGATATTGGAGCTATTTTTGCCAACCAAAAGCAGTATTCGAAAGCCCTCCCGTATTTTCTCCAAGCGATAAAGCTCGATCCGAATTTTCAGGGAGGGTATCTCAACACGGCGGCATGCTATGCGGCGCTCGGCAACAATGCTAAAGCGCAGGAATACAAAATGAAAGCAGGAAGGCGACCGTAAACAGCTATCAATTAACGATCTTCAATTTACCATGAATTTCTTTTCCCGGTATTGATTAAGGGAAAAACAACCGTTACTTTGTTGGGCATGTTTTCGATTGAATTAAATAGTGGAAGTTGAATGCACAGATTAGCGGCAATAACGTCCAGAGAAGATATTCCCCTGCAGTACCGCGATACCCCGGTCGGGCTTCTGTTGGAATACCACAACCTTGAGCGAAATTTTGAGCAGTATTCCAGCGCCCAGCTTTTGATCGGCATGTGTATGGATAACCGCAAGCATCTCCACATTCCCGATAATTTTGCGTTCATCATCCGAACGGGAGGCGCGAACCTGCGATACAGCGAGTTCAAGGTCTCGTACGCTATCGCAGTCGGCGGCGTGCGCTGCATCGCGCTGATCGGCCATACACAGTGCGGCATGGTGAACCTGATCGCGCGCAAGGAGCAGTTCGTCCAGGGGCTTGTCACTGCGGCCGGCTGGCAGCCGCAATCGGCTGAGGAGCACTTCTTCCACTATGCGCCGATGTTCGAGATCGGCAACGAGGTCGATTTCGTCCTCAGCGAGGTGAAACGGCTCCGGCTCCGTTACCCGAAAATTGTGATCGCTCCCTTGATGTATAAGGTCGAAGATAATCGCCTCTATCTTATCCAGGAAAATCCGGAGACGAAACGTTGATCATCGCACCTCCGCAGAAACATACCTCAACAGAACGATACTATTAGTTGAAGCCATCTCAAAAACCCCATGTACGCGCGGATCGAAGTGAGAATACGCGGCACGAAATTCCCGTAACCGAAGGAAACGCCGTTGAAAAACTTTTGGGTAACCAAGCAACATCGTCGTGGATCCTTCCGAAGGGATGCCCCCGGCATTCGTCGTCGCACAAAGCGCTCCTCCTCAGCATGGCATGAACCAGACCGAGTCTGTGCACGCCCGGTTCTGTAAGTTGGTCTTGAGACCGCTTCTGGTTAAAAAATCGCTGCTAAGAATTCGCTATGGTTTTCAGATTAACAACAAATAGAGAACGAAGTCTGATCGTTTCTTACCTTGCGATGAGAAGATTGATCGGGTTTCTCGGAATTCTGCTCCCCGTCGCCGTGGTCTTCGGAGGGTTCACGCAGGGAGAGCCAACGCTCCAGGGATCGATCAGCGGCTATTACTACACCAACATGCGAGATTTTTTTGTGGGGATCCTCAGCGGGGTCGCCCTGTTCCTCATCTCCTACAAAGGCTACGAAAGGATCGACGACGTTGTCGTCAACATGAGCGGTGTCTTTGCGCTGGGCATGATCCTTTTTCCCACATCGATGTTTTCGGGGAAGACGGAGCGCGTGGGGATCTTTCTGATCAACGACGGCGTTTCCGGCGCGATCCACCTGATCTTTGGGACGTTGTTTTTTCTTGCTCTCTCGTACAATTCAATTTTCCTCTTCACGCGGCGGCACCCCGGCGTGATGGGGAAGGAAAAGAAACGAAGGAATATGATCTATCGCGCTTGCGGCATCGTCATGCTTCTTGCCATTTTCTTCATCACCATTTATACATTGTTTCTCCGGGAGACGTTTCTTGCCTCAAGCAACCCCGTCCTGATCCTCGAGTCTGTAGCCCTTTTGGCCTTTGGCGTGTCATGGCTGGTGAAAGGAAATACACTGTTCAGAGACAAACCGGTGTAACTTCTGCGCTGGTTCCACGTCAATCCTCTTAGACCAAAAGTGCGATCTCGTTAATTCGATGAAATCATTCTCCGCTATCATTCGCATCGTCGGCGTCAATCCCTATGTCGCAGTCCCACCAAAAATTATATCGGCATTATTCCAAAAGGCTGGCAAATCAACGGGCCCACTCCCTGTAGCGGGCAGGTTGAATGGCCATCGCTTCGTTCAAACGATCGTGAAGTACCGGGGGAAGCAGAGATTGTACCTTAACACGCCGATGCGAAAAGCTGCAGGAATCGATGTGGGGGACCGGGCGAACGTCGAAGTTGAGTTTGACGGCAGGCCGCGCATCGTTCCGATCCATCCGAAATTCAAGCGGGCGCTTGCGAAAAACAAAAAAGCGCATCGGACGTTTCAAAGGCTCCCCCCGCACCGGAAGAAGGAAATTCTTCGGTACATTAATTTTCTGAAAACGGCGAAATCGGTCGACCGGGTCGTTGCCAGGATGGTGAAACAGCTCACAGGCCTAAGGACAGGGGGATTCAATTTTGTTGTGCGGCGGTGAGGGGATCAGGGGTCTTTGGATGCTTTATTCTTTTCGCTCCCAACATCTCAAAGGACCCCGCTGCCTGAACTTCGGCAGTGTTACGGGGTGAGAATTCCCCCTCTCGCTCCCAAGCGGAAATCTGGAACGAGAGGACCCTTGCCCAAATAGTTCGACCATGGAACTGTACCAAAACCTAAACTTCCGATTGCTTTTTCTTCTACCGATTGCTAAGTTTCGGGGGTTTATTTCATAAAAAGGGATCGGCTCCACTTACAAGCCGGGGAAACCTCACCGGGCCCAGCCATCAATCATCGAAAGGATATTTCTATGGACCAGCAAAAGATCGACATGTACATGATGATGTCCTCGAAGTATTTTGAAGGATACCAGCTGAACGCCATCCGCGAAAAATTGTCGAAGCTGGACGATTCAAGGCTCCTTCAGGTACAAGGGGCCAACCTGAAGGACCCGACAACGATGCTCATTGTTTCGCTCATCGGCGGACACTTCGGCATCGACCGGTTCATGCTGGGAGAGATCGGCCTCGGCATCGCAAAATTGATCACGTGCGGCGGCCTCGGCATCTGGACGATCGTCGACTGGTTTCTCATCCTCGGAAAAACGCGCGAGCACAACTTAAATCGCATTCTGCAAGTGATGTACTGAGCGTCACATGCCCAAGAGAAATCTGTATGGTTTTCTTTTTGCGCTGTCCCTCGCCGGGTACGGTTGGCTGGTGTGGAACGTAATCGAGGGCTCGAGACATTCTCTCCTGCCGTCGGTCTGCTTGTTCAAGGAGGTCACCGGTCTTCCGTGCCCGTCATGCGGCACGACCCGCTCGCTTCTTCTTCTGATGAACGGAGAATTTCGCGCATCGCTGATGATGAATCCGTTCGGCTTCCTGCTCGCTGCTGCGATCGTGGTCATTCCGCTGTGGATCACGTCCGACGTGCTCCGAAGGAGCGACAGCTTCTACCGTTGCTATTTGCGCACAGAGCAGCTCCTGCTTCGCAACAAACCTCTTGCTCTCTGTTCCGCCGCGATCGTCGCGCTTAACTGGTGTTGGAATATCGCAAAGGGATTATAGCATGGCGCCGGGGGAATTTTTTTACAAACCGGACGATTACGAATCCGAGCGGGCGTCGAACAGCTATCTGATGGCGCTCGTCGTGATCATGGCCGGGCTTCCGCTGCCGATCGTCAACCTGATCGCGTCGGCGATCTTTTTTCTTTCGAACAGGAGATCGGCATATTTCGTCCGCTGGCATTGCACGCAGACATTGCTCGCTCAGCTCTTCACGCTGCCGGTGAATGCCGCCGGCCTGTATTGGACGCTCGGGATCATATTCGACCGGACGCCGGTCTCGAACGGTTACGTCTCGTACCTTCTCACGATCATTCTTTTCAACCTCGCCGAATTTATCGCCACGATCTACGCCGCCTCGCAGACGCGAAAGGGAAACCACGTCGTGTGGTGGTTCTTCGGCCCGCTCACCGAACTTCTTGTAAAAGCATAACATGTCCCGGGTCGCCGCACAGTTCGCCCTCCTCGCAATACTCTTCTTCGGCCTCTGGTTCCTTTTGAGCCGATTCGACTATATGAGATTGCTGCGCGTCGATGAATTGACGAAGGAGGCCGAGCACAACCTCGCGGGATTGATCCTGGATGAATTGCAGAAAGGGGGCGATGAGCTTGGGTCCGATACGGTATTGTCCATCGTCGGGGGGATAAAAGAAAGACTCTGTGCAGCGAACGGCATTGCCGATTCCTCTATCACGCTCCACATCATCGTCAAGGATGAAGTCAACGCGATCTCCCTCCCGGACCGTCAGCTGGTCGTCTATACCGGAATGATCGGTTACTGTAAAACCCCGGAAGAATTGAGCGGCGTCCTCGCCCATGAGATCGGCCACATTCAGCATGGGCATATCATGAAGCGGTTGAGGAAGGAAGTCGGTCTGTCGATGCTGACGACCCTTGCAGGGGGGGACGCAGGGAGTGAGATAGCGCGAGAGACCGCGAGGTTTCTTTCATCGACGGCCTTTGACCGGGAGCTGGAAAGCGATGCGGACGCTGCCGCCGTTCACATGATGGCAAAGGCCGATATCGACCCGCAGGCATTTGCCGACGTCATCTTCCGTTTATCGAGGGAAAAGAACGACATCCCCAAGCGCCTTGAATGGCTCAGCACCCATCCGAACACCGCGGACCGCTGCGCTGAAATTCTCCGGCTGAGAAAGCAGGAGACCTTTCACAACCGGCCGCTCGCGGACGAAGCATCCTGGTCGCGCTGCAAAAAATCGCTCCGCAGAAAATCCGTTTCCGTAAAATAATATTCCTGCCATCGATTCGTTATTGCCTCTCATACCGCTTTTCTCTATCTTCATAGCAATCCAAATCTCCCCATGTCCCTGATTCGTGCGTACGTCCGCCTCCGTCGTTCCGTAAGCTGGGTCGACCCGCTGGTCTTCCTTGCACTTGCGGCGCTGTTATACAGTCTCGTGGGCGTCGGGAAGGAATGGAACGGCGTTCTTCGCCCGAAAGTCGACATCGATCTCTCGCCGCTCGCCCTCCCGAAGTACACCTTCTTTTCCCTCGTCCGCGGGTTCGTGGCGTACGGCATCTCGCTTGTCTTCACGATCGTCTACGGCTACGTCGCCGCCTATAACCGGCGCGCCGAGAAGGTGATGATCCCCCTTCTCGACATCCTCCAGAGCATTCCTGTCCTCGGATTCCTTCCGACGCTCGTCCTGGCCCTCGTCGCCCTCTTCCCGGCCTCAAACATCGGGCTCGAACTCGCCGCAGTGATCATGATCTTCACGGGGCAGGTGTGGAACATGACGTTCAGTTTTTACAATTCGCTCCGCGCGATACCGTCGGAGCTTCGTGAAGCCGGGAGCGTGTACCGCCTCGGATGGTGGCGCCGATTCACGCAGCTGGAGCTTCCGTACTCCGCGATCGGACTGATCTGGAACAGCATGATGTCGATGGCCGGCGGCTGGTTCTTTCTCACCATCAACGAGGCGTTCGTTTTGGGGACAAAGGACTTCCGGCTCCCTGGGATCGGATCGTACATGAGCGTTGCCATCGCGGACGGAAATGTCCCGGCCATGATCTATGCCATTATCGCCATGACGACGATGATCGTTGTCGTCGACCAGTTCTTCTGGCGGCCGATCGTCGCGTGGGCGCAGAAATATAAATTTGAGGATACGGAAGCTTCCGAGACGGAGAAGTCGTTCGTGCTCGACATGCTGCGGGAATCGAAGCTGCTGAAATTTGCGAGAGAGAGCGTGTGGGATCCGATGTACGCATCGGTGTCGGCAAGCGTGACAAACGGCATCATTGCACTGGAAAAGCGTGAAGCAATGTCGTCGGTTCAGGCAGGCCGATTATTTAAGAAGATCTCCGGCTGGCTCGTGACCGGCGCGATGCTGGCGGCTGTGGTTTTGGGCGCGTGGAAGATGTTCGGCCTTTTTGCCGAGGTCGGCGCCGCCGAATGGTTGACGATCTTTTTGCACCTCCTTTTTACGTTCATCCGCGTGTTCGTAGCCGTCGTCGTCGGCACCGCATTGATGGTACCGGCCGGCGTTGCCATCGGACTCAACCCGAAATTGTCGCGCATCCTCCAGCCCGTGGCGCAGGTGGCAGCGTCGTTCCCCGCACCGATGCTTTTCCCGCTGGTGATCATCGTTCTCTCCGGCGCGGGCATCGGCATCGAGGTCGGCGCGGTCGTGCTGATGCTCCTCGGTACGCAATGGTACATTCTCTTTAATGTGATCGCCGGGGCCATGGGGATTCCGCAGGACCTCCGTGAGGTCGCGAACGTCTCGCGGTTGTCGAAGTGGCAAGTATGGAAACGCCTCATCCTGCCCGGAATATTTCCATCGCTGGTCACCGGCTGGGTGACAGCGACCGGCGGCGCATGGAATGCCAGCATCGTCGCGGAGTACGTCCATTTCGGCAACAAGACATTGATCGCGACCGGGCTCGGTTCCACCATCACCGACGCCACCGACGCCGCGAACTTCGGCATCCTCGCCGCGAGCGTCCTTGTCATGGCGGCAACGGTCGTCACGATTAACAAACTCTTCTGGAAGAAACTCTATCGCATTGCAGAAACCCAATACAGCCTGAACAAATGAACTCGATCGCAATCGCTGAGATCCGCAACGTCTGCAAGGAATTCACGCTTCCGAACGGTGCGGACTTGAAAGTACTTGAAAATGTTTCGCTCCAGATCCATCCGGGCGAGATCGTCGCTCTTCTTGGGCCGTCGGGATCGGGGAAGTCGACCATGATGCGCATCCTCACCGGTCTCATCACGCCGACGACGGGAGAAGTTCTCGCCTATGAAAAGCCGCTCGTCGGATTCCATCCGCGCGCAGCGATCGTCTTTCAGAATTTTGCCCTCTATCCCTGGCTGACGGTCCATGAGAATATCGCGATGGGGCTGGAATGGCTCCAACTTCCGGATGAAGAGCTCCGCGCCCGCGTCCGGCAGGCGGTCGATAAGGTCGGCTTGGAAGGGTTTGAAGAAGCATACCCGAAGGAGCTCTCCGGCGGGATGAAACAACGCGTCGGCATCGCGCGCGCGATCGTCGTTCAGCCGGAGCTGCTGTGCATGGACGAGCCGTTCAGTGCGCTCGACGTGCTGACGGCGGAGAACCTCCGCGCCGAAGTGCTCAATCTCTGGCTCGACCACAAGGTGGAGATCAAGAGCGTCCTGTTCGTGACGCACGATATCCGCGAAGCGGTCTTTCTCGCGAATCGCATCGTCGTGCTCGGCAGCAATCCGGGCTCGATCCGCATCATTCTGCAGAACGACATGCCGCATCCGCGCGATATGCGCTCTCCGGCGTTTCTCACGATGATCGACCGCATCCACGACATCATTACCAACGCGATCATTCCGGACGAAGTTGTGTCAGCCGTCCCA
>Ga0335082_10002874_pt1 | contig 18640 bp, 17 predicted proteins | sample Lox_Sample_41_FD_206718 | JGI IMG/M metagenome (GOLD analysis project Ga0335082, IMG submission 206718) | Soil microbial communities from Loxahatchee National Wildlife Refuge, Florida, United States - Lox_Sample_4.1 | ecosystem: Environmental > Terrestrial > Soil > Wetlands | place: USA...
CCGGTTGTGGAGAGGTTCGCCAGGTTGTTGGCCACCACCGCCTGCTGCTCGAGCGTGTGCTTCGCGCCGGTCATGGCGACGTAGATCAGTCGGTCCATCTACTGCGGCCTCGCAAACCCTCGTGGCGGCCCGAGCCCAGCCTCTGCGCGGTTCATGCATCAAGCCCGGGTCAGCGCAGGTTGACCAGGGTCTGCATGATCGCATCCTCGGTCTTGATCGTTTGCGCGTTCGCCTGGTAATCGCGTTGCGCCGTGATCATGTTCACGAGCTGCTCGGTGAGGTCGACATTGGAATCTTCCACCGCCGCAGACTGCAGCACGCCGAAAGTTCCCGTGCCCGCGGTCCCGATGACGGGAAGGCCGGAGTCACTCGTCTCGTTGAGTTGGTTGTCGCCGACGGGATTCAGACCCTGTGGGTTGATGAAGTTGGTCAACACGACCTGACCGAGATTGCGGCTTTGGCCGTTGGTGTATTGGCCCTTGATGATGCCGTCGTCGGCCACGCTGAAGCCGGCCAGGCTGCCCGATGCATATCCGTCCTGGGTCAGGGTGTTCACGCTGAAGGGCGAGCCGAACTGCGTCGAGCCGGAGAAGTCCAGCGTGAACGGCAGCGGCGTCACCGCACCTGTAACAACCGCCAGCGACGCATTGAGCGGCATGCCCGCGGTGAGTTGTCCCAGGTTGTTGAACGTGAGAGGCACGGGATTGCCGGCGCCCGCGCCGAGGTTTGCGTTTGCCATCGACCCGTCCACCGCGCTGTATACGTCCCAGGCGCCGGCGCCGGTGTTGACGAAGTACATGCTCAGCACGTGCGAGTTGCCCAGCGAGTCGAACACGGTGCCCGAGGTGGAGAAGTTGTACATCGTCGGGTCCGTGGGGTTGAACGGATTCGCCCCGCTGGGCGGGTTGGAAGGCGGGCCCTGGGTGGAGTCGAGGTTCATCCCGACGCGAAACTGGGTCGTGGTCCTGGGCGGGATATCCGCAAACGAGGTCTGGATCGGCGCGGGCGAGGACTGGACGATGTTTCCATTCGCGTCGACTCCGTAGCCCGTCAGCCGCTGCCCCTGCGCGTTCACGATGTAGCCCTGGTTGTCGAACTGGAACTGGCCGTTGCGCGTGTAGGAGATCGCGCCGGCCTGCGTCTGCATGCGGAAGAAGCCTCTGCCGTTGATGGCCACGTCCAGCGGGTTGTTAGTCACCGTGATGTTGCCCTGGGTGAACTGCTGGGCCACGTTGGTGACCTTCGTGCCGATCCCGACCTCGCTCGCGCTGCCGCCCGCGAGCGAACTGGCGAACACGTCGGCGAACTGGGCCTGCGCACTCTTGAACCCGACCACGTTCGCGTTGGCCACGTTGTTGCCGATGACGTCGAGATCCTTCGACGCGCTGTTCAAACCGCTCAATCCCGTTTCGAATGACATGACTGCTCTCCCGCTGCTTGCCTGCCGAAGACCTAGATGATCTGCTTGACGTCGCTCAAGTTGACGGTGCCCAGCCCGATGGTGTTCAGTTGGACCTGGCCTGAGCCCAGCGTCACGCTCTGTACCAGGCCGTATCCGAGCGCCTGGACGCTGATCGGTTTGCCGCCCTGGACGGCATCCACCTTGAACACGTACGCACCGTCGGGCGCGGTCCCGCCCGCGTCGGTGCTGCCGTCCCAGGCGAAGGTGCGCGTGCCGGCCTGCTGCGGGCCCAGCTTGATCGTCTTCACCGTCTGGCCGTTCGCGCCGATCACGGTCACGGTCACCGCGTCCGCGGGCTGATCGAGCTGCAGACCGCCCGCAGCGGCCCCGTTCTGCAGGATCAGGTCGTTGCCGGGCGCCAGCACGCTGTGTCCGATCAGCGCGCTCGCCTGCAGAGATTGCGCCGCGAGGAATGCCGATTGCATCCCGGCCACCGTGGTGTTCAGCGTGTCGATCCCGCTCACCGTGCTGATCTCCGCGAGCTGGCTCGTCACCTGCGCGTTGTCCATCGGGTTGAGCGGGTCCTGGTTCTGCATCTGGGTGACCAGCAGCTTGAGGAACCGGTCCTGCAGGGCGCCGGCGTCCCCGGCCTGCGCGCTGGCCTGTGCGCTCGCTTGGCTCAGGCTCGCCAGAACCTGGCTCTGGGTGGTCGCGGGAGAGACGGTGGTCATGATCGTGGCTGGTGGTTCGAGATTGGTGATCGATGCTCCGCAGATGCCCGAGCCGCTCGGCTCACTGACCCAGGGTCAGCGTCCTCAGCAGCAGGGTCTTCGCCGTGTTCATCATGTCGAGGTTGGTCTGGTACGCGCGCGATGCGGAGATCATGTTGGTCATCTCCTCGACGACGTTGACGTTGGGCATCGCGACGTACCCCTTGGCGTCGGCCAGGGGATTCTTGGGGTCGTACACCAGCCGGGCCGGCGATGGATCGTTGACCACCGCGCTCACGCGCACGCCCATCGCCTGGACGTCCGCCGATACGGGGGTCGCGGAGAACACCACCTGCTTGGCCGTGTAGGCCGCGCCGTCGGAAGACACCGCGCTCTCGGCATTGGCAAGATTGCTGGCCACGACGTTCAGTCGCTGCGACTGCGCGGTGAGCGCCGAGCTGGCGATGGCGAAGACGTTCCAAAGTGACATGGCGGTGACCTGTTGACGGGTGACTTAGGGCTCGCTGATCGGTCGAGTCGCGCTGCCTGGTCCTCGCCCGCTAGGCCGCGACGGCGGCCTGTAGCATCCGGATCTGGCTGCTCAGGAACGCGATGTCGGCCTGATAGTGCAGGGCATTGTCGGAGAACTGGGCGAGCTCGGTCTCCGTCTCCACGGTGTTGCCGTCGATGCTGGACTGGGCCGGGACCCGGTACTTGAGATCCACCGCAGGCGACGCCGACGGCGAACCCCCGAGATGGCGCGGGGAGGTGCGCTGCATCGCGATGGCGCCATGCCCCGTGTCGGCCCCGCCCATCGCCGCCCGCAGTTGCGCGGCGAAGTCGAAGTCGCGCGCCTTGTATCCGGGTGTGTCCGCATTCGCGATGTTGGATGCCAGCACTTCGCTGCGCCGAGCGCGCAGGTCAAGCGCCTGGGCACCGGCCGCAAGAAATTGATCCAGTCCGTTGAGCATGGCAGTGTCCTCGCCGAGGGCTATTGCAGCCCGCGTGCCACGCGCTCTCCGAGGCTCGGTAACCCTCGCCCGGTCAGCGGTTTGCGGACCGTTGTTGAGGTTGGCTGGGCGTGCCTGCCGCACAACGGTACGGAAAGGATCTGCCGCGCGGGCGGCAAGAACCTCCGTCGACTTCAGGCGGCGGGCGGCCCGCTCCCGGGCGGGAGCGGAAGGTTACTCGTCCGCGGCCACTACGCGGTTCTTGCCCTGCAGCTTGGCTTGGTACATGGCCTTGTCGGCGCGGCCGAACACGCTCTCCTGCGTCTCCGCCGGGTGCAGCGCGGCCACGCCGGCGCTGAAGGTGATCAGCAGCCGCTCGTTGTTGTGCAGGAAGAAACGCCGCGTCAGCTCCCGCTGCAGCCGGCGCATGACTTCGACCGCCTGGCTGATGCGCGTATCGCCGAACAGGATGATGAACTCCTCACCGCCGAAGCGCGCCAGGATGTCCGTGGGCCGAAGCGCGTTCTTCACCACCTTGGTGAGATGTACGAGCGCCTCGTCGCCCGCCTGGTGCCCGTAGGTGTCGTTCAGCCTCTTGAAGTTGTCCAGATCCAGAACCGCCACGCACAGCGGCGCCTTGCGCCGCTCGGCGCGGGCCACCTCGCGCTGCATGGCATCCTCCAATCCGCGGCGGTTGAGCGTTCCCGTGAGCTGGTCCTCGCGCACCTGCCCGCTCACCTGCTCCAGCTCCGCTTCGAGCTCGCGCACCCGCTGCTCGGCAAGCTCGGCCTGTTCGCGCGCCTGCCCGATGTCGTCGCGGTACCGTTGCATGTCCAGTTGCACCATCCGTGTGTCGCCCATCAGCTCGTCGACGATCCCCTTCAGCGTGGGAAGGTCATCGGCGGTCTGCAGCCGTTGGGCGTAGCGTTCCACGCGGCCGTGGTAGCCCGCAGTGCTCGCGCTCATCTCCGCAAGCTGCTCGACGAACGCGCCGATCAGGTGCTTCAGCGTGGACTTGGCCTCGCGCAGGCTGTGCTTGAGCATGCTCTGCTTGTAGATGACGTCCTTGATGCCGCGCTCGGCTCGTTGCACGCGCTCGATGCTGAGCGGCTCGTTGATGACCTCCCGCACCGCAGTGAGCTGGCCACTCACCCATCTGTCGTCTTCCACCAACTCGCCGACGTTGTTCACCAGCAGGCCGAGCAGTCGCAGCAGCCCGTTCAGCAGTTCCTCGTCGCTCTCGGCGCGCATCTCGAGCCGATACCAGAGTTGCTTGAGCTGAGCGGCGAAGCGTACCCAGCCGTCAGCGTTGCGGACTTCGCGCGCCTGCTGAGCCAGCGCCCGTGCCTCACCGGCGAGCTCCGGGAACCGCTCCAGGCGAGCTGCAAGTCCCATATCGATGGTCTGGGCCAGCAGGTCCCTGAGTTGCTGGACCTGCTCGGCCTGTTCGGATCTCGCGCCCTGCGGCGCAACCGCGGGCACGGGAGGCTGGGGGACAGCCGCCTCGAGGCTCTCAGCGAGCGATCCACCGCCCGCCCCCGCCGCCTCGCCCCAGGAACGCAGCAGCGCCTGCAGCTTCTCCGGCAGCTGGGGATCGGATCCGTGGTGGATGAGTAACCGCTCCAGGCCCTCCTTCTTGCGCGCCAGCCCAGCCGCGGGTTGGCGCCCGTCTAGCTGGCGCACAAGCTCGCGGAGCGCGGCAGCCCAGTCAGGACGCGGTGGCGTGGAACGGGCGCCAGCCAGGCCGGTGAGCAATGCGGAGAACTGTTTCCAGTCCTGGTCCGCTACCGCACGCGCCATCGCTGCCAGCTGTTGCACCTCAGGGCGGGCATCCGCCGACTCCTGCAGCGCCGCGAGAAGGTGCGCGCCTGCCGGATCTTGCGGCCGCGGAGGCGTCCCTGCGATCTCGTGGTACAGGCGTTGGTAGTTCTCGGGGGTGGGCGGAAGGCGACGCGCCGCCAGCAGCTTCAGGGTCTCTCGCGCTATAGCGCCCGGGTTGTGGTCGTTGACCGCGTCGGGCTCACCGCGGAACGAACCCGCGTTCTGCTTGTCGGTGGACACGTGCGGATAACGTCGGGCTGGCCCGAACCTTTAGCCGCCGAAGCCGGGGTGTTTGGCTACAATCATGCAACTGCACGCACTATAGCAGATGGTCCGCTCAGCACTTCTGTTCGGCACCGCGCTTGGCTTGACATTGAGCGCATCGGCGCCGGCCGAGTCGCAAGATCCCGACGCGATCCGCGGCGCAGTCCGTAGCTTCGTTCAGGCACAGACGCGGGAGGCCCCAGGGCGCGTCGAGGTCGGTCGGCTCGACGTCGACCCGCACCTGCGCCTGCAGGGGTGTATGGAGCTGGAAGCGTTCCTCCCGACCGGCGCCAAGCTGTGGGGAAACTCCACTGTCGGTGTCCGCTGCCTGCGCCCCCAGAAGTGGTCGATCTTCGTGCCGGTACAGGTGCGGGTCTGGGCCGACGTGGTGGTCACCACACGGGCGTTGTCGAGAGGCCAGACGATCGAGTCGACGGATGTCGCACTTCAGCCGCTTGACCTCACACAGTTGCCACCGGGAGTGCTCACCGATCCTCAACGGGCCGTGGGACGAGTGCTGAACGCCGCCCTCTCCGGCGGCACGCCGCTGCGGGCGGGTCTCTTGCGCGAGGTGGCAGTCGTACTTCAGGGTCAGCTCGTGCGCGTAGTATTCGCGGGCGAGGGTTTTCGCGTGAGCACCGAGGCACGGGCGTTGTCCAACGCCGGAGTGGGCGAGCCGGTGCAGGTTCGGACCGCATCGGGCAAGCTACTCAAGGGCACCGTGCTCGAGCCCGGCGTCGTCGAGGTGCGCTGACCGGCGGGGACGGTTCACCGGCCGTGACGATTGCCTGTTCTGCGCGCGCGACGGTCGGGCGATGTACACTCGGCATCGCTTTCGATGCCGCTGCGGGGATCGACTTTTGACACGCTCGCAACAAGCCCCGCTTGAACAATCGCTGTCACGCCGATAGCATGTAGAATTTGACAGATTGGGCCTGTGTCTGCAGCTAAAGTCTGGGCGTCCGGCTGCCGATAAACGGGTCACGAGTTGGCTCCGTTGCGGCCTGTTCGCACAGGGAAAAGCGCGGGGCAAAATGGTAGAGGTGACGACTTGAAGATCAATGGCGGTGGTTCGATCAAACCGGTCTCCACCACCGGTGTGCCGGACGTAGCGTCCAGCAAGCAGCCGGTGGCATCGGGTGCCGCTGCGCCGCTGCCTGCACAGGGCGACAAGGTCGAGATCACCTCGATCTCGGCCCAGCTCCAGCAGCTCGAGAAGATCCTCAACGACGTGAGTGTGCTGGACAGCGCGCGCGTCGAGGCGATCAAGCAAGCGATCAGCGAGGGGCGCTTCCGCGTGGATTCCGAGATGGTCGCCGACAAGCTGCTCTCCAGCGTCCGCGAGCTGCTCCTCGCCCAGCAGAAGAGCTGACCGGTCTTGGCGCAGGCTCGGTCCGCGTTCATCGAAGGCCTGCGGGCGGAGCGGGACGCGTTCCGCGAGTTCTGCGACATTCTCCAAACTGAGCGTGCCTGCCTGCTTCGCGCGGACGTCGAAGCGCTCGCGCAGGTGACTCGCCAGAAGTCCGAGCGCGTCGACCGCCTGGTCGAGCTTCGCGATACCCGGACCCGCTACCTAGAATCGCTGGGAGTGGATCCCGGTTCCAGCGACAGCGAGCGTTGGCTCCTAACCCACACGGCCGCGGAGGCGGCCACACTGTCGCGGTTGTGGAAGGAGCTGGTGGAGTCCGCGCGCCGTGCGCGCGACCTGAACCACGCCAATGCCGCGCTCATCACCGCCCGCCTGACTCACAACCAGGCCGCGCTCGCCGCGTTGCATACCGCGGCCCAAACCCAAAGCCTGTACGGGCCCGACGGCCAGACTGACCTCGTCCCTGAGCACCGCGAGCTCGGACAGGCTTGACCGGCAACGCTCCTTCACCACGGTAACGCGCTCAGGCATCACCCTCGGGATCATCGACGGGGAATGCCGCTTTCCCCGCGCCGCCGTCGAGCCGCCTCCATGTCGAATGTGGCGCAAGACCTTGCGCCGCGATCCGTTGCGGCATCCGACCGCGCGCGCCCGCGCTCGACCGCCGCCTGTGCAGGCTGCAAGGCGCACTCGGCCATCCTGAGCTCTGGCCGCGCCCGGGAGCCGCGCGTCCCGGGGTCAGGGGCGGGACGGAAGGGAAGTCGAGACGGAGGGACTTGCGGCCGAGTGCGCTCCAACGCCAGCGGGCGGCGCCGCCAAGTTGGACACCGCCCCCGCAGCCGGCATGCCGGTGCCCAGCACCGAGACCGTGGACCCCGGCTCGCCCTCGTCCGCGCGGATCATGACCGTGACGCGTCGATTGCGCGTGCGTCCGTCGGCGGTATCGTTGGTGTCGACGGGACGCGTGTCGGCGTACCCCGCGGCCACGAGTCTGCGCGGCGTAACCCCGCTGTCGATGAATAGCCGCACGACGCTGCTCGCCCTGGCGCCGGACAGCTCCCAGTTGGAGGGGAACTGAGTGGTGCTGATCGGCTCGCGGTCGGTGTGGCCTTCCACTTCGATCGCGTTGTCCGTGCCGGCGAGCACTTGCGCCACGGCAGTCAACGCTCGGATCGATGCCGGCTCGAGCGTCGCCTGCGCGGACTTGAACAGCACGCTGGCGCTGATCTCGACCGCGATGCCGCGGGCGCTCTCGGTCACCCGCACCTGACCCTCCTTCACCAGGGGCTCCAGCGCCTTGAGGACATCCCGTGCGATATCCCGCATCTTCTGCTCCCGCGCGCGCCGCAGGGACTCCTCGCCACGCTTCATCGGCAGGCGCGGGATCATCCCGGACTGCAGACCACTGTCGGGGACTGGCTGGTGGAGCTGGCGGGGGGTCAGGGCGGAGTTGCGGTGCTCGGGCTTGAATGCCTGCAGCAGCGCGTCCGAAAGCACACGATACTTGCCTTCGTTCACCTGGGATACCGCATACATCACCACAAAGAAGGCGAACAGCAACGTGATGAAATCGGCGTACGACACGAGCCATCGCTCGTGGTTTTCGTGTTCTTCACCGTGCTTGTTACGCGCCATGGCGGGGGCAATAAGCAACCGCAGGACTCAAGATTGACGTGACGGTCGACGGAGGCGTCATCCGCGGGGTGTCTCTCGCGTATCCGATCGGATGGGATGCTCGCGCCGGGCATTCAATCGCCGACTCGCTCCTTGTCCCGCGTGTGCTTTGCGCCGCGCTTCATGCGATGTAGCCTTCCAGCCTCATCCCGATGTTGCGCGGGTTCTCTCCGCTGGCGATCGCCTCCAGGCCGTCGATCACCATCTCCCGCAGCCTGACCTGGCGGGCAACGAGGCTCTTGAGCTTGTTCGCGATGGGCAGAAACAGCAGATTCGCCGAGGCGACCCCATAGATCGTGGCCACGAAGGCGACCGCGATCCCAGCGCCGAGCTTGCTCGGGTCCGACAGGTTCTCCATCACATGGATGAGGCCCAATACCGCACCCAGGATCCCGATCGTGGGCGCGTACCCACCGGCCGATTCCCACACGCGGGCCGCCTGCCTGTGGAAGTCCTCGTAAGTCTGCAGGTCCAGCTCGAGCGCAGCGCGCAGCACCGCGGGCTCGGCTCCGTCCACCAGGAGCTGCAAGCCCTTGCGCGTGTAGCCGTCGGGCTGAGCGACGATAGCCGACTCCAAGGCGAGCAACCCCCCGCGCCGCGCGGTGTTTCCCCATTGGACAATCCGGTCGAGCAACCCCTGGAACTCGGTGGGCGGAGGCCGGAACACCCAGGGCAGCAGGCGCACCCCGGCCAGGAACACCGCAGGGGAGTTCTGCAGCATCACAGCGCCGAGCGTGCCTCCGATCACGATGATGAAGGCCGTGACCTGCAGCAGCGACGAGACGTTGCCCCCTTCGAGAACCTGTCCGCCGAGGATGGCAGCGAGGCCGAGAATGAGTCCGATGGGGCTGATGCGGTCCATGCGCTGCTGCGATCGGTGTTGCGCGCCGCTGACGAGAGAGGCGACTGCGGAGGGGCGCCAGCACGCGGGGATTATCGACGGGACGACTGGAAACTTGACGGCGCGCCCCCGCGCCGTCGTACACGGGATCAGCGCGTGTGGCTGTCGCGTCGGCGGAAGCGGCAGCGCTACCCGCCGGCTGGGCGGGCGACGACCGACGCGGCGAGTGCGGTGCTGCGCTTAGAGATCAGACCGGCGCGCGGTCCGGTTCATTGCTTCTTTGTCCACTCCTTGAGGCGGCTGCGCAGCCGTGCCACGGCTTGACTGTGAAGCTGACAGACGCGCGACTCCGACACTCCGAGGACCTCGCCGATCTCTTTCAGGTTCATCTCCTGCTCGTAGTACAAGCCCATCACGATCTTCTCGCGTTCCGGCAAGGCGCTGATGGCCTGGACCAGGTGACGCCGGAAGCGGGAGTCCTCCAGCGTGTCCAGCGGTCCCCGCTGGTTTGCGGCCAGATAGACGTCGAAGAAGTCGCTGTCCTCGGACTCTTGAAAGTCCTCGTAGTGCAGGAGCTGATAACCGCGCGACTCGAGCAACATGGTCTGATAGTTGTCCAGCGGCACGCCCAGCTCATCCGCCAGCTCCTGCTCGCGCGGCTGGCGCCCCAGGCGCTGCTCCAGCATGCTGATAGCAGCCTCGATGCGGCGCAGGTTCTTACGCACGTTGCGCGGGAGCCAATCCGCCTGGCGCAGCTCGTCGAGCATCGATCCCCGGATGCGCTGGATCGCATAGGTCTCGAACTGTGCGCCCTGGGTATCGTCGAAATTCTTCGCCGCATCCATCAGGCCGAGCAACCCCGCCTGAATCAGATCGTCGACCTGCACGCTCGCCGGCAGGCGCGCCATGAAGTGATACGCGATGCGCTTGACGAGCGGCGCCATCTGCTCGACGAGCTTGTCTTGATCGGATGTCAGGCCTGGATTCGGCATGGTGCCAGCTGGGAGCGTGGTCAGCTCTGGGACAGTGCAATCGGCGCCGCCACGATGAGCCGACGCGCGAACTCGGCGAAACCGTCGTCTCCAGGACCAGGCCAGCGCAACAGCCTCTCGGCACACGCGTCCCACGCCAGCGCCGAGGCGGACTCGGAAGATGCTTCCGCCACCGGCCGACTCAGGCGGGCCCCGCGCTCGATGCGTTCGTCATCAGGGATGCACCCCATGTATTCTACAGACAGGTTGAGAAACCGTCTGCACGTCGCGGAGAGATTACCAAAAATTCTGCCCGCATGGGCCTCGGAGCGGCCCGGGTGGACGAGCACGAAAGTCCGCCGGCGGTCGGACTGGTTGTGCAGCCGCTTGAGGAACCGATAGGCGCCGGTGATGCCGACTGTGCTCGGGCTGACCGCCAGGATCACCTCCCGCGAGGCGGCGGCACAGGCCAGGTCGGCCGGCGGCGACGCGTCGATCAACAGGATATCGGCGCTCTTCGCAGCGAGATCGAGGCTGTGCACCAGGCGCAGAACGTCTTGCCTGCTAGCGAAGGAGGTTCGCAGCACTTGCAGACCCGACGATCCCGGCTCTCCGGCCTGCCGGTACCTGGCCGCGTGGACTCGCTCGAACGCGTCTGTGATCCTGCCCGTGCACTCCACGAGCAGGACTGCGCGCCCGTGTCGGATCAGCGCAGCCGCGAGATTGGCGGTGGCGAGAGACGGATCCCCGTCGGGTCCGGCGCCCACGACCGCGATGGACCGCAGCCCCCCGCGCCGGAGCAGGCGGCGCAGGCCCGCAGCTTGGTCGGCCAGCGCTTCGCTCACCCGGCCGGCCCTGCTCCCGCTCAGCCGATGGAGCCGCCGCCAAGCGACATCCCATCGGCAGCGCCAGCGGCGTACATCAGCGGGAAGTCTTCCGGTGCGGGCGGGACGAGGCCGCCCGCGGCAGCACGGAATGCGCGCTCGACTAGATACAGCGGGTTGGGGCGGTGCAGATCCTCGGGCACGCGCTGGCCGTTGGCGACGTAATACAACGGCAAGCGATAGCGCACTAGGACATCCAGTGCGCCCCCGAGCGTCAGAGTCTCGTCCACCTTCGTCAGGATGCACCCGGCGAGATCCTCGCCGCGGTAGGCGCGCACCACCTCTTCCAGCACGTTGGCTTGGGAGACCGCCGCCAGCAGCAGAAGGCGCCTCACGCGTTTACCCGCGCCCGCAAGCAACGCGATTTGATCCGCCAGGCGCCGGTCGCGCTGGCTCATCCCCACCGTGTCGATCAGCACCAGGTGCCGTCCGCGCAGCTCGTTCAGCGTAGAGCGGAAATCCGCATCGCTCTGGATGGCGAACACCGGCGTACCCAGGATCTTGCCGTAGATGCGGAGCTGGTCCACCGCGCCGATGCGGTAGCTGTCCGTGGTCACGAGCGCGACCCGCTGCGCACCCAGCCGCAGCGTGCATTCTGCGGCGATTTTGGCGACCGTGGTGGTCTTACCCACTCCCGTCGGCCCGACCAGGGCATACACGCCGCCCCGATCCACCGGCGACTCGCCGGCGTCAATCACGGGGAGCTGCTGCTGCAGGCGCAGCTTGAGCGCGCGCAGTGCGCGTCCCGCCTCGAGGCTAGGGGCAATGCGCTCCGCGAGCTGGCGCGCGCTGGGGGCGGTGAAGCCTGCCGCCAGCAGCCGGCGCATGATCTCGACCTTGGCCGGGTCGCGCCGGGCGAGATCCTGCCAGGCGAAGGCCGCAAGCTGCCCTTCGAGCATCGAGCGCAGCAGGCGCACCTCCTGCACGAGCGAATAATCCTCCGTCGCGGGCGAGGCCTCTGGCGCGGGGCCTCCCGCCAGCGTAGCGTTGGGTTCGGGCGGCATCATTCGGCGGGCCATCCCGGCAGTGACGGCGGTGACTTCCGACTCCGACACCGCCATCACCTCGACACCGCCGGCGGTCTTCCGGTTGGACAGAATCATCGCCTGGGCGCCCAAGGCCTCCCGCACGAGACGCAACGCCTCGCGTGGCGAATCGGCGTAGAACTTCTTCACCACCATCGCCGGGCGCATCTCATCACGCGCGTGCTCCGCTCACGCTGGCGCCGCCCAGGAGGCCGATCACGCGCACCGTGCGGTTGTCCGGGATCTCGGCCTGCGACAGCACCTTGAGCTGCGGCGTCGCTCGGCGCAGGAAGCGCGACAGCAGGTAGCGCAGTTGCGGCGGCACCAGCAGCACCGTGGGCTGCCCCAACTGGTCGCGCTGCTGCGTCAACGTGCTGGCCTGCTGCAGCAGGCGCTCGGCGAGGCCCGGCTCGAGTCCGGGCGCTTCGGCACCTCGCGCCTGACCGGCCTGCGCCAGCACCTGCTCGAGCTGCGGCTCGAGCGCAAACACCTCGAGGTCGCGGGCACCGCCGAACACAGTCTGTACGATCGCCCGCGACAAGGCCACGCGCACCGCCGCCGTCAGCTCGTCGGTATCCTGCGTGCGCGCACCCTGCTCGGCCAGCGTCTCCAAAATGGTGCGCATGTCGCGAATGTGCATGCCTTCCGACAGGAGGTTCTGCAGCACCTTCTGCAGCGTGGAGAGCGGCACGACCTTCGGCACCACGTCCTCGACCAGCTTGGGAGCTTCCTTCGCGATATGGTCGAGCAGCGCCTGGGTCTCTTCCCGCCCCAGCAGTTGCGCCGCGTGCGCCTGGATCACGCTCGACAGATGGGTGGCGACCACCGTGGCCGCATCGACAACCGTATAGCCGAGCCCCTGCGCATGCTCGCGATTCGAGGCCTCGATCCACACCGCGGGCAGGCCGAAGGCCGGATCCTTGGTCTGTGTGCCCGGGAGCTGCCCCAGTACGCGACCTGGATTGATCGCTAGGTACATCCCAGGCGGCACCTCGCCGCTGCCCGCTTCCACCCCCTTGAGCGTGATGCGGTAGCCGTTCGGGCGCAGTTCCAGGTTGTCGCGGATATGCACCGCCGGGACCAGGAAGCCCATATCGGCGGCGAACTTCTTGCGCAGTCCGCGGATGCGGCGCAGCAGCTCGCCGTCCTGATTGCGGTCCACCAGCGGGATGAGCCGGTAACCCACTTCCAGTCCGAGCGCATCGATTGGCGCCACGTCGGCCCAGGACACTTCTGGCGCCTCGGCCTTGGGCGCCTCGACCGGCGCGGGCGCTTCCCGCGGCGGGCGCGGCCCGCGCTCGCGCCAGTAGGCGATCCCGCTGACGAGCGCGGCGATCGTGAGAAACGCGACATGCGGCATGCCTGGGACGATGCCGAGGAATCCGACCACCGCACCGACGACGTAGAGCACCCGCGGCCGGCCGCCGAGCTGCTCGACGAGCTGCTCGTTGAGGTCCTGATCGGCCGACACGCGGGTGACCAACACGCCCGCTGCGGTCGAGATGACGAGCGCGGGGATCTGCGCCACCAGACCGTCACCAATCGTGAGCAGGGTGTAATTCTGTGCCGCCTGGGCGACGGACAGACCGTGCTGGAGAGTTCCGACCGCGAGACCGCCCACGATGTTGATCAGCATGATGACGATGCCGGCCACGGCGTCACCCCGTACGAACTTGCTGGCACCGTCCATGGCGCCGTAAAACTCCGCCTCTTTCGCGATCTCGGCGCGCCGGCGGCGCGCCTCCTGCTCGCCGATCAGTCCCGCGTTCAAGTCGGCGTCGATGGCCATCTGCTTGCCGGGCATGGCATCCAGGGTGAAGCGCGCCGCCACCTCCGCGATGCGCCCCGAGCCTTTGGTAATGACCACGAAGTTGATTACCACCAGCACGACGAAGACGACGATGCCGACCGCGTAGTTGTTGCCGATCAGGAAGTGGCCGAACGATTCGATCACGTGGCCGGCGGCGTCGGGTCCGGTGTGGCCATACAGCAGCACGACGCGGGTGGTTGCAACGTTGAGCGAAAGGCGCAGCAGCGTCGTGATCAGCAGCACCGTCGGAAACGCGGAGAAGTCCAGCGGCTTGGTCACCGACACCGCCAGCAGCAGGACCAGCATGGACATCGCGATGTTGAACGTGAACAGCAGGTCGAGGGCGAAAGGCGGCAGCGGCAGCACCATCATCGCCAGGATCAGGACGATGAGGATCGGGCCGGCGAGCTGGGACAGGATCGGCCTCGGGGCCGTGGTGTCTACGCCGTTCATGTCAGCTCGTCATCCACTGGCGTCTCGAGGCCTCACGGCTGGAACCATGTCCTACACGGCCTCGGTCTCGGCGGCTCCCGGATCGAGGTCCGCGGGCACCGTCACATCTGCGGGCGGGCGCGGCGCCTCGCCGGCGCCGCGTTCCGCCTGGCGCAGTTGATACACCCATGCGAGCACCTCCGCGACAGCCGTGTAAAGCCGGGCCGGGATCTCGCGTCCAACCTCGGCGTGCGCGAACAATGCGCGGGCCAGCGCAGGAGCGCGCAGGATCGGAACATCGGCTTGCTGGGCGACCTCGATGATGCGTTCAGCGACCAGCAGCGAACCCATCGCCACCACGCGCGGCGCCGCCATGGCCGCCTCTCGGTATTGCAGCGCGACGGCGAAGCGCGTCGGGTTGGTCACGACCACGTCGGCTTTCGGCACTTGAGCCATCATGCGCCGGCGCGCGACCTCGCGCTGCAGGCTGCGAATGCGCGCCTTGATCTGCGGGTTGCCTTCGGTTTCCTTCAGCTCCTCGCGGACCTCTTCCTTGGTCATGCGCAGCTGCCGCCGGTGCTCCCAAATCTGGAACGGGACGTCGATGACGACGATCAGCGCAAAAGCGCCGGCGATGAGCAAGAACGTATAGCCCAGCAGCGCCGCCACGTGGGCCAGTGCCGGCTCCAGTGGTTCGCTCACGAGCGACACGATCTCGGTGCGCTCCGACCACACCGCCCAGGCCGCCACCGCGCCCACCAGCAGAGCTTTGAGCGCCGCCTTGCCAAGCTGGATCAGTCCGTGCCACGAGAACAACCGACCGAGCCCCCGCAGCGGGCTGAGTCGGGCGAAATCCGGCTGAATCGTCTCGAGCGTGAACACCCAGCCGCTGACCAGCGTCGGCGCCAGGAGCGCGACTGCGGTCACGAGGAGGAACAGCGGCGAGAGGCCTAGAAGCGCCTGCGCCGTGCTATCGAGCAGGCGCAGCCCGAGCTGCGACGGATCGTACGCGGCGCTCCGATCGAGCGTCAGGGCGTCACGCATCACGGCCTCGAGACTGTGCGTCAGCCCCGGGCCGAGGAGCATGAGCCCGCCGCCAGAGGCGAGCAGTACGGAAAAAGTGGAAAGCTCGGAGGAGCGTGGAATCTGGCCCCGTTCCCGGGCCTGCTCCAGCCGTCGTTGTGACGCAGGTTCTGTTCGTTCGAGATCGCTGTCCTCGGCCATCCCCCACCCTCACCGGAATCGGCGCTTGCTGTCCCGGTGCGGCGAGTGTATCACGAGTGACATTGGCCGGATACAACATGTAAGGGCGGCGAGGAGCTGCGAATACTATAGGTTGTGGTTAGATGAATCCTCGACCGGGCAGCGTCCCACTCCGGCGCTCCCCGCTCGGCTGCTTCGCTGCCGCCGCCGCGCTTCGGCTCCGGAAGCCCGACTTGACTGCGCTATATACCCATGTTGGAATGCGCCGGGAAGTTGTTGACGAGCGGGGATCGCTGAACGCGGCCGACGATGCGAGGCGCGTGCTGATGGTTTCCGCACTGCGCCGTCTCGGAAGCTCGGGGACGGTCGCACTTGGGCGCAGACTTTTCCTGCGCCGCCGCTAAAGCTAACAACGAGCGCCCCATTCGACGGGCGCGGCGGGCGCCTCCCAAGCCCCCCTCCGAGCCCGCCCTTTGGTGCGCTCGCTCTTAGCGCCGGTAAGGCCGGGCAGCGTGTCCGAAGATCCGATCTTCTGGGCCGCGCTGCACTGATTCGAACTCGATTATCGGGAGGATGTCACTGTGAAGACCGCTCCGAAGCTGCTTTTGATGTCCCTGGGGCTGGTGGCCGCGTCCGGGTCCGCCTCGGCCAACCAGGATCTAGCACAACAGATCGCGAACCCAGCCAACTGGGCGATGCAGGCGGGAAATTTCGCCAATCATCGCTACAGCACGCTGAGCCAGATCAACGCCGGCAACGTAAAGAAGCTGCAGGTCGCGTGGATGTTCTCCACCGGCGTGCTGCGCGGGCACGAAGGCTCGCCGCTGGTGATCGGCGACACTATGTATCTGGTGACGCCTTTCCCCAACAACGTCTTCGCGCTGGACCTGGGTACCCAGAAGATCAAGTGGAAGTACGCGCCCAAGCAGAACCCGGCCGTGATCCCGCAGATGTGCTGCGACACGGTCAACCGCGGGCTGGCCTATGCGGAAGGCAAGATCTTCCTGCAGCAGGCCGACAGCACGCTGGTCGCCCTCGACGCCAAGTCCGGCAACGTGCTCTGGAGCGTCAAGAACGGCGATCCCAGCGTAGGGGCGGTCAACACCAACGCTCCGCACGTGTTCAAGGACAAGGTGATCACCGGAATCAGCGGTGGGGAATGGGGCGTGCGCGGCTACATCTCGGCGTACAACATCAACAACGGGCAGCTGGTCTGGCGTGGCTACAGCACCGGCCCGGACAACGAGATGCTGATCGACCCCAACACGACCACCACCTGGGCCAACGGACAGGTATCCCCCGTGGGTCCGGACTCCAGCCTGAGCACCTGGCAGGGGGATCAGTGGAAGATCGGCGGCGGCACCACCTGGGGCTGGTACAGCTATGACCCGCAGTTGAACCTGATGTACTACGGCTCCGGCAACCCGAGCACGTGGAACCCGGCGCAGCGTCCCGGCGACAACAAGTGGTCGATGAGCATCTGGGCGCGCGATGTGGACACGGGCAAGGTCAAGTGGGTCTATCAGATGACCCCCTACGACGAATGGGACTTCGACGGCATCAACGAGATGGTCCTGGCCGATATCAACGTCGGCGGGCAGCCCAAGAAAGTGCTCGTGCACTTCGACCGCAATGGCTTCGGCTACACGCTGGACCGCGTCACCGGAGCGTTGCTGGTGGCGCAGAAATACGATCCGGCGGTGAATTGGGCCACGAACGTCGATATGAACACCGGGCGTCCGCAGGTGGTAGCCCAGTACAGCACGGCGCATGGTGGGCCGGACGTCAACACCAAAGGCATCTGCCCCGCTGCGCTCGGCTCCAAGGACCAGCAGCCGGCCGCTTACAATCCCAAGACCAAGCTGTTCTACGTGCCCACCAACCACGTGTGCATGGACTACGAGCCGTTCGTGGTCGAGTACGTAGCCGGCCAGCCGTATGTGGGCGCCACCCTGTCGATGTTCCCGGCCCCGGGCGGCACCAACATGGGCAACTTCATCGCCTGGGATGCGAGCACGGGCAAGATCGTGTGGTCCAAGCCGGAGAAGTTCTCGGTGTGGAGCGGCGCGCTGGCCACTGCAGGTGATGTGGTGTTCTACGGCACGCTGGAAGGGTATCTCAAAGCGGTGGATCTGAACGGCAAGGAACTGTGGAAGTTCAAGACGCCCTCGGGGATCATCGGCAACGTGTTCACCTACGAATACCAGGGCAAGCAGTACGTGGGGGTGTTCTCGGGGATCGGCGGCTGGGCCGGGATCGGCATGGCCGCTGGGCTGGAGAAGGACACGGACGGGCTGGGTGCGGTAGGCGGCTACAAGGAGCTGCGCGACTACACCGACCTCGGCGGCACGCTCACGGTCTTTACGCTGGGTCAGTAAGCGATCGGCGAGTCGACACTGGCATCCCGGTCCTCCGGGGTGCCAGTTCTTTTTTTCGTGCGGCCGCGCGGCAGATCCGAAGAAGAGGCGACGCGCGGGGCGCTGCCCGCGAGGCAGGTGGTGTATTCTGGAGCGCATGGACACACCTGCTCGCCCGCGACTTGCCTGGGGACTCACCGGCTCGGGTCATTTCCTGCGGGAGTGTCTCGAGCTCGCCCGCGAGCTCCCGGATGTCGATCTGTTCCTGACCGCAGCCGCGGAAGAAGTCCTGCACATGTACGGCCATGATCTCGCCGGCCTGCGGCAGCGCTTCCGAGTGTTCCGCGACAACACGGCAAGCGCCGCTCCGGTGGGCCTGTTCTACTACGGGCACTACCACACCGTGGTCGTCGCACCGGCCACTTCCAACACGGTCGCCAAGTGCATCTGGGGCATCTCCGATACGCTGGTCAGCAACATCTTCGCGCAGGCGGGAAAATGCCGCGTGCCGTCGATCGTCTTCGCTTGCGACACCGCGCCGCAGATGCAAACCGAGGCACCGCGCGACTGGGTCACCGTCTACCCCCGGCCGATCGACCTGGAAAATGCGCAGCGCCTGAAAGCCTTCCCGCTGGTGAGCGTGGTGGAGAGCCTGGAAGCGCTGCGCGCAGCCTTGACCGCGCGTCTGGCCGACATCGGCGCGACTCCTTCGAAAGAAGCAGTCAGATAACCGCGCGGCTCTGCATGCAATGACGACGCAGAAGCGCGAGCACGTGCTGTTTCTCACCGGCAAGCTCGCACACAAGAGCCTCACGCGCGTGCTCGAGTCGATCGCGCCTGCGCCCTTCACTTGGACCGTCCACCAGCTCGGGCTGAGCGTGGCCGCGCTCATGACCGCCGACATGATCCAGCGCAGGCTGTCCGGCA
>Ga0335082_10002876_pt1 | contig 18629 bp, 16 predicted proteins | sample Lox_Sample_41_FD_206718 | JGI IMG/M metagenome (GOLD analysis project Ga0335082, IMG submission 206718) | Soil microbial communities from Loxahatchee National Wildlife Refuge, Florida, United States - Lox_Sample_4.1 | ecosystem: Environmental > Terrestrial > Soil > Wetlands | place: USA...
GGGTTGTCCCGCCACCCTCCCAGCGTACTTTGCTGCCGTGATTACGCCACCGCCCTGCTCCGGCCTGGGGCCCCAATGCCGAGCCCTGGACGTCGTCCTTCGCGTCACCGACACGGAAGACGGGGTGGCCAGCGCCGACGACGAGGCGACGTGGCTGTTCGGCCACACGGAACGTATCGCCTTCGGTAATCTCCGCTCCGAGGGGGATACCTGGTGGGCGGAGGCGCGGCTGATGGTGCCCTGCCGGTTCCTCGAGGAGGGCCCCGCCGGCGCCCGGTGTGCCGCCCACGGATTCCAGGGTACGCTCCCAGCGGCCGCCCCCAGCGAGGTTCAGCCCCGGCAGCTCGGTGGCGACCGGTTCCGGCTGGTTCAGGATGGCGAGCTGGTTACCGGTGAGTTCCCCACGAGAGCCCACTCCTTACCGGTGATCCAGACCGAGAACCCCTGCTTGACGGCGCCCTGCCAGACCGCCGACCAGGTGCGTGGAGCCGCCTGTTGCCGGGACCTCCAGGTCGATATCCGCTGCGATCCTGAGGATCGGCCCCTGGAGCTCCTGGTTCGGGCCCGAAAGGAGCCTCATTTCTGGTTGGTGGACTGGGTGGCGGAGGGCATTCTCGGCGCCGAGATGATTTCCGCGTGCGCCTATCTGGATTCCCACCGAAACTGCACCCTCCATGAACGGTTTCGGGACAATGGAGAGCCGGCCAAGCCGACTATCTGCTATGCCTGGCCGGAGCCCGAGGACGTGTTTCACGACGGCTGCGCTTTCAGTTCCAAGACGCTACCTATCTCGCCAGCCTGACGGTGCAGCCCGAATCGGGGCGTAAGTTGTGCAACCACCCCCCCCTATCACGTCCCATATACGACGGCGTACATTGCGGTTATCCCGCGTACATAGCGGAGTCACTTTGGCCGACGACCTGGAGTCCCTGTACCGCACGACCTACGCGTCGGTGGTCAGGTTTCTCTACCGAAAGATCTGGGACGCCGACCGCGCGCAGGACCTCGCGCAGGAGGTCTTCGTGCGCGCCATGGCGCACCGCCCGGAGAAGCCACGGGCCTGGGTCTTTGCCGTAGCCGCTAACCTGGCTCGAGACGAGGCCCGTGCGGCGGTCCGGCGCAAGCGGCACCTGAGCCTCTTGCGCGATGATCCCGCCGGGGTCCCGTCGAACGAACCGTCGGCGCAGGACTCGGTCGAGCGCGAGGAGCGCCTCGCCGGCATCGAGCAGGCGCTGGCGACGCTGACCCCGCGGGACCGGGAAGTGTTGCTGCTCTGGGATGCGGGACTCAGTTACCCGGAAATTGCCGAACAGACCGGCCTCGCTGTCGGGGCGGTTGGGACGACCCTGGCCCGGGCTCGCCGCCGGTTGGTCGCCGCTTACGACCTCCAGGAACGAAGGGACCATGCGGCACATTCCTGAGGAAGAACTGCACGCCTATCTCGACCAGGCACTGAGCCGTCCGCAGTGCGTGGAGATCGAGAGCCATTTGGCGGAGTGCGCCCGATGTCGCGCCTCGCGCGACGAGATCGCCGCACTACGCGACCGCACCACTGCGCTGCTCGCGAACCTGGGCCCGGTCATCGGCCAGGCGCCGCCATTCGAAGTGATCCGACTCCGGTCCATCCGCGCCGGCGCGGCCCGTCGCCAGCGGCTTTCGACTGCGGCCTGGGCGGCCAGCATCGCCGTCGCGGTGGTGGCGGGTTGGGAGGGGAATCGGTGGCTGGCGCAAACCCCCACGGCTGCCGAGTCGGTCACGGCTCCCCCCACCCAGCCCATTGCCGGTCCACTCGTCGCTGAAGCCACACCCCCCTCGACGCCAGTTCAGGCCCAGCCGGCCGCGCCGGCCCAACGCCGGCGGCACCGGAATTCGGCGCCCGCGCCCGCGCCGGCGCCTGCCACCGCCCCCGCGACGCCAGCCGAGCCGGCCACCGCGGAGATCGCCGTGGAGCCGCAAATGCAGCCCGCGGTGACTCAACTGAGTCCGGAGGACGAGCGTGTATTGCTGGGCGCGCTGGCAACGCTTCCGCCGCCCACTCATCCGGGCTGGAAGGCGCTCCCGGTCGGCCAGGCCGACTCGAGCGTTCAGACCCGGATGCCCAGGGTCAGTGGACTACCGATCGTCCAGGTGCTGGTCCAGGAGGTAGGGACCGACGAGGAGGTCACCGCGGTCGACCAGCAGCTGTCGACCGGTGAGACGATCCGGACCATCGAGGGCCCGGCCGCGAAAGTGGAAACGCTGATCGCTCAGGAATCGGCCGCCCGCGCGGAGGCGGGGACCACCGACGACAAGAAGGCGACGCTGATTCTTCGACAGGGAGACCGGATCACGGCCGTGACCGGCCCGCCCGACGTCCTGCACAACCTGCTCTCCAAGGTCATGGCGCGTCAGCGCCGCTGACACCCGCAACCCGCCGGTCAGCGCGACCGGCGCCGCCGTTCCATCGCTTCGGCGGACACGTAGTCGGCTGCCCCCTCTTCGTGGTCGAACTCCAGGGCCGTGTGTACGTGCCCGCGCTCGCGGTCCAGCGTGATCTCCGCCAGCCTGGGCGAGATCATCGGGAAGAGCCGGGAGAACGCGCCGTAGGACAGGAGGAAGAGCCCGGCAAAGAGCAGCGTCGGGCCCAGCTCCGGCAGAGCGAAGACCGGGCCTGCTTGCGCAGTGATTGACGGAACCACCAGCAGGTAGCGCTCCAGCCAGAGGGCCACCAGGCTGATCGTGGTAAACAGGCCCAGCGTGATCGGCAGCTTCTTGGGCATCACGCCCAGGAGGCCGAAGAAGGGAATCAGGAACATCCCCAGGAACACCGCCCGCCCGATCGGCAGCCACGGTCCCCACAGGCGCGAGAAGACGAACCCGGTTTCCTCAGGGAGGTTCCCGTACCAGATGACCAGGAACTGCGCGAACATCAGGTAGGCCCAGAACACGGTGAACCCGAAGCAGAGCTTACCCAGATCGTGCCGCTGCTTGGGCGAGATCAATCCACTGATCCTGAGCTCGCGTCCGCCCGCCAGCATCAGCAGGGCGAGCAGCGTGTGCGCCCCCAGGAAGGACCCCATGAAGAAGAAGCCGCCCAGCAGGTTGGAATACCAGTGGGGCTGGAGGGCCATGATGCAGTCGAACGCAACGACCGTGAAGACCATCGCGTAGGTCACCACGTAGGTCGGGGCCAGCCGATAGATCTTCTCGTCGTTCCGCGCCACCGCTTCGGGCGAGCCGTCGTACCCGCGCAGCATCGAAGCCCAGAGCCGGGCCCGCCGGCCGGTCACCAGCCCCTGGAGCTCGTAGAGGTCCGGCACCAGGTCGGCCTTGATCAGGCGGAAGCCGAGCCAGTACAGGAGGCCGAGGGAGAGGAAGATCCGCCAGAACATCCAGCCGTGAGACAGCCACAGCGCCTTCCCGTGCGGCAGCCCCTCCATCGCCGGAAAGATGTGGGAGTATCCGACGCTGAAGATGACCAGGAAGCCGATGAAGGAGACCGGGAGAAACGCGGAGCAGGCCTCGGCGAACCGGATGATCAGGCCGGACCAGTGTCCCTTGGTGATCTTCTGGACCGCGGCGAAGGCCACGCTGCCTCCGGCCAGACCGGTGAAGAAGATCCAGTTCACATGAAAGAGATGCCAGGCCCGGTCGGCGTCAGGACCGTTGAGCGTGAGGATGAAGAGCAGCAGCCCCACCACGGTCAGCACCCCGCCCAGACCCAGGAACACGCCATACCGGGGGGCCACGGCTAACGCTTCAATCCGCTCGCGGACGGCAGTGCGCGACATCAGGGCCCTTTCCCCGCCGCCTGAAGCTGGCGAACGTAGTTGACGATGTGCCACCGCAACTCGGAGGGGACTTTGTCGCCGTAACGGGGCATCACGCCGCGCCCGTAGCGGATGATGCTATAGATGTACCCATCGGTGTAGGCCCGTGCCCGGTCCGTGAGGAGCGACAGAGCCGCCATCTTCTTTCCCACCAGGCCGTCACCGGCGCCTACCGGGCCATGGCAGACCGCGCAGTAGGTGTGGTACAGCGTGTCGCCCATGGCGGTGGCGCCCTTGCCGGCGAGCGGATTGACCAGCTTGTCGGCCCGCGTGGTGGTCCCGGTAGACCATTCTCCGAACCAATCCCCTTCGCTCCCCGTCACCGGCACCGTCCCCGCGATGGTCAACCGGGGAACATCGGCCCGCGTGTAGGGGTGCACGTTCTGCTGCTTGATCATCGCATCGAACCAGGGGACGATATGCATCAAGTCGTCGGGCGACGGGATGTCGTTGTAGTAGGTCTGGCATCCCCCCGTAAGGACCAGCGCGGCGAGCCACAGGACCCGGCTAATCCTCACGGCGCACCTCCACGGCCCCGGCGGTCTTGAGCAGGCGCTCCACCGATCCCGCCTGCTCCGGTCCCACGGGGACGAAGATCCCGATCCGGTCATCGCTGAACGACGGGTCGTAGGCGAGCCCCGTGGTCGGCTTGAGCAGGGAGAGAATCAGAGTCCCCGCCACGGTGCTCAGGGCGCCGATCAGAATGGTCAGCTCGAAGGCGAGCACCACGTAGGGCGGGACCGACGCGATCGGCTTGCCCCCGACCAGGAGTGGCCAGTCGACGGACATCCAGAGCGTCATCCCGAAACCGGCGGCACAACCGGTGAGTCCGCCGATCAGGGTGAACAGCCGGACCGGGCTGCTGGTGATCCCCAACGCCTCCTCGACCTCGTGGTTGGCGGCGGCGGTATAGACCGTAAGTCCGGTCCTCCCCTCGGCCCGCAGGGCGCGGATGGCCTCGGTGGCGGCGTCGATGTGCACGAACGACCCGAGCACCCCGGCGACGGGCTTGGCCATCAGTGGCCTCCCTTCCGGAGCCGGGGCCACGGGATGGTTTCCTTGATCTCCTGAATGGCGACCACCGGGAAGGTCCGCGCGAAGAGCAGGAACCACATCCCGAACCAGCCGAAGCTCCCCATCAGGATTCCCCAGTCGGCCCAGGTTGGATTCATCTGCCCCCAGGCCCAGGGCTCGAAGTCGTTACTTAAACTGGAGACGATGATCACGTACCGCTCGAACCACATCCCGATGTTGATGAAGATCGAGATGACGAACAGCGCCGTCAGGTTGGTCCGGATCTTCTTGAACCAGAACAACTGCGAGACGAAGGCGTTGCAGATGATCATGGTCCAGCCCGCCCACCACATCGGCCCGAAGGCCCGGAGCCAGAAGCTGGTCTGCTCGAACTTGTTGGCGCTGTACCAGGCCACGAAGTACTCCATGGCATAGGCGTAGAACAGGATCGAGCCGGTGAACAGCGTGAGCTTGGCCAGGTTGTCGAAGTGATACTCGGTGAACATGTGCTCCAGCTTCAGCGCCTTCCGGAGCGGAATCAGGATGGTGAGCACCATCCCCACGCCGGAGTAGATCGCCCCGGCCACGAAGTACGGCGCGAAGATGGTCCCGTGCCAGCCCGGCACCAGCGACATCGCGAAATCCCAGGACACCACCGAGTGCACCGAGAGCACCAGCGGCGTCGCCAGCGCGGCGAGATAGAGATAGGCGCGGGTGTAGTGACGCCACTGCTCGTGCGTTCCTTTCCAGCCCAGCGACGCGATCTCGTAGATCTTCTTCCGCCAGCCGAACATCTTGTCGCGCGCCGCGGCGACGTCGGGCACCAGTCCGACCACGAGGAAGGTGCTGGAGACGGTGAAGTAGGTCGTGATCGCGAACACGTCCCAGATCAGCGGCGACTTGAAGTTGGGCCAGAGGTACCGCGAGTTGGGATAGGGCAGCAGCCAGTAGAAGAACCACTGGCGCCCGATGTGAATGATCGGGAACAGCGCGGCGGTCATGACGGCGAAGACCGTCATCGCCTCGGTCGCCCGGTAGACCACGGTCCGCCAGGGCGACCGGAACAAGAAGAGGATCGCGGAGATCAGCGTGCCCGCGTGTCCGATACCGATCCAGAACACGAAGGTCGTGATGTAAACCGACCACATGACCGGCGGGGTGTAGCCCGCCAACCCCAGGCCGTACTTGAGCAGCGCGACGAACGTGACCGCTCCCACCAGGAACATGGCCACGGCCAGGCCGAGCAGCATGAAGTAGCCGCGCCCCGCCGTCCCCAGGGTGTTGACGACGTCCCGGGTGACCTCGGCATGGGTCTGGGTCGGCGTGTGGGCGTCGTGGGCCAGAGTCGCCATGATCAGCCCTCCGCCTCGTGGAGAACCTTCGCCAGGTAGGTCACGGACGGGCGCACGTTGAGGTCTTCGAGCAGGTGGTATCCACGCTGGTCACTGGCGAGCCTGGCCACCCGGCTCCCTGGATCCTTGATGTTGCCGAATACGATCGCGCTGGAGGGGCAGGCCTGGGCGCAGGCGGTGACGACGTCACCGTCGGCCAGGGTTCGATCCTCCATCCGCGCCTGGTTCTGGGCGCCCCGGATTCGCTGAACGCAGAAGGTGCACTTCTCCATGACGCCCCTGGCCCGCACCGTCACGTCCGGATTGAGCTGGAGATTCAATGGTTCCCGGAAGGCCTGCTGGCCGTAAGCCAGCCAGTTGAAGTAACGGACCTTGTAGGGGCAGTTGTTCGAGCAGTAACGGGTCCCGACGCAACGGTTGTAGACCTGCCCGTTGAGCCCGTCCGCGGTGTGATAGGCCGCATAGACGGGACAGACCGGCTCGCAGGGTGCATTGCCACAGTGCTGGCACATCACCGGGACGAACCGGGTCTCCAGCGGTTCCCCTGGAGACTCGCCCCCTTCGTAGTAGCGTTCGATCCGGATCCAGGTCATCTCGCGACCGCGGAGTATCTGCTCCGGACCTACGGTGGGGATGTTGTTCTCGGCGTAGCACGCGGTGACACAGGCCGAACAGCCGGTACAGCGGGCCAGATCGACCACCATCGCCCACTTGGGGAAGTCCTGGGCGTAGGCGCCGAGACGGGCCTCCTCCTGCTGCTCCTCGCGCCAGCCCTTGAGCGCGGCCACCTCGCGCGGCGGATTCTCCTCCCCCTCATGGCCTCCGGCTTTTTCGGCCAGCGCCGGAGCGACTCCGGAGCGGGCCTGTTCCAGCGTGAGCGCGTCGGCAATGCCGCGACCCAGCTGACGCACGTTCCCTTCGGTCTTGGCCACCCGTTGGTACTTCCCGGTCTTGGCCACCGAGACCCGGGTGGCCAGGTAGGGCAGGAAGCCGCCGGGAGCTTCTCCATTCAGGAGGTCGAGCGCGTTCACCCCGCGGCCCTTGGCGTACTCCCCGAACTCGGTGTGGCCCAGGCCCAGCGGAACGGCGACCAAGCCGGGATGTAGGCCGGGATAGACATAGGCAGGAGCCTCGATGCTGCCGAAGGGGGAAGTGAGCCGGAGGATCTCCCCTTCCTGCACGTCGAGGTCTCTCGCCACATCCGGGTGGATCTCCACCCAGGAATGCCACGTGATCTTGGTGACTGGGTCGCTCATCTCGAGCAGCCAGGGCCGGTTGGCCCCGCGGCCGTCGTGGAGCATCGAGGTCGGATAGGCAGAGAAAATGAAATCGCCCGCGGTCTCGGTTCCATCAAAGGCCGGTTTGTGATAGCCCACCTGCTGGGCTCCCGGGGCCAGGCGCACCGGCGTCGCCGGAGCGGACCCGTACACACCACCCCGTTGAAGCGCGCCGCGCCAGAAGGTGTCGAAATCGCTGCCGCGAGGAACCTGGGTCTGCCAGGCCGTCTTGAGATAGGCCTCGAAGGAAGGCGCCGAGATGGAGGCCAGAGGCCCGCCCAGGCGCTGCGCCACTTTGAGCAACACGTCCCCGGTGGCCATGGTGTTGAACACCGGCTGCATCACGGGCTGCATCAACCCGGTCACCCCTCTCCGCGGACGCGCATCGTCCCACCGCTCGAGCGCATGATGCCCCGGGAGGAGGAGGTCGCATTCCCGGGCGGTCTCGTCGAGGAACAGCGAAGTGGAGACCTTGAAGGTGGCCTTGGCGAACTTGCCGGAGAACTTGCTCGACTTGGGCAACGAGTAGATCGGATTGGCCTCGTGCACCAGGACCACGGTGACCTCACCGGCATCCAGCCGCTTGGCCAGGTCGTTCATGGACCCGTAGCCGTCCCCGGCGGCCAGGGCGGCCCCGAAGTTCACGGTCTGGCCCACATTGCCGGCCACGTAATTGAGGATGTTGACGGCGGCGCAGAGCTCGGTGGCGCCCCGATGCTGATTCCCTACTCCACCGGCCACTGCCAGGCTCGGCTTGGCGGAGGCGAATTCCCGCGCGATCCGCTTGATGGCCTCGGCCGGAAGTCCGGTCTCCTGGGCGGCGGCTTCAGGAGTATGCGGCGCGAGTACACCACGGAGCCCGTTCGCATCGGCGGGCGCGCCGGTGCGCTCGCTCATGATCAGATTGGCCATCGCCAGGGCCAGGACTGCGTCGCTCCCGGGGCGGATGGCGTGCCATTCGTCCGCATTCATGCCCGTGAGCGACATCCGGGGACCAAAGGCCACATGCTTGCCCATCTGGCCATCCTGGTACCCGTGTGACTCGGCGAAGCCCCGCTGATGCTCGACGGGCGCCAACCAGGTCTCCAGGAAATCGGCGCCAAAGGAGACGATGTACCTGGCCTTGGCAAAGTCGTAGGCCGGCAGCTCGTCGATGCCGAAGACCTGGCGGTTGGCGGCCCGCATCGGCTCGTGATCGAAGGCGTGATAGCGCACCACCTGACCGCCGAGCGCCGTGGTCCAGGCGGAGAGCAGGTCAGAGAAGGTGCCCGGCGCCGCCCCGGTGATGACCGCGATCTTGCCCCGGGCAGCGCCGACCTTGTCGGCCAACCGGTTGATGGCCTCGTCCCAGGTAATCTCCTGGAACGAACCGTCGGCGGCGCGAGCCTTGGGCCCCTTCAGGCGGCCGGGGTTGTAGAGACCCTGCAGTCCGGCCTGACCGCGGGCGCAGAGCTTTCCGGCGTTGACCGGATGCTCGGGGTTCCCTTCGAGTTTTATGGCGCGGGCCTCGCGAGTCTTCACGTGGAGACCGCACCCGGCGTGACATTCGGTGCAGGTGCTGGCGTAGTAGGTGGCGACCCCGGGGACCTGGTCCTCAGACTGGACCAGGTAAGGGATCAGCTTCGTGACCCGATCGGTCGAGCAACCCGACAGGGCCAGCGCGCCACCTCCGGTGACGCCCAGGACCTTGAGAAACTTCCGACGATCGATCTGTTCGGACGTGCTTTCGTCGGTCATGCCGGCTCCCAGAGAAACCCTCGCCGCCTACACGTTTACTTAGGACTCAGTACTCAGGACTCAGGACTTCAGTAGTGGCACGCGGTGCAGTCCTTATTGATGTTCCGCTGCATGTGGCAATTGGTGCAGAACCCCATGTTGTTCACCTTGTTCACCAAGTAGACCTGGGGCATGCGCTTCACGTCACCGTGGCAGGTCAGGCAGGCCATCGGCCCCATGGCCTTCAGGTGTCGTTGGTGCGGGAAATGGGCGAAATTGGCGAGGGTGTGAATCCGGACCCATTCGATGGGCTGCTTGTCGTTCCAGGCCTTCCTTACCTTGGTGATCTCGGCCTTGGCAATGCTATCCGTCCCTCCGATCACCAGGTGACACCCCATGCAGGTCTCCATCGTGGGCATCCCCGGCTCGCTGGCGACCGCCACCGAGTAATGGCAATACCGGCAGGGAATCTCGAACTGGCCGGCGTGGATGTCGTGACGAAAGAAGATGGGCTGACGCGGACCGGGAAGCTTGGCGATCTGCCCGGGAGTGAGCGAGGAAACAATTGTGGTGTCTTTGGCAGCCGGATGTGGAGACGCTCGTCCCCCAAGCGTCGTCGCCCCCACCACCGCACTCAAGACCAGAGCCCCACCCCCGACGAATGCCAGCGTACGCATCATCGCTCACCGACACTGTGAAACTGGGACCGGAAAGAGCGCCAGCCGGCGGGGGCCGCCTGACGCGCCGCTAATTATAGCCGCAGCCTCTCGGACGACAACCCTTGATCAACCGGCCAGCGACCGGCGGACGGCCGCCGGAGCCTCGGCGGCGAGCCAACCGGCCTTCCGGCGGGCAAAGCCGACCAGGGCATCACCGACCTTGACGTCGGTGAGATCGAGGAAACACCAGCGCACGGGTCCCGTTTGCTGGCCGCAGCGAATCGCGCTCTCCACCGCGGCCGAGAGCTTGGCCAGTGCCAGGGCCCGCCTGACCTCGGGCTCGCTTACGGTAAAGGTGGCGCTGATCCCGCCTTCCATTACGTGGAGCCAGCAGATCTTGCGGGAGGCGATGGAGTACTCCCAGGTCCACCGCCAGGACGGGCCCATAAACTTGACCTGCTCATTGACGCCCTCGAGCTCGAGCAGAGCCTCCCTGACCCGGCGGAAACGCTGCGCCAGGGCGGGCGGAAGATCACGATAGGGGGCAGCGGGCCGGGGTTCCGCGCGCGGCTCGCCGTATCGGTTGGTAGACCAGAATGCGGTGGATCGCCCCACGAGGTGGCCTCAATTCAGACTGGGTGTGCCCGCAAACTAATGACGTCATTGTGGTTATTCCAGTTTGACCGTCAGGATTCGCCGGCCGGCATCTGGGGAGTTCCGGAGGGCGGCACCCCGGCTACCTGAACCCCCATCCGCTCGAGATAACGAACCATTTCCAGGGCGATGGCCCGAACCAGAGTCGATTCCCGGCCGTCGAGTGCCGCCCGGAAGAAGATTTCCCTGACCGACCGCATCACGTATTCCGGTTGCCGTGTCTTGAAGAAGTCGATCGCCCAGAGCGCAGCCTCCCATTCCTTGAACATCCGCTCCAACTGGTCGCTGGTGGCGGTGCCGGCTTCACGCCGTGGAGGCTTGAAGGGCGTCGAGTCCCCGCTGCGCGCCCGCCAGGTCTCGTAACACATGATCGCGACCGCCTGGGCCAGGTTGAGCGAGCGATAGGCGGGATTGACCGGGATGGTGACCAGGGCGTGGCAGCGATCCAGCTCTTCATTGGTGAGCCCTCGATCCTCGCGCCCGGCTACGATGGCGACGGGTCCCTCGGCCGCCCGTTGGATCAACTCCTGGGCCGCCTCGGCGGGTCGCAGCACCGTGCGCTTGGCACTCCGCTCGCGCGCGGTCAACGCGGCCACGTAGACACAATCGCCGACCGCCCGTTCCAGCGTGTCCAGGATCTCGATCCGGTCGACCAGGTCAGCCGTGTTGTGCGCGATCCCCTCGATCCGGTAGGGATCGAACATCTGCGGGGCCACCAGGCGGAGGCGCTCCAGGCCGAAGTTCTTGGCTACCCGGACTGCGGCGGCGATGTTGACGATGTCCTGGGTGCCGACCAGGACCAGAATCGGAGCGGCTTCAGGATCGGGCTTCACGGTCAGCCCCTGAGTTCCACGCCGGCCTGTCGCTCGATCAGCTTGATGGCCTCGAGGTAATCGGCCTCCTCTCCCAACGCTGCTCGCGCCGCCCGGAACAGCTCGGCCGCGAGCGAGATCATCGGGCCGCCCACGTGCTGGCTTTCCAGGAGTTGGACCCCGATTCCGACGTCCTTGGCGAGCAGTGCCAGCCGGAAGGTGTTGGGAAAGGCCCCCGTCAGCACCCGTTCCGGCACCAGGACCTCGGAGACAAACGACCGACCACTGGAGGCGTTCAGCACCTCCAAGGCCTTTCGAGGCGCCACTCCCGCCTTGGCCAGTCCGGCCAGGCCTTCCGCCAGGGCGAGGATATTGACCGCGAGGAGTGAATTGTTGATGGCCTTGAGCGCGTGGCCCGCGCCTACGGGACCGACATGCTCGATCCGGGTGGCGAAGCTTTCGAGATAGGGACGCCCGCGCTGGACGTCGGCCTCCGCGCCGCCGGCCATTACGGTCAGGGTCCCGGCCGCTGCGCCATTGGTCCCTCCACTCACCGGCGCGTCGATGAACCCGACGCCCCGCATGGCCAGCCGCTGCGCGATCCGGATCGAAGTGGCGGGATCTCCCGAGGTGCAATCAATCAGCAGCGCCCCGCGTTCCAGGCCACCCTCGAGGCCGTCTGGTCCGTCGAGCAGCCGCTCCAGGTCCCGCGAGGTCGGAAGACAGGTGAAGACCACGGAGGACCCGGTGGCAGCGGCCCGCGGGGTGGGTACCGCTCTCCCTCCGTGCTGCTGCACGAAGACCTCCGCACGTGCCGCGGTTCGATTCCAGACCGCCAGGTCGTAGCGGCCGACCAGGTGTGAGGCCATGGGGGTGCCGATGGCACCGAGGCCGAGAAAACTGACGCGTGGAGGCATGGATCGGTCCTGGGGGCTGAGAGCTCGCGAAAGATACTCGCCGAGGCGAGACTCGCCCGTTCCCCTCACGGACCCCGGTGGACCCCCTGCATATTCACCCGGACATGTCTCGATCCCGCCGTCTCTCCACGCTCTCGATCCGGCTCCTGGTAGCGGGGCTGGGGGCGGTCCTGGTTCTGTTCATTCTGGGTCCGCTCCTGCGCCTGCTCTTCCTCGCGAGCCCGCAGAGCCTCGCCGAGGCGCTCCGAGATCGGGAGCTCGGTCAATCGATCGCGCTCACCGTGTTCACCGCTACCGCCGCGACCCTGCTGGGCGCCGCGCTGGGCATCCCGTTGGCCTATGCCCTGGCCCGCTTCGATTTCCCCGGCCGGCGCCTGGTCCAGTCACTGGTGGATCTGCCGGTGGTCATCCCCCATCCGGTCGCCGGGATCGCGCTCCTCCTGTTTCTCGGACGACGCTCGCCGGTAGGTGGGGCGCTGGCCCAGCTCGGCCTCGACATCGTGAGCCACGTTCCCGGGATCGTCGCCGCCATGTTGTTCGTGTCGGTCCCGCTCATCGTGAGCGGGGCCCGCGAGGCCTTCGCCTCGATCGACCCGCGACTGGAGCGCGTGGCCCGGACTCTGGGAGATACCGGCTGGCAGGCGTTCCGGCGCATCACGCTGCCGCTGGCCGGGCGAAGTCTGCTCGCGGCCAGCACGCTGGCCTGGGCGAGAAGTGTGAGCGAGTTCGGCTCCATCGTGATCGTCACCTACAACCCCAAGGTGGCCAGCGTCCTGATCTACGACCGGTTCACCGCCTATGGGCTGCCGGCGGCCGTTCCCGCAGCCGTGATCCTGCTGCTGCTGGCCCTGGGGGTCTTCGTCGTGATCCGATGGCTCCAGCCGGCCGAGTCTTCATGATCCGGGTCGAGGGGTTGCGGCTCCGCGCGGGGAGCTTCGAGCTTCGCGACATCTCCTTCGAGATCGCGGCCGGCGGGTATGCCCTGATCCTGGGGCCCACCGGATCCGGGAAGACGACCCTGCTCGAGGCCATCGCCGGCCACGCCCCTCTGCTCGGGGGAAGGGTCACTCTTCGGGAGCAGGACGTCACCCAGTGGCCGCCCGAGCGCAGGGGGCTGGGCATCGTCTATCAGCAGTACCATCTCTTTCCCCATCTGACGGTCCGGGCCAACCTGGGGTACGGTTTGCGGCAGAGTCCGTTGTCGTTCGAGGAACGCCGCGCCCGGGTAGAAGACCTGGCCAATCGACTGGGCATCGCGGGTCTGCTCGACCGAAGCGTGGCCCACCTGAGTGGCGGCGAGCAGCAGAGAGTCGCGCTGGGCCGAGCCCTGGCCCCTCGGCCCAGCATCCTACTCCTGGATGAGCCGTTCGCAGCGGTGGATCCGGCCACCCGGCGCGGACTCCGCCGCGAACTCAGGGCGCTGCACGAACAGGAGGGGATCACCACGCTGCAGGTCACTCACGATTTCGACGAAGCGCTGCGACTGGGAGACTGGGTCGCCGTACTTTCCGAGGGGCGGATCGCGCAAGCCGGAACCCCGGAGGAGGTGTTCCGGTATCCCAACTCGGCCGGCGTGGCCCATTTCGTGGGGGCCGGGAACGTTTTGGCGGGGACCGTTCGCAGGACCGGCCCCAGCGCCGGTGAGCCGGCGCGATTCCCCGCCCAGTTCCAAAGCGATGACCTCGTCCTCGACGTCCTGGCCGAGCGAGAAGGGCCCGCGCACGCGGTCATCCGCCCGGAGGACATCTTTCTCAGCCGTGAAGCCCACCCCAGTTCGGCCAGGAATCGGCTGGTGGGACAGGTGGTGCGAATCGAAGGAATGGGGCCATCGGTACAAGTCCATCTCGATATCGGCCGGCCCCTGATCGTGGCGGTCACGGCTGCATCCGCCGAAGCGATGGCGTTGAAGCCGGGAGACCGGCTCGAGGCCTCATTCAAGGCGATGGCCGTCCGCCTGGTGTAGCGGAAACGATCAGGGTGGAGCGCAATCGGCGCCGGCCGGCCGATCTCCTTACATTCCGACCATGCCCGCGCGAGTCATGCACGCCGATCTCGACGCGTTCTTCGTCGACGTCTGTCGCCAGCGGCACCCTCACCTCCGCGAGGTGGAGGCCCTCATCGTGGGTGGTCGCGGGGACCAGCGCGGCGTGGTGCAATCGGCGTCGTATGGGGCCCGCGAGTTCGGGGTCCGATCCGGCATGTCCACCGCGCAGGCCCTCCGCCTCTGTCCCCACGCCACCGTCTTCCAGGGCTCCTTCAGCCATTACCGCGAAGCCTCACGCGCCGTCCGCGCGGTCCTGAAACGCCACTCGCCGGCCGTGATCATGGCCTCGCTGGATGAGGCGTACCTCGACTTCTCCGGCACCGAGCGCCTGTTGCCCATTTCGCTGCTTCCGGTAGCGGAGCGGATTCGAGACGATGTCAAACGGGAGACCGGTCTCGACACGAGCATTGGAATCGGCCCCAACCGGATGATCGCCAAGCTGGCATCCGACTACGCCAAGCCGCGGGGCTTGATGGAGGTCCGGGCTGGTTGGGAGGCGGGGTTCCTGGCCGGGCTGCCGCTGCGCGCCCTGCCCGGCGTGGGTCCCAAGACGGCTCAGCGATGGGCCGCCAAGGGGCTCAAGGAGGTGGAGCAGGTCCAGCGTCTCTCTCTGGAGGCGTTGGAGGGAATGGTGGGGAAGGAAGCCAGGGTCCTGAGCCTTCGCGCCCGCGGCCATGGCAGCTCGCGCGTCCCATCGGATCGCCTGCCCAAATCAGTCAGCCGCGAAACCACCCTCGCCCGCGATTCGAGCGATCCTGAGCATCTCGAAGGACTGCTCGCGCTGTTCGCGGCGCGGGTCGCCGCGGAGTTGAGACAGGAAGGACTGATGGCCCGCACCGTCAGTCTCAAGCTGCGCCACGGCGACTTCAAGACCATTACTCGCAGCGTCACGCTCTCCGAGCCGACCGATCTCGATAGCGAGCTGCTGGAGCCGGTCCGGCGACTCTTCCGCGTCGCGTACCAGCAGGCGAAGGATCGGCGTCAGGCCATCCGACTGGTGGGCGTGGCGGCCAGTACCCTGGCGCCGCGCGAAGCGCCGGATCTCTTCGAATCCCCGGACCGCACCAGGCTCAGAGCCCTGACCGAGGCGGTCGATACGGTCCGCGGCAAGTACGGCTTCTCGGCGCTGCAACCGGGGCGTCTGCTGGAGTTTCGTCCGCGCAAATGAGGAGCGTGTTCGGGGCCGTCCTGCTCCTGATCCTGCCCACCATGGCGGACGTCCAGGGGGACCCGGCGGCCGACTGTGCCCGGGGCGACCCACAAGGATGTCTCCAGGCCGGTCTCGCGCTTTATCAAAGCAACGATCTCGCCAACCTTCCAGGCGCGGCGAGGTACTTCCAGAGCGCTTGCGATGCGCGGGTCCCCCAAGGGTGCAGCTACTTGGCGGAGCAGTACCGGGCGGGGCGCGGCGTGCCCATCGACGTGTCGCGGGCGGTCTCCCTCTACGAACGGGGCTGCGACCTGGGCGACGGCAATGCCTGCTCCGAAGGCGGCTACCTCAGGCAGCAGGGCATGGGCAGCTCCAACGACATGACCCGGGCCGTCGGGCTCTACAACCGGGGCTGTGAGCTGGGTGACGGGTCCGCTTGTGGCCGTCTGGGATTACTCTACCGTTCCGGGCAGGGAGTGATTCTCGATGCAACCCGCGCCGTGAACCTGCTCGTGAAGGGCTGCAAGGCCGGCGCCTTCTGGGCCTGCGAGGAGGCGGCCCACATGTACGACGCGGGCGATGGGGTGGCGGTGGATCCGGCCCGCGCGGCCCAGGTCTACCAGGACGGCTGCAACCTGGGTCTCCCGATGGCCTGCTTCCGCCTGGGCATGCTCTACCTCCAGGGGCACGGGGTTCCCTATAGCCCCAAGAAGGCCGAGGAGCTGTACTACAAGATCTGCACGCCCACGGCCGGGACCTACTGCGCCTCGTGGTACGACCTCCTGCTTCACAGCCCTCCCCGATAAGCGTGTCTTACTCCTCCTTCGCGCGATGGATCAGGATCGTCGTCCTGGCGGCCGCTGTCTTGGCACCCATCCGCAGGGCGAGCGCACAGTCGGAGGATCAAGCCAACTGTGAGCGAGGCAGTGCGGCCGCCTGTCTGGCGTCAGGCCGCGCGTTCGACACCCTCCAGGCAGACGACCGGACGCTGAGTCGCGCTGCGGCATATTACCAGCGAGCCTGTGAGGGGCCGCTCGCAGAAGGCTGTCGGGCCCTGGCCACGCTCTACTTCTCCGGTCAGGGAGTGAAGGCCGATCCCCATCGAGCCGAAAGCCTGTTCCAGCGCGGCTGCGATCTCGAAGACGCGGAGTCCTGTATCGAACTGGGTCGCCGCCTTCAGTCCGGCCTCGGCATCTCTCCCAACCAGGCCCGCGCAGCGCAGCTCTTTCGCCGCGCCTGTGATCTGAGGCAATACCAGGGGTGCGGCCTGGCCGCTCAGATGTATTGGAGCGGAGACGGGGTGTTTACCAACAGCAACCAGGCGATCGCGCTCTGGGATACCGGCTGCCAGGGAGGGGATCGGGACCAGTGCGACCGGTTGGGGAGGATCTACGCAACTGGAGAGGTGGTACGGGAGTCGAGCGTGAAGGCGGTCGGGTACTACTCTCGATCGTGCACGCTGGGCAGCCCCGCCGGCTGCTACTCGCTGGCCCAGCTCTACCTCGATGGGCGGGGCGTTCCGGCCGATCGGGCGAGGGCCGATTCCTTATATCGTCTGGCCTGCAAGCTGGGGAGTGACATCAGCTGCTCGCTGGCCACCCCGGAGCCGCCCAGGTAGGCCGAGCTTCCTAGTGAAAGTCCTTGTCCTCGAACCGTAGCCCCACCATGCCGACGGCGCGGTCTACCTGCGGGCCGAGATCCTTGAAGGTGGCCGACTTCCCATCCCCCCGAGAGGCTTGAACCGAGCTGTTCAGGAAAAGCGGGTAGTAGCCGATGTGGACCCGGGTAGAGCCGGGCGGCACACTGCAGCCACACTCGGTTGCCCCGGCCAAGCCGGCATTGACCCGAATCGACAGGGGCTGGGCGGAGGCGTTGGTGATGAGCGGCGCGAAGAAGGGGGTGCCGGCCGAGTTGCCATCGATGACTCTGACCACCCTGCCCCGAGGACTATCGATCACCAGGGTGCCCTGCACGTCGCTGCCCATCGGCTGACCACCCGAGACCGGCCGCACCAGGAACCACTGCGCTACTACCTGCGGGTCTCGCGGGATTCTGTGGACCAACTTGCCGCCTGCTTCGACCTCCGAGGTCTGTCCCGCCAACACCACCCGGATCGGTTCCAGCAAGTGGTTCTCTACCACCAGGGTCGGTTTGCCGAGGGCAAACCGGAATCCGAGGAACAGCACCAGGATCACCGCGACTGCCAGCGATACCCACAACGCCGTCGAGGGCCCGCCCGGCTTGGCAGCGGGTGCGCTCGCCACGGGCTGCGCCGACTTCCGCTGCGCGCTCTGTAGCGGCTGGGTTGCCGCATCCTGAATCTTCTGGGCGACCCGCTGGGCGCTGATGGTCTCCTGTGGCCCGCTCTTCCGCCCCTCCGCCAGCGCCTGTTGTACCATGACTGCCGACTGGTAGCGATCGTTCGGCCGCTTGGCCAGACAGCGCATGATCACATCCGACAGCCACCGGGGAATCTTGCCGTTGACCTCGCTCGGGATGGGAACCGGATCGGCCAGGTGCTTGCCGACGATCTCCTGCGAGGTAGCTCCATCGTAGGGAGGAGACCCGGTCACCATCTGGAACAGCATCGCCCCCAGGGCGTAGAGATCGCTCCGGGCGTCGATGTCGCCCTGGCCGAGGGCCTGCTCAGGACTCATGTACTGGGGCGTCCCCACCACGAAGCCCGTCGCCGTCATCTGGGGTCCGCCCCCTCCCACCTGCTTGGCGATCCCGAAGTCGACCAGCAATGGCCGGCCGGTCTTGGCCTCCAGCATCACGTTGTCTGGCTTGATGTCCCGATGGACCAGTCCGTTCTGATGTGCGTGGCTGAGCGCGTCGAGGATCGGCCGGACGATGCCCAGGGCCCGGTCCACGTCCAGCGCCCCGGAGGTCCTGAGCAGGGCGGCCAGGGACTGCCCCTCCACGAAGGGCATCGCGTAGTAGACCAGGCCCTCGCCTTCGCCCACGAAATGGATGGGGAGAATGTTGGGGTGGTTCAGCCGGGCAATGGTCCGGGCTTCATGTTTGAAGCGCTCCAGCATCCCGGCCGACCAGGCGATGTCGGGCTTGAGGACCTTGACGGCTAGAAGCCGGTGAAGGTCCCGGTCCCAGACCTCATAGACCTCGGCGAAGCCCCCCTGGCCCAGGAGGCGGCGTACTTCGTACTTGTCGCCCAGCGCGCGGCTCAACCGTTGCTGAACCGTTGGCGGTGCCGCCGAAGATGGA
>Ga0335082_10002877_pt1 | contig 18626 bp, 20 predicted proteins | sample Lox_Sample_41_FD_206718 | JGI IMG/M metagenome (GOLD analysis project Ga0335082, IMG submission 206718) | Soil microbial communities from Loxahatchee National Wildlife Refuge, Florida, United States - Lox_Sample_4.1 | ecosystem: Environmental > Terrestrial > Soil > Wetlands | place: USA...
ACCGTGTGCGGCCGTGGCCGGACTGCAGAAGGATATTGTCGAGAAGTAGGTTGGATCAGGCGCGCCTGGCGTAGGCGCGCAGGAACATCGCGACCGAGCTGGCGACCATCTGCTCGACGGTGATGCCGACCTCGGCGTCGCTGATGTGGAACAGGCGGCGCAGATAGAGGTCGCTGCGGATCATGCCGAAGAACTGCCGGGCGGCGATGTCGGGCTCGCGGACGTCGAGCAGACCGCGATCGGTCAGGCGCTGCAGGTAGTCGGCCAGCCGAGCGATGCCGCGCTTCGGCCCGGTCTCGTAGAGCGTGCGGCCCAGTTCCGGGAAGCGCGGAGTCTCCGCGACCACGATCCGGTAGAGATCGAGCACCTCCGGTGCCAGCACAAGGCTCGCGAAGCTGCGGCCGAGGGCCAGCAGCGCCTCTTCAGGTGTCGCGCGCTCGACGTCCTCGAGTTCCGGTATGGCCGAATGCGCCCGGCAGCGCTCGGCGATGATGGCCGCGAAAAGCTGATCCTTGCCGGCGAAATGGGCATAGACGGTCGCTTTCGACACGCCGGCCGCCTTGGCGATGGCGTCCATGCTGGCCGCGCCGTAACCGTCGGCCATGAAGACCCGCCGGGCGGCGTCCAGGATCTTGGCGGCCTTGCCGCTTTCCTGCGCCTCGGATCGGGCTATTACCGCTGCCTGGGTCATGGCCTCTCTGCTCCCAGATGAAAAACTGAACCGTTCAGTTCTTGACAGAACATAGTCCATCCGCCATATCTGATCAAGACTGAACTGAACGGTTTAGTTTTAATCAAACGCTCTTCCACGGGAATCTCCCCGATTCCCCAGGGCATTAGACAGAGGTGGCATGGCGATGCGCAAGATCATTCTCTCGGTGGTCGCTCTCGTTCTGGTGGTCGCTGCGGGTGGCGGCGGCTGGTACTGGTGGATGACGGGCCGCTTCTTCGAATCGACCGACAATGCCTATGTGCAGGGGGACATCTCCGTCATCAGCCCGAAGGTCGCTGGCTATGTGCGCGAGGTGCGCGTGGTCGACAATGAGCAGGTGCGCGCCGGCGACGTGCTGGCGCTGATCGATGATGAGGATTTCGCCGCCAAGGCCGCCGAAGGCCGGGCGGCCGTGGCTGCCGCCGAGGCCGCGATCGCCGGCATCGACCGCAAGCTCGAGTGGCAGAATGCGATGATCGAGGCGGCCAAGGCCAATGTCGTCAGCGCCCAGGCGGAACTGGCTCGCGCCCAGCCCAACTACGACCGCTACAAGAAGATGGTGGCGACTAACATCGTCGCGAAGAGCGACTATGACGAGGTCGAGGCCGCCCTGCGCAAGGCGCAGGCCGAAGTGACCCGCACGCAGGCCGCGCTCGCGGCGGAGCAGGGGCAGCTCGTCGTGCTGCGCGCCGACCGCAAGCAGGCCGACGCCGAGCTGGCGCAGGCCCAGGCCACCCTCACCATGGCTCAGAACGATCTCGACAACACCGTGATCAAGGCGCCGGTCGACGGCGTGGTCGGCAACAAGGGCGTGCAGGTCGGCCAGTACGTGAAGGTCGGCACGCAGCTGATGGCGGTGGTGCCGCTGCCGCAGGTCTATGTGGTCGCCAACTTCAAGGAGACCCAGCTCGAGAACATGCGCCCAGGCCAGCCGGTGGAGATCGCGGTCGACGCCTATCCGAACCACAAGCTCATCGGCACGGTCGAGAGCTTCGCGCCGGCAAGCGGGGCGGTGTTCAGCCTGCTGCCGCCGGAGAACGCGACCGGCAACTTCACGAAGGTGGTGCAGCGCGTGCCCATCCGGATCGCCGTGCCTAAGGAGAACGCGCTCGCCGGCCTGCTGCGGCCCGGCCTCTCCGTCGAGGTGAGCGTCGACACCCGCGCGGCCGGTACCGGTCCGACCTTCGCCGGCGCGATCTTCGGCGCCGCCCAGGCCGCGATGCGCAACTGATCGCTCGCCGGGAACGCACGCAAGCATGACGCGGCATCGGCCGGCGACGAAGTCTCTCTGCGCCGAGTCCGCAGCGGTACTGCAAGGCGAGGTTATTCGCGCAATGGATGACTCCACCTATCGCCCAGTCGCGGCGGCCGAGGTGTCGGAATCGCCGGCCTTCACGCCGGCTGCGCCGCCCACGCCGCCAGCGGCCGCTCGGCCGGCGGTGACCGGCCGGCAGTTCGCCGGCTTCATGGCGATGGTCGTCGGCATGTTCATGGCGATCCTCGACATCCAGATCGTCTCCAGCTCGATCCGCGAGATCCAGGCGGGTCTGTCGGCCAGCGCTGACGAGATCACCTGGGTGCAGACTGCCTACCTCATCGCCGAAGTCATCATGATCCCGTTCTCGGGATATCTCTCGCGCCTGCTGTCGACGCGCGTCCTGTTCGTGATCTCGGCCGTCGGCTTCACGCTCATGAGCATCGGCTGCGCGCTCGCCACCGATCTCGACGCCATGATCGTGTTCCGGGTGCTGCAGGGATTCATCGGCGGCGCCATGATCCCGACGGTGTTCGCGACCTCCTTTCTTATGTTCCCGGCGGACCGGCGCGCCGGCATCACCGTCCTCATCGGCCTGGTCGCCACCATGGCGCCGACACTGGGGCCGACGATCGGCGGCTATCTCACGCAGACCTATTCCTGGCACTGGATGTTCCTGGTGAACGTGCTGCCGGGGATCGCCGTGGCGCTCGCCGTCTGGGCGTTCGTCGACATCGACAAGCCCGACTGGGACCTGCTCAGGGGCTTCGACTATCCCGGCTTGCTGCTGATGGCGCTGTTCCTCGGCAGCCTCGAGTACGTGTTCGAGGAGGGCCCGCGCAACGACTGGTTCGAGGACGACGTCATCGCCGGCTTCGCGGTCGTGAGCGTCGTGTCGGCCATCCTGTTCTTCTGGCGCATGTTCACCTACAAGCAGCCGATCGTATGGCTGCGGGCGTTCCACGACCGCAACTTCGCGATCGGCTCGCTCTTCAGCTTCATCCTGGGCATCGGCCTCTACGGCTCCGTATTCCTGCTGCCGGCCTTCCTCGGCCGGGTGCGGGGCTTCAACTCGCTCCAGATCGGCCTGCTGATGATCGTGACCGGCGCCTTCCAGTTCGCGTCGGCGCCGATCGCCGGCGCGCTCTCGAAGAGGCTCGATCTGCGGGTGATGCTGGCGCTCGGCCTCTCGCTGTTCGGCCTCGGCGTCTACCTGCAGTCGTTCCAGACGGCCGAGTGGGGCTTCTGGGAGTTCGCGCTGCCGCAGGCCGTGCGCGGCATCTCCTTGATGATGTGCTTCATCCCCATCAACACGCTCGCGCTCGGCACCCTGCCGCCGCACGAGCTGAAGAACGCCAGCGGCCTCTACAACCTCATGCGCAACCTCGGCGGCGCGATCGGCCTCGGCGCCCTCAACACCGTGCTGATCGACCGGCTGGCGCTGCACTATCAGCGCATCTCCGAGAACATCACGACGGCGCGCTCGGCCGTGGGCGGCTTCCTCGACGGCCTGTCGAGCCGGCTCGGCGACATGGTGCCGGTCGATCCCGATCTCGCCGCCCTGCGCAAGCTCAACGACCTGGTCACGCGCGAGGCGACCGTGCTGACCTTCAACGACGCGCTGCTGCTGATGGCCGGGGTCTTCGCCGTCGCTCTCCTGTTGATGCCGCTCATCCGCAAGCCGCAGGCGGCCGCGGTGGCCGGCGCGCACTGAGCAGCCGGGCGACACCCAGCATCTCCCATTGTCTTTTCCCCGCGCGCCCTTTATCAGGCTGCCCGCCCGTCCCAAACCGGAGAGCCTGATGACCGCTTCCCGCTCTGCCACCAAGAGCGCCGACGCCTCCGCGCTCAACAGCATCGCGCCGGCGATCCTGGCCATGGTCGCCATCGTGGCAGCATCGAACTGGCTTGTGCAGTTCCCTATCAACGACTGGCTGACCTGGGGCGCGTTCACCTACCCGTTCTCCTTTCTGGTCACCGATCTGACCAACCGGCGGTTCGGGCCGGGGGCGGCGCGGCGCGTGATCTATGCCGGTTTCGCCGTGGGCGTCGTGCTGTCGGCCATCCTCGCGACCCCGCGCATCGCCGCCGCCTCGGGCTCCGCCTTCCTGCTGGCCCAGCTGCTGGACGTGACGCTCTTCAACTGGCTGCGCCGGCAGAGCTGGTGGCGGGCGCCGTTCGTGGCCTCAGGCGCGGGGTCGATCGTCGACACTGCGACGTTCTTCGGCATCGCCTTCGTCGGCACCGGGCTGCCCTGGACGACCTGGGCCGTGGGCGATTTGGCCGTGAAGCTGGCCTTCGCGGTCTTCTGCCTGGCGCCCTACCGCCTGCTCATGGATCGGCTCGGGCCGGCTTGGGCGCCGCGGGCGGCCTAGGCTCTCCGGCGGCTTCACCGGCCGTTAACCACCTTCGCTTACGGTCCTAGACCCGGCGGACTCCGCACCCGCGGAGCCGGCCGGGTCGGGCATGCCTGAAAGGGGAGAGAGGGCGTGAGCGCATTGCCGCCACGGCGTTGGCAGCGTGACCTGATCTCTTACGTCGCCGCCGCGGTCGTCACGGTGGCGATCGTCGCCGCGCTCTATTGGGGCGCGGTTGTCGGCGCCGTCGCCGCCGGCTACGGCTTCGGGGCGATGGCGCTCGTCCTGGTGGCGGGGCTTACCTGGTTCGGCGCCCGGTTGCGGCGGCTGGCGCGCGACGCCGGCGACCATCGGCGCCGCTATCTCGAAGCGACGGCGGCACGCGAGCACGACCTGCGGGTGCTGCGGGTCGAAGAGACCAAGTTCCGGACGCTGATCAGCAACATTCCGGGGGTGGCCTATCGTTGCGCCGACGACGCCGACTATACGATGGAGTTCATCAGCGACGCCATCGAGGCGCTCTCCGGCTACCCGGCCTCCGACTTTGTGAACAACTCCGTGCGCACCTACGGCAGCATCATCCATCCGGAGGACGTCGACGCCGTCGCACGCATCGTGGCCGACGGGCTGAAGAACCGGCGGCCCTACGAGATCGAGTACCGCGTGCTGCACAGGGACGGCAGTATGCGCTCCGTGTTCGAGCGCGGGCAGGGCGTCTTCGACGACGCGGGCAAGGCGGTCTATTGCGACGGCGTCATCTTCGACGTCACGGAGCGGCGCCACATCGAAGCGGAGCTGCGCGAGAGCGAGGAGAAATTCCGCACCCTGATCCGCAACGTGCCGGGCGCGTGCTATCGCTGCGCCTACGACAACGCCTACACCATGGAGTTCATCAGCGACGCTATCGCTGACGTCTCAGGCTATCCAGCCGCCGATTTCATCGGCAACGGCGTGCGCACCTACGCCAGCATCATCCATCCGGACGACCTCGCCATGGTTGTGCGGCTGGTCGACGAGGCGCGCACCGCCCGCGCCCAGTCCTCCATCGAGTATCGCATCATCCACCGCGACGGCTCGGTGCGCTGGGTCTACGAGCGCGGCCAGGGCATCTACGGCGACGACGGCAAGATTCTGCACATCGACGGCGCCATCTTCGATATCACCGACCGCAAGCGCCTCGAGGAGGAGGTGGTCAGCCAGAAGCAGATGGCGACCATCGGCCAGGTGGCGGCCACCGTGAGCCACGAGCTGCGTAACCCGCTCGGCGCCATCAGCAACTCGATGGCCTTCCTGCGGCAGATGACAGCCAACCGCGACCTCGGCATCGAGAAGGCGCTCGACCGCGTCGACCGCAACATCGAGCGCTGCAATGTCATCATCACCGATCTTCTGGAATATACCAGCCAGAAGGAGCTCGACCGGACCCAGACCCGGATCGCGAGTTGGCTGGCCGAGCTGCTAGGCGCGCAGGCGATGGCCGCCGACATCCTGCTGGAGCGGGATCTGCAGGCCGACGACGAGGTGACGATCGACCGCGAGAAGTTCGGCCAGGTCGTCCTCAACTTGATCGAGAACGCCGCCCAGGCGCTGCAGGATCCGGCCTGGGACGTACCCGATGGCCGTGAGCTCCGCATCACCGTACGGACGGAGAGCGCCGGGCCGCACGTTCGCATTTCCGTGATCGATACCGGCCCGGGCATCCCCGAGCATGTGCTGCCACGCATCTTCGAGCCGCTGTTCACCACCAAGAGCTTCGGCATCGGCCTCGGTCTGCCCACGGTGCGCCAGATCGTCGAGCAGCATGGCGGCACGCTGCATGTCGAGAGCACCGCCGCCGGCACTACCTTCACGATCTTCCTGTCGCGCCATGGTGACGTGGCGGCGCATGCGACCGAACCGACGGCCCGCAGCGCGGTTGCCTAGCCGCTACTTCACGACCAGATCCGTCGATCGCTTCGACAACGCCTCGCAGCCCCGGTCGGTGACCAGCACGGTATGGCCGTTGGTCATGGCGACGCCGTGCTCGGCATCGAAGATGATGATGTGGATGAAGAACACCATGCCGGGTGCCGCCGGCTCCGGGTTGCCGTGATAGAACATCGGCCAGTCCATCCAATTGGGCGCGAACGTCGTGCCCAGGCTGTAGCCGGTGGCGTTCAGGCGGTGGGCGCGGTGGCCGGCGGCGTCGCAGACGCGCGCATAGGCGTCGAAGACCTCGCCGATGGGGCGGCCGGGCTTCAACGCGACCTTGCAGGCTTCGAGCGCATCGACGCTGACCTTGTGCATCCCGCGCTGTCCCGGGAGCGGCTCTCCGATCGGGATCGTGCGCATCAGGCAGGCGTGGTAGTGGCGATAAGCGCCGGCGAACTCGAGGGTGAGCTGGTCGCGGGCATCGAGCTTGCGGCGGCCGGTGAAATAGCGGCAGAGCAGGGCATCCTGGCCGGAGCCGATGATGTATTCGTTGGCAGGATCGTCGCCGCCACCCCGGAACACGGCGCCCTGCATTGCCGCGATGATGTCGCCCTCGAAGGCGCCAGGGCCGGCCAAGCGGTGCGCCTCGTCGAGCGCGAGGTCGGCGAGCTCCGCCGCCCTGCGCACATAGGCTATCTCGGCGGCGCTCTTCACGACGCGCAGGCGGCTGACGAGGTCGGAGGCGTCATCGAGCTTGCAGAAACCGTCGAGGGCGTTGTTGAGGCGCAGAGCGTTGCGCCCGGTCAGGCCATAGGCCTCGTACTCGACGCCGAGCTTCCTGCCGCCGCAGCCAAGGCTGCGCAAGTAGTCCTTCAGTTGCACGGCTGGTTGCGCTTCAGGGCCGTCGATCCAGATGCGGATGTCCTCGATGACCGAGGTATGCTTGGCCTGCAGCAGATCGGGCGCCCGCGTCAGCAGCATGAGCCGCCCGTCGGCGCCGAGATAGAGGCACTGGAAGAACACGTAGCCGAACGTGTCGTAGCCGGTCAGGTAGAACATGCTCTCCTGCCGGAATATGAGCAGCCCGTCGAGGCCGCGCTTCTGCATCAGCTCGATCGCGCGCCTGCGGCGCTCGGCCAGTTCCTCGCGGGTGAAGTGAAGGGCCATTCGTTTTCTCCTTGATACGCGGAGTAACAGGCCGCTCACCCTGACCCTCTCCGGCAAAGAGGGAGAGGGGACACGGTCAGAGCAGTTGCCCGATCGTGTCCCCTCGCCACGCAGTGGGAGAGGGCTAGGGTGAGGGCCTAGGACTCCGCCAATGCAATCACCGACAACCCGCGGCCATAGTCTTTCTCGCCAGCGAGGGTCGTACGGCGATAGCTGAAGAACAGGTCGGCTTCGGCGCAGGTGTCGCGAGCGACGGAGGCGGCAGCGCCGATGCCGAGGCGCTGCAGGCGGCTCACGACATAGCCTGGCAGGTCGAACATGAAATGCCCGGTGCGCTTGCTCGGCATGAAGAAACGGCGATTCTCCGGATCCTGCTGCAGGAAAGGCTGTGGGAACTCCGGCCCCACTTCGTAGGAGGCCTGGGCGATGCAGGGACCGACGGCGGCGCGCATGCGCGCGGGCTCTGCGCCGCGCTCGACCATGGCACGAACGACGGCCTCGACCACGCCGTTCACGGCGCCGCGCCAGCCGGCATGAGCGGCGCCGATGACGCCGGCCGCGGGATCGGCGAGCAGCACCGGCGCGCAGTCGGCGGTGGCGATGCCGAGGGCGATGCCCGACCGTGTCGTCACCATGGCGTCGACGCGCGGCCGCGCCTCGAGCGGCCAGGGCTTCGTCACCTCGACCACGTCGGCGCTGTGGATCTGATAGGTCGTCGCGAGCGCCCCTGCCGGCAAGCCGATCAGGGCGAGGGCCCGGCGGCGGTTCTCCGTGACATTGGCCGGCTGGTCGCTCGAGCCATAGCCGCAGTTGAGCGAGGCGTAGATGCCGCCGCTGACACCGCCTTGACGAGTGAAGAAGCCGTGGCGGACGCGCGGGCAGTCTCTCAGGGTCTCGGCTTGGATCATGCGGCAGGCGGCTGGTCGAACCCGGGCGGCGTGGGTGGCGGCGGCGCGGCGATCGCGAGCGCCTTGAACAGGGTGCCCATTTGCTCGAGATGGAGCAAGCGTTCGGTGGCCGTGCGGATGTCGGCGGCCTGTGCCGGCGTGGCGTTGCGCTCGAGCATAGCGGCGCGCAGCTTGATGCCGAGGCGCTCGAGCAACGTGTTCTGGGCAATGGGGCCATACACCGCGGCGCCCGCCTCGCGCGCGGCCCGCGCCAGCGCGCCGAAATCGACGTGTGCGGCCAGATCGGCCGTGCCGGGCTCCGTCAGAACACCATGCTTTCTGTGCCGGCGCACGGCCTGCAGGCTGTCGCCGCTGCCAGTGCCGTCATGGCCGTAGTCGACGATCAGCGCCGCGCCGCCATGCGCCGCGACCCGGCGGCCGATCGCGGCCGCCAGCGCGATCCCGGCCGGACAGGTCTCGACGACCAAGCCCTGACGCGCCGGCTGCGGCGGTGCCATCAGGGCGAATGCGGCGCCGGGAGGACGAAGTGCGAAGGCGAGGCCGCCGCTGCCGTCGACGTCGATGACACGTTCGAGCCAACGCCCGCCCTGGAACTCGAACTGGTGAATCGGGAGCGCGTCGAACAACTCGTTGGTGACGAGGAGGAGCGGGCCGTCAGGCACCTGGTCGAAGGTGTCGTGCCAGTACGGCACGATCGCCGGCGCAGCCTGCCGCAGCGTCTCCGCCTGCCGTCCGCGCAGATAGGGGCTCGTCTCGACCATGTGCAGGTCGACGGCGGCGTGGAAGCCCGGGACGTTGCGGGTGCCGCGGAGGGCATCGGCCATCAGCGTGCCGCGGCCTGGTCCCAGTTCGACCAGACGCACCGCGGGCCGCCCGATCGCCTGCCAGGCAGTGGCGCACCAGGCGCCCAGCAACTCGCCGAACACCTGGCTGATCTCCGGCGCGGTGATGAAGTCGCCGGCCAGGCCGAAGGGATCGCCCTGTTTATAGTAGCCATATTGCGGGTGGCCGAGCGCCTCCGCCATGTACTCGGCGACGGTGATGGGGCCGGCGATGCGGATGCGCCGGGCCAGCAGCTCCCCCAGCGGACTCATCGCGACGATCTCACTTGGTCGCTTGCGGCGCGACGCGCAGCGCACGCCAGATGAAGAAGCCGCCGGCGATCAGCATCGGCAGCGACAGCCACTGGCCCATGGTCGTGCCGGCGGCGATGAAGCCGAGGAACGCGTCGGGCTCGCGGAAGATCTCGGCGACGATGCGGGCGAGCGCGTAGCCGGCGAGGAAGGTGCCCGTCACCAGGCCGTGGCGGCGGCGCACGGATTCGTTCTGCATCAATACGAACAGGACGATGAAGAGGACGATGCCTTCGAGGCCGGCCTCGTAGAGCTGGCTCGGATGGCGCGGGAGCTGCGCCGGATCGGTCGGAAACACCATCGCCCAGGGCACGTCGGCCGGGCGGCCGTAGAGTTCCGCGTTCACGAAATTGGCGAGCCGGCCGAGGAAGAGGCCGATCGGCACGGCCGCCGTTACGATGTCGCACAGGGCAAGGAACGGAATCTTATGGCGGCGCGCGAACAGGATCAGCGCCAGGATGACGCCGACGGTGCCGCCATGGAACGACATGCCGCCGTGCCAGAGCTGGAGGATCGTGGCGGGATCCGCGAAATACTGGCTCGGCTGATAGAACAGCACATAGCCGAGGCGCCCGCCCAGAATGACGCCGACGATAGCCCAGACTAGGAAGTCGTCGAGCTGGAGCGTGGTGACGGTGACTGGGCGCTTCTTCGCCAGCCAGACGCAGTAGCGCCAGCCGATCACGAGCCCGACGATGTAGGCCAGCGCGTACCAGCGTAGCGCGAACGGCCCCAGCGTCAGGCCGAAGATCTCGAACGGCCCGATCGGGGGAAAAACGTTCGGCCCGATGTTGGGGAAGGTCAGGGTGATGAACATGCGGGCAGCCCTTATAGAGAGCCGTGTCGATCCGTACAAGCTGGGTAGCCGCCGCCAGGATTGCACCGCCTGCAGCGGCCGCCGATAATCGGCCAGGCGATGCAAGAGGAGCAGCCATGCAGACGCAGAACCCGTTTCTCGACGACCTCGCCAAGGTGGCGGCCGGGGCGGTCGGCGGACTTTCCGGCATCAAGCACGAGGTGGAGACGCGGCTGCGCGAGCAGTTCGAGCGCATCCTCGGCCGGATGGACCTGGTGACGCGCGAGGAGTTCGAGGTGGTCAAGGCCATGGCCGCGAAGGCGCGGGCCGAGCAGGAGACGATGGCCGCGCGCCTGGCGGCGCTCGAAGCCAAGCTGGGTGAAACCGCACATCAGCCCTGAGCGCCACTTTTTTCGGTGGATAACTCAACAGGACTCTTGCGCGCGAATCGCAGTTTTGGCACCCTACTAATGGTGGGTAGTGATTTGCCGGTGGCCATATGTCGGGGTCCGGCTCACCCACCCCGGAGGGGAACCCCGAGCTGGCGGTCACCGAGTGGGGGCGGGATGGCCGTTGTTTCCGCAGGCCGACCAGAAAGCGCCAGCAATCCGATCGATCTCCTGGAGGAATTCGTCAGCGCGAACGACTGGCGCTTCGACCGCACGACTGACGCCGAGATGGTGGTGGAACTGCGCGGGAGCTGGTGCGATTACCGGCTCTACTTCGTGTGGCAGGAGGACCTCGGAGCCGTCTATTTCTCCTGCCTGTTCGACGTGCGCATACCGCCCAACAAGCGGACGAGCGCCTGCGCCCTGCTGGCGCTGATCAACGAGAAGCTCTGGCTCGGGCATTTCGACTTGTGCTCAGAAGACCTGGTGCCGATGTTCCGCCACACGCTGCTCGTGCGCGGCACCGGACGGGTCTCGGCCGAGCAGTTCGAGGACGTCGTCGACATCGCCTTCAGTGAATGCGAGCGCTTCTTTCCGGCCTTTCAGTTCGTGCTCTGGGGCGGTAAGAGTCCGGAAGAGGCATTGGCAGCGGCCATGCTGGAGACCGTCGGCGAGGCCTGAGTTCCATGACAATCAGCGGGCATCTGCTGCTCGTCGGCTGCGGCAAGATGGGCGGGGCCATGCTGCGCGGCTGGCTCCAGCGCGGCGTGCGGCCGGACGACATCACGGTGGTCGAGCCGAACGCGGCCGCGGCCGCCGATCTGGCCGCCGCGGGCGTTCGCATCGTCATGGACGCGGCGAAGCTTCCGGCCGACCTGAAGCCGGCCGTCGTCCTGATCGCGGTGAAGCCGCAGATGACCGACGGCGCGGTGCCGGCCTACCGGCGCTTCACCGGGGCGGGCACGGTCTTTCTCTCCATCGCCGCAGGGCGCACGATCGCCTATTTTGAGCGCCACCTGGGCGCACAGGCTGCGATCGTGCGGGCCATGCCGAACACGCCGGCGGCGGTCGGACGGGGCATCACTGTCGCCTGCGCCAATCAGCGGGTGACCTCCGGCCAACGTAGCCTGTGCGATGCGCTGCTGGCGGCCGTGGGCGAGGTGGCCTGGGTGCCGGACGAGGGCCTGCTCGATGCCGTCACAGCGGTCAGCGGGGGCGGTCCGGCGTATGTGTTTCTGCTCATCGAGTGCTTGGCGGAGGCCGCCGTCGCCGCCGGGCTCCCGGCCGACCTCGCTATGCGGCTGGCGCGGGTCACCGTCTCCGGCGCTGGTGAGCTGGCACGGTTGTCGGACGAGCCCGCCTCCGTCCTGCGCCAGAACGTGACCAGTCCGGCCGGCACGACGCTCGAGGCGCTGAAGATCCTGATGGCGGCCGATGGGCTGCAGCCGCTCATGACCAAGGCCATCGCCGCGGCGACGCGCCGCTCGCGCGAGCTCGCGGGTTAGCTCGTCGCCATGGCCGAGCTCCGCACCAGCGCCGAGCGCGTGCGTCAGGCTCTGGCCGCGCTCGGCCACACAGCGGAAATCAAGGAATTCGCCGAGACCACGCGCACCTCGGCGGATGCCGCCGCGGCGATCGGTTGCACTGTGGCTCAGATCGCGAAGTCGCTGGTGTTCCGCGCCATCGCCTCGGGCCGGGCCGTGCTGGTGATCGCCAGCGGGGCCAATCGCGTCGATGAGAAGCTGCTCGCCGCCGCTCTGGACGACCGCATCGCCAAGGCGGATGCCACCTTCGTGCGCGACAAGACCGGCTTTGCCATCGGCGGCGTCGCGCCCGTCGGCCATACCGAGAAGCCGATCACGTTCATCGATGAAGATCTACTCCAGCACGCGGAGATCTGGGCCGCCGCCGGCACGCCGAATGCGGTCTTTCGTCTGACACCGCAGGCGCTCGTCGCCATGACGGGCGGGCGGGTGATCGCGATCAAATAGCCGCGCCTCTTCTGCGCGCCGCCGACCACTCCCATTTTAGAGGGCAGGGTCGTAGAGTACCTTCCGAACAGGAGCGACCATGGCGAAGAAGGCGGAAACCAAACAGGCTGACCCCTCGAAGTCCGTGATTGCAGCGGCGCTCCGTCTGGCGGCCGAGCGCGGCTGGGCGGCCCTCGCGCTGGCCGATATTGCTGCTGCGGCGAAGCTGTCGTTGGCGGAGCTCTACGCTACCTATCCCTCGAAGACGGCGATCCTGATCGCGTTGAGCCGCGAGGTCGACCGCCAGGTGTTGGCCGGCCTTGAAGAGGGAGGGGAGGAATCGACGCGCGACCGGCTGTTCGATCTCATCATGAAGCGCTTCGATGCCTTGGCGCCCTATCGGGAAGGCCTCTCCGCCGTCGCCCGCGATGCCGGGCGCGATCCGGTGGCCGCACTCTGCGGCATGGGCCAACTCGCTCGCTCGATGGGCCTGATGCTGGAGGCCGCCGGCGTGTCCTCCTCCGGGCTGGTCGGCGCGCTCAGGACGAAGGCCCTCGGGGCGATCTACTTGGCGACCATGCGGGACTGGTTCCGCGACGACAGCACCGACAAGGCCCGGACCATGGCCGCCCTCGACGGCCGGCTGCGCCGCGCCGAGGGCTGGGCCCGCCGATTCGACCGCCAAGGAGTGGCCAAGAACCCCGCCTGAATTAATTTGCATTAACTAAAAATTGCTGCACTGCAAAAAGTACTTGACGCAGGTGCAGCATGCCTACATATTAGGCTTATCGTTGTGCAGTGCAGCATATTTTCCGCAACCCTAATCCTGAGAGGGAGTTCCGCCCCATGGCCAAGGCCAACCCACTGTTCGATACCGAAGGTTTCAAAGTCCCCGATTTCACGAAGTTCTACGGCGACTTCAACAAGGCTGCGGCCGATTTCGGCAAGCTGTTCGTGAACGGCAAGACGCCGTTCGACTTCGAGGCCGCCATCGCCCTGCAGCGCAAGAACGTCGAGGCCTTCACGGCCGCCAACCGCATTGCGGTCGAGGGCACCCAGGCCGTCCTGCGCCGTCAGGCCGAGTTGGTCCGCGAGGCGATCGAGGAGCTGTCGACGGTCTCCAAGGAGTTCACCGCCGCCGGCACCGCCGAGGACAAGCTCGCGAAGCAGACCGAACTCGCCAAGGCCGCGTTCGAGTCGGCGCTCGCCAACGTGCGCGAGCTGTCGGGCCTGGTGCAGAAGGCCAGCGACGAGGCCGTGTCGGTCATCAGCAAGCGCGTCGTCGACAACTTCGACGAGATGAAGAGCGCGCTGCAGCCGAAGGCCGCCGCCGCGAAAAAGTAAGCTTCGGTCTCCCCCTGACCGAAGACCAGCGTGGGCCGTTCCGCCGCTAGGCGGAATGGCCCTTTGCTTTTGCGGACACCCCGCGATAGCGTCCGCCGCCGATTGCACAGGGGGCTTCCGTGGCAGAGCAGGGCGGCGACGAGTCGGCGATCGGACAGACGATCTCCTACGATGATTTCCGCAAAGTCGACATCCGCGTCGGCACGATCGTGGGCGTCGAGCCGTTTCCGGAGGCGCGGCGGCCGGCGCTCAAGCTGACGATCGATTTCGGGCCGGCCATCGGGCAGCGGCGCTCCTCCGCGCAGATCGTCACGCACTATAAGGCAGACCAGCTGGTCGGCCGTCAGGTCGCCGCGGTCGTCAATTTTCCGAAGAAGCAGATCGGCCGGTTCATGTCGGAGGTGCTGGTGCTCGGCTTTCCCGACGGCGCCGGCGAGGTCGTGATGATCGCGCCGGACAAGCTGGTGCCGAACGGCGGCCGGCTCTATTAGGACGCCGTCATCGTCCGCAGCCGGGTCAAGAGGGCCAGAGTGGGGAAGCCGTCGGGCACCTCGCCGATCTCGCGCTGAAACTGGCGGATCGCGACCCGTGTCTTCGGGCCGATGACGCCGTCGTTGTCGCCGGCGTCATAGCCGCGCTGGCTCAGCAGGTTCTGCAGGTCCTGCTTGTCGGTGCGGGAGAGCGGCGGCTCCTCGCGCGGCCACTGCGCCACGAATTCCGGCTTGCCCGTGATGACGTCCGCCAAGTGGGCGACCGCGAGCGCGTAGCTGACCGAGTTGTTGTAGGCCAGGATGGTGCGGAAGTTGTTGAACACGATGAAGGCCGGGCCGCGATGGCCGGCCGGCGCGATGATCGAGGCCGGCGAATCGACCTTGGGGAGCGGCTTGCCGTCGGCGCGCTTGACGCCGAGTTTGCGCCACTCGGCCACCGTCTTCGTGGTGTCCATCTCCGCCAGCTCCCAGTCGAACTTGGCGGGCAGGCGGACCTCGGCACCCCAGGGTTGGCCGGCCTTCCAGCCGTGGGCGGCGAGGTAGCCGGCGGTCGAGGCGAACACGTCCGGCAGGCTGCGCCAGATGTCGCGCTTGCCGTCGCCGTCGCCGTCGACGGCGTACTGGCGGTAGGCGGTCGGCATGAACTGGGTCTGCCCCATGGCGCCGGCCCAGGAGCCCTGCATGTCCTCGGGCGTGATGTCGCCATGCTCGAGGATGAGCAGGGCGTCGATGAGGTTCTCGCGGAACACGTCGGGCCGCCGGCTGCCATAGGCCATGGTGGCCAGCGCCTCGATCACGCTGTAGCCGCCGCTGTTCTCGCCGTAGCGGCTCTCGATGCCCCAGATGGCGACGACGATCTGCGGATCGACGCCGTAGGGCTTCGTGGTCTTGCGGAGCACGGCCTTGTTGTCGGCCAGCTGCTGGCGGCCGGCGGCGACGCGGTCGGGCGACACGGCCGTGTCCAGATAGGACCAGATCGGGCGGACGTATTCCGGCTGCTCCTCGTCTTTGGCGAGGATGTCGAAGTTGGGCAGCACGCCGTCGAAGGCGCGGTCGAAGGTGGTGGCGGAGACGCCGGCGGCCAGGGCCTCCGGCTTGAAGGCATCGCGCCAGGCGACGAAGTTGGGCCGCGCCGGCTCGGCAGGAGTGGCAGTGGTGGCGCTCGGCTGGGCCGGATCGACCGTGCCGGCGGCCGGCTGCGCCTGCTCCGGGCTGGTCGCGGTCTGCCCGTGGGACGACTGGCAGGCCAGCAGCAAGATGGCGGGCAGCAGGAGGACGGCGCGCAAGTTCACGGGGTCACCTCGTCGTCGAGCAGTCGATCCGGGGCACCTGGAGTATACCCGTTTGCCTAGATCATCTCCAAGGCTTGCGGACCTATCGGCGGCGGAAACAGGCGGTCGAGCTCGGCCAATTGAGATTCGTTAAGAGGGCGCTCGAGGGCGCCTAGGTTTTCCTTCAGGCGGTCGCGCCGGCCGGTCTTGGGGATGACGATGACGCCATCCTTGGCGAGCAACCAGGCGAGGGCGGCCTGGGTGGGCGTCATCCCGTGGCGGCCCGCGAACTCGGTCAGCTTGGCGTTGCGCGCCAGCCGGGACTGCTCGATCGGCGAGTAGGCCATGAGCGGGACGCGATGCTTCCGGCACCAGGGCAGCAGCTCCGGCTCGGCGTTGCGGCGAGCGAGGTTGTAGAGCACCTGATTGGTGGCGGTGGCCGGTCCGCCCGCCACCTTCCACAGCTCCTGCATGTCGCCGGCATCGAAGTTGCTGACGCCGTAGTGGCGGATCTTGCCGGCCTTCTGCAGGCCGACGAAGGCCTCGATGGTCTCGGCCAGGGGGATGCTGCCGCGCCAGTGCAGCAGGTAGAGATCGAGGCGGTCGGTCTGGAGCCGTTTCAGGCTGCGCTCGCAGGCGGCGACCGTGCCCTGGCGCGAGGCGTTGTGCGGGTAAACCTTGCTGACCAAGAAGGCCTCGTCGCGGCGGCCGGCAAGGGCTTCGGCGATCAGCTCCTCGACCGCGCCCTCGCCATACATCTCGGCGGTGTCGATCAGGGTGAGGCCGAGATCGAGGCCGAGCCGGAGGGTGGCGATCTCCTCGGCTCGCCGGCTGCGGTCACCCGCCATCTGCCAGGTGCCTTGGCCGAGGGCGGGCACGGTCTCGCCCGAGGGCAGGGTGACGGTCTTCATGGCCGGCTGTACCCTCTGGCACCTTGCAACCGCGGTGTCGAAGTACACCCATCCCGCCGTATGTGGCCCAACCATGGTTCTCTCCCGCGTAAGAAAGTGAGCGCGAGGACAGTGGGATGGGGACGGCATTCCGTCAATGACCACAACTGACGCCGCGGCGCCGGATCCTTCACCCCGCGGGTGCTTGCTCGCGCATCAGGTTGCGAAGAACTCCTGACGCGATCATCATTCCCGTACTGCGCCGGCTTGGCGCCGCCTCTTCTCATCATTGGACAGAATCTTCAGGCATTCGGATCACGGACACCCATGAGCGAATTCCATCTCTACATCGGCAACAAGTGCTTCTCCTCCTGGTCGCTGCGGCCGTGGATCGCGCTGCGGCAGTGCGGGATCCCGTTCGAGGAGACGCTGATCCGGCTGCGCACGCCGGAGACGGCGGCGAACCTGGCCAAGGTGTCGCCGACCGGCCTCGTGCCGGTGCTGATGCGCGGCGAGACCGCGATCTGGGAGACGCTGGCGATCCTGGAATATCTCGCCGAGCTCTACCCCGACCGCCGGCTATGGCCGGCGGACCGCGAGGCGCGGCGGCTGGCGCGCTGCGTGGCGACGGAGATGCATAGCGGGTTCCTGGAGCTGCGCTACGGCTGGCCGATGAACCTGCGCCGGCCGAAGAAGCACAAGCCGCTCGAGGGCGTGGCCGCCGAGCATGAGCGGCGCATCAAGGCGCTCTGGCGCCAGTGCCGCGCTGCCCACGGCGCCGGCGGGCCGTTCCTGTTCGGCCACTTCACGGCGGCCGATGCCATGTACGCGCCGGTGGTGACGCGCTTCGACACCTACGGCGGCAAGCTCGACGACGACATCCGCGCCTATGTCGACGCCGTGCTCGCCACGCCGGCGATGAAGCAATGGTACGCCGAAGCGGCGCAGGAGCCGTGGCCGGAGCCGGGGCCGGACGAGTGAGGCCGCGTCCGGCTCCCGACTCGGCCGACGATGAGCCTAGCCCAGGCAGAGTCCGTCTGCCGTGTTGTTGCCTTCGTTCGACTCGTTGACCTGTCCAGCCGAGTCGACGGTGATCTTGAAACTGCAATCCGGCTGGAAACACCCGTTGGGAAACGGTACCGGAAGAACGGTCGGAGTGCCGGCCGCGAGTGCGGGCGTATTCACCACGGCGGGAGCCCCGGCGCTGAACTTCACCATCGTCTGCGACCCCCCTGCGGGCGCGGCGCCCTGGTTCCTGACCGTAACCAGCAAGCGCCCCTGCTGGTCGCGCTTGCAGAAGCCGTTCGGCCCGGCCGCCGGATTCGGGTTCACGGGCACAAGGTCAGGCAGGCCGGCTTGCTGCGGCCGGCGCGGCGGAACACGCTCGATGAAGAGCGTCTCGACAGCGCCGGTCGAACCGGCTGCGGTGTAGACGGCGACGACGTCGAGTTCCACGGGCGTCTCGATGACGACGAAGCCCTTGAGGAAATCCTTTGCGTCGGCGTGCTTGAGAATGTCCGGGCAATCGATCTCCATGGCCTGGTCGCTCTTGAGAGCGGCGGGGAAGAACTGAGTGACGCGCCCCGCCTCCTCGCCGGGCAACGCGATGGCGATCTTCTTCCGGAATTTCACCGTCTGGGGCGTCGGGTTGTGCACGTTGATCGCCGTGAAGTAGGCGCCCGGGGCGACGACCGGCGTCGGCGGTTTGCCGCAGACGAACTTCACGGCGTACTGGAAGAATTGCGGGTTGGCGGCCTCTTGCCCGGCGGCGGGCTGCGACGCCGCCGCAATGAACGAAAGCAGGAATGCGGGGAGAAACAATCTGCTCATGGCGATATCTCCTCTGCCAAATACGCCCGGCAGGCCGGCAGATGTTCGTCCGTTGCCGCCCGTTCGCCCAGCACGCGCTTCGCCGCGCGCGACCGCGCGTCGCTCCGGCGTCCGTGGAGAATCCAGCAAGCGCCGCTGAAGTCTCTCGGCGCAAGAAGGCGGCAATCCGTTGCTTCAAAGTGCCGGCCCATCACCGACCGGG
>Ga0335082_10002878_pt1 | contig 18625 bp, 24 predicted proteins | sample Lox_Sample_41_FD_206718 | JGI IMG/M metagenome (GOLD analysis project Ga0335082, IMG submission 206718) | Soil microbial communities from Loxahatchee National Wildlife Refuge, Florida, United States - Lox_Sample_4.1 | ecosystem: Environmental > Terrestrial > Soil > Wetlands | place: USA...
CGCCTCGGGCTTGGGGTCGCGCGCGAGCAGCGCCTGCACCGCCTGCGGCGGCGTGAGCCGCCCTGCCAGCACCGCCTGCACCGCCTGCGTGATCGGCATGTCGATGCCCAGCGCGCGGGCGCGCCGCAGCACCTCGCGGGCGGTCGGCACGCCCTCGGCGACATGGCCCAGCTTCTCGAGGATGGCCGCGAGCGGCTCGCCGCGCGCCAGCGCGAGGCCGACGCGCCGATTGCGCGAGAGGTCTCCGGTCGCCGTGAGGATGAGGTCGCCCGCGCCCGTCAGGCCCATGAACGTCTCCGCCTTGCCGCCCAGCGCCACGCCCAGGCGCGTCATCTCCGCGAGGCCGCGCGTGATCAGCGCGGCGCGCGCGTTGTGCCCGAGCCCGAGGCCGTCGGCGATGCCGACCGCGATCGCCATGACGTTCTTCACCGCGCCGCCGACCTCGACGCCGGCCAGGTCCGTGCCGTGGTAGACGCGAAGCCGCCCGCCATGCAGCACCTGCGCGGCGGAGGCCGCGAACTCCGCGTTCCTCGACGCGAGCGTCAGCGCGCAAGGCAGGCCGCGCGCGACCTCGAGCGCGAACGACGGCCCCGAAAGCGCGCCGCAGGCCGCGCGCGCGCCGAGGACCTCGGCGACGACCTGGTGCGGCAGCAGCCCGGTGCCCGCTTCGAAGCCCTTGCACAGCCACACGAGCGCGGTGCCCGCGCAGCGCGGCAGCACCTCGCGCAGGCCGGCGACCGGCGTCGCGACGACGTACAGGTGCGCGCGCTGCGGCCAGGCCGCGCTCACCGCGAGCGACGCGGGCAGCGCGACTTCGGGAAGATAGCGGGTGTTCACGCGCGAGCGCGCGATCGCGTCGGCCTGCGCGGCGTCGCGCGCCCAGAGCGTGACCTCGTGACGCGCGGCCAGCACCGCCGCCAGCGCCGTGCCCCAGGCGCCCGCGCCCAGGACCGCGATGCGCGTCACGCCCGTTACGCCCCCCAGACCTGGTCGGCGCGCACGTAGCCGTTCGCGCCGTCGGGATGGCGCACGCGCAGCCAGCCGCCCGGCGCGGTGCCGAGGTACTCGAGCGCCACGTTCTGCGCGGCGACGAACGCGACCGGCGCGCCGTCCTCGGGCCGCGCGCGCGCCACGGTCGAGGGCGCCGTGACCACCACGGTGCGCTGGTCGGTCAGCATCTTGCGCTCGATCCAGGTCAGCTGGCCGGTCTGGTCGCGCACCTTGACCCAGGCGTCGAGGTTCACGATCACCTCGAGCGGGTAGTAGCGCGACACGACATACAGCGGCTTCGCCGCGCGCGAAGGCGCGTCGTACAGGATCGCGGCCGGCTCGCCGACGCTGAGGTACTCCGCGTGCGCGCAGGTCGAGGCGAGCGCGAAGGCGAGCGAGGCGACGGCGCGTCGCATGCCGCTAGCTCGCCACTTCGATGCGCGGCCCGCCGCCGCCCGGCTGCTGCTGGCGCTGCGCGTACAGCGCCTCGAACGACACCGGCGCGAGCAGCACCGGGGGAAAGCCCCCGCGCGTGACGACGTCGGAGATGGTCTCGCGCGCGTACGGGTACAGGATGGTCGGGCAGGCGACCGCGAGCAGCGGCTCGAGGTCCGCCTCCGGCACGTTGCGCACCGCGAAGATCCCGGCCTGCGAGGCCTCGGCGAGGAACAGCGTCTTCTCGCCGGCCGTGGCCGTCACGGTGACCGTGATCGTGACCTCGTACAGGCCTTCGGCGAAGCGCGCGGACTCGTTCCTGACCTGGATCTCGAGCTGCGGCGACTGCGCCTCGAGGAACACCTGGGGCGCGCCCGGCAGCTCGAGCGACAGGTCCTTCACGTACACCTTCTCGATCTGGAAGCTCGGTTGCGCTGCCTCGTCGGCCATGGTCTTCAGGTCCTTTCGGTCTCGTGCGGCGCGAGCAGGGCGTCCAGCTGGCCCGCGCGCTCGAGCGCATACAGCTCGTCGCAGCCGCCGACATGGCGGCCGCCGATCCAGATCTGGGGCACCGTATGGCGGCCCGACCGCTCGCGCATCTCTGCGCGCCGCGCGGGCTCGAGGTCGACGCGCACCCGCTGCACGCCGCGCACGCCCTTGTCCGCGAGCAGCCGCTCGGCCGCCTGGCAGTAGGGGCAGGCGGCGGTGAGGTACATGAGCACGCTCGCCGCCAACCTATTTCTCCACCGGCAGCCCGCCCTGCAGCCAGCCGCGGAAGCCCCCGGCCAGGTTCACGGCGCGCTCGAAGCCGCGCGCCTTGAGCAGGCTCACCGCGCGCCCGGCCGTGTTGCCGCTCTCGCACACCACGATCACGGGCCGCCGGCGCGCCTTGTCGAGCTCGCCCGCGCGCTGCTCGAGCTCGGCGAGCGGCACGTTGCGCGCGCCGAGCACGTGGCCCGCGGCGTAGGACGCCGCGTCGCGCACGTCGAGCACCATCGCGTCCTCGCGGTTGATCAGCTGCGTCGCCTCGAGCGTGGTCACCGAGGCCCCGCCCGCGCGGCGCAGCAACGGCCACAGCAGCATGCCGCCGGAGACCGCGGCGGCCGCGACGAGCATCAGGTTCTTCTGCAGGAAGTCGAGCAGCATCGAGTCATTATAATTGAGCGCATGGTCCAAATCGTGCTGCTGCGGCACGGCGAGTCGGTGTGGAACCGCGAGAACCGCTTCACCGGCTGGACCGACGTCGACCTGTCGGAAGCCGGCGTCGGCGAGGCGCGCGCGGCCGGCAGGCTGCTGCGCGCGGAAGGCTTCGACTTCGACCTCGCCTACACCTCGGTGCTCAAGCGCGCCGTGCGCACGCTGTGGCTCGCGCTGGAGGAGATGGACCGCGTCTGGCTGCCGGTGGAGAAGAGCTGGCGCCTCAACGAGCGCCACTACGGCGCGCTGCAGGGACTCAACAAGGCCGAGATGGCGGCGAAGTTCGGCGAGGCGCAGGTGCTCGCGTGGCGCCGCAGCTACGACACGCCGCCGCCCGCGCTCGCCGCCGACGACGCCCGCTACGAGGGCCGCGACCCGCGCTACGCCGGCGCCGAGGTTCCGCTCACCGAGTGCCTGAAGGACACGGTCGCGCGCGTGCTGCCGTACTGGAACTCGGCGATCGCGCCGGCGGTGCGCGCGGGCCGCCGCGTGCTCGTCGCCGCGCACGGCAACTCGCTGCGCGCGCTGATCAAGCACCTCGACGGGGTGTCCGACGCCGACATCGTCGGCCTGAACGTGCCGACCGGCGTGCCGCTGGTCTACGAGCTCGACGCGGCGCTGCGCCCGCTCGGGCACCGCTACCTGGGCGACGCCGACGAGGTGGCGCGCCGCGTCGCCGCGGTCTCGGCCCAGGGAAGGGCGAAGGCCTGAGGCGCGCGCCGCTCCTCGCCCTGCTCGCCGCGCTCGCGCTCGCCGCCGGCGCGGCGCGCGCGGGCCGCGAGGAGGACCTGGCGGCGCTGCGCTCGCGCATGGAGGCGCTGCGCGCCTCGCTCGACGAGAAGGAGGCTACGCGGCGCGAGGCGCGCGACGCGCTGCGCGATTCCGAGCGCGCGATCTCCGACGCCAACCGCGCGCTGCGCGAGCAGCAGGCCGAGCGGCGCGCGGTGCAGGCGGAGCTCGCGCGGCTGGACGCGCGCGGGCGCGACCTGCGCGAGCGGCTCGGTCGCCGGCAGGAGGCGCTCGGGCGGCTGCTCGCGGCGCGCTACGCCGCGGGCGCGCCCGACGCGCTGAAGGTGGCGCTCTCGGGCGAGGACCCCGCCGAGGTGGCGCGGCGCCTGTACTTCCTCGGCGAGCTCTCGCGCGCGACGGCGCGCCTCGCGGCGTCGCTGCGCGCCGACCTCGCCGAATCGCAGGCCGTGCGCGCCAAGGCCGAGGCGCGCCGCGTGCGGCTCGCGGCGATCGAGGCGCAGGGCCGGCGCGACCGCGAGCGCATCCTCGCCGAGCGCGGCGAGCGCCGCAAGGTGCTGTCGGCGATCTCGGGCGACATCCGCAAGGCGCGCCGCACGCTGGGCGCGATGCAGGCCGACGAGAAGCGCCTCGCGCGCGTGGTCGAGGAAATCGCCCGCACTCTCGCCGAGCATCCGGGCGCCGGCTACGCGCGCGTGGAAAAAGTCCCGGAGCTGGGCTCGGTCTCCGGGCCCTTCTCGCGGCTGCAGGGCAAGCTGAGGCTGCCGGTGCGCGGGGAACTCGTGGGGCGTTTTGGCGCACCAAGGGACGTGGGGCCCGCGGGCACCAAGGGTGTGTTCATCCGCGCCCGGGAAGGCCAGCCGGTGCTGGCCATCGCGGCCGGGCAGGTGGTGTTCGCGGACTGGATGCGAGGCTACGGAAACCTGATGATCGTGGACCACGGCGAGGCGTACCTGTCGATCTACGCCAACAACGAGTCGCTGCTCAAGCGCACCGGCGACCCGGTGGCCGCGGGCGAGCCGATCGCGACGGTCGGCGCGAGCGGTGGCAACGAGCAATCGGGGCTATACTTTGAGCTCAGGCACCTGGGCAAGGCTTTCGACCCCCTTCGCTGGGTCGTACTGAAGTAGGCGGTCAAGGAGCCGCCCCCTCATGGGCAAGTTCAAGAGCATCGGGCTGATCGCGCTCGGCGCCGTCGCCGGCGTCCTGATCAGCCTCAACCTGCAGGCCGTCGCCGAGCGCGCGGCGCGCACGCCGCTGCCGGTCGAGGAGCTGCGCGCGTTCACCGAGGTGTTCGGCGCCATCAAGCAGAACTACGTCGAGCCGGTCGACGACAAGAAGCTGATCACCGGCGCGATCAACGGCATGCTGTCGGACCTCGACCCGCACTCGGCCTACCTCGACGCCGACGCGTTCAAGGAGCTGCAGGTCGGCACGCAGGGCCAGTTCGGCGGCCTCGGCATCGAGGTCGGCATGGAGGACGGCTTCGTCAAGGTCGTCTCGCCGATCGAGGACACGCCGGCGTTCCGCGCCGGCATCAAGCCCGGCGACCTGATCATTCGCCTGGACGAGACGCCGGTGAAGGGCATGACGCTCGCCGACGCGGTCAAGCGCATGCGCGGCAAGCCCAACACCCAGATCACGCTCACGATCTCGAGGAAGGGCGAGCCGCAGCCGCTCGTGGTCACGCTGACGCGCGCGATCATCCACGTGCAGAGCGTGAAGTCGAAGCTGATCGAGCCCGGCTACGGCTGGGTGCGCGTGTCGCAGTTCCAGGAGCAGACGACCGAGAACCTGGTCGACGCCATGGTGAAGCTCTACAAGCAGGGGGCGCTGAAGGGCCTCGTGCTCGACTTGCGCAACGACCCCGGCGGCCTGCTCTACGGCGCGGTGGCGGTGTCGGCCGCGTTCCTGCCCGACAAGGCGCTGGTCGTGTCGACCGACGGGCGCACCGAGGACGCGAAGAAGAAGTTCTTCGCCTCGCCCGACGACTACAGCCGCGGCGTGCGCGACGACGTGCTGAAGCCCCTGCCGGCCGGCGTGAAGTCGGTGCCGATGGTGGTGCTGGTCAACGGCGGCTCGGCCTCGGCGTCCGAGATCGTCGCCGGCGCGCTGCAGGACCACAAGCGCGCCACGGTGATCGGCACCCAGACCTTCGGCAAGGGCTCGGTGCAGACCATCATGCCGCTCGGCAACAACACCGCGATCAAGCTCACGACCGCGCGCTACTACACGCCGAGCGGCCGCTCGATCCAGGCCAAGGGCATCACGCCCGACATCCTGGTCGAGGAGCCGGGCTCGAACCCGCAGGCGCGGCTGCGCGAGGCCGACCTCGAGCACCACCTCGCGAACGACCGCGACGCCGCCGCCGCCAAGAAGCCCGCCGCAGCCCCGCCGGCGGCGCCGGCGGCGCCGGCGGGCGAGCTCCCGAAGCCGGTCGAGCTCGGCTCGAAGGACGACTTCCAGCTCTGGCAGGCGCTCAACTTCCTGCAGGGCAAGCCGGTCCAGGGCAATCCGTCCAAGGCCGTGGCCGAGAACAAGTCCGGCTCCTGAACGACCAGCAGCTCCTGCGCTACTCGCGGCACATCCTGCTCGAGGAGTTCGGGGTCGAGGGGCAGGAGCGGCTGCGCGCGGCCGCGGCGCTCGTGGTCGGCGCGGGCGGGCTGGGCTGCCCCGCGGCGCTCTACCTCGCCGCGAGCGGCATCGGGCGCCTGACGCTCGCCGACGCCGACGCGGTCGACCTCACCAACCTGCAGCGCCAGATCCTGTACCGCACCGAGTCGGTGGGCGGCCGCAAGGTCGCCGAGGCGGCGCGCACGCTCGAGGCGATCAATCCCGACGTCGAGGTCGTCGCGCTCGACCGGCGCGTCGACGCCGGCACGGTCGAGCGGCTGGTCGCCGAGGCCGACGTGGTGCTCGACTGCTCGGACAACTTCGCCACGCGCCACCTGCTGAACCGCGCCTGCGTGAAGCTCGCGCGGCCGCTGGTCTCGGGCGCGGCGATCCGCTTCGACGGCCAGCTCATGGTGTTCGACCTGCGCCGGCCCGAGGCGCCGTGCTACGCGTGCCTGTTTCCCGAGGACGGCGAGGTCGAGGAGGTGCAGTGCTCGACGATGGGGGTGCTCGCGCCGCTGACCGGTACCATAGGCGCCATGCAGGCGATGGAAGCCGTGAAGCTGCTGGCCGGCGCGGGCGAGACGCCGCTCGGGCGCCTGACGCTCGTCGACGCGAAGGCCTCGGACCTGCGCACGGTGCGCGTGCAAAAGGACGCGGCCTGCGCGGTGTGCCGTCGATGAGCGCGCGCGAGCGCTGCGACGTGCTGGTCGTCGGCGGCGGCCCCGCGGGCTCCACCGTCGCGGCGCTGCTCGCCGAGCGGGGCTGGCGCGTGGTCGTGCTCGAGAAGGAGCGGCATCCGCGCTTCCACATCGGCGAGTCGCTGCTGCCGCACAACCTGCCGATCCTGGAGCGCCTGGGCGTGCTCGACGCCGTGCACGCGATCGGCATGAAGAAGCCCGGCGCCGACTTCACCGCCGAGATGGAGGTCCGCGGCCACCACAAGTTCCAATTCTCGTTCGCGCTCGACCGCAGCCTGCCCTTCGCCTACGAGGTGCGCCGCTCGGAGTTCGACCACCTGCTGCTGAAGAACAGCGCGGCGAAGGGCGCGACGGTCCTCGAGGGCGTGCGGGTCACCGGCGTGGAATTCCCGGCGGGCGCGGATCCCGAGGCGCGCGCGGTCGACGAGCAGGGCCGCGAGACCTTGTGGTCGTGCCGCTACTTCGTCGACGCCTCGGGCCGCGATACGCTGCTCGCGCGCAAGTTCGGCCTCAAGCGCAAGAATCCGCACCACGCGAGCGCGGCGCTGTTCGGCCACTTCCTGAACGTCGAGCGCCGTCCGGGCGAGGACGCGGGCAGCATCAGCGTGTACTGGTTCGAGCACGGCTGGTTCTGGATGATCCCGTTGAAGGACGGCACGATGAGCGTGGGCGCGGTGTGCCGGCCCGAGTACCTGAAGCAGCGCCGCACCAGCCCGGCCGAGTACCTGCGCCAGACCATCGCGCTCGCGCCCGCGGAGATGCGCGCGCGCATGCGCGACGCGGTGCTGGTCGACGGCGAGGCGCGCGCGACCGGAAACTACTCCTACACCTCGAGCCGCATGCGCGGCGAGCGCTACGTCCTGGTCGGCGACGCCTACGCGTTCGTCGACCCCGTGTTCTCGAGCGGCGTGATGCTGGGCATGAACAGCGGCGTGCTCGGCGCCGAGGCGATCGACGCCTGGCTGCGCGGCGAGCCCGGCGCCGAGGCGCGCTTCCGGCACCTCGAGCGCATGGTGCGCCGGGGCGTCGAGACGTTCTCGTGGTTCATCTGGCGCTTCAATTCGCCCGGCATGCGCACGCTGATGCTGCATCCGGGCAATCCGTTCCGCGTGCAGGAGGCGGTGATCTCGCTTCTCGCGGGCGACGTGTTCCGCGACATCGGCGCGCGCTCGCGCTTCTGGCTGTTCCGCTTCTTCTACGTGATGTTCAGCCTGAAATACCCGCGCGAGTCGTTCCGCCTCTGGCTCGCGCGCGTGCGCAATTCCCGCGTGCGGTTCACCGGCGGCACGACGCCGCTCGACGCCGAGGGCTAGCGCGGCTTCACGGTCTTCGCGAACTCGACCAGCTCGTCGAGCGTCGGCGCGTACTTCGGCTCCCACCGCAGGTCGGCCGTGCCGTCCGCGATCGCCGCGACCCAGCGCTTGCAGGTCCAGGGCTGCGGGCTCGCGTGCTCGAAGATCTCGTTCAGGCTGTTGTTGGCCTCGTCGACGAAGACGTCCTGCGTCTGCCGGTCGAAGCGCGCGCCGGCCGCCTCGCCGCCGTCGCGCACGAGCGCCGCGCGCGCGAACACGAAGTAGGCCTGCGCGGCGGCGAGCCGCGCGCCGTTGCGCTCGCGCCAGCCGGCGAGCGCGGCCTCGGGATCGACCTCCAGCTCCGCCCGGAAGCGCGCGCAGTTCTTCACCAGGTTGGTGACCAGCAGCCCGTGCGTGACCGCGTAGCCCGCCGCCTCGGTGCGCTTCGCGTTGACCTCGGGCGGCGCCTGCGCCCAGGCGCCCGCCGCGGCGGCGGCGAGCAGCGCGGCGAGCGCGGCCCTCAAGCGGCGAGGAAGGCGCGCTGCGCGGCCCAGCCCTCCGTGGGCTTGCGCGCGAAGCCGCTCTTCGCGAACTGGTGCAGCGCGCCGAGCGCGTAGCGCAGCAGCGCGGTCGCGTGCGCCGCGGGGTCGCCGTCGGCCGCGGCGCGCAGCGCCTGCTTCAGCGTCGACTCGAAGCGGTCGAAGAACTGGTTCATGCGCGCCTGCAGCCGCTCGTGCTCGCCGACCAGCGCGTCGCCGGTCATCACGCGCACCATGCCCGGGTTCTTCTCGGCGAACGCGAGCAGCATCTCGAGCAGCTGGTCGGCCTGCTTGCGGCCGTCGGACTCGTCGGCGGTGATCTTGTTCGCCAGCGTGAACACCGAGCTCTCGATGAACTCGATCAGGCCCTCGAACATCTGCGCCTTGGAGGCGAAGTGCCGGTAGAGCGCGGCTTCCGAGACGTCGAGCTTCTTCGCCAGCGCCGCGGTGGTGATGCGCTCCCAGCGCGGGGCCTCGAGCATCTGCGCGAGCGCCTTGAGGATCTCCAGCCTGCGCTCGCCCTTGGCCCTTGGCATGCGAATGATTCTACTAGTGCGAGTAGCGGAAAACGAGGCCCGGCAGCTCGGTGACGGAAGCCACGCGCAGGTCGGCGTACGGCAGCCTGCGCTTCTCGCGGCTCACCCACACCGTCGCCATGCCCAGCCGCTTTGCGGTGCGCAAATTCTCCGGCATGTCGTCGACCAGCGCGCAGCGCCGCGGGTCGAGGTCGTGGCGGCGCAGCAGCACGCGGTAGCCGTGCGGCGAGGGCTTGCCGCGGAAGCGCGCGTTCTCGATGGTGTAGACCGCGTCGAAGAAGCGCGCGACGCCCAGCGCCGCGAGCACCCCTTCGACGTAGTGGCGCGGCGCGTTGGAGAAGATGAGCTTCCGGCCCGGCAGCCGCGCGAGCGCGTGGCGCACCGCGGACTCGTGCACCACCATGTCGCCGAGCTCGGGGAACTGGTGCGTGGCGGCGAGGAACTCGCGCGGGTCGGTGCCGTGGTGGCGCATCAGGCCGTTCATCGTCGTGCCGTAGCGCGCCCAGAAGCCGCGCCGCATCTCGTTGGCGCCCTCCGCGTCGACGCCGAACCGGTTCATCAGGTAGGCGTTGATCTGGTCGTGCATCGACGGGAAGATCTTCGCGTGCGCGTCGTGCAGCGTGTTGTCGAGGTCGAAGATCCACACCCGCCGCGAGGGCGGCAGGCCGACGAGGCGCATCGCGCTACTTGCTCTTGATCAGCGTGCCGACGCCCTGGTCGGTCATCACCTCGAGCAGCAGCGCGTGCGGCACGCGCCCGTCGATGATGTGCACGCTCTTGACGCCGGCGCGCGCGGCGTCGAGCGCGGAGCCGATCTTAGGGATCATGCCGCCCGAGACCACGCCCTTCGCGACGAGGTCGTCGATGCGCTTGGGCGTGAGGCCGGTCAGCAGCTTGCCGTCCTTGTCCAGCACGCCGGGCGTGTTGGTCAGCACGATCAGCTTCTCGGCGCGCAGGATCTCGGCGAGCTTGCCGGCGACGAGGTCGGCGTTGATGTTGTAGGTGGTGCCGTCGGCGCCGGTGCCGATCGGCGCCACGACGGGAATGAAGCCCCCCTGCTCGAGCGCCGAGATCACGGCCGGGTCGATCGACTCGATCTCGCCGACCTGGCCGAGGTCGACGCGGCCGTTGTCCTTGCCCGGCAGCGTCATCTTGCGCGCGCGGATGAACACGCCGTCCTGCCCGGTGAGCCCGACCGCCTTGCCGCCGGCCTGGTTGATCAGCTCGACGACTTCCTTGTTCACCGTGCCGCCGAGCACCATCTCGACGATGTCCATGGTCTCGCGGTCGGTGACGCGCATGCCCTGCACGAATTCGCCCTTCTTGCCGAGCCTGGCGAGCATCTGCTCGATCTGCGGGCCGCCGCCGTGCACGACCACCGGGTTCATGCCGACCAGCTTGAGCAGCGCCACGTCGCGCGCGAAGTCAGCCTTCAGCGACTCGTCGACCATCGCGTTGCCGCCGAACTTGACCACGATCGTGCGGCCATGGAAGCGCTGGATGTAGGGCAGCGCCTCGGCCAGGATCCGCGCCTTCTGCGCGGCGTCGGCCTGGGGATCCACGGGCGCGTTCATGATGCGCCCGATTCTACAAACAAAAAGGGGCCGGCGCGCGTGCGCCGGCCCCCGCGATGCCTTGCCTCGGCCTTACTGGATCGTGACCTGCTTGCGGGCGGCCGCGGCCTTCTTCGGCAGCGTCAGCTCGAGCACGCCGTCGCGGTACTTCGCCTCGACCTTGGCCTCGTCGATCTCCTGCGGCAGCGTGAAGCTGCGCATCGCCTTGCCGTAGGCGCGCTCGACGTGCAGCACGCGCTCGTCCTTGCCGGCCTCGCGCTCCTGCTTCACCTCGGCCTCCAGCGTGACCTGCGCGCCGTCGATGCTGACGCGGATGTCTTCCTTCTTCACCCCCGGGACCTCGGCGGTCACCAGGTAGCTGCCGTTCTTCTCGGCGACGTCGACCTTCACCCTTGGCGCCACCGCTTCGCGCGGCTCATAGCCGTACGGGCGCACGAAAAAGCCCTTGAACAGATCGTCGACCAGCTCGTTGAACGGGTCGTAACGCGTAATGTTGCTCATCTCTTGCCTCCTGAATGTTCGGGGGGCCCGCTGCGGGCCCGGTAGTGCACAGGTGGGGCGGCCGCGCCGGGTTTCAAGCCCCCCTCCTTTAGAATCGCCCCGTGCCCGCCCCCGCCGACTTTCGCGCCCAGATCCAGGCCCTGCGGCCGTACCTGCTGCGCTACGCAAGCCTGCAGCTGCGCGACGCGGCGGCCGCCGAGGACTGCGTGCAGGAGGCCCTCGTCGCCGCGCTCGCCGGCGAGTCCGGGTTCGCCGGCCGCGCCAACCTGCGCACCTGGCTCACCGGCATCCTCAAGCACAAGATCGTCGACGCGATCCGGCGCCAGTCGCGCGAGGCGCCGCTCGCCGCGGAGGACGACGAGGACCTGGAGGACCTCGACGGGCTGTTCGCCCGCAACGGCCACTGGACCGAGCGCCCGCCCGCCTGGAGCGACCCCGACGGCGCGCTGGAGCAGAGCCGGTTCTTCCGCGCGCTCGAAGCGTGCCTCGCGCGCCTGCCGGCGCGCACCGGACGGGCGTTCATGATGCGCGAGCACCTCGGCCTGGAGACCGGCGAGATCTGTAAGGAACTCGACATCACGCCGACCCATTGCTGGGTACTGCTCTACCGCGCGCGCATGGCGCTGCGCGAGTGCCTGCAGCAGACCTGGTTCGGAAAATGAAGCTGCTCACCTGCCGGGAGACCACGCGCCTCGTATCGCAGGGGCTCGACCGCGAGCTCGCCTTCGGCGAGCGCGTCGCGCTGCGCGTGCATTTCGCGATCTGCACCGGCTGCCGGCGCGCGCGGCGGCAGATGGCGTTCCTGCGCCGCGCGATGCAGGCGCTGCCCGAGGACGGCGTCAGGCCGCGCGCCTAGGGCGCGCGACGAACACGATCGCGCCCAGCGCCGCCAGCGCGCAGACGATCAGCGGCCCCGAGGGCACGTCCCAGACCAGCGACAGCGCCAGGCCGAGCGCGTAGCCGAGCGCGCCGAGGACGTAGCAGGCGGCGAGTCGCCGGCGGCCGAAGCCGCGCGTGGCGAGCGCGGGGATGATCAGCGTCGCGAACACGAGATACAGGCCGACCAGCTGCACCGAAAGCGTCACCGCGCACGCGAACACGAGGTAGAACGCGAAGCGCCCGGCGCGGGCGGCGAAGCCGAACCACGCGGCGAGGATCGCCGCGCTCGCCAGCGCCACCAGCGGCAGGTCGCCCGGGCTCACCCAGAGAATCTGCCCGACCAGCAGGTCCTTCAGGTGCTCGGCCCCGTGCGGATTCGCCGCGAGCAGCAGGATCGCCGCGTTCGCCGCGACGATGAACGCGACGCCGATGATCGCCTCCTGCACCTCGGGCCAGCGCCGCTCGGTCCAGCCGAGCGCGAGCGCGCCGGCGAGCGCCGCGCCGAGCGCCGCGCCCTGCACGCCGGCGCCGTGCGGCGCGTAGCCCAGCGCGTCGGCGAGCACCACGCCCAGGCCCGCGATCTGCGCGACCGCGAGGTCGATGAAGACGATGCCGCGCGCGAGCACCTGCAGCCCGAGCGGCACGTGCGTGGCGGCCACCAGCAGCCCGGCGGCGAGCGCGGGCCACAGCAGGCTCCAGTCGGCGTCGCCCAGGCTCACCTGAGCGCTGCTTTCAGCCGCGCGATGGTGTCCTCGTACAGCCCGAACAGGTCGTTCGCGCCCTCGGTGCCGCCCACGGTGAAGGGCACCACGACCTCGGGCACGTGCGCCTCCTTCGACAGCCAGTCGGCCGCGCGCGGGTCGTTGTAGGCCGCGCGCACCACGGCCTTCACCGGGTGCGCCTTCATGTCCGCGAGCAGCTCGGCGAGGTGCGCCGCCGAGGGCGGCAGGCCGGGCTTGGGCTCGAGCGTGCCGACCTGCACGAGGCCCAGCCAGCGGATGAAGTACGACAGGTCCGTGTGGTGCACGATGATCGGCATGCCCTTCAGCGGCTCGGCCTCGCGCTCCCAGCGCAGCGTGGCGGCGTGCCAGCGCTTCTGGAAGTCGAGCTCGCGCTCGAAATAATACGACGCATCCTTCGCATCGAGCAGGCTCATGCGCTGCGCGAGCGCCTTCGCCACGAGCGAGATGTTCCCGGGATCGAGGTGCAGGTGCGGGTTGCCCTCGGGGTGCACGTCGCCCAGGGCGCGGTCGACGCGCTGCGGCACTTCGATCAGCTGGGCGACCGGGGCGGCCTCGAAGTAGCCGGGCTGGCCGACCTGGATGCGCGGGTTGCCCGATTGCGTCTGCACCACCGGCATCCAGCCGATCTCGAGCTCGGCGCCGGTGCATACGACGAGGTCGGCGCGGCGCGCGTGCGAGATCAGGCTCGGGCGCGCCTGCACGTGGTGGGGGTCCTGCAGCGGGCTGGTGGCGACGAACACGCTGACGCGCTCGCCGCCGATCTCGCGCGCGAGCGAGCCCCACTCCGGCGTGCAGGCGAAGATGTCGAGCGATGCGAGCGCCGGCCAGGAGGCCAGCGCAAGGACGAGGAAGGCAAGGGTGCGCCTCATGACGTTCTCCTAGAACGTGTGCGCGCCGTGCGCGCCAAGGCTGAAGATGTACTGCAGGACGACTTGCGTGTCGGTGACGTCCTGGCGCGACTTGTCCTGGGCGACCTGCAGCCGGATGCGGCTGAACTCGGTCCCGGTCCAGTCGACCATCGCCGTCCATCGCGTCGGGTTGTAGTCGGCCGCGAGCGGCCCGGCGAGCGGCACCGCCGAGTCCACGCTGCCGCGGTCGAGCTGGTCGTAGCGCACGCCCGCGCGCCACTGCGGCATCCACTGGTACACGCCCTGCAGGTACCAGCCCGACTGGCGGCTCGCGAAGTCCCCCGCCACCGGAGCGCCGGCGTCGTAGGTGAGCGTGCCGTCGTCGTTGCTGTGGAAATACTCGCCCTGCAGCTTGAAGTTGTTCACCGTCGGGTCGCCGTGCGGCGCCCACTTGAGGACGAAGTCGGCGATGTAGAGCTTCGTCGTGCCCGTGAATGACTGCGTGATGCCGGCGTCCTCGAACGCGCGGTCCCGGGGCGTCGCGCGCAGCATCGACAGCCCCGCGCGCCAGGCCGTGCTGTCGCTCCAGTCGCCGCCCACGTGCGCGAAGACGCTGCCCGCGTTGGCGCCGTTGCGGTTGTTGGGCGTGCCGGGGAACTCGCGGCCGTTGCCGAGCTCGCCGCCGAGCTCGAGGAACGTGTCGGTGGGCGCGAGCCACTTCAGCTGCACGCCGTCGTCGTTCCAGCGCCCGCCGAGGAACGCCTGGTAGGCGAGCGGCGCGTCCTGGAAGTCCCAGGCGTGCTGGTGGATCGAGTTCTGGTAGCCGATCCCCGAGAGGAAGCGCCCGCCCTTCAGCGTGAAGCCGCGCCCGAGCGAGAGCGTCTGGAAGAACGCCTCCTCGACCTCGAGCTCGTTGTCGGGCGTGAAGGACGCGGTCAGCTGGCCGAGGAAGTACGGGTCGACGTTCGCGGAGATGCCGATCTCGGACTCGCCCAGGCTGAAGCCGCGCGGCGCGGGGCCGATCTCGCCGCCCGGCGGCGCGAAGCCGTCGATGCGGTAGGTCTGCGGATCCTGCGAGCTCGTCGCCGCCGTGCCCTGCAGGATGAGGGAGACGGCGGGGTTGAACGAATTGGCCGCGGCGGGCGCGGCCTGCTGCGCCTGCGCCGGCGCGAACGCCGCGGCAAGCGCCGTGGCGCAGCACAGTCTTCGCAGCATGGGGGTCTTCCGGACAGCGGATGTCACGCGCCGGCCTCAGTTCGCCGGGTGCGCATCGGTCAAGCGGTAGAAGATTCCGGTCGGATCGGCCTTGTACACGGTCAGTCGGCCCTCCATCACCAGCGGCTCGAACGTGTACTTCAGCGGCTCGCGCGCGTGCACCTCGACCAGCGACTCGGGGCCGCCCGGCAGGCAGAACATGCAGGTCTGCGGCTTCTCGGACAGGATGAAGACCGACTGACCCTCGGCGACCTGGAGCGGGATCATGAAGCCCTGCAGCTTCACGTCCTTGTGGTTCAGGGCCCAGACGTTGTCCGAGTACTGCGGTACGTAGCGCGTCTTGAGCTGGATCAGCTCGACCTGCGCGAGCACGCGCCAGGGCACGACGTCATCGCGCTTCTCGAGGGGCTTGAACTTCACGCCCCTCAGCCAGGGCGGCAGCACATGCCCCGGGGCGGAGCCCTGAGCCTGGGCGGCGCCGACAGCGGTGAGGATGGCGATGAGCAAAGCGAGTCGGATCGATCGCATGTGAACTCCGTGTTCAATTGCCTTCGGCGAGCACCGTCGCCACCTCGGCGCGCGACGCACGCCACGCCGGCAGCAGCGCCGCCACCGCGCCCACCCCGAGCGCGAGGAGGACGAGCCAGGCCTCCTGCGCGTCCCAGGTCCAGCCCGTCACCGGCACCTGTTGCTGCGCGCGCAGCGCGGCGCCGAGCAGCGACGTCAGCGCGTGCCCGAGCGCGAGCCCGGCGAGCGCCCCGGCCGCCGCGAGCGCCAGGCCCTCGATGAGCAGCAGCGCCATCAGCCGGCCGCGCGCCGCGCCCAGCATGCGCATGACGGCGAGGTCGTAGCGGCGCTCCTCCAGCGCCTGCGTCAGCGCGATGAACACCGACAGCCCCGCGGCGAGCACGAGCACCACGCCGAAAGCGCGCAGCACCTCGACGCCCACGCCCAGCATGCGGAACAGCCGTGCGCTTTCGAAGGCAGGCGCGGCCGCCTGCAGGTTGGTGCCGGCGTTGACGTAGCGCGGCATCGTCGCGGCGGCGATCGGCGAGGCGAATTGGACGAGCAGCGCCGTGATCTCCGGGCCGCCGCCGCCCGGAATCGCGCGCCCGCGCTCGCGCGCCTCCTCGGCCTCGTGCTCGTGCACCTTCCACACCGACTCCACCGGCGTCAGCACGAGCCGGTCCAGCACGCCGCCCGTGGGCGCGAGCACGCCGACCACGTCGTAGGGGAACTTCTCGTGCAGCTCGCCGCCGGCCGCGAGGCCGTGGGAGCCGACGAAGCGGTCGCCCACGGCGAGCCCCGACGCGCGCGCCACGTCCGCGCCGAGCACCGCTTCGAGCGGCTTCTCCCACAGGCGGCCCGCGGCGAGCCGCGCGCCATAGTGCGCCGGGTAGTCGTGGCTCGTGCCGACGATGCGAAAGCCGTGGTAGCTGTCGCCGAGCGCGATCGGGATCGCCTGCTTGACCATCGGATTGCGCTCGATTTGCCGCGCGTCGGCGAGCGGGATGTTGCCGGTGGGCGCGTCGAGGTGATAGACGGCGGAGAGCACGAGCTGCATCGGGCTGCCCTTGGCGCCGACGACCATGTCGATGCCGCGCGCGTCGCGCGTCATGCGGTCCTCGAGCTGGCGCGTGGCGAGCATCAGCACCGCGATCGTCGCGATGCCGAGGGCGAGCAGCAGCAGGTTGAGCGCGGTCGCGAGCGGGCGGGCGCGCAGGTAGGCCAAGCTGATTCCGGGCAGGTTCATGCGGCAAGCTCCAGGCGGTGCTCGAAGCGCGACCGGGCCCGCGCGTCGTGCGTGGCGACGACCAGCGTCGCGCCGCACTCGGCCGCCTGCGTTTCGAGCAGCTCGAGCGCCGCCGCGCAGTGCGCGTCGTCGAGATTGGAGGTGGGTTCGTCGGCGACCAGCAACCGCGGCCGGTTCATCACCGCGCGCGCCACCGCCACGCGCTGGGCCTGGCCGTGCGAAAGCTCGCGCGGGCGCGCCGCCGCGCGGTCCGCCAGCCCGACGCCGCGCAGCACGTCGGCCGCGCGCGCCGGATCCTGCGGCGCATCGGCCAGGTACTGCGCGAGCAGCAGGTTCTGCTCGACCGTGAGGCTGCCGATCAGGTGCAGCTTCTGCGGCACGATGCCGATCGGGGCGGCGACCTTGACCGTGCCCTCGGTCGGGCGCAGCAGCCCCGCGAGGATGTGCAGCAGCGTGGACTTGCCCGAGCCCGAGGGCCCGAGCACGAGCCACCGCTCTCCCTGCGCCGCCGAGAAGCGCTCGAGGCTCAAGGCCACGCGCGCGCCGTAGCGGTGCCGTACTGCGTTCAGTTCAAGCACTGTCCGCTCCTTGCGAAGGGAATGTCGACGCGGGGCGGGCAAGGGCGGGGCGCACCAGGCGCCCCATGTAGTGGGGGGCGGGGGGGGGCCGGGCGGGGGGGTCGAGCGGCGCGCGGTCGCGCGCCGGCAGCAGCGGCGCGCGCAGCGCCGCGAATTCGTGGACGACCGGCGCCGGGAGCGGCGCGGCGCAGCCGATCGCGCCCAGCACCGCGCCCAGCGCCGCGTGCTGGTCGCACAGCGGGTTCTGGCCGGTCTCGGTCTTCTTGACGTCGACGACGGTGTCCGAGGCGCCGCCCGCGTGCCAGACCGCGTGCGCGAGCGCGGCCTGCTGCGCGGCGAGCAGCAGCGCCGCGAGCAGGATGCGCGCGGTATGGGCTAGGCGAGGCACTCTTCGAGGCCGGCGATGAACAGGTCTTTCGGGAGCTTCCTGCCGATGAACACGAGGATCGAGGACTTCTTCTCGCCCTTCGCCCAGGGCTTGCCCATGTCGCCGCCCATCATCATGTGCACGCCCTGGAACACGACGCGCTGCGGCTTGCCCTTCATCCACAGCACGCCCTTGTAGCGCAGCAGGTCCGGGCCGTAGACCTGGATCATGCCCGAGAGGAAGTTCTCCAGCTTGTCGCCGTCGAAGGGCTTGTCGGACTTGAACACGAAGGACTGCACCTCGTCGGAGTGGTCGTGGTGGTCGTCGACCAGGAACTCCGGGTCGAGCTCGAGGATCGCGTTCAGGTTGAAGCCGCGGATGTCGAGGATCTCCTCGATCGGGGCCTTGCCGAAGTGCACCGGCTTCACCGGCGCGCGCGGGTTCATGCGCCTCAGGCGCTCGATCAGCGCCTTCACCTCGGTCTCGCCGACGAGGTCGGTCTTGGACATCAGGATGCGGTCGGCGAAGCCGACCTGCTCCTGGGCCTCGTGGAAGTCGTCGAGCTGCTGCGGGGCGTGCTTGGCGTCCACCACGGTAAGGATCGAGTCGAGCAGGTAATAGTTCCCGATGTCCTCGTCGGTGAAGAAGGTCTGCGCCACCGGACCCGGGTCGGCCATGCCCGTGGTCTCGATCACCACGCGGTCGAACTTCAGGCTCCCGGCCTGGCGCTTGTCCTTCAGCGTGCCCAGGATCCGGATCAGGTCGCCGCGCACGGTGCAGCAGATGCAGCCGTTGTTCATCTCGAGGATCTGCTCGTCGGACTTCTCGAGGATGTCGCTGTCGACGCCGACCTCGCCGAACTCGTTCTCGATCACGGCGATCTTCTGCCCGTGGTCCTCCTTGAGGATCCGGTTCAGCAGCGTGGTCTTCCCCGCGCCGAGGAAGCCGGTGAGGATCGTGACGGGGACCATGCTCTCCTGTTGCATCGACATTCCTTCGTCAGGCGCAGCGCGCGCAGCGGCCGCGCACCGTGAGCCCCACTTCGTCGGGGCGGTAGCCGCGCGGCATCTTCAGCGGCAGCTTGTCGGTGCGCAGCTTGTCCAGGCACACGACCTTG
>Ga0335082_10002879_pt1 | contig 18622 bp, 15 predicted proteins | sample Lox_Sample_41_FD_206718 | JGI IMG/M metagenome (GOLD analysis project Ga0335082, IMG submission 206718) | Soil microbial communities from Loxahatchee National Wildlife Refuge, Florida, United States - Lox_Sample_4.1 | ecosystem: Environmental > Terrestrial > Soil > Wetlands | place: USA...
CCAAGCATCAGGTGAACTTCAAGACCCTGCAGGCCCAGGCGGCCGATCTCGAGGGCGCCTACAAGCTCGAGGCCTCGCCGGACGGGACGCGCACGCGGATCACCTACGAGGCCAAGTCGACCGACAAGATCGCGGTTCCGTTTCCAGCGGCGGTGATCGAGAGCGCCAACCGGGAGACCTTCGTCAACACGGTGCGCGGGGTGGAGAAGGCGCTGAAGGCGCCGCCGGCCGGGTGAGTTGGACCCGTTGCAGCCGCCGCGCCGGGCCGAGTTCGTCGCCGGCGCGGCCCGGATCGATCGGCTGCCGCCGCCGGGGCTGCCCGAGATCGCCTTCGCGGGGCGCTCCAACGTCGGCAAGTCATCGCTGCTCAACCGCCTGGTGCACCGGCGCGGGCTGGCGCGGGTGAGCAAGACGCCAGGGCGCACCCAGCAGATCAACTTCTTCGCCGTCGACGGGCGGCTCCTGTTCGTCGATCTCCCCGGCTACGGGTTTGCCCGGGTGCCGCTGGCGGTCAAGGAACAGTGGCGCGGCCTCGTGGAAGGCTACCTGACCCGCCGGCACACCTTGCGCGGCGTGGTCGTCCTGGTCGACCTGCGCCGCGGCATCGAGGCGGACGACGCCCGGCTGCTCGACTTCCTCGCTGCGCACGGCATCGCCTCGGTGCTGGTCGCCACCAAGGTCGACAAGCTGGCGCGCGGCGCCCGCCTGCGCCGGCTCGACGCGATGGCCGAGCAGTGGTCCGGCGGCGCCCCGATCGCGTTCTCGGCCGTCACCGGCGACGGCACCGCCGCGCTGTGGGCGGCGGTGTGCCAGCTGGCGAGGGGCGGTTGAGAATTCGTCGGAGCCAGCGTCGCTTGGCAGGGTCCGTTCGGCCGTGCCCGGTGTGGCCCGGGCACGGCATATGGGTCGTTGGTCGTCGCGCCGCTATTTGCCGAAGCGCGAGAGCGAATTCATGTCGAAGAAGGTGGGGTCGAACGGGACGTGGCTCTGGAGGGCGGACTTGGGGTCGGACTTGAGGCCGGCCACCGTGGCGCGGTTGGCCTTGATGTTCTCGGCGACGTTGAAGGACATGTTGGAGCCGTTGATCCAATCGACCAGGCCGTCCGGTCGGGTGATCGGGCGCAGCTTGTAGGCCATGATCTGCAAGGTGTTCAGCAGCTCGCCCTGCCAGCTGAACTTGCGGTTCCACGCCCCCTGGTAGTTCTCCTTGTCGATGTAGAGCTGGATCTTGCCGTAGAGGTAATAGCGGTCCTTCGGCACGCCCTCGATGATCCAGAAGCGGCGCTTGGCGAGCGCGGCGCTACGCGGCGCCCACGCCAGGCCGGTCCAGGTGGGATCCTGGTAGCCGACGATCTTGAGGTTGTCGTCCCAGTCGGCATTCCAGCCTCCGGTCGGTACCCAGATGGAGTTCGACTTGCCCTGCAGGCTGAGCGGGTCGACGATGCGGAGCTGATCGGCCTCGCCCTTCAGCGTCCAGGTGAAGTCCTCCGGCTTGCCGTCGAAGAACGGGCCGTCGTCCTGGCTCATGTCGGAGCCGAGGAAGCCGTCGGAGCGGTTGGCCGGGCTCACCGCGCGCACGCGGCGCAGCGCCGGCACGAACGCCCAGGCCGAGTCGCGCTTGGTGGGGTCGCGGTAACGCCAGTTGAGCGCGGCGGTGCCGGCCAGATCGACCGGTGACTGCGCGACCACCAGCTGCTGGGTGACGAAGTTCTGCGGGTTGGGCGGACGCTCACGCTCGGTGACACCGTCGTAGTACATGAAGTTGACGTCCTGGTCGGTCCGCCGCTCCATGGCCTTCGGGTTCACCCAGTTGACCTGGGACTGCGCGTGCAGGTTGCCGTAGTACCAGACCAGGTAGAAGAAGTTCCACAGGATCTTGGCGGCCGCCTGGGGATCGGCGGTGTCGATGATCGGGAACGGGTAGCCGAGGATGAACGGCGGCTGTTCGCCGGTCGAGTTGAGCACGACCGAGCCCTGTTCGCTGACCTTGAACTGGCCGGCGTTCTTCTCCGTCGATGCCTTGAAGTCGGGCGGCCATTCGTACATCCCGGGAGGGAAGTCGACGATCGGGTTGGCGTACCCGCCGGTCTTGTAGTGCTCGAGGATCTCGGGCGGCAGGAGATCCTGCGCGAGTTGCCAGTTCGACTGATCGAGCACCGTCCCGGGCTTGAGCTCGTCGGCTGCGCGGGCCAGGCTCGCGGTTCCGAGTGCGATCAAAAGACCGATGGTGATGGACACTGTCTTCAGCATGCTATCCTCCAGGGGCAGCGCTGCACCCTGCGCGGTTCTCGCGGCGTCTGTCCCCCCAAATCTCTGTGTGCTGCGCCGATCTGGCGCTCTTGCTACACTACGGCTCCGGCGCGCGCTTGGTCAAATCCCGGTGGTGTCTCGGTCTGATTCACCACCGAGAACACGGAGATCACAGAAGGTTCACCGAGGCAGTGGCGCACGCCTCCGTGGCCTCTGTGCCCTCCGTGGTGGATCGAACTGACGCAGCGGCGCGCGTTGAGTGGTCCGTCGGCTTGTGGCAAGCTCGTCCGGCGCTGCGGGAGCGACCGGCCCGCCGATCCCCATGCCTCTGGTGAGTGTGATCATCCCCACCCGCAACCGGCGCGAGCTGGTCGGCGAGGCGGTGGCATCGGCGCTGGCGCAACGCGACGTCGCGGCGGAGGTGATCGTGGTCGACGACGGTTCGACCGACGGCACCGCGTCGATGCTGTCGGCGTTCGGCGACCGCATCCGCGTCGTGCGCCAGACGGGCAGCGGCGTATCCGCGGCGCGCAACCACGGTGCGCGCCTGGCGCGCGGCGAGTGGCTGGCTTTCCTGGATTCCGACGACCTCTGGCGGCCGGAGAAGCTGGCCCGCCAGCTCGCGTATCACGCCGACCGACCCACGCTGGGCGCCAGCCAGACCGGCGAGATCTGGATTCGCAACGGCGTGCGGGTCAATCCGTGTCGCCATCATCGCAAGCCCGACGGCGATATCTTCGCGCCGAGCCTGGCGCGCTGCGTCGTGAGTCCATCCGCGGTCCTGCTGCGGCGCGAGCTGTTCGCCTCGCTCGGCGGGTTCGACGAAGGCCTCGCCGTTTGCGAGGACTACGACTTGTGGCTGCGGCTCGGCGCCCGCGAGCCGGTCGGCCTGCTCGACGAACCGCTGGTGATCAAGCGCGGCGGCCACGCCGATCAGCTGTCGCGGCGCTACTGGGGCGTGGACCGCTTCCGCGTCGCCGCCTTGGTGAAGTTGCTGGCAGACGCCGGGCTCCACGGCGAGCGCCGGGCGGCCGCCGTCGAAGTCCTGCACCAGAAGTGTACCGTCCTCGCCCAGGGTGCCCACCGGCGCGGGCGTCTCGACGAAGCCGCCCGCTATCGAGAGCTCGCACGCGCCTGCGGTTGAGGGAGCGTTGCCCGTTGTCCGTTACCCGTTGTCCGTTTCCCGAGCGACCAGCGACCGACAACCACCGCATGGACCTGATCCCCAATGCAGGCTAGGAGCTGACCGATGTCCGAGGCTGCCGTCCGTGCCTATGCCGTTGAGAAGCACTTCGGGTCCGCCACGCTGTCCCGCTGGTTGGCGTATCCGCCGGCCGATCGCGATGCGCTGCTCGAGCTCGCGGTGCAGCTGCGTCTCGGCGAGAACCAGCTGCGCGACGTGCTCGACGACGTCGGCGCCATCGTGGCGCGCCGCGGCGGCGGGGTGACGGGGCTCCTGTCCGACGAGGCCGTGCGCGGCGCAGTGGCGCGGTCGCCGGGACGCAACCCGGCGATCCGGGCGCTGAAGCAGGCGTTGCGGCGGCTGCGCTACCCGCAGCTCAGCAACGCCGAGCAGCGGCTGGCGGAGCTGGGCAGGGCGTTGCGCCTGCCCGCGGGCGTGCGGGTCGAGCTGCCGGAGAACCTGGACGGTGACGCGATTGCGCTGACGCTGCGCGGACGGACGGCCGGCGAGCTGCGCGCCCAGGCGCGCGCCGCGGCGGCCTGTCTGCAGGGCGAGGCGCTGGACGAGATGTTCGCAGTGCTGGAGGGGCTGCGGTGAGACGCTTTGTCCCCGACCGCGTGTGGATCGCGCGCGGCGAGCTGGAGACGCCGGTCGCGCGGTCGGTGCAGACGCGCTACGCGGGGCCGATCGAGGTCTTCGACGGCGACGCGCCGGTGCGGCCGGTGTCGGTGTCCGACGGCAAACGCGAGTTGGTCCTGCAGCGCCATCGCGGCGCCTTCCTGCGGCACTGCCCCGCCGGCACCGCAGGCCTGGTGTGCTGCAACTACCTGGTGGTCAACCTGGCCAGCAACTGCCCGATGGACTGCTCGTACTGCTTCCTGCAGGACTATCTGGCCGACGCCCCAGCGCTGACGGCCTATACCAACGTCGAGGACGCGCTGGCGGAGATCGACGCGGTCGTGCGCGCGCACCCGGATCGCACGTTTCGCATCGGCACCGGCGAGCTGAGCGACAGCCTGGCGCTCGATCCCCTCACTGACTTGTCGCGGCTGTTGGTGCCGTTCTTCGCCGCGCGGCGCAACGCCGTGCTCGAGCTGAAGACCAAGACCGATTGCGTCGACACGCTGCTCGCGCTCGACCCGGGCGGGCAGGTGGTGGTGTCGTGGTCGGTGAACGCCGCCGCGGTGGTCGAGCGCGACGAGGCCGGCACCGCGCCGCTCGCCGACCGGCTCGCGGCCGCCCACCGCGTGCAGCAAGGGGGGTACCGGGTCGGCTTCCATTTCGACCCGTTGATCGAGTTCGACGGATGGGAATCGGGCTACACCGCCGCGGTCGACGCCATCGCCGGCGCGGTCGATCCCGCCACCGTCGCGTGGATCAGCCTCGGCAGCCTGCGGCTCAGCCCGGGGATGACCCAGGCGCTCGGCCGGCGCGCGGCGCCGAGCCACGCCCAGGCCACCGAGGTGGTCAGCGGCGCGGACGGGAAGGCGCGTATCTGGCGCGGGCTGCGCCTGCGCATGTACCGGCTCCTGGTGGAGCGGCTGCGCGCGGCACTCGGCGAGGTACCCCTCTACCTCTGCATGGAATCGCCCGGGGTGTGGGCGCGAGTCATGGCGGAGGTTCCCACCGATCGCGCGCTGGGCCTGCGGCTCGCCGCCGGAGCCACCTGGTGAGGCGGCGGGGAGGCGGTGCGCCGACGCGGGAGGGTCCGACCAAGCGGCGAGGCGCGCTGCGCGAGCGGGCGATCGGGATCTTCGACTCCGGGATCGGCGGGCTGACGGTCGTCCGCGCCCTCCGCAAGCTGCTCCCCGGCGAGGATCTCATCTATCTGGGCGACACCGGCCGCTACCCGTACGGCACCAAGTCGGCCGATGTCGTCCGCCGCTACTCGTTCGAGAACACCGACTTCCTGGTCGACAAGGGCGTCAAGCTGCTGGTGGTGGCCTGCAACACCTCGACGGCGGTGGCCATCGACGCGCTGCAGGCGCGCCACGACGTGCCAGTGGTCGGGGTGATCGAGCCCGGCGCCCAGGCCGCAGTACGGGCGACGCGCAATCGCCGGGTCGGCGTGATCGCGACCGAGGGGACGATTCGCAGCGGCGAGTACACCCGCGCGCTGCGGCACCTGCGCCCCGATCTGGAGATCTACACGCGGGCCTGCCCGCTGTTCGTGCCCCTGGCGGAGGAAGGGTGGGTCGACAACGAGGTGGCGCAGCTGGCGGCGCGCCAGTACCTCGGCAGCCTGGCGCAGAGCGGCATCGACACGCTGATCCTCGGCTGCACGCATTATCCGCTGCTGCGCACGGTGATCCGCGACACCATCGGTCGCGGCGTCCGCCTGATCGATTCGGGGGTGGTGACCGCCGCGGCGGTGCACGACGCGCTGATCGAGCACGGGCTGCTGCGCACCCGGCGCGGTGGGGCGGGGTCGTACTTCGTCACCGACGCCCCGGAGCGCTTCATGAAGGTGGGCGCGCGCTTCCTCGGCGCGCCGGTCGACGCGGTGCAGATCGAGCGCTGAGCGGCCCCAGCCTTGATCTTTCGGCCGGCGAGCGTCACCATAACGTGTTCCGGCGGCGGCTGAACCCATGAGCAAACGCATCCTTCTCGGAGCCCTCGGGGGCGCCATCATCGGCGCCGTCGTCGGCGGCGCCATCGGCATGGTCCTCGGTGGGGCCGAGGCCCAGTCGCGAGCGGTGCTCCTGGGCAGCATCGGGGTCGTGGTCGGCCTCATCAGCGGCGGCATCGGCGCCGACCCGAAACGGGTCTTCGGCAGCAGCAACGACCGCGAGCTCAAGCGCCTGCGGCCGCTGGTCCAGAAGGTCAACGACCACGAAGCGGCGGTCACCGAGCTGAGCGACGACGCGCTGCGCGCCAAGACCGACGGCTTCCGCGCCGCGATCCGCGAGCGGACGGCGGCCGAGCGGGCGGAGCTCGAGCGGCTGCGCGCGGCCCTCCAGGCGCCCGAGGAGGGCACCCTCGAGGAGCTGCGCGAGTCGATCAAGAAGCAGGAGGACGCGCTCTATCAGGCCGAGCAGAACGTGCTCGAGGAGCTCCTGCCCGAGGCGTTCGCCTGCGTGCGCGAGGCGTCACGGCGGACCATCGGCCTGCGCCACTACGACGCGCAGATCCTCGGCGGCATCGTGCTGCACCGCGGCCGCATCGCCGAGATGAAGACCGGCGAAGGCAAGACGTTGGTCGCGACGCTGCCGATGTACCTCAACGCGCTCACCGGCCGCGGCGTACACCTGGTCACCGTCAACGACTACCTGGCACGGCGCGACGTGCAGTGGATGGGACCCATCTACCACCTGCTCGGGCTCTCCTGCGCCTCGATCGTGCACGACACCAGCTTCCTGTTCGACCCCAGCTACGTCGTGAAGGACTACCGGATGCTCAACCTGCGCCCGGTCGAGCGCAAGGCCGCCTACGAGGCCGACATCACCTACGGGACCAACCACGAGTTCGGCTTCGACTATCTGCGCGACAATATGAAGTTTTCGCTCGACGAGTACGTCCAGCGCGAGCTGACCTACTCGATCGTCGACGAGGTCGACAACATTCTGATCGACGAGGCGCGCACGCCGCTGATCATCTCCGGCCCGGCGGAGGAGTCGACCGACAAGTACTACCAGATCGATCGGGTCGTCCCGCGCCTGCGGCGGGGGGCCACCACCGTCGGCGACGTGCGGGCGGAAGACCGCGCCGCCATCGAGGCGCAGGGCGACTACACGGTCGACGAGAAGTCGCGCAGCGTGCATCTGACCGAGAGCGGCGTCGCCAAGATCGAGCGCATGCTCGGCATCCAGAACCTGTACGACCCCGGGCAGATCGGCGTGCTGCACCACGTCAATCAGGCGCTGCGCGCGCACACGCTCTACAAGCGCGACGTCCACTACATCGTCAAGGACGGCCAGGTGATCATCGTCGACGAGTTCACCGGCCGGCTGATGCCCGGCCGGCGCTGGTCGGATGGGCTGCACCAGGCAGTCGAGGCCAAGGAAGGGGTCCGCATCGAGCGCGAGAACCAGACCCTGGCCACCATCACCATCCAGAACTACTTCCGTATGTACCGCAAGCTGGCGGGCATGACCGGCACCGCCGACACCGAGGCGGCGGAGTTCAAGAAGATCTACAAGCTCGACGTCACGGTCATCCCGCCGAACCGGCCGCAGATCCGCATCGACCATCCCGACGTCGTGTACAAGAGCGAGCGCGAGAAGTTCGACGCCGTGGTCGAGCAGATCGTCGAGTGTTACGAGCGCAAGCAGCCGGTGCTGGTCGGCACCATCTCGGTGGAGAAGTCCGAGCAGCTCTCGAAGATGCTCAAGCGCCGGGCCATCAAGCACAACGTGCTCAACGCGGTGAACCACGAGGCGGAGGCGAACATCATCGCCCAGGCCGGTCGCCTCGGCGCGGTGACCATCGCCACCAACATGGCCGGCCGCGGCACCGACATCCTGCTCGGCGGCAACCCGGAGTTCCTGGCCCGTGCCGAGATGGAGAACGAATGGGTGCGGCGCACCTCCAACCTGCCCGAGGGGTCGCTGCGCTACGAGGACGTGCTGGCGGATCTGCGCGAGCAGTTCGACGCGGCGGTGGAGCGCGCCCGGCAGACGCACGAGCCGAAGTGGCAGCCGCTGGCCGAGGCGCAGGCGAAGACGCTGGAGGACCTCACCGCCGCGCACCGCGGCTACCTCGAGGCGCACTACTGGGACTCGCGCACCGCGTACGATGACGCGCTCGGCGCCCTCGGCGATGGCGGCGCAGTGTACGAGCGCTGCGCGGCCGAGGCCGAGCGCTACAGCGAGGCCCTGCAGGAGATCGACCGCGTGACCGGGCCGCACTTCGGCGAGGAGGGCCAGCAGCGCTTCGCGCGCGCCTTGCGGGAGTGGTGCGAGGCGCTGCGCGAGTCGGTGAGCAACGGGGCGAGCGGCGCGCTGTCCGGCGCGCGGGTCGCCTTCGATCGGGCGCGCCAGGACTACGAGCGGGCGATGCAACGCGTCCTCGGCAAGCCTGACGAGACGGCCGCCGACGCGGAGGCGAAGGCGGTCTACGAGGACGCCCTGGCGGCGTACACGGCCGCGGAACAGGCCTATGCGGAAGCGCGGGCACCCTACGAGGCGGCCGTCGCGGCCGCGCGCCAGGCCTACGAAGGCGAGCGACGCAAGTACACCAAGGTCATCGAAGACGTCCGCGAGCAGATGGAGCAGGCGCCGGAGGAGCTGCGCGGGCGCTACGGTGAGGTGCTGCGGAAGTACCAGGAGCTGTGCGCCGTCGAGCGCCAGCAGGTCGTCGACGCGGGCGGCCTCTTCATCCTCGGCACCGAGCGGCACGAGAGCCGGCGCATCGACAACCAGCTGCGCGGCCGCGCCGGGCGCCAGGGCGATCCCGGCGCCTCGCGCTTCTTCCTGTCGCTCGAGGACGACCTGCTGCGCATCTTCGGTGCCGAGCGCATCCAGGGGTTGATGACCCGGTTGGGGATGGAGGAGGGCGAGCCGATCGAGCACCGCTTGATCACCCGCGCCATCGCCAACGCGCAGGGCAAGGTCGAGGGGCACAACTTCGACGTGCGCAAGCACTTGCTCGAGTACGACGACGTCATGAACACCCAGCGCGAGGTCATCTACACCCAGCGGCGCGGTGTGCTGGGCGGAGAGACGCTCAGCGCGCAGGTGCGCGAAATGCTCGACGGCCTGATCGACGCGATCGTCGACCAGCATGCGCCGGCCGACACGCCGGCGGCGGAGTGGGACTGGGCGGCGCTCGACGAAGCGGTGCTCAAGCAGTTCAACCTGCGGGTGCAGGTCGCGGAGGCGGATCGGGAGGCGATGACGCAGGCGGGGCTCGAGGACCTCCTGCGCGAGTGCACGCGCACGCTGCTGCGCGAGCGCGAGACGGCGTTCACGCCGCCGGTCATGCGGCAGCTGGAGAAGTTCGTCTTGCTGCAGACCATCGATCAGCTCTGGAAGGAGCATCTCCTCAACATGGATCACCTCAAGGAGGGCATCGGCCTGCGCGGCTACGGCCAGCGCAACCCCTTGCAGGAGTACCAGAAGGAGGGGTTCGAGATGTTCGAGGAGATGATCAACACCGTGCATTCCGACGCGATCCAGAAGGTCTGCACCGTGCAAGCGGTGCGCAGCGACGATCTCGAGCGGCTCGAGCAGCGGCGGCGCCCGCAGCCGGCGCAGATGGTGATGAGCGGCGGCGGCGACACGGGGAGCCGCACCCAAGGCAAGAGCGCGGTGGCCGCGAAGCGCGACGCGCCGAAGGTCGGGCGCAACGATCCCTGTCCGTGCGGCAGCGGCAAGAAGTACAAGAAGTGTCACGGGGCGTGAGGCGCGCGCCGCGTCCGGCAGTCCGTTCGGGAGGGGTGGTAACGTGAAGCTCGACGTGGTGCGGACCCCGGTGCGGGTGCCCGGCTTTCGCTTCGCCGGGGTGGCCTGCGGGTTGAAAGCGAGCGGCAAGCGCGACATCGCGCTGATCGCATCGGATCGCCCGGCTGCGGCGGCCGGTGTCTTCACCACCAATCGGGTCAAGGCGGCCCCGGTCGTGGTTGGGCAGGAGCGCGTCAAGCGGGGCCGCGTCCAGGCCGTGCTGGTGAACAGCGGCAACGCCAACGCCTACACCGGCCGCGACGGCGAACGGCTGGCGCGCGAGCTGACCGCCCTGGCGGCGCGGCGGCTGGGGATCGAGGAGCGACTGGTGGTGCCGTCGTCGACCGGCCGCATCGGGGTGCAGCTCCCGCGCGCGCGGGTGCGGCGTGGCGTCCTGGCGGCGACGCGGGCGCTGCGGCCCGACGGTTTCTTCGACGCGCTCGAGGGGATGATGACCACCGACGCGTTCCCCAAGTTCGGGGTCGAGCGCCTCCGCCTCGACGGCCGGCCGGTCACCGTCGCCGGCTTGGCGAAGGGCGCCGGCATGATCGCCCCCCACATGGCGACGCTCTTGGTCTACGTGCTGACCGACGCCGCGGTGTCGCGACCGGCTCTGCGCCGCGTGCTGATGCGGGCGCTGCCGCAGTCGTTCAACGCCATCGTCGTCGACGGCGACATGAGCACGAACGACACCGTCCTCCTGCTTGCCAACGGCGCGGCCGGTAACCGTCCGCTGACCGAACGCTCCCCTGGCTTCGGGGCGCTTTCTGCTTCGGTGGCGCGGCTCATGCACCAGCTCGCGCGCATGATCGTACGCGACGGCGAGGGCGGCACGAAGCTGATCGACATCGTCGTGCGAGGCGCGCGGACGGCCCGCGACGCCGGGCGGGTCGCGGACGCGATCGCCCGCTCGCCGCTCTGCAAGACCGCCTTCTTCGGCGGCGATCCATACGCCGGACGCATCGTCTGCGCCGCTGGCTACAGCGGCGCGGTGTTCGACCCGGCGAAGCTCGACGTCTACCTGGATGATGTCCGGATCGTCGACCGCGGCGTCGAGGTGGTCCGCCGGGTTGAGCGCCGCGCCAGCCGGGTGGCGGCGAAGCCGGAGTTCAGGCTGACGCTGGACTTACATGCCGGAACGGGCGCCGCGATGCGGATGGCGAGCGATCTCACCACCGACTACGTCCGCTTCAACTCCGACTATCGCACCTGAAGCGCGGTCGGCCGGCGGAGCGCGAACCGCCCGCCTGACATCCCGCTCATTCGCGCATGCAGGTCGAGCTGCACCCGTCGCCATCGACCAGGTTGCCGTCGTCGCACTCCTCGTCCTGTTGCATGACGTTGTTGATCTCCTGCATGCCGTTGCCGCACACGGCGGGGGGACACAGGATGCCGCCCTGCGCGTAGGTGCGGCCGGCGAGGCAATCGGCGCGGCTGGCGATCTGGGAGAAGAAGGTCGCGCGGTCGCGTCCATAGGTGCGGGCGAACGCGTCGGCCGGGCAGGTCGGATCCATCAGCGACTGCAAGGCCGTGGCATTGCCGGCGATGCTGGCGGTCGATGCGGCCACCATGGCGTGCTTCTGCGGCAGCGGGTAGGAATCCAGCGCGATGCGGTCGAGCAACTGCTGACGGGACTCGAACGAGGTGCCGAGGAGCTTGGTGGTTGCCCAGGCGGTCGACGCGAGGCACGCGCGAGCCTCTGGGGTAGCGGTAGCCGGATCGGCGGGCACGGGAAGGAAGACCGCCGAGACCGCGGCGTCTTCGAGCTGGCGGCAGAACGAGACGATGTCGCTCTCGGCCTCGTAGGTGCCGAGGAACACCAGCGTGGCCACCTGCTGTTCGGTGCAGGCGTTGCCGACCGCATTGATCGCCGAGGTGCGCGCCGCCTCGACGGCGGCGTCGGCCGCGGCCTCGTCACACGACAGGCCGTTCAGCTCGGCGAGGTGACAATCGCGCCGGATCTTCCAGGCGTTCATGCCGCACACGGCGGCACTGCGGCCGATGACCCGCTGGCAGCGCGCGATACGGCGGCCGAACGCACCCCAGGAGTCGAGCGGCGTGGGCACCCCGTGGGCGCGGACGGGCCGATCGGCAAGCGGGCCGCACAGCGCCGCGACGGCCATGGCCGTCGCGATCAGCGTGCGGAGGATGGACGAGCGCCGGGGGCCATGCGGGCCCCCGGCGAACGAGGGACGGCGGGTCACTATTTTTTGAAGTACGACCCCAGCAGCAAGAACATCTCGTCTTCGGTGGTCACGCCGCCCTTCAACTCGCAGGCGTCGCAGAAGCCGTCGCCGGTTCCGGCTGAGGAGTCGCACGAGGCGTTGCGCTGGGCGTCGGTATTGCCGCTGCACGGTGCGCCGACGCTACCCTTGGTGCAACCGGTCGGGGTGATGCACGGGCCGCCGAGCAGGCCCGGAATCCCGAGCGGCGTGGGCGGCGACGTGCTCTTCATCTTCACCTTGGTCGGGTCGCTGTAGCCGTTGTCGTAGAGGGCGCAGTAGGTGACCGAGCGCTCTGCGGGCAGCGAGGCGCTCCCACCCATCAGCATGGGCGGAGTGAGGTCGAGGACGAGCGGGTCGTTGTAGATGAAGTTGGTGTAGAGCAGGCTCGCCTGCGGATCGCGCAAGGTGGGCCCGGTCGCGGAGGCGACGGCGGCGACGAGATCGGCGATGGTCACCACGCCGTCGTCGTTCATGTCGAAACGGGGACAGTCATCGAGCGAAGCGGTGCCGAGCACGATGCTGACGCCGCGAACGAGCTCGTCGATCGACACCGTCAGGTCCCCATTGCAGTCGCCGGTCTTGGGCGGCAGCTGCGACTGGCACGGCGCGCCCGCGCACAGGTCGGTGGTCTGGAAGGCGGCATCCGGCCCGAACGGCGAGCAGGGGTTGCCGTCGTTCGGCCCTCCCGCGCAGGTCCAGCTGCCCTCCCAGTCGCGGAAGCGGATCCCCCGGTGGTGCATGTGCGAGCTGAGCTCGAACAGGTTGGAGTGCTTCGGCAAGGTGAAGACGTTGCAGACCTCCTCGGCCTTGAAGGCGGGAACGTCCGGTTTGAAGAGGATCGGCGGATCGGCGACGAAGATGCCCTGCAGCGGGTACTGCTGGTCGGCCGGCGGCGCGAAGTAGAGGTTGATCCAGGCCTCGAGCTTGCCGTCCTCGTCGGTCAGGTTGAAGGCGTGCGAGTTCCAGATGATGATGCCCTTCAGCGGGATCTCGTTGTAGACGCCGTCGGCGTAGGTGATGGTCGTCGCCGCCTTCTGCGTACCGGTGAAGCCGGACACGTTCAGCCCGGTGGTGGCGTCCGGCGGCAGGTTGCTCTGGCCGAAGCAGGCGACGCTGTATTCCGGGTCGTTGGTGCACCCGCTGTCGGCGCCGCAGAAGGTCAGGTCGGTGGGATCGCAGGTCTGGCCGTCGAGCGCGCCGCCGCGGCACTTGAACCCGCCCCAGACCGGGTCGGTGAGCGGGGTCTTGCCCTGGTAGAGGTTGACGATCAGGTGGTGGCTGAGGGGGTCCTGGCGGATCTCGGTCTTGTTGTAGCGGATGGTCCCGTTCGGGCCGCGATACTGCTCGGGGACCTGATCGGTGATGTCGTAGTAGCTGGCGTAGCAGACCTCGTGCTCGCTGTGGGCGTTGACGATCCAGCGCGGCATGTAGAGCTGTACGCCCTGGTCGGGCGGCGGCGGCGGCAGGGGGTCGATGGCGATCGGCTCGGCAGGGGGCAGGCATGCGCTCAAGAGGTTTGCCGTGCCGGCGACGGTTCCGTCCTTCGGGGCTCCGTTCTCGATCCACAGGCGCAGCGCCTCGAGCTCATCGGTCGACAGCGTCGGGGCGGGGTCGAGCGGCATCGGCCGCAGCGGAGCGGTGAACTGATCGGGGAGGGTTTTGGCGGCGCAGTTCTGAAAGAGCAGGCTCCGATCGCGCTGGCCCGGAAAGACGCGGAACCACCCGGGGACCGTCTGCGCCGGCTGGTTGACCAGGTTGGCGTAGGCGACATCCGGGCTGAGGTCGAGGCCACCGGCATTGCCCATCGGGCCGTTTGCGGGGCCGTGGCAGATCGAGTCGTTGCAGCCGTGGTTCTTGAAGATGACCTGCTGAATCGCTGCGAACGTGCTGTCGAAATTGGCTTGGCAGCCGGTCGAATCGTCCGCTCGCGCCGCCAAGGCGGTCGCCAACAGTACCGCGCCGAGACTCACCGCAATCGCTTGCCGCATGTGGCCCCCTCAATGGACACACCCGTTCCCCACACCTCGTCATCGTCACCGTACCCGCCGCCTCCGTTTGGGACAAGGGAAAGCGCGTAAACGGTCAATATCGCGGCCAACCCGCGTCACGACCCCCCTGCGTGGCCGCCCTCCCGCTGGGCCGCCAAGATCGGCTCGATGAGCTGCTTGAACCCATCGAGCGACGGCGTCTGCAGGAGCTGGCCGTTCACGAAGATGGTCGGCGTCCCGCGCACCCCGGCGCGCTGGGCGAGCTGCAGATCGTCCTGCAGGAGCGCCTTGACGTCGTCCGACTGCAGGTCGGCATCGAAGCGCGCCATGTCGAGGCCGATCTGACGCGCGTACTCCCGGATCTGCTCCGGTGCGAGCGCCTGCTGGTTGGCAAACAGCTTGTCGTGCATCTCCCAGAACTTGCCCTGCCGCTGGGCGGCCGCGGCGGCGCGGGCGGCGGGCAGGGCGTGGGGATGGATCGACGTGAGCGGGAAGTGCTTGTAGACCAGCCGCGCCTGAGTCGGATAGACCGCCAGCGCCTGCTTGAGCAGCGGCTCGGCACGGGCGCAAAACGGGCATTGGTAGTCGGAGAACTCGACGATGGTGATCGGCGCGCCGTCGGGTCCCTTGGTCGGCGACTTGCCCGCCGGCAGGTCGTAGGCGCGGCCCGATTCCGGGCCGGCGGCGCGTTGGGGCGCCGCGGCGCGGCCGGCCAGTCGATCGATCTTCTCGTCGAGCGCGTTCAGCTTGGCGAGAATCTGGCGCTGCTGGCTGCGCAGCTCGTCGATGTCCTGGTCGTTGCGACAGGCTGGCAGGGACGCCGCGGCCAGGGCGACGGCGAGCAACAAGGCAGCGGACTTCGGCGCAACGGTCGTGGGTCGCATCGGGCCAATCGGGAGCGGTGCGGGGCGTGCGTCCTGGCGTCAACCTCCTTTCATACCGGCGCCGTCCGGCCCGCTCAAGCCATTGGTCAGGTCGACCGGCGTGTTGCGGGCCCGGCGGCGATCTTCTACTACCGGCCCGCGGACGGCTCGCGATGCGGGTCATAGCTGGAGTGGCCAAAGGACGGCGCCTGCGGGCGCTGCGCGGGCGGACGCTGCGGCCGACGGCCGACCGCGTCAAGGAAGCACTGTTCAGCATGCTGCAGAGCCGCTTCGATCTCGAGGAAGCCGCGTTGCTCGACCTCTTCGCCGGAACCGGTGCGCTCGGGATCGAGGGGCTGAGCCGCGGGGCGGCCCGGGCAGTGTTCGTGGAACAGGATGCCGCCGCGCGGCGGGTGCTCGAGGCCAACCTGGCGCTGTGCGGATTCGCCGCCCGCAGTCGCGTGCTGCCGCTCCCCGCACGGCGGGCGATCAGCGAGTTGGGCGCCCGGGGCGAGCGCTTTGCCGGTGCGCTCCTCGATCCCCCTTACGGGCGCGGGTTGGCGGATGCGGCCCTCAGCCAGCTCGCCGCAGCCGGGATCGTGCAGCCGGGCGGGTGGGTGGCGGTCGAGCACCACCTCGACGACGTGCTCGCGAAGGCGTACGGACCCCTCCAGTTGACCGCAACGCGACGCTATGGGAAGACGGCCGTGGCTCTGTTCACGGACTTGCGCATGGTGGAGCAGGCGGCGGCGTCGTGAAGCGGAAAGCGGTCTACGCGGGGTCGTTCGACCCCATCACCAAGGGGCACCTGGACATCATCACCCGGGCCCTCGGGGTGTTCGACGAGATCATCGTCGCCGTCGCGCACAACCAAGCCAAGGACACCGGGTTGTTCACCGCCGCGGAGCGCGTCGCGATGATCCGCCAGGCGGTGACCGACGCTGGCGCGCGGGTGTCGGTCGATGTCTTCAGCGGACTCCTGGTCGAGTACTGCGACCGCGTCCAGGCCACGGCGATCATCCGCGGGCTGCGCGCCGTGTCGGATTTCGAGTACGAGTTCCAGATGGCGATGATGAATCGCCATCTGAACGCACGGGTGGAGACCTACTTCATGACGGCGAGCGAGGCGTACTTCTACACCGCCTCTCGGCTGGTCAAGGAAGTCGCGAGCCTGGGGGGCGATGTGTCCGCCCTGGTCCCGCCGGGTGTCCACCGAGCCCTGGTGGAGCGCTTCGCCAAGCCCACGCGGTCCTGAGGCGACCTCCCGGCGCGGTCGCGGCCGGGTTTGTTGACACGCTCCGGGGCGGGCGGTTAGCGGTGGTGGAGTATGCCGAGCCCGCTCGCCGACCAGGCCCGCGTCGCGCTCCCGACGATGCTGGGACACGTGCTGGTGCGCCCGGGCCGGCTCGAGCTGCGCGAGGTGCCGCGGCCGCGGCCGGATCGCGACGGCGTGGTCGTGCGCGTGCGCGCGGCGTTGACCTGCGGCACGGACCTGAAGGCCTACCTGCGCGGCCACCCGAAGTTCCCCATGCCCACCCTGTTCGGCCACGAGTTCGCCGGCGAGGTCGCTGAAGTCGGTGCCGACGTGCGCGGGCTGCGCGCCGGCGATGCGGTCATGGCGGCACCGACCGCACCATGCGGTGCGTGCTACTACTGCGCGCGCCAGCAGGAGAACCTCTGCGAGCAGGTGATGGCGACGATGGCCCTCGGCGCCTACGCCGAGTACATCAAGCTCCCCGGCTCGATCGTGCGCACGAACCTCTACGCCAAGCCGGGCGCGTTGCCCTACGCCGAAGCCGCGTTGCTCGAGCCACTCGCGTGTGTGTTGCACGGGCTCGCGCAGATCTCGCTGCGGCCGGACGACACCGTGGTGCTGATCGGCGCCGGCGCCATCGCGTTGCTGCATCTGCTCGTCCTGCGGGCACGCGGCGTCGGCCGGGTCGCCGTGGTGGCGCGCAGCCCGACGCGTGCAGCGCAGGCGCGAGCCCTCGGCGCCGACGCCGTGCTCCCGGTCGAAGCCGACGCCGCCCGCGCGCCGGTCCTCGAGCTGACCCGCGGCCGGGGTGCTGATGTCGTGATCGAGTGCACCGGTCAACTGGCGGTGTGGGAAGTCGCGCCGCACCTGGCGCGGCGCGGCGGGCAGGTGGTGTTGTTCGGCGGCTGTGCCACCGGCACCGTGGTGCGCTTCGACACCCAGCGACTGCACTACGACCAGGTCGCGGTGGCGAGCCCGTTCCATTTCACCCCGCGCGATGTGCGCGCGGCATACGAGCTGCTGAGCGCCGGGACGTTCGGCGGCGAGGCGCTGGTGGCGGCCGAGTACCCGCTCGAGCAACTCGGCGAAGCGCTCGATCGGCAGCGGCGCGGCGAGGGGGCGAAGTTCGCGATCGTCCCCGCCAGCGCATGAGTCGTTCGGGCTGAGGGCGGACCCCGCCCGGGACTTCGGTGAAGGTCGCCCGTCTCTACGACTTCCTCGACGTGCGCATCGAGGAGGAAAAGATCCCCGCGATCGGTGCGGGGGAGGCGTTGGTGCGGACGCGCGCGTGCGGGATCTGCTCGGGCGACGTGGTGCCCTGGTACATCCGCAAGAAGGCACCGCTGGTATTCGGCCACGAGCCGGTCGGCGAGATCGCGGCGGTGGGCGACGGGGTCACGGCCTTCGGGGTCGGGGATCGAGTGTTCGTGCACCACCACGCGCCGTGCTTCCGATGCCGAGCCTGCGCGCGCGGCGCTTTCGTCCAGTGCCCGACGTGGAAGTCGTCGCGTATCGATCCGGGCGGCATGGCCGAGTACTTCCGCGTCCCGGCCGTCAACCTCGCCGGCGATACGCTGCGGCTTCCCGACTCGGTCTCCGACGCCGACGGGGCGCTGGTCGAGCCACTTGCCTGTGTGGTGAAGTCGCTCGACCGGTGCGGGCCGATCGACGGCGCGTCGGTGCTCATCATCGGGCTCGGCGTGATGGGTCAGCTGCACGTGCTGCTGGCGCGCCATCTCGGGGCGAGACAGATCCTGGCGGCGGACCTGGTGGCGAGCCGCTGCGAACGCGCAGCGCAGCTCGGCGCCGATGTCGTGATCGATGCCAGCGCCGGCGATCTCGCGACCCAGGTACGGGAGCGGACCGACGGCGAAGGGGCGGAGGTCGTCATCGTCGGCCCGGCGACCGTCGCGGCGATCGAGCAAGGGTTGGCCTGCGCGGCGCGCGGCGGCACGGTCTGCCAGTTCATGGGCACCGAACCGGGTGAGATCTTGCCGCTGCCGACCTTCGACTTCTACTTCAAGGAGCTCCGGCTGATCCCCAGCTACTCGTGCGGCCCCGTGGAGACGCGCCGGGCGCTGGACCTGATCGCTGCCGGCGTGATCGGGGCGCGGCAGGTCGTCACACATCGCTTCGCGCTCGGCGAGGCGGCAGAGGCGTACCGCGTGGCGGCGTTCGACAAGACGGCGCTGAAGACGCTGGTGACCTTCGGCGGCGACGGCGCATGAAACGCGCCGCGCCCCGCTCGCGCTTCTTCCCCGCCCGGGCCTTCCGCTGGCGCGGCGCGGGGCGCGGGCGGTACCGCGACCTCGCCGGGGCAGCCGCTGCCGGCGTCTCCCGCCAGATCCTCGTCGCCGGCAGCGCCGGGGCCGCGGTGCGCTTCGACGTCCGCTACTTCGAGCTCGCGCCCGGCCGCCGCACGAACTTCGAACGCCACCGCCACGCCCACGTAGTCGTAGGACTCCGCGGTGCCGGCCG
>Ga0335082_10002881_pt1 | contig 18618 bp, 12 predicted proteins | sample Lox_Sample_41_FD_206718 | JGI IMG/M metagenome (GOLD analysis project Ga0335082, IMG submission 206718) | Soil microbial communities from Loxahatchee National Wildlife Refuge, Florida, United States - Lox_Sample_4.1 | ecosystem: Environmental > Terrestrial > Soil > Wetlands | place: USA...
GGACCGCGACGCGCTCGTCGCGACGCTCGTAGCGGCGGGCTACGCGCGCATGCCGCTCGTCGAGGAGCGCGGCGAGCTCGCGGTGCGCGGCGGCATCCTCGACCTCTTCCCGCCGCAGCGCGCGCTGCCGGTGCGGATCGAGCTGCTCGGCGACGAGGTGGAGTCGATCCGCGAGTTCGACCCGGCGAGCCAGCGCTCGCAGGCCTCGCTGCCCTACATGGTCGCGCCGCCGCCCCGCGAGCTGCTCGTCGAGCGCTCGCTGCTCGTCGAGCGCCAGGCGTTGCTGCGCGAGCTCGCCGCCGATCGGGGGCTCGCCGCGCGCGACGTCGACGCGCTCGTCGACACCTTGCTGCGCGGCAGCGTGCCGCCGGGCGGCGAGGCGCTGGCACCCCTCCTGCTGCGCGGCATGGAGACGGTCTTCGAGTTCCTGCCCGAGGACACGCAGGTCGTGGTGGACGACCTCGGCGCAGGCCGCGCTCGCTTGCTGCGTTACGCCGAGGAGGCGCTCTCGAACTACGAGCTCGCGCGCGAGAGCGGCCGCCTCGTCGCGACGCCGGACGAGCTCGCGCTCTCGCCCGAGGTGCTCGAGCAGGCGCTGCTCGCGCGGCGCCCGTTGCTGCTCGAGCGCCTCGACGCTCTGCAGGGCGACGGGATCGCGTCCACGCGCATCCCGTGCGAGTCGCAGGAGGAGCTTCGCCGCCAGCTCACGAAGGCGCGCGCGGGCGAGCAGGCGCTCGCGCCGCTGGCCGCGCAGATCGCCGCCTGGCGCGAGGCTCGCTACCGCGTGGTGCTCGCCACGCCCTCGCTCTCGCACGCCGAGCGCCTGCGTGCGCTGCTCGCCGAGTACCGGATCGAGTCGCGGGCGACGGCCGACCCGCGCGCGGTCTGGCGCTGGTCGTCGCCCGGCCGCGTCGAGGTGCGCGCGACGCCGCTCTCCGAGGGCTTCGTGCTGCCGCAGGCGCGGCTCGCCGTCGTCACCGAGGAGGAGATCTTCGGGCCGCGCGAGAAGACGCGCCGGCGCGCGCAGGCCTGGCCGGCCGGCGCCGCGATCGACGCGCTCGCGCAGCTCTCGTCGGGCGACTACCTGGTGCACGCGGAGCACGGCATCGGCATCTATCGCGGCCTCGTCGACCTGAATCTGCGCGGCGTCGCGGGCGAGTTCCTGCGCATCGAGTACGCGGAAGAGGCGCGGCTCTTCGTGCCCGTGCACCGCCTCAACCTGGTGTCGCGCTACGCGGGCTCCGACGGCCACGTGCCGCGCATCGACAAGCTCGGCGGCGTCACCTGGGAGAAGGCGCGCCGCGGCGTGCGCCGGGCGTTGCGCGACATGGCGAAGGAGCTGCTGGCCGTGCACGCGGCGCGCGAGGTCGCGCAGGGCTTCGCCTTCTCGCCCCGCGACCGCCTCTTCGAGGAGTTCGAGGCGACCTTCCCGTACGAGGAGACGCCCGACCAGCTCGCCGCGATCGAGGACGTGCTCGCCGACATGCAGCGCGAGAAGCCGATGGACCGCATCGTCTGCGGCGACGTCGGCTACGGCAAGACCGAGGTCGCCGTGCGCGCCGCCTTCCGCGCCGCGATGGACGGGAAGCAGGTGGCCGTGCTCGTGCCCACGACCATCCTGTGTCAGCAGCACGAGGAGACCTTCCGCAAGCGCTTCGACGGCCAGCCCGTGCGGATCGGCGCGCTCTCGCGCTTCCAGAGCCAGGCCGAGTCGCGCAAGGTGCTGGAGGCGCTGGCCGACGGCTCGCTCGACGTCGTGATCGGCACACACCGCCTGCTCCAGAAGAACGTGCGCTTCCGCGACCTCGGGCTGCTGGTCGTGGACGAGGAGCACCGCTTCGGCGTCGCGCACAAGGAGCGCATCAAGCAGTGGAAGAAGACGGTCGACGTGCTGACCTTGACCGCGACGCCGATCCCGCGCACGCTCCAGCAGGCCTTCGCGGGACTGCGCGACCTTTCGGTGATCGACACGCCGCCCGCCGACCGCCTCGCGATCCGCACGCAGGTCTGCCGCTTCTCGGAGCCGATCGTGCGCGAGGCGATCCTGCGCGAGATGCGGCGCGGCGGTCAGGTCTTCTACGTACACAACCGCGTGCAGACGATCCCGTCCGCGCAGGAGACGCTCGCGCGCGTCGTGCCCGAGGCGAAGTTGATCGTGGCGCACGGCCAGATGCCCGAGCGCGAGCTCGAGGCGCGCATGCTGCGCTTCATGCACGGCGAGGCCGACGTGCTGCTGTGCACCACCATCATCGAGAGCGGCCTCGACAACCCGCGGGCCAACACCATCCTGATCCAGCGCGCCGACGCGCTGGGACTCGCGCAGCTCTATCAGCTGCGCGGCCGCGTCGGGCGCAGCAACCACCGCGCCTACGCGTATCTGCTCGTGCCGTCGCCGGACAACCTCTCGCCCGACGCGCGCAAGCGTCTCGAGGCGATCCAGGACCTCTCCGAGCTCGGCTCCGGCTTCCGGCTCGCGAATCTCGACCTCGAGATCCGCGGCGCCGGCAACCTGCTCGGCGCCGAGCAGTCCGGGAATCTCGCGGCGGTCGGGTACGACACCTACATGGAGATGCTCGAGCAGACGATCGACGAGCTGCGCGGCGTCGCGCGCGACGAGGAGGTCGATCCGGAGATCCGGCTGCCGGTGCCGGCGCGGCTGCCCGAGTCCTACGTGGACTCCGTCGCGCAGCGTCTCGTGCTCTACAAGCGCCTGTCCGCCTGCCGCGACGACGCCGAGGTCGACCGCATCCGCGACGAGATCCTCGACCGCTACGGCCCGCTGCCGCTCGAGGCGGAGAGCCTCCTCCAGGTGATCCGGCTGAAGATCCAGGCGCGCCGCCTCGGCGTCGCCTGCATCGACCTCGCGAACGGCGAATTCGTGCTGACGGCGGCGCCGCAGACGAAGGTCGATCCCGAGCGGCTCTTGCGGCTCATGACCCAGGCGGGCAGCGGCATGCGCGTCACGCCGGGTCATCAGATCCTCGCGCCCGCGCCGGGCGCCGCCGACGCGCCGCGGCTCTTCGACTCGGCGCGCTCACTGCTCGCGCAGCTCGGCGCCTGACCCGATCGCGTGTCGGCCTCCGCAATCCCCTTCGCCGAGGCCGTGCGCGTGTGGACGCGCGTGGCGCTCCAGAGCTTCGGCGGGCCGGCCGGACAGATCGCCGTGATGCACCGCATCCTGGTCGAGGAGAAGCGCTGGATCGGCGAGGAGCGCTTCCTGCACGCGCTCTCGTACTGCATGCTGCTGCCCGGTCCGGAGGCGCAGCAGCTCGCGACCTACATCGGCTGGCTGCTGCACCGCACGGCGGGCGGGCTGGTCGCGGGCGGGCTCTTCGTGCTGCCGGGCTTCCTCGCGATCCTCTCGCTCTCGCTCTGCTACGTCGCGTGGGCGGATCTCCCGGTCGTCGCCGGACTCTTCTTCGGCATCAAGCCCGCCGTGCTCGCGCTCGTGGTCGAGGCGCTGCTGCGGATCGCGCGCCGCGCCGGCGGCGGCGCGGCGAAGTGGGCGATCGCCGGCGCGGCCTTCGTGGGCCTCTTCTTCTTCGCAGTACCCTTTCCGTGGATCGTGCTCGGCGCCGCGCTCGCCGGCGTGGCCGGCGCGCGGCTCGCGCCGCAGGCCTTCCGCGGGCCCGCACCGGCGGTGCAGGGCGGCGCGCTGCCCGTCGCCGACGCGCTGATCGAGAGCCATGCGCTGCCGCACACCATCCCGTCGGCGCGACGATCGCTTCGCGTCGCGATCGTGTGTGGCGCGCTGTGGCTGGCCCCGGTCGCGGCGCTGGCGCTGGCGCGCGGTCCACACGACGTCTTCACGCAGATCGCCTTCTTCTTCTCGAAGCTCGCCGTCGTCACCTTCGGAGGCGCCTACGCGGTGCTGGCCTACATGGCGCAGCAGGCGGTCTCGGTCTACGGCTGGCTCACCCCGCGCGAGATGCTCGACGGACTCGGCATGGCCGAGACGACGCCCGGCCCGCTGATCCAGGTCGTGCAGTTCGTCGGCTTCCTCGGCGCGTATCGGAGCGCGGGATCCCTGCCGCCCTGGCTGGCGGGTACCTTGGCCGCCGTGCTGACGACCTGGGTCACCTACGTGCCCTGCTTCCTGTGGATCTTCGCGGGTGCGCCGTACGTCGAGCGGCTGCGCGAGAACCGCTGGCTGCGCGGCGCGCTCACCGGCATCACCGCAGCGGTGGTCGGCGTGATTTTCAACCTGACCGTCTGGTTCTCGCTCCACACGCTCTTCGCCCGCGTAGAGCAGCACGGGCTCGGACCGCTCTCGCTGGAGCTGCCGGTGTGGGCGAGTCTCGATCCCGCAGCGGCCGCGATCGCGGCCGGCGCGCTCGTCGCGACGTTCGCCTTCCACGTGCGCATGCTGCCGCTACTCGCGGGCTCCGCAGCCGCCGGACTGGCCTGGCGACTGCTCACCGCTTGACAAGCCGCCGCGCTCGTTGTCACTTCCGGCGCGATGACTCCGCTGCTCGTCTCTTCCCTGGCGCTGCGCGCGAGGCTCGGCGCGCTCCAGCGCCTGCGCTTCGACCCGAGCGATCTCTGCCGGCGAGCCGGCATCGACGAGACCGCGCTCGCGAACTCGCAGCACTTCCTGCCGGAGTCGAGCATCTGGTCCGTCTGGCGCGAGGCCTTCGCGGACTGCGGCGATCCGGCGCTCGGACTCCGCGCGGGCGCGACCGTGCCGTTCGGCGCCTACGGCGTGCTCAACTACCTCTCGATGTCCGCGCGCACGCTCGGCGAGGGGCAGGCGATGCTCGTGCGCTACTGGCCGCTGATCGGCACCGGTCGCCGCCTCGAGATCTCGAGCGCGCCGGGCGGCCCGCATGCGCTCCGCCACGTCCCCTACGCGCCGTCGGCGGGTGTCGGCCTCCACTGCCGCGATTACACGATCGCGGCGATGACGAAGCTGCTGTACGAGCGCTCGGGACTGCGCCCCGTCGCGGTCGAGCTCGCCGGGGAGCCCAACGCACCGCTCGCGGTCTACCAGGACATCCTCGGCACGCGCGTCTCCTTCGGCCACGCCTACACCGCGATGATCTTCTCGGACCGCGAGTGGCACGCGGAGCTCCCGGGCAACGACGCGCTGCTCTTCCACATGCTCGAGGACTACGCGACGAAGCTGGTCGAGCACCTGCCGCGCAACCACGGCGTCGGCGCGCGCGCAGCGCGCGAGATCGCGAGCCGGCTGCGCCAGCACGACCTCGGCCTGCGCGTGGTCGCTCGCAGCCTGGCGCTCTCCGAGCGCACCTTGCAACGGCACCTCAGCCAGGAGGGCTACACCTTCGAAGGTCTGGTCGACCGCGTGCGGCACGATCACGCCAGCGAGCTCTTGAAGGACGCGGGCCTCTCGATCACCGAGGTCGCCCATCTGGTCGGGTATTCGGGCCCCGCCGCCTTCCACCGCGCCTTCAAGCGCTGGACCGGGTCGTCGCCGCGCCGCGCCTCGCGCGCGGAGGCCTGACGTTCATAGAGAATCAGCGCCCGGCACCGCGCGCCCCGTCAGCCACGCCTCCAGCATCGCGTTCACCGCCTCCGGAGCCTCCTGCTGCACCCAGTGGCCGATGCCCGGCAGGAAGCGCACGGTCAGATCGCGCACGAAGCGACCGGTCGGCGCGACGAGCTCCGTGCCGAGCGCGATGTCCTCGGTGCCCCACAGGAGCAGGGTCGGCGTCTCGATCGTCGGGAAGCCCTGCGCGATCTGGCGGCGGTACCCGCCCCCTCGGCCGAGCGCGCGGTAGTAGTGGATCATCGCGGTCGCGGCGCCGGGGCGGAGCGCATTCTGGCGGTACACCTCGAGGTCGGCGTCGTCGAAGGCCTCGAGCCTCTTTGCGCTCTCGCGGAGCATGCGGCCGATGCGCCGCGCGCCGCCGCCCACGAGCAGCTTCTCCGGCAGCCACGGGAGCTGGAAGAACAGGATGTACCAGGAGCGCAGGCGCTGGCGCAGGCCCGCCGCCTCGAGCCCCGCGCCGAGGTGCGGGACGTTCATGCAGACGAGGCGCGCGAGCGGCCGCACCTTCCGCATCGCGAAGCACCAGCCGACGATGCCGCCCCAGTCGTGGCACAAGAGTGTCACCTCGCGCGCGCCCGACGCGTCGACGAGCCCGGCCACGTCGTCCATCAGCCTCTCGAGCGCGTAGTCGGAGACCGCGAGGGGCCGATCGCTCTCGCCGTAGCCGCGAAGATCGGGCGCCCAGACGCGATGGCCGAGCTTCGCGAGCAGCGGCATCTGGTGTCGCCACGAGTACCAGCACTCGGGGAAGCCGTGCAGGCAGAGGGCGAGCCGGTCGCCGGCGCCCGCCTCGGCGACGTGGAAGCGCAGCCCGTTCGCGGCGATCTGGAGGTGGCGGAACTCGTCGGGGCGCGGGCCGCTCATGGCGGCGCAACGTAGCTCGGGGTCTCTCTCTGACCTTCGCTCGGCAAGTTCGTGCGATCTCCGCTCGGCTGCGCCTCGCTGCGCGCCGGACGGCTTGCCTCGCTGCGCGCGCCTTCGGCGCTAGACGGCCTTCCGCAACGCGAGCTTCTCGAGATCGTCCGACTCGAGGCCGAGCGGCACCGCCATCAGGTTGAAGTAGTTGCCGACCGCATTGAGCCAGGTCAGCTCCACGATTTCCTTCTCGCTGAAGTGCGCGCGCAGCCGCTCGAAGGTCGCGTCGCTCACCTTGCGATGTCGGGTGATCTCCTCCGTGTAGGCGAGCGCCGCGCGCTCGCGCTCGGAGAAGTGGGGGCTCTGCGCGTAGTCCTCGAGATCGCGAAAGCGCTCCCGGCCGAGCTTTGCCTGGATCGCCTGCGCGCGGTGAAGGTCGGCGCAGAAGCCGCAGCCGTTCAGCAGCGATGACTGCGTCGCGACGAGCAGCTTCAGCGCGGGGTCGAGCGACAGGCTGTCGCCGGTCCGCACCAGCGATAGGGTCGCGCGCAGGAGCCGCGGCACGCGCGCGTAGATCACCTTCATCGGTGTCATGACGGCCCCGAGCTGCCGCTTCGAGACCAGATAGGCGAGGCGCACGAGCAGGTTGCTAGGGCGTTCGATGGGTTCGAGGCGCATGGTCTCCTCCTTCGGCGCGCAGACAGGCGAGGGCGACAGTGCCGAGCAGGACGGCGGGCAGGTAGACGCCCGGCAGGTCGAGCGCCCAGTGCTCCGGCGGCACGGCGCCGCGCGCCGTGTCGAAGACGTGGATCAGCGCGTGCCCGACCGCGAAGATGGCCGCCGAGGCGACGAGCGGCGTGCGGTACGCGGGCGCGAAGGCGGCCCACACCTGCGCGACGCCAGCCGCCAGGAAGGCGCAGCCGATGTCGCGCACGAAGTGCTCGTTGAACGGGCCGGTGTCGGGCACGCTGGCCGGCAGGTCGTGATACCAGCGCAGCGGATCGGCGAGCATCCAGAGCGCGTTGGCGATCGCGCCGACGCCGAGCAGCAGGAGCAGGATTCCGAGACCGTCGAGCCGCCGCGCGCTCATCGCGACCTCCTCTTCCGCGCGGGCAGAGCCCGGCGCACCGCGTCGGCGAGCCGCGCGACGCCCTCGTCCGCGCGCTCGCGCGGCAGGTTCGCGAACGAGAGCACGAGGTGGCGGTCGGCGTCCTCCGCCGCGTCGCTGCCCTCGAAGGCGAAGGGCGCGCCCGCGTGCAGCGCGATCCCGTGCGCCGCCGCGACCGCGAACACCTGCGCGACGTCCGCCTCCGCGGGGAGCCCGAGCCAGATCGTGTTGCCGCCGGCGGGCGGCTTCCACGCGACGCCGTCCGGCATGTGCGCGCGTAGCGCCTCGCACAGGGCCGCGCGCCGCTGCGCGTAGAGCTTGCGCACACGACGAACGTGGCGCTCGAGGGCGCCGCTCTCGATCAGGCGCGCGACGGTCGCCTGCGCGAGCGCGTTCCCGTGGACGTCGGCCGCGAAGCGCAGCAGCGCGAGGCGCGCGAGCAGCGGGCGAGGCGCGACCACGTAGCCGAGGCGCAGCCCCGGGAAGAGCGCCTTCGAGAAGGTGCCGAGGTAGATCACCTGGCCGGCGCGGTCGTGCGTCTTCAGCGCCGGCGGCGCCGGGCCCTCGTAGCGGAGCTCGCCGTCGTAGTCGTCCTCCGCGATCGCGAGCTGGTACTCGTCGGCGAGCGCGAGGAGCTCGCGCCGGCGCGCCTCGGAGAGCGCGACACCGGTCGGCGACTGCACGGCCGGAGTCGTGAACAGGAGCTTCACTCGGCGCGTCCGCAGCAGGCGCGCGAGGCCGTCGGTCGAGAGGCCCTGCTCGTCGACGGGGACGCCGAGCAGATGCGCCTCGCTCGCGCGGAAGGCCGCGGCCGCGCCGAACCAGCCGGGCTGCTCGATCGCGACCGCGTCACCCGGGTCGACGAGCGCGCGCGCGACGAGGTCGAGCCCCTGCTGCGCGCCGTCGACGATCATCACGTCCTGCGCGGCGCACACGATCCCTCGCGCGAGCAGCGCGCGCGCGACCGCCTCGCGCAGCGGCGCGTAGCCCTGCGGCGAGGTCGCTTCGGCGAGAGCCGGCAGCTCGTCGAGGGCCTGCGCGCTCGCGCGCTTCCAGGCGGCGACCGGAAGGAGCGAGCGGGCCACGCGCCCGGCGCGGAAGTCGAACTCGACGCGATGCGGACCGGGATGGGCGAAGAAGCCACGCGGCGTGATCGGCGCGCGCGCGCGGCGCGCGAGCAGACCCTCCCAGGCGAGCGCGCGCGGCGACGCGCCGGCGCCACCCCGGTCCGAGCCGGTATCGGACCGACTCGAGACGAAGGTCCCCTGGCCGACGTGCGCGCGAAGAAGGCCCTGGTCGACGAGCGACTGGTAGGCCTGGTTCACGGTGTTGCGCGAGAGGCCGAGGCTCGTGGCGAGCTCACGGCTGGCGGGCAGCCGCTCGCCGGGCGCGAGGCGTCTCGCGGCGACGAGATCGTGGAGGTAGCGCTCGAGCTGCCGGTAGACGGGCTCGCCGGCGGCGCGGTCGGGCGCGAAGGCGAGGTCGAGCACGCCGCGACCGTAATGGAGCCAATCCGGCTCGCAAAGGGCCAATTTGGCAGACCTGTAGGGAACCAATTCCGGCCGATATGATCGACGGAGTGCCCGGTCCCGAGTCCGACCGCCTGCTCTCGCGCAAGCCGATCCCTCCGCGCGAGCGCCTGATCGTCGCGCTCGACGTCGACGGCTACGCCGAGGCGCTCGATCTCGTCGATCAGCTCGGCGACAGCGTCTCGTTCTACAAGCTCGGGCTCCAGCTCTTCATGTCGCGGCGCTACTTCGAGCTCTCCGACCTGCTGCTCGCGCGCCGCAAGCGCGTGTTCCTCGACCTCAAGTTCTTCGACGTCCCCGAGACGGTGGCTTCGGCCGTCCGCATGCTCGCCGGGACCGGCGCCCACTTCGCCACCGTGCACGGCAACGACGCGATGCTCGAGGCCGCCGTGCGCGAGAAGAAGGACACGAAGATCCTGGCGGTCACCGTGCTGACGAGCCTCGACCGCGCGGATCTCGAGGACCTCGGCTTCGACGTCTCCGTCGAAGAGCTCGTGCTCTCGCGCGCACGCCGCGCGCTCGCGCTCGGCTGCGACGGCGTGGTCTCGTCTGGGCTCGAAGCCCGCGCGCTGCGCGACGAGCTCGGCGACCGACTCCTGATCGTGTCGCCTGGGATCCGACCGGTGGAGAACCGCCCGCAGGACGACCAGAAGCGGGTGGTCGGCGTCGAGCAGGCCTTCCGCAACGGCGCCGACTACATCGTGGTGGGGCGCCCCATCCGCGCCGCGAAGGATCCGCGCGCCGCCGCCGAGGCGATCCAGACGACGATCGCGTCGCTCTTCTCGGAGTAGCGACCAAAGCGAGGGGAGTTCCCTAAAGGGAATAGCCCAGGAAGAACCCGCCGAGCAGCGCAGCGAGCAGGCCCGCGAAGCCCGCGCGCGCGACCGTCGCGCCGCGCGCCGCGAGCGCGTCGTCGAGGCGCGCCGCGGCGTCGGCGAAGAAGAGCGCGAGCACCGGGGCGATGCAGAGTGCGTAGCTCCCCTTCGCCTGCGCGAAGTAAGGCAGCGAGGCAGTGAGCGCGAGCAGCGAGAAGCCGACCGCATAACACGCGCACAGCAGGAACGAGAGCGCGGCGCGCGCGCGGGGGTCGGCGTCGCGGAAAGCGCGCCGCAGCGAGACCCACGCGCCGGCGGCGATCCCCGCCGTCGCAATCAGGCCCAGCAGGTACGCGGACGACACGTAGTCGTACTGCCAGAAGCCGTGGCGCTGCGCCGGGTCGACGCGCCCGCCGACGCCGCCGTCGCCCCAGAAGGTCGAGTAGACGCCGTCCCAGAAGGATCGGAAGCCGGACAGATAGGGATGGGAGAGCGACTCGCCGAAGCGCAGGTACCACGCCGCGGTGTGGAAGCCCGGCTGCTGCCACCAGACCATGCCGCTCGAGAGATCGCCCCAGTTGGCGACGACCGGCGTGCCGAACACCATCCAGTTTCGGGCGTAGTACCAGCCGCAGACGGCGAGCCACACGCCGGCCGCGAGCAGCGGGAGCCCCAGCGCGCGCGCCGCGCGCGCCCGCTCGATCGCGGCGAGCTTGCACGCGAGGAAGAAGAGCTCCACCGGTACCAGCGCCAGCGCGGTGAACTTCGCCAGCGAGGCGAGTCCGAGCCAGAGCCCGAGCCAGGCCGACTGCGCAGCGGACGTGCGCGGGGCGAGCAAGGCGTCGACACCGGCCACGAGCGCGACACCGGCGAGCAGCGCGTGGAAGGTCTCGTTCGTGAAGTAGGCCGCGCTGTAGAGACCGACGGGCAGCACCGCCGCGAAGAGCACCGCGAGCATGCCGACGCGCCCATCGCCGGGACGCAGGCGCGAGGCCAGCGAGTGCGCGACGAAGACCAGTCCGAGCCCGCTGATCCACGGCAGCACGCGCAGCGCGGACGCGCCGAGCGGCGAGACCCACGCCGCGAGCGCGTAGAAGAGCGGGGGGTGGAACATCGACCAGCCATCGCTCGCGAGCGGCACGGCATGGCGCTCGCGCAAGAAGTCGACGTACGCCAGGTGGTGGCGCGCGTCGAAGCCGACGAAGAGCGGGATGCGCACGATCTTCGCGGTGTAGAGCCAGGCCCAGGCGAGGCTCGCGACGGCCAGCGCGACCCCCGGCAGCGCCGCGACGGCGCGAGCGTCGAGCCGTCGCCTTACCAGGGCGAAGCCGACGCTTCCCGCCGCGAAGAGGGCGAGCAGCGCGGGCGCCGCGCGCAGGGTCGCCTCGGCGGGTGTCTCGACGTGCAGCGACGCCAGATCGCGCCGCGTATCGTCGGCGGGGATCGGGCGGCCGAGTGCGCGCCCGTCCTGCGAGACCTCGAAGTCGGCGGGTCCGAGCGGCGCGCCGAGGCCCGTCAGCTCGAAGGAGGCGAGCGCCGGGCCGTGCGCATTCTCGACCTCGATCGCGATCTCGTGGGCGCCCGGGCTCAGGCGCGGCGCGAGCTCCAGCTCGCGAAACCGGCGCCAGCGACTCCCGTCGCCCTGTCCGTCCGGCACCGGTGTGCCGTCGATGCGCACGCGCCAGGCGCCGAGCGCTCGGAGTCGCAAGGTCGCGCGTTCGGGCGGCGCCGCGACCTCCACGCGGCGCGCGAGGCGCGTCACGGGCACGCGCTCGCGGCCCCATTGCATCAGGTCCGCCGAGACCGGGACATCGGCCATCCACCAGCCGGGCCCCGCGTCGGCGAACAGGAAGGGGATGCGATCGGAGAGCGCGCAGCGGGCTCCAGCGGCCGCGCACGAGAGCGCGACCAGCGCGACGGCACCCGCGCGCTGTAGCACCCCCCAGTTCCGAAGCATGCGGGGACGCTAAATGGATCTCTTGTTCTCCGCCGCTTCGCGGGCGCTTGCGGCGCGCTCCGCGCGCCATGATCTTCCGAGCTTCGATCGCCGTGCAGGGATTCCCACCTGGCGGCTAATCTCGGCCCCATTCTTTCTCTGGGGATCGACGTGCCCGGCATCGCACGCCCGCTCGCTGCGCTCAGCGCGGTCTTCCTGTTAGCCGCAGGCGCACCGGCCACCGAGCAGCTCGTCGACGGAATCGCGGCGCAGGTCGGCACGCGCATCGTGCTGATCAGCGAGGTGTTGAAGGCGGTGCAGGGACCGGAGGCCGCCATGCGCAAGGCCGGCGCCACCGACAAGGACGTCGCGAAGCTGCGCGCCGAGGCGCTCGAGCGCCTGATCGAAGCGCGCCTGGTCGAGTCGGTCGTGGCGCGCCTCGAGGTGACGGCCAGCGAGCAGGAGATCGACAACACCATCAAGCAGATCGCCGAGATGAACGGGCTGACGCTCGAGCAGCTCTATGCGAGCGTGGTCTTCCACGGCATGTCGCGCGAGGACTACCGCAAGCAGATCAAGCAGGACCTCGAGCGGCGCAACGTCGTGAACTCGCTGCTCGCGCCCGACGTGAAGGTCGAAGAGCGCGACATCCGCGCGCTCTACGACCAGCAGTTCGGCTCGCAGCCGCAGGTCGCGAACGTCGTGCGCGTGCGGCAGATCCTGATCGCGCTCGGCAAGGACACGGGGCGCACGCCCGAGCAGGCCTGCGCGATGGCGACGGCCGCGCGCCAGCGCGTGCTGGCCGGCGAGAGCTTCGAGGAGGTCGCGAAGCAGGTCTCGGAGGTGGCGCCGAAGGACGGCGGCGATCTCGGCTGGCTGCCGGCGGACCAGCTCGCCGACTGGATGCACGAGGCGATCGACCACCTCCAGCCGGGCGGCATCAGCGATCTCCTGATCCAGCCCTTCGGCTGCTCGGTGCTCCAGCTCGTCGAGCGCCGGGAGATGGAGAAGCCGACCTACGAGAAGGTGCACGACGCGCTGAAGGAAGAGGCCTTCAACCACAAGCTGGAAGAGCGCTACAAGAAGTGGCTCGAGGAGCTGCGCCAGAAGACCTACATCGACCGGCGCGGCTACTTCGCCGAGGCCGCAACGCTCGGCGCCACCGGCCTGCCCGGCGAAGAGGACGAGTCCCAGACCGAGACGCCGTGAGCGCGCGCCCCCTCACCGCGAACGCGCCGACCCACATCGAGATCCGCGGCGCGCGCGAGCACAACCTCGCCGGGATCGACCTCCGCATCCCGCGCGACCGCCTGGTCGTGATTACCGGACTCTCGGGATCGGGCAAGTCGTCGCTCGCGTTCGACACGCTCTACGCGGAGGGGCAGCGGCGCTACGTCGAGTCGCTCTCCGCCTACGCGCGCCAGTTCCTCGACCAGATGGAGAAGCCGGACGTCGACTCGATCGAGGGGCTGTCGCCCGCGATCGCGATCCAGCAGCGCAGCGCCGGCACGAACCCGCGCTCGACGGTCGGCACGATCACCGAGATCCACGACTACCTGCGCCTGCTCTTCGCGCGCGTCGGAGAGCCTCACTGCTGGATCTGCGGCCGCAGCCTCGCGAGCCAGACGCTCTCGCAGATGACCGACCGCGTGCTCTCGCTGCCGGAGGGCACCGCCGTCGCGGTGCTCGCGCCGATCGTGCGCGACCGCAAGGGCGAGTACCGCAAGGACCTGGAGTCGCTGCGGCGTCAGGGCTTCGTGCGCGCGCGCATCGACGGCGCGCTCCGCGATCTCGCCGACGACATCGCGCTCGCGAAGAGCGCGCGCCATTCGATCGAGGTCGTGGTCGATCGCCTCGCGGTGCGCCCCGCCACGCGCGGCCGCATCTCGGAGTCGCTCGCGACGGCGCTGCGGCTTGCGTCGGGGCTCGCGGTCGTCGAGCACGGCGAGGGCGGCGGCTGGCTCTTCTCGGAGAAGAGCGCATGCCCCGACTGCGGCGTGTCGTTTCCCGAGATCGCGCCGCGCACCTTCTCGTGGAGCAGCCCGCACGGCGCCTGCCCCGAGTGCTCGGGGCTCGGCACGCAGGACGCCTTCGACCCGGCGCTCGTTTTGCCCGACGAGAGCGCGCCGCTCGAGCGCGCGATCGCGCCCTGGAGCGGCCGCGGCGCGCCCCGCTACTACGCACAGCTCCTCGCCGCGCTGGCCGCGCACTACGGCGTGTCGCTATCGACGCCCTGGCGCGCGCTGCCGCCGCGCGCTCGCGAAGGGATCCTCCACGGCGCCGGCGCGCGCGACGTCGAGCTCGCGGTCTCGCGCGAGGGCCGGCGCGAGCTCTTCCGGCGCCGCTGGGACGGCGTCCTCGCCGAGCTCGCGCGCCGCTACGAGGCCGGCGGCGAGCCCCTGCAGGCGCAGCTCGCGCGCTACCGCAGCCCCGTGCCCTGCCGCGCCTGCGGAGGCTCGCGCCTGCGACCGGAATCGCGCGGCGTGCGCCTGTGTGGTCACTCGATCGACACGATCACGCGGCGCAGCGTCGACGACGCGCAGGCCGTCCTCGCGTCCCTCGAGCTCTCACCGGTGCAGCGCGCCATCGCCGACCGCGTGCTCGTCGAGATCTCCGAGAGGCTGCGCTTCCTCCAGGAGGTCGGCCTCGGCTACCTGACGCTCGATCGCCCGGCCGCGACGCTCTCGGGCGGCGAGTCCCAGCGGATCCGGCTCGCGACGCAGGTCGGCGCGTCGCTCCTCGGCGTGCTCTACATCCTCGACGAGCCGTCGATCGGCCTCCACCCGCGCGACAACGCGCGCCTGCTCGGCAGCCTGCTGCGGCTGCGCGACCAGGGGAACTCGGTGATCGTCGTCGAGCACGACGAGGAGACGATCCGCGCGGCCGACCACGTGGTCGACATGGGCCCGGGCGCGGGCACGCATGGCGGCCACGTCGTGGCCGAGGGGCCGCCGTCGGCGCTGCTCGAGCATCCCGACTCGCTGACCGGCGCCTACCTCTCGGGCCGCCGCGCGATCGCCGTGCCGTCGCGGCGGCGGCCGGCCGGCGACCGCGCGCTCGTCCTGACGGGCTGCCGCGAGCACAACCTGAAGGACGTGACCCTGCGGATCCCGCTCGGTCTGCTGACCGTCGTGACTGGCGTCTCCGGCTCGGGCAAGAGCAGCCTCGTCACCGATACCTTGCACCCCGCGCTCGCCGCGGCGCTCCACGGCGCGACGCGCGCGCCCGGACGCTTCGAGCGACTCGGCGGACTCGAGCACGTCGACAAGGTGATCGACGTCGACCAGTCGCCGATCGGGCGCACGCCGCGCAGCAACCCTGCCACCTACAGCGGCGCCTTCGACGCGATCCGCAAGCTCTTCGCGGGCGTGCCGGAGTCGCGGGTGCGCGGCTACGGCGCGGGCCGCTTCTCCTTCAACGTGAAGGGCGGCCGCTGCGAGGCGTGTCAGGGCGACGGCAGCCTGCGCGTCGAGATGCACTTCCTGCCCGACCTCTTCGTCACCTGCGAGGTCTGCGGCGGCCGCCGCTACGACCGCGAGACGCTCGAGATCCGGTACAAGGGCCGGAACATCGCCGAGGTGCTCCACATGACGGTCGAGCAGGCGCTCGCCTTCTTCGAGAACGTCGGCGCGGTGCGGCGTCCGCTGCAGAGCCTCTTCGACGTGGGGCTCGGCTACGTGCACCTCGGTCAGTCGGCGACGACGCTCTCCGGCGGCGAGGCGCAGCGCGTCAAGCTCGCCCGCGAGCTCGGCCGCACCGCGACCGGTCGCACGCTGTACCTCCTCGACGAGCCGACCACCGGGCTCCACTTCGCCGACGTCGAGCGCCTGCTCGAGGTGCTGAACCGGCTGGTCGACCTCGGCAACACGGTCGTCGTGATCGAGCACCACCCGGACGTCATCAAGACGGCCGACCACGTGATCGACCTCGGCCCGGAAGGCGGCGAGAAGGGCGGCGAGATCGTGGTCGAGGGGACGCCCGAGCAGGTCGCGCAGCACCCGATGAGCCACACGGGTCGGGCCCTCGCGCCGGTTCTGTTCGGCGAGCGCGCGCAGCGGACCTGAACCCGTCGGCCGTCGGAATCACACGAGCGGCTGCCTATTCGCGCTCGGGAACGACCGTGGGGCGAGTGCGGGTCAGGCGTCGGGGTCGAGGGAGCCGACAGATCCGCGCGCGCCCGGTGAGGGCGCAAGGTACGTCCGGCGCAGCTGGCGCTCGATCTCGCTATCGGGCGCGCCATCACGAACAGGTAGCTCGCCGCGGAAAACGACAGGATCACCGCGGGCCGCATGCCGCGCGCGAGACAGGCCTGGAACAGCGGCGGGTCGTGGCGGTTTGCCCAGTGGGCGTGAAACTCGCGCGCGGTCGCCGAGACGGCGATCACGAGATCCGGAGCCTGGTCGAGCACGTAGTCGGGATCGTCGCGGCCATCGATCGCGATCGCCGGATCGTTCAGGCTGAACGTGTCGATGACGCGCCATCCCGAGTAGTAGGGGATCGCGCCCACGTCGCCGAGCGCGAGCAGCGGCACGCGCTGCTCCTGCTCGCGAAACGCCGCGAGCACGCGCCCGAGCCTGGCATTCGTCTGGAGGAGCGCGAGGCCGTAGGCGCGCCGCTCGCGCAGCGAGGCCGCCGCGGGGTCCCAGGCGTGTGCGGCAACCGCGCAGGCCGCGATCGCGCCGAGCGCCGTGACGAGGCGACCGGCGGCCCGCGCGCCGCGAACCTCGCCCGCGATCCATTCGACGAGCTGCGCGCCGCCGACGCCCGCGAGCGCGAAGACGATCGGCAGCGCGGGCAGCGCATAGCGATAGTCGAAGTCCATCACCGGATCGGGCAGCACTGCGACGAGCACGGCCACGAGCGCGACCCCCGCGAGCGGGCACGCTGCGCGCGGCGCCGAGAGCAGCGGCAGCGCGGCGGCGAAGCCGATCCCGCCGAGCAGCAGCTTCGCGAGCGCGAGTGCGTTCGCCGCTCCCGGCAGCGCCGCGCTGCGCGCGATCTTCGCGTAGAACGGGATCGGGAACAGGTGCCCGTAGTACGAAGCGCGCGCTGCGAAGTAGAGCGCGCCCGGTAGCCACCAGCCGAGCGCCGCGGAGCGCAGCCATGCACGCCGCGTTCCGGGCGGGGCACCCGCGAGCGCGGCGAGCAGCGCGGCGGCGGCGACGGCGTTCTGCTCGGGCCGCACGAGGCCGAGCGCCAGCGCGAGGAGACCGAACGCGAGCCCGGGCGGTTGCCGATCCAGCTGCGCGCGCAAGGTCACGCGCACGAGCGCGGTCAGCAGCGCGCAGCCGAATAGCGTCTCCATTCCGGAGGCGGCGTGCACCGCGGTCGCATAGCATCCGAGCCACAGGAAGCACGCGAACGCCGCGGCCAGCCGCGCGCGCGCGGAGTGTGTCGCGGCGGCCTCGGCCGGTTCGGCGCCACCCGCAGCCACGGCGCGGTCGAGATCGAGCGAGAGCAGCGCCAGCAGCCCTGCGGTCGCGAGCGCGCAGGCGACGCCGAACCCCTTCGCGAACGGCACGGGATCGAATCCGAGCCACGCGGCGAGCGTCGCGATCAGCAGGAATCCGAAGCTCGTCACGCCCTCGCTGCGCGGGCCGTCCGGATTGAAGTTTGGGCCATGGCCGGCAGCCCAGTTGGCCGCATAGCGGAACGTGATGAATGCGTCATCCGCGGTGAAGGGCCATGCGTAGTTGAGCTGCGCCGCGAACGCGATCGCGCCTCCCAGGAGGAGCAGGACGACCGCCGGAAGCACGGCGGCCTGCTCGAGCGGAGCAGCGCGCTCGCCCGGTCGGGACGCGTGCGGGCGCGTGCGACGCATTCGCGAATTCTGGTAGACGTGGGCAGCGCGAGGCAACCCGGAATCGAGGAAGGCTGCCGCGGGCCCGGGTGTGCGGCTCGCCCGCGGGTCTGTGGATTCTGGCCCCAACCCGTTCCGCCCGGGTGTAGAGTGAGGTCGCCGGGCGTCTCCCCGTCGCACATCGGTTGCAGTTCAGCGTGGCCCGTCCTCGGCGTCGGGCAGCGCGAGCAGGCTTGGCTGCCGAGGAGATCGTCGATGACGCGCAAGGGTCTGCTCGTCGGTTCGCTGGTGCTGCTGCTGTGCTCCGGCCTCGGACCCGCCGGCGTCGCGAAGCGCGAGGCGCCCGATGCGGGCTGGCTCGCGAAGGCGCAGCAGCAGATCGCCGAGCGCGAGTACCACGCGAGCGAGAACGGCGAAGGGCTCCAGGCGCCCAACCGCGCCCACAACCTGCGCACCTACTTCGAGACGACGGGGATCCGCGTGCACGATCGCACGGCAGGCGGGAGCCCGGAGCTGCGGCGGTTGTCTCTTTCCGGTGTCGGACGCGGCGACCGGGTCGTTCCGGCGGAAGCCGGCGCGGACGTGGTCGCGCACGACAATCGCGTAGAGATCGCTCATGCGGGCCTGCTCGAGTGGTACGTGAACTCGCCCGAGGGCCTCGAGCAGGGCTTCACGCTCGACGAGCGGCCGGCGGCCGACGGAGCGCTGGTGCTCGAGCTCGCGGTGGCCGGTGCGCAGCCGGCGCGGCGCGGCGACGCGGTCGTGTTCGAGACCGGAGCAGCGCAAGCTCGCATACGCGAAGCTCGCCGCGGCCGACGCGGCGGGCCGCGCGCTCGCGGCGCACTTCGAGCTGCCCGATGCGCGGCGGCTGCGGATCATCGTCGATGATGCGGGCGCGCGTTACCCGCTCGTGATCGATCCGCTGCTCACGGAGACCGCGGATACGCAGCTCGAGTCGAACCAGGCGAACGCGTCGCTCGGCTTCAGCGTGGCCGGAGCCGGCGACGTGAACGGCGACGGCTATGCCGACGTGATCGTGGGTGCCCCGTACTTCTACAACGGC
>Ga0335082_10002882_pt1 | contig 18617 bp, 17 predicted proteins | sample Lox_Sample_41_FD_206718 | JGI IMG/M metagenome (GOLD analysis project Ga0335082, IMG submission 206718) | Soil microbial communities from Loxahatchee National Wildlife Refuge, Florida, United States - Lox_Sample_4.1 | ecosystem: Environmental > Terrestrial > Soil > Wetlands | place: USA...
ACGCGCGGCGGCTGTCATCTCGAAGCAAACCTCGTGCGCGACGCGCTCGCAAAAATCGATTTGGAGGGACTTCAATTTCTGGTCATTGAAAATGTGGGAAACCTCGTATGTCCTGCAAATTACGACCTCGGAGAAGACCGGAAAGTTGTCGTCGTGAGCACTACCGAGGGCGACGATAAGCCGCTGAAATATCCCGCCATGTTCCGGAATGCGGGCATCCTCATCATCAACAAAATTGATCTCCTGCCCTACGTAAACTGCAGTATGGCCCGGCTCCGGGAAAATGCGCTTGCCGTAAATCCGGGGCTGAAGATCTTCGAGACTTCGTGTACAACGAAAAAGGGTATTCCTGAATGGTGCGATTGGATACTTTCACAAACGCCTCCGCGGGATTAGTGCAACGGCTTCGTGTTTCGATCCGGGGTGCGGTCCAGGGTGTGGGATTCAGACCGCACGTCTATCGTCTTGCGACCGGGCTCGGACTCCCCGGCTGGGTCGTGAATGCAACAACAGGCGTTGTCATCGAGGTGGAAGGTGACCAGGAATCACTCCGGCATTTTCTCGAGCGAATAGTTTCGGAGAAACCCGCCCATGCGTTCATACAGAGTTGTGAGTCTACTTTTCTCGATCCTGTCGGATATTCACAATTTCAGATTCGCGAGAGTGACGCGAAAGGCAAGCCCACGGCATTGGTCCTCCCAGATATTGCCGTCTGCCCGGATTGTCTGAGTGACATACGTGATCCCGGCAACAGGCGATACCGGTATCCTTTCACGAATTGCACGAATTGCGGACCGCGTTTTTCCATCATCCTGTCACTTCCGTATGACCGTCGCAATACGACCATGGGGTCGTTCACGATGTGCGATGAGTGCCGGAGGGAATACGATCATCCTGCCGATCGGCGTTTCCATGCACAGCCGACTGCATGTCCCCGCTGCGGTCCACATGTTGAGCTCTGGGATAAGAACTGTGCGGTTCTTGCCACCCATGACGAAGCGATCAGAGAAGCAGAGAAGGCGATTCTCCGTGGCGCAATCGTTGCGGTGAAAGGACTCGGAGGGTTTCATTTGATGGTTGATGCACGGAGCGAAGAAGCCGTCCGGCGTCTCCGCATCCGCAAACACCGGGAAGAGAAACCGCTTGCGGTAATGTTTCCGGCAATCGATATGATCGGACAGGTTTGTCAGATGTCACCCGTAGAGAAACGACTGCTGACATCTTCTGAATCACCCATCGTATTGCTTGACCGTCTTCCGGATTACGCGGGTTCGGGCCCCGGGATTGCATTGTCTGTCGCTCCGGGGAATCCTTCGCTCGGTATCATGCTTCCGTATACTCCATTGCACCATCTTCTTTTGACGGACCTCGGGATTCCGGTGGTCGCCACCAGCGGCAATCATTCTGACGAGCCGATCTGTATCGATGAGCACGAGGCATTGCACCGGCTTGGAGACATTGCGGATCTCTTCCTCGTGCATGACCGTCCGATACGGAGGCACGTTGATGACTCCATAGTTCGGATAATTTCAGGACGTGAGCTCGTTGTGCGCCGGGCGAGAGGATACGCCCCGCTGCCTGTACGGATAGCGGGCGAGGGAGATGCACCCGTTCTCGCCGTTGGTGCCCATCTCAAGAATACCGTCGCATGCTCCAATGGGGAAAACGCCTTCGTGAGCCAGCATATCGGGGATCTCGAAACAGAAGAAGCATACGACGCATTTCAAAACGTGACGAAAGACCTTTGCGCACTCTATGAAATCACGACTCCCACGATGATCGCGGATCTTCACCCCGATTATATTTCAACTCAGTATGCCCGCAAAAACGCCTCTGTTGTTTATCAGGTCCAACATCATTATGCGCACATTGCATCATGCATGGCGGAAAATGAGTTGGAGGCGCCTGTCCTTGGTGTCTCCTGGGACGGAACAGGGCTCGGAACGGATGGAACAATCTGGGGTGGCGAATTCCTCTCGATAACGGAATCCTCGTTCGAACGATTCGGCACATTTCGTACGTTTCCGCTGCCCGGCGGCGAACAAGCAGTCCGCGAACCGAGACGTTCGGCGATAGGAATGCTGTTTGAAATATTCGGGACGGAAGTTATGGATCGCGAGGATCTCGCTCCAGTCAGGTCGTTTAGCCCTGGCGAACGAGTGACTCTTGGAGCAATGCTCGCACACGCTGTCAACGCACCCAGGACTTCGAGCGTTGGCCGGATCTTCGATGCTGTAGCTTCGCTCATCGGGTTGCGGCAGAAGAACTCGTTTGAAGGTCAGGCGGCAATGGAACTTGAATATTGCTGCTCGGGCGTTTCGATCCCTGAGTCGTATTCGTACTCCATTTCACCTTCCACCTCCGGTGTCCGGGTGATCGAATGGAAAGAGATTCTTCTCGAAGTGATGCAGGATATGAAGAAAGGTGTTGAGCCGGGGATTATTGCGGCAAAATTCCACAATACCCTCGTTGAAATTATTGCCGAAATGGCTCGTTATTCCGGACAGCGGAGAATTGTGCTCAGCGGTGGTTGTTTCCAAAACAGATACCTCCTGGAGCATACCATCGAGAGATTGCAGCACGATGGCTTTCTCGTCTACTGGCATCAGCGGATTCCAACAAATGACGGTGGAATATCGCTCGGACAGATTTTTGCCTATCGGCGGATGATGGAGAGAAAGAACGTCGCAGGTAAGGATATCGTGTCATTGGGATGCGAAAATGAGGTTGAACAGCAGGAAATCAGAAACGGAGTTTGAACAATGTGCTTAGCGGTTCCTGGAAAAGTAATTGAAATTGATCGCTCGAAATCCCCGGTCATGGGTAAAGTGGATTTTGGAGGTGTGAAGAAGACCATTTGTCTTGAATGGGTTCCGGAAGTAGAAATCGGCGCGTATGTGATCGTGCACGTCGGATTTGCCATCAGCACGCTGGATGAACAGGAAGCAGCGGAAACACTGAAGCTGATCGGTGAGATTAAATGGCCGTCCGAGAGTGATGAGGATAGTAAACATCATTGAGATGCTGTATGCGATTTCTTGATGAATATCGGGATGCGAAGCTGGCGGCTCACTACGCCGGGAAGATTCGTTCCATTGCGACGAAGCCCTGGACCATCATGGAAATCTGCGGTGGGCAGACACACTCCATCGTGAAGTATGGAATTGAATCCCTCCTCCCCGAAGGCCTGACGCTCGTCCACGGACCCGGCTGTCCTGTTTGTGTTACTCCGTTGGAGATGATCGATCGCGCAATTGCGATTGCAGAACGGCCGGAGGTGATCTTTACTTCGTTCGGCGACATGCTGCGCGTTCCGGGATCAAAGAAAGATCTTCTCACCGTGAAAGCCAATGGCGGCAGCGTGCAGATTGTCTATTCGCCGCTGGATGCGGTACGGCTCGCACGGGAATTTCCGGAAAAAGAGGTCGTCTTCTTTGCCGTGGGCTTTGAGACCACCGCCCCTGCAAACGCCATGGCAATTGTCGAGGCGCGGCGATTACGGTTAAACAACTTCTCCGTGCTCTGCTCACATGTGATTGTTCCTCCCGCGGTGGAAGCGATTCTCTCTTCTCCTGAGCATTCCATCCGTGGGTTACTTGCCGCAGGGCATGTCTGCACGGTGATGGGATATCATGAATACATCCCCATTGCCTCGCGATACAGAATTCCGATTGTGGTAACGGGTTTTGAGCCGGTTGATATCCTCCAGGGTATTTTTATGACGGTCAAACAACTCGAAGAGGAAAGGGCGGAAGTCGAAAACCAGTACAGCCGCGCCGTCCGGCAGGAAGGAAATATTCCCGCGCAGGAACTCATGAGAGAAGTTTTCGAGATCACCGACAGGACGTGGAGGGGAATCGGAGAAATTCCCCGCAGCGGTCTCCGCCTCCGCGAGAGTTTCTCGGATCTGGATGCTGAACGTCGATTCCCGGTTGCTGACATCCATTCGCAGGAACCGGCAGAGTGCGTGGCCGGCATGGTGCTTCGGGGAATCAAGCGGCCCTATGAATGCCCTGCGTTTGCTGTCAGGTGTACTCCGGAGCATCCGCTTGGTGCGCCGATGGTGTCGTCCGAGGGGTCGTGTGCGGCATATTTTCAGTATGGAAGGGTGCGGCATGAAGAACATGCCTGATCATCGGAAGAACGCAGTCCTCGATTTTTCCTGTCCGACCCCGCTTTCAAGCTATGAGCGTATTCTTCTCGCACACGGCAGCGGAGGGACGATGACACACCGGCTGATCAGGGACATCTTTCTCAAGGCATTCCGGAACGACCATCTCGCCCTTCAGCACGACGGGGCCGTTGTAGGAGCTCTCGCCGGGCGCCTCGCGTTTTCGACTGACTCCTACGTTGTGCACCCGATCATCTTTCCGGGGGGAACCATCGGAGATCTGGCGGTCAACGGGACGGTGAATGATCTTGCGATGTGCGGTGCCCGGCCTCTCTATCTTTCGGCCTCCTTCATCATCGAAGAGGGACTGGAAGTCTCCGAACTCTGCGCGGTTGTTGACTCCATGAGGACCGCCGCTGCCGCTGCCGGCGTGACTATCGTGACGGGAGATACCAAGGTGGTGGATCGCGGTAAGGGAGACAAGATATTCATTACCACTTCAGGGATAGGAGTCATTCCGGAGGGGATTACGATCGATCCGAGGTCGGCGAGAGTGGGCGATAAGATTCTCGTGAGTGGGACCATCGCGGATCACGGGATTGCCGTGATGTCGGTGAGGGAAGGGCTCGAATTCGAAACGGCCATCAGAAGCGATACGGTTCCTCTCAACGGATTAGTCGAAGAGATCCTGAAGGCCTCGAGCGACGTGCACGTCATGCGTGACCCGACACGCGGCGGATTGGCCACAACTCTGAACGAAATTGCGGAGCAATCGAATGTCGGCATCCTCATTCGGCAAAATGCTATTCCACTCGACCCGGCAGTATCCAGCGCCTGTGAAATTCTCGGTTTCGATCCCCTCTATGTGGCGAACGAGGGAAAACTTGTGGCGTTCGTTGCTCCCCACGATGCCGATCATGTTCTCGATGCCATGAAGCGCCATCCATTCGGGAAGAACGCGTCGATCATCGGGGAAGTTACCGCTGAATCCGACCAGGGCGTTGTCATGGAAAGCAGTGTGGGCGGGAGGCGCATTGTGGGAATGCTTTCCGGCGAACAACTGCCCAGAATCTGCTGACAACACCTTCCGTTCTATTGTTCATCCCCTCGTATTTGCAGTCGTTGTTCCCGAATCAGCTTGCCACCACCAGGTTTACTCCAGTATAAATCTTGACCGCTCAATGTTGCTAGTTCGGCCGAGACAGTTTTCGGAGCGAGGATGAGCACTCTGCTCAACCGGTACCGATCCACATCAATAGGGGCCGGTGGTAAAAGAAAATTTGTAGGGTGATGCCATGGTGTATCCGTTGAACGAGCGGAACGTCGAATCGATCGAAACGGTGTACACCGTAGATGAATCCAGCCCAGTTAATGGTGCAAAGGTGAATTGGTTTGAGGCGGTATAAAGTTGTAAGATACCGGGCGTTGCGGGGGAGATGTGGAATGCACTTCTGACACTTCCGGTATCGATCACCATGTTACAATAGATATAACAATACGAAGATCTGCTCACGTCGATCGAGTGGTCGGAGGGATATGTTGAAGTTATTCTGAACGGCGCCGTGGTGAACCGCAGGACGTATGGGGACTCAAGATGGAAGCCCTCAGCAGATTTCAGTGCAGTGGACAGAGTGACAGTGTATTGCGTGTTTGGAATCAATGTCCCTGCAGGATAAAAATAGCAGTAAGAGGAATAACAATAGAGAGATCCGGCTGTTGCGGGTGACATGGAGAATGCCGTTCGAATACTCCCCGTATCGGCGGGATCACTGAAATTGAGCTGGATCTGAACGATGGGATCAACCATTGCACTGCCATTCGAGGGATAGGTATAGGTGATGCTGAAAGTTGAAGTGGTGAAGATTGACTGACTCGGCGCGAGGATATGATCTCCCGCTGCATCCGTTGCCCCTCCATCGACACTCAGAGTGTATTGTGTGTGGAAACCATATGGATGGAGGAGCGTGAGGATCGCGGTAACGGAATCGCTGTCGAAGATGAACAGACCCCAGATTCCATCGACCGTGGGAGAGAGGTGCAGATGACTGAGAGTTGACTGGTCAATGGGAGCATTGAAGTAAAGAAAGGGTTGTGTGTTACGGTCGACATTTATCGATCCGTTGGTTGGGCTGACACCCACAAGCCGAAAGCCCGGTTCTGGTGTGAAAGAAAATGACGTCGGAAGTTCCGGATGATTTCCGTTGATGTCATAGAGTGAAGTATCAATGGTGACTGTATAGGTTTTGCCGATATCGTATATTGCAGTGGCACCCGTTGCGGAATCGTAGATGGCAAACCCGACAATATTGTCAAACGGCCCGTTGCTTAACGATGTGGTTCCGTTTCTCTTATCGTTACGATAGATGTAGTAGGAATATGGACGGACGTAAACGGGACGACGAAATCCTGAGACCGTCACGGCGCCTGGCGGGAACTGGCTGGTGTTAATGAGCTTGTTGAATTCGAGAATGAAATGAGGCAGGTATTTACCTGGGCCCGGTGCGAAAAGCTCAAACGGTCCCATAGCGTTATTTGCGGGAACACTCGACACGATTTCCGGTCGGACGGACGGATCCATCAGATTATTTGAACCCGTCTCGCCCCGGGGTCCAGCCGGACCCTCCTTCGTGCATCCGGACAATGAAACGAGCACGAGGGAAAGCACTGAAAGTATGATGGAGAAAACGATCTCAGTGAGGCGCAAAGTGATCTTCATAATACCCTCCATGCCATTTTTCCGTTCCCGCATTCTTGAAAAACATCCCGGCTTTACTCACTTGCCCTGATATTCAATTTGTGCCAGTCACAAACCAAAATATATACGGTGCCGACATCGTGTATCCGCCGACCGCCCGCAATGTCGAGTCAATTGTTACGGTATAGAGCGTTGATGCCTGCAGCGGGCCTGACGGTATAAAGGTGAAGTTAGTGGTGCCGGGAAACAGCTCGAGGGAGCCCGCAGTCGACGGTGAAATGTGAAATGCGCTTCTCACGCTCCCCGTATCGATGATGCCGTTGCAGTAAATATACATAGAGGTCGATCTGCCTACACCTGTTGACTGACTGTACGGACTGGTTGAAGTCACTGAGAATGGCGCAGTTGTGAATCTGGTGGTAATGGGTGTCTCAAGCTGAAAGCCGTCAGTCGACTTGAGAGCCGTCGAGAGCGTCACGGTATACTGTGTGCCCGGCGCTAGCTGCGGGTTCGGATAAAGGTACAAGTAGGTCGAATAGATGTACAGGGCTCCGGAAACCGGTGGTGAAATAGATAGTGCCTTGCGCACGCTTCCCGTATCGACTTGGTCGTTAAAATCCAATTCAATCTCTGTGGTGGGGCTGATTCCCGTGCTGCCGTTTGGAGGATACGAGTAGGAGATGCCAAGCGTCCCGGTGGTAAAGGATGAGGATATTCCGGCGTGAATATGATGACCAGCGGCGTCTGTGGCATTGGCATCCACATTCACGGAGTAAGCAGTACGAAAAGAAAATGGAATAGCGTAGAGAAAGAAAGCGCTTAGGGAATCATAATTGAGAATCCAGTTACCACTGACGCTTGGAGAAACAGTGAGTCGATCGAGGGTTGTACTGTTGATCTTCGAATTGAAATAGACCGTTGGCTCCGTCCGGCGGTTAATATTTGTCGCTCCGTTTGTTGGATAAATCAAGACGGCCCGGAAGTACGGCTCAGGTGTGTAGGAGAATGATATCGGCCTCGCCGGATGATTCCCGTTGATGTCGTAGAGGCTCGTGTCAATGGTAACGGTGTACGTGTTGCCAATATCATATGGGGCGTGGTTTCCGCTGACGGAGTCGTATACAAAGAACGAGAATATGTAATCGTAGGGCCCGTTCACTGCCGGGATGGCCGGACGTGCTTTTCCTTTGTTGTAAATGATGTACGAATAGGGACGAACGTATACCGGTCGGTTGAACCCCGCAATGCGTACAGAATTGAGCGGCATCTCATTCACATCGATAAGTTTATTGAATTGAAGCACAAAATGCGGGAGGTAATATCCGGATCCGGGTACATAGAGTTCGAAAGGCCCCACGGCATTATCGGCTGGAGAGCTTGAAACCAGCATCGGTACGATGGACGGGTCCATAAGTTCACTCGAACCCGATTGTCCCGATGGACCGACAGGTCCTTCATTCGTGCAGGAAGAAAGGAAGAAGGCAACGAAGAACGAGAATCCAAGAACAATGGAATAACTGATGGCAGACGAACGTAGGTGGGCTTTCATGGGAGCCTCCGGTCTTATCGGGATCTTGCCAATGAACGGAAAAGTGGGAAAGAACTTGAGGGATAATACCAATTTACCGGTTTTCACATCATTTGTCAAGCGACTGATGTTCAGGTCGAAGAAACGGGACGAACGTCAACCGGGGAATACCCTACGAACCGATGATCTCTCCTGGAATCAGGAATATCGGAAAGTTTGTGCCGAGGGTCGGTTTCTCCTATATTTCTTGGTGGATTTTCAGCTTGACATTGTTGCAGGAAGTAAGTACATATACTCATTCAATTTACTCTCGTTCCATTCCCGCGCCTGTTCGAATTCGCAGTAGGTGCCAACTAATTCGAATCCGACCCTGCAGCTGAGGTGGGATTCGGGGAGAGGTCTGAAGGAAGTATTCGATGCGATGACGGGAAGGATGCGATTCTCAGGAGAGATTTTCATCAAACCGTCGTTCTGATTTTGTCAATCGGATAAGAATAATGGAAACACTTGAATTTCTTCGTCTCAATGTGGTCATCGTCGGTTCGGTTGTCCTTCTGGTCGTCCTCTATCTGGTATTTCTGATCAACAAGCGGCGGAAGGAAAAATTCCTTCATCAGGAATCGAAGAAAAAGACCGAAGTTCCTTCCTGACATGCAGTTGCCTATTGGAGGCAAGTCCGCGGTTCACACCCTTCTCAAGTTCTTGCTACTCTGGCGCGCCGGTGCTATATTGTCCCTGTTTCATTGATAACACCTGAGGGAATGCACTTATGATCGTTATGAAATTCGGCGGCACATCGACGCAGGATGCGGATGCCATCACCAATGTTGTCCGGATCATCGAAAATCATCTCGGCCAGAAGCCGGTCGTTGTCATTTCCGCCATTGCACAAGCCACGAATATGCTGGAGACGGCGGGATCGCTCGCCGCAGCAGGCAAGGCAGGTGAGGCGCACGATACCCTGCTGAGGTTGTTTGACCGCCACTATACGATTGTGGATCGCCTCATGAAGGACCGGCAGCGGCACAACGAACTACGGAAGATCATTGCCCAGTCGCTGAGTGAGGTCGAAGAGCTTGTTCGGGGAATTGCGATCCTGCATGAGCTGACGCCGAGAACTCTCGATTCCCTCTATTCCTATGGCGAACTTCTCTCGTCGCGAATTGTGTCAGGGGCACTCCAGGAACAGGGGATTGCATCGGAGTGGCTCGACACGAAACGGTTCATGCTCACCGACGACAATTTCAACGCCGCCTCTCCGGTGATGCCTGCGATCGAGGAACGGCTCTCTGCGATCGCTGCACCGCTGCTTGCGGCGGGTACCGTTCCGGTAACACAAGGATTTATCGGCGTGTCGGCATCCGGTTTCCGCACAACCATGGGAAGGGAGAGCTCCGATTTTTCCGCATCCATCATCGGCTGTGCGCTTCATGTCGACGACATTCAGATCTGGACCGATGTCGACGGCGTTCTCACCGCGGATCCGAGAATCGTCGATGGAGCGAAGAAGATCCGTTCCCTTTCCTTCGAAGAGGCGTACGAGCTTTCGTATTTTGGAGCGAAAGTTCTTCATCCCAAGACGATGCTCCCTGCATTTGAACTGAATATTCCGATTCATATCTATAACTCCAGGCGCCCGGATCGCACGGGAACGCGCGTCTCAACCCAGCCGAGTTCCACGGAGTCCCTCGTGAAGTCGGTTGCATACAAACGGAATGTCGTTGTCGTCTCCGTAGCACCGAAACGGCGCATTCACCAATATGTTCTGTGGGAACATATTCAAAGCGTGCTTACCCGATATAACGTTACTGCAAGTGTTACGGTCACGTCGGAATACAGCTATGCGTTCGTGCTCGATGAGAAGTCTCCGCTCGAGGCCATTGTGAGCAATCTGGGTGAGGTGGGATCCGTTGCCGTGCTTCCCGGCAAGGGGATCATCTGTCTTGTGGGATCAAAGTTACGCGAATCACCGAATATCCTCAACCGGCTGTTCCGCTCGATCGCGGAGTTCAGTGTGGGAATGATTTCCTACGGGGCATCGCCCTCGAACATCAGTATCATTGTCGATGACGTCTCCGTTCCGGAAATGGTGCGGAAAATTCATACCGAATTTTTTGATGCAGAGACCAATAAAGAGCTCTTTGAGACGCTGGAAGTTGTGCCGGATTCACTGCCCGTCTCCTGACCACACTTCTGTTCTGCCCGGATCGGGGATGCGGAGACGAAATGGCGCGGACTGAACGACGATGCTGCTGAACCCCTCCGATATCCGTAATATACTCATCATCAAACTTCGCGCGATCGGAGATGTCGTTCTCTCCACTCCGGTCCTCGAAAATCTGCGTTCAGCTTTTCCGGAATCGACAATCGATTTTCTCGTCGAATCAAACTCGCACGACGTTCTCTCCGGAAATCCGTATCTTTCGACCATTCTTGTCTTCGAACCGAAGAGGCAAAATGGAATCGGGCTCATCCGCAAGGTGCGGGGCCGGAACTATGATCTCGTTATCGATCTCTTCGGAAATCCACGAAGTGCTCTGGTGACGCTTGCGAGCGGTGCACGGTATCGTCTCGGCTACCGTTTCGGCTGGCGCCGTTTGTGCTATAACATCGTAGTCGAGCCGCGCGGCGGGGAAGTGCACAATGTGGAGTTCAACCTCGACGCGTTGCGTCGTATCGGCGTCCCGGTGATCCGATCCACGCCCTTCTTTCCCCTGCTACAGGCGTCGGAGAATTTTGCCGATGAATTCTTCTCTCGGAGCGGTCTGAAATCCAAACCTGTCATTGCATTCAACCCGGGAGGCGGATGGTACACCAAGCGCTGGCGCCCGCAACAATTCGCGAAGCTCGGCCGCCTCATCGTTGACCGCTTGGGAAAGCGCATACTCGTGATGTGGGGACCCGGAGAACTGGAGGACGCCCGGCAAATCGCGTCCGGAATCGGGCAGGAGGCAATTCTTGCTCCACCAAGTTCGCTGAGTCAGTTTGCGTCGTTGATGAAGCGCTGCTCAATGGTGGTGACGAATGATTCCGGTCCGATGCACATCGCGGCTTCGGTCGGGATTCCCATTGTCGCAATTTTTGGGCCGACGCGTCCTGAATTTCAGGGTCCGGTGGGGACCACCGCGGTCATTGTCCGGAACAGTGAGCTTACCTGCCTTGGATGCAATCTGACAAAATGCCCGATTGGGAATCCGTGCATGGAAGAACTCACCGCTGAACGCGTCTATGAGGCGGTCGCATCCGTGATGGAAAAAATCTGATATGAGAATTTGATAGGAGTGGTAAACGGGAGGATGACGGATGATTATTTCGGTGCCGGTTCGTTCTCCTTGCGGTAATTCTCCCAGCTCGTTGTCTTGTACTGATCGCTCCCGATATACTTGATGATTGTCAGAAATTTGGGTGCGTCAACATATCCTCCCAGCGCATTGATCGGCTTCCCCTGAGGATCGAGGAAGAGGATGGTGGGATAACTCCGCACCCCGAATGTTGTTGCTAGTCCCTGCTCGGTGGAAAGTGTGTTGTTGTAGGTCAGCTGTTTCGCCGATTCCGCATTCAGCTTGATCGGAATGTAAAATTGATCAATATACGCTGAGACATCCTTATCGGAATAGACGTCCCTGTCCAGCTTCTTACACCACCCGCACCAGTCGGTGAAGACATCCAGAAGAATCTTCTTGTGTTTCTGCTTTGCCTCGGCAGCGCCTTCGTCGAATGAGCGCCACCGCAGTTCATTCTTTTCGCCGGCAAACGCTCCGGCAATGCTGAGGAGGATCAACACGCCCGTAATCAAAGTTCTCATTTCATTCTCTCCATTGTTGATCGGTCACTCAAATCCCACGATGAGCGAAAACGTGTGCGTTGTCCCGAAGTCCTCTCGGAACGGGACGTAGGCATAATCCAATCGCAGGATGCTGTAGGCGAACCCAACGCCCGCACTGAAGTTCTTCGTGTCATACCCGGTCTCGTAGCCGACACGCAGGGCGAACTGCTTTTGATATTCGAATTCCAGTCCGAAATTTACGTGAGAGACAGACTCATTGGTGATCGAGACAAAGTCCGATGCGAATGTCAGCTTGCCATCCATGCTTTCCACGGGTGTGACATATGCGCCGCCGACCCGGAAGATGCGCGGCAGTATCGTGGCATCGTCTGCGAGTTCATTCATCGATCCCAGATTGGCCAATGAGGCCGCCAGTCGAATGTTCCACGGTGTCTGATACAGAGCTCCGAGATCGATCCCGACCCCCGATGCTTCATTGATCAAAATCTTCTCATAGAGATATTTGCCCGTGATGCCGAGACTTACATCGGGCGTGAAAGAGTAGCCTAGCGAAAATCCGATGGCCGCATCGCGGGAATCAAACGAGCCGATCGCGGGCCCCGGTGCGTTGCGGATGTCGATATTATCGACGCTCGTGCTGTTGATGCTGAGGCCAAGAGCCCAAGCGCCGGATCGTGCGTCTGCGGCAAGGTATTCCGTCGTGACATCCTGAATCCAGACCTTATGCATCAGCAGAATCTGGGGAGAGGAGGCCTGACACAAGCTTGCAGGATTGTAGTATGTTGCCGACGGATCGGCCGCGATGGCAGTGTATGCCTCTCCCATACCGAGCGCGCGGGCACCGGTCCCGAGCTTGAGAAACGCCATTCCGGTCGTTCCGCCCTGTGCGAACAATTGCGCCGAGGCGGCGACGAGGCAGATGACGAGAAATGAAATTCTGCCCATGTGATTATAACTCGGCTGAAACGGTGATCACGTGCATTCCCTCAGGCGCAAAAGATTCGAAAACGTAGGCATACGATATCTCGGGTGTCCATCCATTCAACGAATTTTTTACCGTAAATCCAAACGATGGCTCGACGCCGGTCGCATCGGTGCCAGGATCGATTCGATTGATCCCGCCCCGGACGGTAAGATATTCCACGAAGGTGTATTCGACTCCGCCGCGGAAGAGGTTCGTACTCTGTGACGAGTTCTCAAATTCTCCGGAGATGAGTCCGCTTCCACCCGCGAAGCGGTATGCTACACCAATTCGCCTCAGGTTGGGGAAGTTATCGTCCGTCTCGTTTCCACTTGTGCCATAAATGGAGGTCGTATTCCATTTGTATTTGGAATTGATATCCTGTACGACGGCACCGATTGTCAGGTCGGGTATCGGCTGGAAACAGACGCCGATATCGAATCCCACTGTCGTGGAGGTCACCTGATCGAACAGCTTGCTGTGGTAGAGTTTGATCGCAGCGCCGATAGAGAAGTTCTTGTCGACCCGGTTGGAAAAAGAGAGGAAAAATTGATCTTCATATGTTGAATAATCGGAAATGTGGATGCCATCGGCATCGCGGCCGTCGATATTATTGACGCCGGCATTGATCAAACCGATCGAAATTCCCGCCGTGGGTTGGATCGACTGTGTGTAATTCAGGAAATTGAGACTCCGGTCGAGGGAGAGAATGCCGTACGTGGCCTGGGCGATGCGATGATCCGCAAACGCCGAGAGGGCCGGGTTGTAATACGTTGCGATATCGCCATCGGTCACCGCGGTGAGGGCATTCCCCATTCCCATTCCACGGGCGCCGAACCCCATACGCGCAAATGCGCCTGCCGTGCCGGCATTTTGCGACCGGGCAGAGAACACGACGGTAACGAGGAGAATGAATGTAATGAGGTTTCGCTTCATACTCTATTGGAGCACGATGATTTTTCCGTAAAGAGGGCTTCCGCCCCCGTCAAACTGTACACGGTAGAAATAGACACCATTCGCAACCGTTCGCTGATGGTCGTCCTGGCCGTTCCACAATTCGTCAAGGTCCGTGGATCCGCTTCGCGTCGCGTTGATAAGCGACTTGATGCGGTTCATGCCGAAATCGAAGAGGTCGATACGAACAGTATGAGATGCAGGATCCGGGAGCTTATAGTGGATGCGGATCTCTTCGGATGCAGGGGAAAATGGGTTCGGATATGCATACGAATCCGCGGGAGATGTCAACACGCCATGGGTCCGGTCCACTTCCCATCGGATTCCGAATGGGTTTTGCGCATTATCGATCGTGCGCGCCAGCCCGTCGCCTGTGCCGATGATGACCGTATCGTTGACGACGCCGCAGGTGTAGACAGGGGAAGCCAAAATGACTTTGTGAGTTTCCGGATCTGCAAAATTAGAGAAGTTCACAGATGACCTGCCGCCGTCCGGAGTTCTGAAAATGCCGTTATCGGTGGCGATGTAGCAGATGGAATCCTTGAACGCAAAATCATACGCACGGATTCCCTGGAGGAGATCGGTCCATGTGAGGCCGCCATCGTCGGTGAAGCTTACGCCGAAATCTTCACTATTGTCCACCGCTTTCCAGTTCGTCGTCCAGATGCGGAGCCCGCCCTGAAGCCGTTGTGCCTTAATGGAGATCACCCAGTTGCCCAGAATGCCGTTGGATTCATTCTGGTGATTGAACTTTACCCAGCTTTTCCCGCCGTCCGTGGATTTGTTGATTCCTCCGGCGGTACCGCACCAGATAGTATCGTCATCAACAGCGTACACGCCGAATCCGAGGAAATTATTGTTGTTGCGAGGATCAAGGCGGGGGAAGATTCTGTGGAGATGGGCCGGGTCGTTCTGCGCGTAGGTCCAGAGCGTATCGGTCGGTGATAGTGAGTTCTGGCGGTCGGTCGGCAGGAGCACGCGCTCCCACGTCTTGCCGCTGTCAACAGACTTTCGCAGCCCGCCCGCCCAGCTTGTCGTCCAGACCGTCGTTGGCGTGAGTGCAATATCAAATGTGACATTCTGTTCAGGGACAACGACCGGGAGGATCCAGAGAGAGTCGTTGATGCCGTAGGCAATGATGCTGTCGCCGCGGCTGTCCATGGTCTGTCGAAGATGCTTCCATGTCAGCCCCCCGTTTGTGCTGAATGCATACCCGCTGCCGGTCTGCACGGTCGAACCGCCACCCACATCTTCATCGTGTCCCGTTGACGACCAGACAAGAGCATTTTCGAGGGAGGCGATGGAGAAAATGCCAGCATCGGCAAAAGCGGAATTCGATCCGTAATCAGTCCAGGATCTTCCGGCCGACACACTCCTGGCAAGACCGTTGCCGGTGCCGATCCATACTGATGCCCAGCCGCCGGAAGTATCAACGGTCATGTGTGAGATGCTGTTGCTGGGAGGATACGTCGCCGAGTCGGCTGTAACCGTTCCAACCTTGAACGACCGCAGGAAGACCTTTTGACCAAGAGATACCGACGAGCAGATCAGCGTGCAGCTGACCGCGAGGACGGCCGTTTTGTGGAAAATAAGATTCATCGTATCGTGATACTCCGGATAACGGGAGTCGCCGAGGCATTCTCCTTGTCGATCGCGTGGAATTCAAAATGAAACGTACCAACACTTCTCACAAACGGGCTGTCCACCAGCTTGACAGTGACCGTATATGTCCCGTCCCCGGCAACGTCGTCGCCGCTCGGCGGAGTTGAGTTCAAGCCGCCGTCGTCGTACATGATGATCTTCTGAGTGGAGTCGGATGAATTCAGACTGTAGAAGAAGACCTTCTGGATATCTCCCAGTCCGTCTGCGTCGCTGATTGCAGCCGTAATCTTGATCAGGACGGAATCATTGGGTGGGAGGACTATGGTGTCGGGCAAGGAGATGGTACCGATAGTCGGAATGTGATTTACCGCTCTGTTGATTGACAACGATTGTTGGACAACATTGCTGACCAGCCCGGACATCGAAGTCACGGAAAACACGAGATGCATCGTGCCGACATCAGTGTTCCGTATCGTGAAGCTCAGAGGGGAAGCGAATGAAAACGTATCGCCGCTCGCGGGTGAAAGACCGAATGAATTCTGCAGAAAAGGCGACACGGTATCCGGCTTGAAGACCTGAACCATGCCTTGTGAAGGCACATCGCCGCCTACCCCGATCACGGTTCCGCGAAAGAGGATGGTAATTTTGTATCTGATGCTATCGAGCTGCTGGACGCTGCCCGTTGTATCTTTGCTGATATCGAGCGTACCTTCGCTCAATGTCACGGGTGAAAGGTACGGGGTGGCAAAATTCTGATCGATCAGCGTCCCGTTCTCTTTTTCGCATGCCGAAAAGAGCGTCAGAAACGAGGCGAGCGGAATACACCAGAGAAATCTGCCGGATTGTAAAAACAGGGAGAGGATAGAGGTGTGCTTGTCCCTGCTTCGATGAATATTACCCACGAATACTTGACTCCATGTTCAATGGTGATACAACAACGTCTCAAGATTCCGGGTAATTGTTCCTCTCTGCAGTGTGTGAGTTTGTCTGTTCAACCTACGAAAATAACGCCTGAAAGTCAAGGAAGTTGCGCCAGGCGTTTAATCATAGAACGGAATGGGAGGAAAACTGAGAATGAAGATTGCAATGCTTAGCCAGCCAAGAAATCTTCTCGAAGGGGAAAGCTCGTCAGGGAACATAAGCTGTGGATGATCGAGCCGAATAACGAAAAGGAGTATTCCTGCCCACACCAGCCATCCTAATGTACCGAGCTGGCGGGAGCTCCCGAATGCCGGGATAATTCCTGTCAAACCGAGAAGAACGAGAAGAACGAAGGTCACGCGTGCCACCTTATGCTGGGCATCGGGGCCGAGGAGAGCGTAAACGACATGGCCGCCGTCGAGCTGGCCGACCGGGAGCAGATTCATTGCGGTCACAAACATGCCGAACCATCCGACGCAGAGGAGAGGATAATGGTAAATCTCATTCATCGGCGGAACGAACCCGTGTGACGCGAAGATCTTGCAGAGGAACCAGAAAAGGAGCGACGAGCCGAACGTGAACCCGCCGGAGGGAATTTCGGCCATTCGGGCATATTCCGGATGTATCGAGTAGAGATATTCCTTCCCAGGGAGATTAATGAACCCGATCAGGAGTACGATCAGCGTTACGATGAAACCCGCAATCGGGCCGGCAATGCCGACATCGAACAACGATCGCCGCGATGGAAAGGGGGATCGGATCCTGATGACGGCGCCCATCGTTCCAAAAGGATTCAAAAAATGCGGGATCGGGATAAAAAACGGAAGCGTGACGGAAATGCCATACATCCGCGCGGCGATGTAATGGCCGAATTCATGCGAAGCCAGGAAGAGAATGAGAAGGAGAGAGTATCCGAATCCTGCCGGAAAGTTCGCGAGCTCGAGGGAATCCTTGTTCAGCCACTGAACACCTGCGAAGGTGCACGTGAAGAATGTGGCGAGAAAGAGAGAACCGTGGAGAAGGTACGTCCTCAGCGTGGGGCGGTCAGGGTCCATTCCTGAAGAAAAGAAATAGTCAGAAAGAAAACAAAAAGCCCGCGGCGGCTCTTGGCCACCGTGGGCTCTCAAAAAACGTATGAGATCGACCGCTTACGGACGAGGAGAGTCGGGGAGAATCGGAACCGTGCTCTTCGGCCGCGGAGAATCCGGAAGGATCGGAACTGTGCTCTTCGGTCTCGGGGAATCCGGGAGAATCGGTACCGTGCTCTTGGGTCGCGGTGAATCGGGGAGAATGGGTACGGTGCTCTTGCTACTTGCGCCGTACGAAATGGCGATATTTGTCACCACTATGAGAGCCATAGTTACGATGACCGAGAAAAACCTGTTTCTGTTACGCCGTGTCATAGTGATCTCCGATAAGATTAATTGGTGAAAAAATGCTTATTATCACTTAGAAGGGAAAAACACGCTATAAAGGTGATTCTTTACGAATAGAAGTTACTAAATGCGAGGGCCCGCATCAATAAATTCAGTGAAAATGCGCCAAAATTTTTAATACAGATTTCTGCGTGACCCTCATCACCTTTTTAAACTTATGAAAAAAAAATTGCGATTGCTCTTGACAAACCACGAGAATATGCATATATTAACCCCCGTAAGCCCATCAAATCGCCATTTGGCTGAGGATGAAGAACTCCGTTAAAATTTTTTTACTTTGGTTGGCGTCGATCGTTGCCTATGGTGCGAGTACTCTCTTGTTCCCTCATCGAGAGACTCCCATAGCCGCACTTTTTAACGTTTTCGTTCAGTGTCTCCTTTTCCTTATCTGCGTCTTTATCGTTCGTAAGGAACCAAACCGAACCAACCGGTTTATCTTCCTGAACTTTCTCCTCCTTTATGGGCTCTCGTTTGTTTCGCTCCTCTACGATTTTGTCGGGCGTGCATTCCTCGTGGATGTTCCCTATATCTCACATTTCTTCGGCCAGTATCTCACGATCGCGTATGCATTGCTTCAGGCGATTGCGATCACCTATCTCGTGATCGATCTCCTCTTCCGGGA
>Ga0335082_10002883_pt1 | contig 18617 bp, 20 predicted proteins | sample Lox_Sample_41_FD_206718 | JGI IMG/M metagenome (GOLD analysis project Ga0335082, IMG submission 206718) | Soil microbial communities from Loxahatchee National Wildlife Refuge, Florida, United States - Lox_Sample_4.1 | ecosystem: Environmental > Terrestrial > Soil > Wetlands | place: USA...
GGTCGTGCCGGCGAAGTTGACGGTGCGCTCAGTGAGGTCGTGCAGACCGTTGCCGCTGAGCGCCAGGGCACCGTTGAAGGTGGTGCTGCCCGCGCCGCTCATGGTGCCGCCGGTCCAGGTGCTCGTGCCGCTGATCGTCAGCGCACCCGCGCCGTCGAGAGTGCCACCGCTGAACAGCAGCGAGCCTGTCGAAGACGCCGAAGAAGGCGCAAGTGTACCGCCTGATATCGTCAGCTGGCCGGTGCCTGTGAATGACTGCAGCGTTACGGTTCCGGACCGGAACTCAGTATCGAAGGCACCTAGCGCCGCGTCCGACGTGGCGCCCGGCAGCGACGGGTCCCAGTTGGCCGACAGATCCCAGAAGCTGCCGTTAGGGCCCACCCAGGTCACCGGAGCTCCGTGAGCCGAGCCGACAGACCCGATGACGACAACAAATGCTACCGCCATCGAACGCAACTGCACACAAGAGCACGGTAGGCGACGCATGGTCCTCTCCTCGACAGTTCCGCCCTTGAAATGCTTTACCCAAAACGCTGACGAAATCTATTTCATGCTAGCACCGAGGCTCGTACGGATCGATTACCGATGCAGAGGTGCGTGCAGAAGGTCTGAGCAATCTGCTAGGAAGCCTAAGTTCGACAGCGCGCTTGCTGAGCCTGGTGATTGTGGCACCGTCTTCAAGTCACGTCTAGACTTTAGGAATTTCGGGGATGTTTCGGGATATTTGTCGTCAGCACCCGATAGCGGCACAGTTCAGCTGCGCGCGCGAAAATGCCGGCAGAATGGGATCATGAGCTTGGTACTAAGCTCGATGGGACGTCTCAACCGCGCTGCGCAACCGCATCCGCCCACGGCGAAGCGATCTCAGTGGCGCCGAAATTCAACGCACCGCTGCGCAGAACACCGCTTGGACACGCGAACTTGAACGGCAGCGTCTGTCGGCGCATGCGCACATACGCGTAGCGGGCCGCAAGCGCCTCATGCACCGCCTGGTCGAGCAGCATATCGCCGATCACCAGCTCACCTTCGCTCGCATCGATGCGCGGCAGGTGAAATGCTTCGTTCAGCCCGTGGCCGTAATCGGAGAGGAACGACAGCAGCTGCACCACCGCGGGGAGGATGCGGCGTCCGCCTGAGGCGCCCAGCCCGAAGTGTACGTCGTCACGCTCGCCGATGATCGGACAGTAGTTGGTCAGGCAACGCTTGCCGGCGGCGAGCGAGTTGGGCCTGCCGGGCTCCGGGTCGAACCACATGATGCCGTTGTTCATCAGGATGCCGGTCTCGGGCAGCGTGAGCCGCGAGCCGAAGATCGACAGCAGCGTTTGCGTCACCGCCGCGATATTGCCTTCGCCATCGACCACGCAGAAATGAGATGTGCATCCCGGCGCGCGGGCGCCGTCGACGTCCCCCATGCGGGTGAGTCGATAGCTGTATGCCTCCTGCAGACACTGTGCATAGGCGGCGTAGGCTTGCGCGTCCGGCTCGACGCCGGGTGTGAGCTGCTGTGAGAGTGCGCGCAATGCATAGGCGAGCGTCGGTCCGCCGGTGAGCTCCGGCGTTGCGGCTATACGCGTTTCACGATAGGCGATCATCAGCGGCTCTACCGCGCGCGCCCGGTACGAGGCCAGATCCTTTGCGCCGAGCACGCCGCCGGCCTGCTGCATTTCGCGCGCGATGATATGCGCAAGCTCGCCTTCATAAAAATCGCGCGGGCCCGCGTCTGCGAGCTTACGCAGCGTCTGCGCCAGATGCTGCTGCGGTAGACGCACCTCGATGCGCGCCGACCACGCTGGACTCGGCGGCACGTCATTCACCAGAAAGGCTTCCCGGCTCGCGGCATAGCGGTTCAGATCGAGGGCCGCACTGGCAATGTTCTCGACCGCGAACCAGTCGATGAGCAAGCCCGGCTCGGCGAGTGCGATGGCCGGCTCGATCAGATCTCGCCACGAGAGGCGCGCATATTTCTCGTGCGCGACGCGCATGCCGTCCACCGTCCCCGGCACCGCAATGGACAGGGGTCCGTGCACGTTGCGATCGTCCTCCACGCGCGCCCAGGGGAACAGATCGGCGGAAACGCCGGCCCCGCTGAGGGGGTAATCCCCGATTCGCAGCGAAGCTGGCGAACGCATGCCGAAATCGATGACCTCGTAACGGGCCTGCGCTGCGCGGTACAGCACCATTGCACCGCCGCCGCCGATGCCGCTCATCCACGGCTCGAGCACACCGAGCGCGAACGAGGTTGCGATGACGGCGTCGACTGCATCGCCGCCGCGCTCGAGGATAGCGGCGCCGGCTTCAGCGGCACGCCGATGCTGAGCCGCGACGATGCCATGTCTGCTCTGAACGGCAGGCTTGGTGATGAGCTGGGACGCGCTGAAGTTATCCATCGTGTAGTTGGTGGGCTCGATCTCGGATCCGCGTTCTGGCGTCTGCGATCTCTCGAGCGGGAATACTTTACGAGCTCAAATCCTTTGGCCGCGGCCTCTGACCCGCCGTACACACCAATGACGGCTCACTTGCGGAACGCTGAGGTCACGCAAAGCCACGCCCCTACTTCGCTGTAACCGGCGTGCTGCGCAGATACGAGTCGGCCCCACTCAACCAGTCTTCGCGCGGCGGCGTGAAAACGTCATAAGCGACCAATGCCTCCACCGCCGTTGCCGTATGCGGGACATTCGCGGGAATACTGATCATCTCGCCGGGACCCACGTCCAGGGTCTTACCCTCGAGGGTGAAGCGCCACTTGCCGCTCATCACCCACGTGATCTGCTGGTTGTCGTGAGCATGCAGGGGCACCACATAGCCCTGGTCGACCTCGGTCAGCGCGATCATGAGCTTGCCGTCCCACGCGATCTTGCGCACGAACTGGTCGTTCAAGCGCTCTGCGGGGATCTCGCTCCACTTGATGTGTTTCATGGCTGCTCACCTCGATTGCCTCAAGAGCACAAAGCGTAGCATGCGCGCCTCGGTCGAGCATGGGCCGCAGGACCGGCAACGCAGCTACTTGCCCGCAACGAAGACCGCGGTCCCGCGGCTGCCCTGCAGCCTCAGATCCAGAAGCTCGCGGTAATCCTCCGAGCGATACCAGCGATGGGCCTGCTCGAGACTGGGAAACTCGAGGATCACCGGGAACACCGGGCGCCAATCGCCCTCGACGACCTCGAACGGACCGCCCAATGCGAGGTACCGGCCGCCGAACTTCTCCACGGTGGGGGCTACGCCTTCGCGATACTTTGCCATTTTCTCGCGATCGACGATCTCGCGAATATCGAATATGCAGTAGGCAGGCATGGGCTCGCTCCACAGTTGGACGAAGATGACGAATGGTACATCGCGCAGGACTTTCTGCCCGCGCTGGATCGGAGTACGCTAATCGCTGCACGGAGTGTAGCCGACTCCCTTCGGACCCGACGTTAAAGATCGCAAGCACCGGGAGGAGAATCCGATGACCCCCTCTTCATCTCAGCCGGTTGGCATGGCGCCAGTGCCACTGCGCTCGTTGTTGTACCGCTATCTCTTCTTCGACTGGCTGTTCTGCGATGTTACGCGCGGCAATTCGCTGCAGCGCGGGGCCGCCTGGCGCGCAAACCGTGAGATGCGCAAACACCTCCCCACCTACCTGCGTCGCTGGCTGGTGATTTTCCTGGGTGGCTACGGTTTAGGCGTGCTGTTCGAGAAGGGCTTCGCCCAGATCTATGCCGCGGCGGGCTGCTATAGTGGGAGTTGCATTTCCGCAACGGTGATCCTGATAATCGTCCTGTCCTGGTTTTCGCTCAAGTAAGCAGCCGCACCGGAGCGGTGCATAAGCCCTCCTGAACGCACATCTTGAGTGCGCCGCCCAATCGTGCCCCGCAGCTAAGTCGCTGATCGCGGGCTGCTTTGACAATGGCATAGGAAATGCGATTGGCTGTCCCGCCGCGGGGCAATTCGTTGACCGCGCCCTGTCGCCAGATGCATTCACATACTCGAGGTGGCGTATGAAATTGATCACAGCGATCATCAAGCCATTCAAGCTCACCGACGTGCGCGAGGCGCTGTCGGCCATCGGCGTGCAAGGCATCACGATCACGGAAGTCAAGGGGTTCGGCCGTCAGCAGGGACATACCGAGCTCTATCGCGGTGCGGAATACGTGGTCGATTTTCTGCCCAAAGTCAGGATCGATGTCGCCATCAGCGACAGCCTGTTGGAGCGGGCGATCGAGGCGATCGAGAAGCATGCCCACACCGGCAAGATCGGGGACGGAAAGATCTTCGTGTTCGCGTTGACTGAGGTCATCCGGATTCGCACCGGAGAGATGAGCGAGGCAGCGCTCTAGCAAAAAAAAGAGTGGTGGCAGGCCACAGGTCGATGTGCCGTTGCGTGAAGCTCGCTCGCAATCGGAGACGGCTTGCAGCAGTGCGTTGCGAGCACTTTGGGAATTTGAGGAGGGAACATGACGAAATTTTGGCTATCGCTCGCAACCGTCGTGCTGTTGAGCTTATCGGCTCCGCTCCGGGCGGAGGACAAGCCGCCGGAGGCGGCGCCGGCCACCTCGGGAACGGCCGCTCCGGCCGCGCCCGCGCCTGCCGCGGCACCTGCAGCGGCTCCAGCGCCCACAGCACCGTTCATGCTCGAGATCGCCAAGATCAACTCGGGCGATACCGCCTGGATGCTGTCTTCGACGGCTCTGGTGCTGCTGATGACGATCCCGGGACTGGCGCTGTTCTACGGCGGAATGGTGCGCAAGAAGAACGTGCTCGCCACGGTAATGCAGAGCTTCGCCATCACCTGCCTGGTCACGCTGCTCTGGATCATCGTCGGCTACAGCCTGGCGTTCATGCCCGGGAATCCTTACCTCGGCAATCTCGATCGACTGTTTCTGAACGGAATGAGCTTCGTCAACGGACAGAAGGTGTCGGTGTCGCACATCGCGACCAACGTCCCCGAGTCGGTGTACATGATGTTCCAGATGACCTTCGCGATCATCACACCGGCGCTGATCTGCGGCGCCTTCGCCGATCGCATGAAGTTTTCTGCAATGCTCTGGTTCATGGGCATCTGGTCGATCATCGTATACGCGCCGATCGCGCACTGGGTCTGGGAGCCCAGCGGCTGGCTCGCACAGAAGGGACAGCTCGACTTCGCAGGCGGGACGGTGGTGCACATCAACGCCGGCATCGCCGGGCTGGCTGCCGCGCTCGCGCTGGGCAAGCGCGTGGGCTACGGCAAGGAGCCGATGGCGCCGCATAATCTGACGTTCACGGTGATCGGCGCTTCGCTGCTGTGGGTGGGCTGGTTCGGCTTCAATGCCGGCTCTGCGGTGGCAGCCGACGGCCGCGCCGGAATGGCGATGACGGTCACGCAGATCGCTACCGCCGCGGCGGCATTGGCATGGATGTTTACCGAATGGCTGGTGAAGGGCAAGCCGAGCGTTCTGGGCATCTGCTCCGGAGCAGTGGCCGGCCTGGTGGCGATCACGCCGGCGTCGGGTTTCGTGGCGCCGGTGCCCTCGATCGTAATCGGGATCGCGGCGGGCGTCGGCTGTTACTTCGCTGCAACCTCTGTCAAGACCATGCTCGGTTATGACGATTCCCTCGATGCATTCGGCGTGCACTGTATCGGCGGCATCATCGGCGCGCTGCTGACCGGTGTCTTCGTGTCCAAGGAGATCAGCGGCGCCGAAGGCAGCCTGCTCACGCAGTGCTGGGGGGTGGGCGCGACGCTGATCTACGGCTTCATCGTGAGCTTCATCATTCTCAAGGTCATCGATGTGGCGATCGGCCTCAGAGTGACCGAGGAGCAGGAGCGCGAAGGCCTGGATATCACGCTGCACGGAGAGCGGGTGGAGTAGGCAAATCGTGCGATAGCGGCGGCGGCACACGCGGTAGTCAAGTGAGGGGCCCATGGGCCCCTCACTTTTTTCGCGTGCGACTCAGTTGTGTCGGAAGGCCGGCTGCCATTCCGGCCGCACCTGCGGCACCGCCTGCATCAGCAGCGCGAGCGCGCGGCGCAAGGCCTGGTCGCCTTCCGGCGCGCCTTTGTAATGGCCCAGACGCACCACCACCAGATCGTGCGTGGGAATGATGATCGCATACTGGCCGCCAGCGCCCGCCATGTAAAAAGCGTCCTCCGGCACCGGCCAGGTCTTCAGGCGATTCAGCCAGAAGAAGCCCCCGTAGATCGGCTTCGACCACGCCGGCGCCGGCGTGCGGACGAAATCGACCCAGCCTTCCGGCAGCAGCCGTTCGTCGTTCCACACACCGTCCTGCAAATACAGCAGGGCCAACCGGGCCCAGTCGCGCGCGCTGTCGAAGTCGTATCCCTGCATCAGAAAGTTGCCATAGGGATCGGGCTCGACCAGCATCCGGCGGATGCCGATCTTGTCGAACAAATGCCGCTGCGGATAGGAGAAATATTCTTCCTGTCGCTCCAGCACCGCTTTCTTGATGAGATAGCTCACCACCAGCGGATCGGAATTGCGATAACGCCCGACGGTGTTGGGCGGCCATTGCAGCGGACGCGTAACGGCCCAGCGGAACGCATCGATCGCGCCGGTGTAGGTGTACAGATGATCCGGATAACCGCGCGTGGGATCGAAGTCCGGATCCTGCGGCGCGAGGAAGCGCAATCCGCTCGACATGCGCAGCAGATCGGCGATGCGGATCGCACGCCGGGGATCATCGGCGCGCTGCCATTGCTCTACCGGCGCCAGCTCCCACAGATCGTAGACGTCCTCGTAGATGAGCTGCCCCATCAGCGTTGCGATCACGCTCTTACCCATCGACCAGCTCGGCAGGCGCGTGTTGAGGTCGGTGCCGCGCTGATAGCGCTCGCCAATGATGCGGCCACGGTACGCGACGACGAACGCAGCGGTCAGCGCTTCAGGCGGCTCGAACGCTGCCTGTACGCCCGCCGCCACCTTGGCAGCGTCGATCTCGGGCGGCAGCGGCGTGTCGGGCAGCTTGTCGCCCATCGGCCAGGGCTGGCTCGCCGGGTCGGGCAGCGCTGAGCGCACGCGCACCGGCGTGAAGAACACCGATCTTGCGCCCCGTGGCAGCGTGACGCAGCCCTGATCGCCGTACAGCTTCGCGGTGCGTGTGACGCCATTCGTCAGACTCAGATAGACGATCTTCTGCTTGTCGTCCACCACCGTCTTGGTGACGGCCGCACGCTCCGCGCGCGGCGCCACGAAAAAGCCGTCTTCGTCGAGCGCCGTCTTGAGGTCGCGCCCGGTGATGAACAGTGCCGAGCACAGGACCTTCGCCAGACCCGCGGTCATGTGCTCGAGCGTATCGCCCGGCGGCACCTCCCATTGCGTGGGAAACTCCGGTGGCAACGGCAATCGCTGCGCGTGTGCGGCTCCGAGCCCGAAGATCAGCACAGCGCTCAGTCCAAGTGAGCGCAACAGCAGACACTCCCCGCTCACCGGTTTTTGAGATTTTGGTCGAACCATTCGATGGCGATGCGGGTAGCCTGCTCGCGCGCTGTCGAGTAGATACCGTAGTGCGCGATAGCGGGGATGACGACATACTTCTTCGGCTCCGACGCGCGCTCGTAGGCGAGCTGGGGATGCTGCCGGTTATCGAACAGCTCCTCGTGTTCGGCGGCAATGAACAACATCGCGCAATTGCGCGCGCGGGCAACATCTTCGATCGGTGCATAGAGCAGGAGTTTCTCACGCACTGGCGCGCCGGAAAGATTGCCGATCTCTTTGGCGCGCGGCGGTGGGTAGCCGATCTCGCCGCGCGCTCTGCGCGTGGCGTCATTGTAGTTCTTGGCGAGTGTGGCCGCCGGCGTCGAGGACAGCGGCTGGCCCATATAGCCGACCTGGCTGACGATGGCTTTCACGCGCGGATCCCGCGCCGCCACGTACACCACCAGACCGCCGGAGAAGCTCGTGCCCCAGAGCCCGACACGGCTTCGATCCACCAGCGGCTCACCCATCGCCCAATGGATCGCATTGAAGATGTCGGCCGCCTGGTCCAGCGGGTCGACCACCTCGCGAACCTCCTTCACCTCGACGGTGAAGCGATGATCGTTCTGCTCGGACGGTGCACGCGCGGTCAGCAGCACACGCGAATCGCTCTCACCCCAGCCGCGATAGTCGAATGCAAGCGCCAGATAACCGGCCTTGGCGAACTCAGTGGCCTGATACGTGAGCATCGCGGCGGTGCCGCCCCAGCCATGCGAGAGAATGATCGTCGCCAGCGGCGCAGCCGCGCCTTTCGGATAATACAGCGTCCCGTGCATGCGCACGCCGTCGCTCATGATATCGACCGCACGCTCTTCGACCGCCGCGTCCTCAGCCAGGGCCAGAGGCAGTGCAGCGAGAAGCGCGAGCATCACCATCAGAACCGCCGCACCGCTGCGCATCGTGTTCATCGACATTACCTTACCGGCTGTTGAGCTCATGAGCGGCCTGCTCCCAGTTGCGTCCGTCGAACTGCACCGTCTCCACTTGGGTGTGAGCCAGGTCGAAATCATCCAGGACCCGCACGTTGATCGTGTAGAGCTCCGGGGCGGCGCGCGGCCTGGTGAAAACATGGATCCCGCAAGCGCTGCAGAAGTGGTGCCTGGCAACTCGGGTTCCGAACTGATACGTAGCCAGCACGTCCTCACCAGACAGCAGGCGAAAGTTCTCCGGCGCCACGCGATGATGGATGATGCCTTTCTTGGTGCAGATCGAGCAATTGCAAACCGTCACGCGCTCGATCGTGGTATCGACCTCGAAGCGCACCGCTTGGCAATGACAGCTGCCGTGATAGGTCGGCATCGGCTTTACGACGGTTGCTCCAGGCGCACGTAGAGCCGCTTGTTGATCTTGCCTTTGTTCTCGGTGCGGAAGATCGACAGGTGCCCCACCTCCAAGGTGCTGTCCACGTGGGTGCCGCCGCACGCCTGCGCATCGAAGCCCTGGATCTCGACCACGCGCACGCGACCCTGCGAGACCGGCGGCTTCACTTCCAGCGTGCGCAGCAGATCTTCGCGCCTGTGGAATTCCTCTTCGAGAATATAGTAAGCGCGCAACGCGTGGTTACCTGCCAGCACCGCATTGACCTTTTTCTCCAGCTCGGCAGACAGCCCGGCGGAAAAGTCTTCCAGCTTGAAATCGATTCTCGAATAGTCTGTGCCGATCTGCACGCCGGTGATCCAGCCCTGGTAGTCTCTCAGCGCGATGGTATTGAGCACATGCAAAACCGTGTGATAGCGCGTGAGCGCCAGGCGTCGATCCTGGTCTATGGCGAGGTGCACCGTTTGTCCGACGCTATCGGCAGGGGGTGTCGATGTGACCATGTGCCAGATGACGTCGTCCTCATCCGCCCGTGCAGACTCGACCGTGAGCGATGCGCCGCCGTCGAGCCGGATCGAACCGGTATCGGGTGGCTGGCCTCCGCCACCCGGGTAAAAACAGGTGCGATCGAAAGCCACTGCATGAGCCTGGACGGCGACGACGGTCGCGTCAGCCTCGAAGCAATGATCGTCGCTGAGATAAAGGCGTGTGGTGGAGTGCATCGCTCGCTGGGCCGGGGCCGCGCTCGAGTGCGCGGCCGGCGAAATTCTGCCAGGAATGCGCAGCGGCTGCTTGAAATGTGGGAAGGTAGTGCGACAGGCTGGCATGGCGCCGCCCGGCCGTGCCAGCAAGGCCCGGGTTGGCGGTCAAGTCCCAGCACTTCCAGTCGATATTCAATATGCGTGTTGCCGCCGTCGGGTGCCTATCCCCGATCGCGCGCAACCGCCCGCCCCGCCCAACTGAGGAAACTCCATGCCAAGACTGCACATTGGACTTGCTTCGGCCGCCCTGTTGCTCGCCTCGTGCGGCAGCGAGGACCACCGGGACCTTAAGCAGTTCGTCGCCCAATCCGACGAGGCTTTGCGCGGACACGTTCCTGTGGTCGCGCAGGTGCGAGCGCCAGAGGCGCTGGTCTATCAAGCGTTCAATCAGCCGGATCCGTTCAATCCCAATCGCATGCGTCCGCCGCAGGTGCATTCCGACGGCGTCACGTGGACACCGCCCGGGCAACGCGAATCGCTGGAGGCCTATCCGCTGGACGCGCTGCACATGATCGGCAGCATGCAGCGCGATGGTAAGCGCTGGGCGCTAATCAAGTCGCCCGACAACACCGTCCACCGCGTGGCGCGCGGCAACCGCATCGGCCAGAACTTCGGCGCGGTAGCGTTGGTGACCGAGAGCTCGATCACATTGAGCGAGCATGTGCAGGACGGCAGCGGACTGTGGATCGAGCGTACCGCCAGCCTGCAACTGCAGGAGCAAGGCGACCTCCATTGAGGTTCCGTTCGCACCTCGCGGCCTGAATCCGTGAGCGCCACAGACACTCGGCCGACGACGACCGCAATCGACGACGCCAACGCGCCGTTCGCCGACGGCAATCCACTGATACAGACCGGCCGCTTCGTCGAGGCCGCGGCTGCCTATCGGCACGCACTCGCACTCAATCGGGCTGCGCCACGTACCCACAACAATCTCGCCGTGGCGCTTGCCGAGCAGGGCCGGTTCGGCTCTGCGCTGGCGCACTATCGGGAAGCGATCCGGCTCGATCCCGACTACGCGCCGGTACACTACAACTTCGGCAACGCCAGCCGCGCGCTCGGCAAGTATGCCGATGCCATCTCGACGAGGCGATGCAGCACTTCGAGCGTGCACTGGCGCTCGCGCCCGACTTCGCCCACGCGCATACCAACCGAGCACAACTGCGGCTGCTGCTCGGCGATTTCGCGCAAGGCCTGCCCGAGTACGAATGGCGCTGGCGCCTGCCGGCGTGGGACTGCCCTCGTTGCCGATTCCGATCTGGGACGGATCGCGGCTTGCAGGACGCAGCCGCCTGCTGGTGTGCGCCGAGCAGGGCTTTGGCGACACGATTCAATTCGTGCGCTTCGCCGCGCAGCTCGACGGCATGGGAATCAAAGTGTTCGTCGAGTGTCAGGCCGCGTTGACCTCGCTGCTCGCACGTGTGCCTGGAGTGCGGCAAACATGCGCACGCGGAGCAACCCGGGCAGCGTGCGCCCGCAGCTTTGCACGCGCTGGAACCGCTGCCCGCCGCCAGCGACGACCAGCCGGTCTCGTTCGAGGACACCCCCGCGATCGTTGCCAACCTCGACCTGGTGGTGACCTGCGACACCGTGGCTGCGCATCTGGCCGGGGCGCTCGGGGTACCGGTATGGATTGCGCTGCCGCTCATTCCCGACTGGCGCTGGCTGCTGGAGCGCGACGATTCACCCTGGTATCCGAGCGCGCGCCTGTTTCGGCAGACGCGGCTGGATGAGTGGAGCGACGTATTCACGCGTATCGCGATCGCGTCGGAGAATTTCCAAAGCGGGCCGTGAGAGAAAACCGCCTCATCCGGAAATATCCCGGTACGCGAGACCTGCATTCCACCCGAGTCCACAGGAGTCTACACTCCTCAGGACCGGCCAGGATCAATTCAGAGGCGTTTTGGTGGTGAGGTGTAGTCTTGACTCTCGCGAGCCCGCCATCGCCGCCTGCAACCTTTGGCATGAAGCATACCGGCCCGGATAAATCCAACTCTCTTGCACCACTTGTCTATCGATTAGGACCGACGAATGATCGACGGCGCAGAAGAATCAAGCGGCTGGCACCGCGGACATCTTTCTATACACCTGCAAGGTGCGTTTGGACACACCTCGCAGGTGCCGACTTCTAGTTAGCTTGCTCGTGACATCGTCAAAGTATACGAATCCGCACTGCGCGCGTTTCATGAAGAGAGCGCATACTCTATCGAATGATTGAGCGTCCCAAGGAGGGAGCCATGAGGAGTATTGGTCGTGATGGGTTCACTCGTCGCAGGTTCCTTGCCAACACCTATGCCTTGGGCGCCGCTTCGTTTCTTGATCTTCCTGGCAGCGCGGCCGCCGAACCGCCTCCGGAGACGAAGAAGATACGGCTCGTCCACGCCCCAGTCATCTGCTTTGCACCGCAGTACTTGGCAGAGGAGCTGCTGCATCTTGAAGGCTTCACCGAGGTGGAGTACGTCGAAATTACAGGCTCCACTGCCACCAATGCGCTAGCCGACGGTCGCGCGGACCTCACGCAGAGCGCAGCTCCAGACATAGTCGCGGGCTTAGACGCGAGCCCGGATGTTATCGCGATCGCTGGAATACATGTGGGATGTTACGAGCTGTTCGTACACCCGGAAATCTCGTCGATACGAGAACTCAAAGGGAAACGAGCGGTGGTCACGGATGTGCCATCGACCGAATATGTTTTTCTGTCTAGCATTATGGCATACGCGGGGATGGACCCGCGAAAGGACATCGACTGGGTGATAGCAAAGACGTCCGCCAAAGCAATGCAGCTATTCGTCGAGGGTAAGGTCGACGCGTTTCTCGGATTCGCGCCACAACCTCAGGAGCTGCGTGCCAAGCACGTCGGGCGGGTCATCTTGAACACAGCCCAGGACCGGCCCTGGGCTCAGTATTTCTGCTGCATGCTTTGCGCTCGCGGGGATTTCGTCAAAGAGAATCCCGTCGCAACAAAGCGGGTTCTGAGAGCGGTCTTAAAGGCTGCCGACATCTGCGCCCAGGACCCTGAAAGAGTCGCTCGGTACCTTGTCAAAAAAGGTTTCGAGCCTCGCTACGATATTGGCCTCGAGGTCCTGAAGAGTCTTCCGTATCGCAGGTGGCGCGAGGCCCAGCCGGAGGACACGTTACGCTTTCACGCCCTGCGCCTACATGAGGTTGGCATGATCAAGTCGAGTCCGCAGAAGATTATTTCTCAAGGTACCGACTGGCGTTTCCTCAACGATCTGAAGAAAGAGCTGAAGGCGTAACCGACGTGCTGCCCAAGTAAGCAAGCTAACTTTTACATGCAGCGGACTGTCCAACAGCGTCGCTTCGCGCCGCTTCTTGGCCAGCCGCTGATGTAAGATGTTAGAGTGCATTCGATGCTTCCATCCTCCATACTCAACGCCGCTGAGATGACGCAGGCGCGATCTCCTGAGAACTTGCGTGCCTGGGTGATCTCAGGACCCTCGGGCGCGAAAACGAGCTTCGTGGAGAAGGATGGGTACGACGAGTCTCGCCGGATGGAAGTCGTTTTGAAGGAGGGTGGCGTCTTTATGACTGGCCCGATTACCACATCGGGGCGGCGTGGTGCTCCAGATCGTATCGTGCGCATTTCTTCGCGAGTTGCTTGCTGCCGGTTGGGTCGTTGAAGAATGAAACGTATGCTGCCCAACCATACATTCGACCGCAGCGCCAAACGGCGTTGCCGTTGTGTACCCGCCATGCTTCGCATGCCGGCGCCCCTGAACTGCAACGTTAGGCCCTCACCGCAGAGGCGACCAACACGCGGAATGGTAACAATGATTACGATCCTACAGGCTTCACGGGCCTTGCGTTCGGGGCCTGAGTGCACGACCTTCCCCTGGTGATGACCCGGCCTCGGGCGTAAACTATGCCCGTATGAGTCCCACTGTATTCCGTGCAAAGGGCTTCCGCTTCTTTTTCTTCTCCCGTGAGGAGCCGCGTATGCATGTTCACGTGCACGGCGAGAACGGAGAGGCGAAGTTCTGGATGGAACCAAACATTGAGCTCGCTCAAAATTATGGTCTTTCGCAGCCCGAGTTGAGCGACGTGTTGCGACTGATTCGGGAGAAAGAAGATGTCATCCGCCGCGCCTGGCACGACCACTTCAGCAGTTGAGGTAACGAATGTCTCGAAACATGGCTTCTGGCTTCTGATCGAGGAGAAGGAAGTCTTCCTGGCTTTCGACAATTTTCCGTGGTTTCGGGATGCGCCGATAGGCAAGCTTCTCAACGTCGAGTTGCAATCGGCGGGCCATTTGTATTGGCCCGATCTAGATGTCGATCTCGCCGTCGAATCCATATTCCATCCAGATCGTTTTCCGTTGGTGAGTCGGGCCTAACGACGATGCAGAGCACGCGCCGAAGTGCGTCATCTAGCTTTGCGAGCGATGCACCGGCGCGCCTCACGACCCCTATTCTATAGCGCCCTTCGCGTTCTTTGCGCTTTTGCGTTGAAGTTCGATTTACGCTCTTAGAGACTCACCCCGTTGCTGCGAATTACATCGCGATACCAGTAAAACGAATCCTTCGGCGTGCGCCGCTGAGTCGCGAAGTCGACGTAGATCAGGCCGAAGCGCTGCCGATAACCCTCCGCCCACTCGAAATTGTCCATCAGGCTCCAGGCGAAATAGCCACGCACATCCGCACCGCCGGTTCGCGCACGCGCGAGCTCGCGCAGATAGCGCTGCATGAAATCGATGCGCTGAGGATCGTGCACTCTACCGTCGAGCGCGATCCAGTCGGGCACCGAAGTCCCGTTCTCTGTAATCACGATCGGCAGCTTGTAGCGCTCGTAGTAAAAGCGCGGGCCCCAGTACAATCCACCCGGCACCACGTCGAATACATCCATCAGCGTACGCGGATGCCCCGGCGGCCTTGGCACCTGCTCGATCTTGCCACCGGCACCGGCGCGCACCGTCGCCGCCTGATAGATGTTCGCCGCGAAGAAATCCAGCGGCTGGCGAATGGTGCGCAGATCGCCTGCCGGAAATTTCGGTACGTCTTTTTCCCACGCCTTGAACTCGGCTTCGGGGTAAGCGCCGAGATACATGGGCTCCATCAGCCACGCAGCCATACCCGAAAACGTGGCACGCCGCGCCGCATCGATATCCGCCGGCTGTTCGGTAGCCGGCATCGCCGGCTGCAGCGCGGCTGCACAGCCGACCTGACACGACTGCTTCGAGCTTGCGCGGATCGCCTGAGTCGCCAGGCCGTGCGCCAGCAACACGTGATGCGAGATGCGCAGGATCTCGCTCCACGACAGCTTGTCGCCTGGCGCATGCAGGGCGAGCTGATAGCCGAGGATGATGAAGATCTCCGGTTCGTTGAGCGTCATCCAGTGGCGTACGCGATCGGAAAGTTTCTTCACCACCGTAGTCGCGTAGCCGGAGAACCACTCCGGGCTATCGTCCTTCAGCCAGCCACCGCGCTTGTGGAGCGCTTCCGGATAATCCCAGTGGAACAAGGTGACCCACGGCTCGATGCCGGCGGCGAGCAGCGCATCCACCAGACGATCGTAGAAGTCCAGGCCGGCCGCGTTTACCGCCCCGACCCCTTCGGGCATCACGCGCGGCCACGAGATCGAGAACCGGTAGGCCCGCATGCCGAGCTCGCGCATCAACGCGACGTCGTCGCGCCAGCGGTTGACGTGATCGCATGCGATCTCACCCGAGGAGCCGTCGCGGATAGCGCCCGAGCGCTTGCAGAACGTATCCCACACCGAGAGGCCACCGCCGGCGCGCGACGCCGCGCCTTCGATCTGATACGCGGAGGTAGCGGCACCCCATACGAAGCTGCTCCCGAAATCGCGTTGTTGCGCGAGCGCGGGTTGCATCAGCGAACCAGTCGCGGCAGCGGCGGCGCTGAGCGCGAGGAATTGCCGGCGTTCGCGCGAAGGCGGCTGGCTCGCCTGCGCAACGGTACTTGCAGATGAGAGTTCGCTATCGCCCGCATCGATGCATGGCTCAGAGGCTGCCGCGGTCGGTGTTCGCTCAAGCGTTGCGTCGCGAATAGTGGGATTCATTCAGCTCTCCTCGTTGGCGCGCTATCTTTTTCGAGGACGTAGGACGCGATCAGCAGTGAAAGCCCGATCCCACCGAACACCCAGTAGTCGCTCGGAGCCGGTCCGAGCCAGTGCTTGTGCCAAGGTACGAACTGCGGCACGAACCGTTGCAACCCAAAGGCCGGATTCATCGCGAACCAGAGCCAGTCTTCGATCACCCAGAACAGCGGCAGGCTGCCAAGGATGCGTAGTTCAATACTTAAACACCAGCGGTGCAGCAAGACGGGCGGCAGATGAAACGCCAGCGCCATGAACGAAAACGTCCATGCATGATAGCCGGTCATCGCTCGGCCGCCCCAGAACCAGTCCAGCAACGTATGTTCCTCGACTCGCCAGGTCGGCAGGTTCGCGGCCCACCCGGCTGCACCTTCTACCTGAATCTCGACCTGAGCGAAGAAGAAGGCCAGCAGGCACACATAGCCGAGAGTCATCGCGAGCGGAGCGAGTGCTCGCGCAAACCGCTTCATAGACGCTCCGCCACCAGCTTCAGCACGCTCGCCGCCGCGTGAGGGCGCGCTTTGGCGCGCATGCATTCGCGCATCACGGACAATCGCTCTGGGTGTTCCAGCAGCAGACGTACCTTGTACTCCAGGCTCGCAGCATCGACCGCCTTCAGCGCAGCGCCGGACTCGAGCAGGAAGTCGGCATTGCGCTCCTCCTGACCCGGAATCGGCGAGATCACGACCATCGGCAGCTCCATGGCGAGACATTCCGAGGTGGTCAAGCCACCCGGCTTGGTGATGGCCAGATCAGCGGCCGCCATCACGCGCTCGATGGTGCGCGTGAATGGCAGCGGGAACAATCTGGCCGGATGCGCCTTCGCCAGGCGTTGCAGCGCTGCGAGCAGCTTCTCGCTGCGCCCGGTCAGGGCGACCACCTGCAGGTCATGCTCCAAGCTCACGAGCTGCTTCGCAAGCGATTGCATGTCGCCGACTCCGGCCCCTCCCGACATCATCAGCAGCGTCGTCTTGCGCGCGTCAATACCCAGCTCCGCCGCACAGGTGGCACGACTGAGGTGGTGCGAAAATTGAGGCATGATCGGAATGCCGGTCACGAAAGTTTGCTCGGCTGATATGCCGCGCGCGACCACCCGTGCTGCAATCTCGTGATTGGCCACGCAATACCCGGCCAGGTGCGGATGGATCCACAGCCCATGCACGTCGAAATCGGTCACCTGCACCCATACCGGCGGCGTGGCTCGGCCCTTGGCGATGCGATGCGAGAGCAGCTCAGCGGGTAGAAAATGTGTGCACACGATCGCATCGGGCGCAATGCGGGCCAGCTCATCGTCCAGCTTGCGCGTGTTCAGGCGTTGAATGCGGCGGCGAAGCTGATCGACCGTTGAGCGCGCGGAGCGGCGGTCGGTGCTCTGATAGAGCCAGGCCCACGCGATGGGCAGCTTCTCGACCAGCTTGATGTAGGAGCCCGCATAGAGTTTCCGGAAGGCCTGAGACACCAGGTCCATGACGTCCACGTGCGTGACCTCGAGCTGGGGAAACGCGGGCTGCGCCGCCGCGCATAGGGCCTGGGCGGCGCGCACATGACCCGCGCCAGCCGATACGCTGAGAACCAGGATGCGTTTGCGGTTCATGGATGGGCGGCTCCTGTCATCCCTCCATTGGACGCTGTGGAAGTTACCAGGAGATGAATTGCACGGTGGTGTGGCTAGGCCACGACCGCGCGGCTCCAGTACTCGAAGGTTTCCTCGCTCACGATGTCGTAGTGCTCGCGGTATATCTCCTCGAGGCAGGCGAACAGCGCCCTCGCCTGCGCACCGCAACCCAGAAGACTGAGCGAGCGCAGGATACGCGTCAGGCGCAGGAAGTTGTGATTGAATGGTTTGAGCCACACGTCGCTGCGCTCGCGGAAGCTCGGGCTGCGCCGGATCTCGATGCCTGCAGCCGTATCGGCGGACTCGAGCCCATAGAACCGCAACATCACTGCGAGCGACTGCACGAGGCGGGTGCGCAGCGCGTCGCTCGCTCGAAACGCCGCGATGTCGGCCGGCGTCAGAATGGGCGCATGCGCACTCGCGCCGCTGCGCTCAGGCAGCGGGAACAGCCACTGGATGTAATCGTGCGTGCTTTCCAGCGCAGACAGCGATTGCGCCTGCAGTTGCTGCAAAGAGCGACCGCGATGGTCGCTCGCCGTTTCGGAATAAAACTGCAGGAGGTGCGAGCGCGCCATCGCGATCCGTCTACTGAAATTGCCGAATCCGGCGCACGGTGTCACTCATGGGCATGCCCCGAGGCGTCGGCCGCGCTGGCGTTCCGACATCGTCATGTTCTTGCCGCCCATGTTCATGGTGATCACTCCGCGGTAACTCGTGCTCGTGAGATCGAAAGCGCCGGTCGCAGACGGTGCGTTGGGTCCCGGGCACTCGATGCGATACAGCGCACGGCCTGCGGAGAGGGCGTAGTCCTGCAGCGGGCAGGCTCTGATGGGATTCTCGCCGAGAACACCGAACGCGCTGCCGGTGCGCAGATCCTCGGGGGTGATGCACCGGCGAAAGGTCGAAGGACCGATGCCGGTCGCGACCACATTCGGCAATTCCAGTGTGTACGTCACCTCGTAGAGCCCCGGCTGCAGCGGCGCCGGGTCGGCGCTCGCTAGTGAAGGCCAGAGACACGCCGCCAGCAGCAGCATGCGAGTTGTCATCATGTGTCGGGGTGCGCGGCCTTGACCTTGCCGCGGATGAACGCCAAAGCGGACGCGGGCACACCATCGGTGGGCAGCGTCACGAAGTAGCTCTTGGAGAGCAGCAGCAGCCACAGTTCGGGAAACTCCCAGACCTCGACGATGAGCGCCCACGGAATGGTAGCGGTACCGAGCTCGGATGCGACTGAGAGCTCCATGTCGTTCAACGTGAAGCGGGACATCGGCACCTGCATGCGCCGGATGCGCCCCACCGTGCTGCGCCAGTGGGCAGCATACGCAGCCAGCACCCCGGCCGGAACCAGCACCACCACTGCCGCCACAAAGCCCACCCACCATGAGCGATTCCCATTCCACA
>Ga0335082_10002885_pt1 | contig 18612 bp, 16 predicted proteins | sample Lox_Sample_41_FD_206718 | JGI IMG/M metagenome (GOLD analysis project Ga0335082, IMG submission 206718) | Soil microbial communities from Loxahatchee National Wildlife Refuge, Florida, United States - Lox_Sample_4.1 | ecosystem: Environmental > Terrestrial > Soil > Wetlands | place: USA...
CCGGCGACACGGGAGGAAGGACCACCGGGGAGGGTCGGAGCCAGCGCGAGAGCGCGATGCCGGCCGCACGCGCGGCCGCGGCGCGCGAGGGGCCATCGTCGGCCGCGTAGAGCGGCGCGGCGAGGGCTGTCACCGGCAGGCCGGAAGCCGAGGGAAGCGCCCACAGCGCGTCGGCCAGCACCCGGGTCGACTCCGGTCCGAGCTCCTGCTCGGCGGCGAGGAGGAGGCGCCGGGCGAGCGCCTCGACCGCCGCGGTGTCGGCGACGGCCTCCCGGGCAGAGGTCGATGCCCGGGGGCGAAGGGCGGACTGCGCGCCGGAGAGGCGGCGGCTCTCGTCCACCGGCTTGTCGGGAGGTTTCAGGGCGCGAAGTGCCAGCCGCTCGTTCCCGAAAGCGGCGTCGAGCGCCTTCACCGCGGCGCGCTCGGCCGGGATGGCGCCGGCCGGATTCCCCGCTCCCAGCTCGGCCTCCGCCGCCCACATCGCGGACACGGCCTGGGCGAGGAGCCGGCGCCCCCTGGCGTCCCCGCTCTCGGCGACCTCCGGATCGTCGACGTCGAGCTGCAGGCTCTCCCCGTGCTCCATCTGGAGGAAGAAGCCGAACGACTCGCGGATCCGCCGCTGGTCGTCGGCCAGCTCGGCGGACCTCTGCTGCCGGGCGGCCCCCTTCACGCCGGAGCGCACCAGGCGCTCGGTGCGCGCCAGGAGCTCCCGCTCGGTGAGCTGCGATTTGGGCATGGGGAGGCGGGCTGCGGTGGCGGTGCCGGTGAAGTCGATGAGCGCCTCCTCCCAGGCGATGACCCGCGCCTCGGATCGGCCGACGCCCGGGCCGTCCAGGGAGTTCCCGTCCGTCGCCTCGGCCCACACCACCAGCCTGTCGCCGGCCCGCATTCCCACCGCCGCCGGATCCAGGGCGCCCTGCACCTCTGCCGTCGTCCCCTGGAGCGTGGCCCGACCCGGCAGCCGCCCGCTCCGGAAGCGCATCCCCTCGCCGCGCCCCTGGGCCAGCGTCCAGTGAAAGTCGATGCCCGCCACGGCCACCTCGTCGCGCGCCGAGGCGCGGAGGGCGAGCCTCCCCGGGCTGGCGGTCACCGTCCGGTCGGTCTCCGGCGTCTCCAGGGTGACCTGAGGCGCCCGGTCCGGCACCGCCTCCAGCTCGAGGAGCACCACCGCCCCTCCGGCCCCGGAGGCCAGGCGAAGGCTCCGGCTGCGGTCGAGCGGAAGGGAGAGCGTCGCCCTCCCTCCCTCGAGCGCGAGCCTCTTCTCCGCGCCCTCCCGCTCCGCCCAGGAGACGTGGGGCCCGCTGGCGCGGATGTCGAGGTGGAGGGTGGAGCCGCGCAGACCGCTGATCCTCGGGAGGCTCGCCTCGACGGTGGGCCAGCCGGTGTAGGCCGGCGGCTCGACGCGCGCGGTGACGGACAGGGTGGACGGCGCGGCGGGCGGCGCGAGCGCCACCGTCCCCGCTCCGGGACGAGGGAGCGCCCAGACGCCCAGGCACAGGAGCAGCGCCGCCCCGAACCTGGCCAGGGCGGCCGGAAGCAGCACCGGTCCGGCGCGCTCGCCGACCCATGCCTCCAGGCTCGGGCGGAGACTGCCGCCCTGACCCTCCAGGTACGCCTCGAGGGCCGAGCCGAGCGCGGGCCGCCTGCGCTCGACAGCCCGGGCGGCGCGCATCCCGGTCCAGCGCAGGGAAGCGAGCGCCCCGGCCGCCAGGCCGAGAAGCGCCCCGCTGCGAGGACGGCCGAGGGCATGGCCTGCTCCGGCTCCGACCAGCGCCGCCGAGGCGATGTCCAGGAGGGCACCCTGGATCCGGGTCCAGGTCAGCCAGCGGCGGATGGGAGGAGCGACGCTCACGCTGTCTGCTCCGGACAGTACGCCCGCCCGCCGGTTGCGGCGAAGTAGGCTCCTGGACGGGACCCCGGGATGCCCCCACGGCTGCCACTCTTCGCCAGCGCTGCGCGAGGCACCGAGGACCTGCTCGCCGACGAGCTCTCCGAGCTGGGGGCGGCGCGCATCCGCAGGGACCCGGGCGGCGTCCGCTTCCACGCCAACCTCGGCGAGGCGCTCCGCATCTGCCTCTGGACCCGCCTGGCGATGCGCGTCCTCTGGCCCCTGGGCGAGGGGGAGGCCTTCGGCGCCGAGGGGCTCTACGCCCTCGCCCGGGCCATCCCCTGGGAGGAGCACCTCACCCCGGCCACCACATTCGCCGTCGAGGCCTCGCTCCGGAAGTCCGAGCACGCGCACTCCGGCTTCGTGGCCCTGAAGATCAAGGACGCCATCGTGGACCGGATGCGCGCGCGGGCCGGGAAGCGGCCCGACGTCGACACGGGCTCGCCGGACGTCCGAGTGGTGGCCCACCTCGCCGGGACCCGGCTCCAGCTGTCGCTCGACCTGGCCGGCGAGCCCCTCAACCGGAGGGGCTACCGCGTCCGCCAGACCCCAGCCCCGCTCAAGGAGAACCTGGCCGCGGCCATCCTCCGCGCGGCGGGCTTCCAGGGCGATGAGCCGGTCCTCGACCCGATGTGCGGCTCGGGGACGCTGCTCATCGAGGCGGGATGGATGGCCGCGCGGCGCGCGCCGTCCCTGGACCGAACCTTCTCCCTGGAGCGCTGGCCGGAGCTGGGTCCCAGGGCGCGCCCGCTCCTCGCCGAGCTCAGGGCCGACGCCCGCGCCGCCCAGCGGCCGGTGGGCATCCCTCTCTGGGGCTTCGACCGCGACCCGGACGCCCTGGCCGTGGCGCGGGCCTGCGTCCGCGCCGCCGGTCTCTCCGGCGCGGTCCAGCTTCGCCAGGCCGACGCCACCTCGGCGCTGCCCCTTCCTCCGTCGGCCGGCGGCCTCCTGGTGACCAACCCACCGTACGGCGACCGGCTCGCCTCGGGCGGACAGAAGGGAATGAAGTCCTTCTACTTCCGGCTCGGCGAGCGCTTCGACGCCCTGGGCAGCTTCCGAGCAGCCATCCTGGCCGGGAACCCGGCCTTCGAGAGCGCCTTCCACCACCGCCCGAGCGGGCGGCGGGCGCTGTGGAACGGCGCCATCCCGTGCACCTTGTTCAGCTACCCCGCCCCGGCGGCCGCGCGCCCGGCGCGCTCACAGCCGGCGCTCGACCCGGCGCACCAGCCGCCGGATGTTGCCCCGGTGCGTCCAGAGCATGGCCCCGTAGAGGGCCACGGTCAGCCCAACCGCCAGGCGCGTCCCCGGAAACAGGCCCGCCGCGGCGATGGCCGCCGGCCCGGCAAGAAGTGACCCCAGGCTCGAGGTCCGGGTCAGCGCCAGGACCAGCGCATAGACGGCGATGGCGGCCAGGGCGGCGGCGGGGACGAGGACGGTCAGGACACCGAGCGCGGTGGCGACGCCCTTTCCTCCGCGAAACCGGAGCCACACCGGGGCCACGTGGCCGGCGAAGGCCGCCAGCCCGGCAAGCGCGGCCACCCCCTGGTTCCCGGGCACGAGGGTCTCCGCCAGCCTCACCGCCGCGGCCCCCTTGCCGGCGTCGAGGGCGAGGACGGCCAGCCCGAGCCGGAAGCCGGCCACCCGGGCGACGTTGGTGGCGCCGATGTTGCCGCTTCCCTCGGTGCGGACGTCCACCCCCCGCCCGACGCGGGCGAGGAGCAGCCCCCAGGGGATGCTTCCCAGGAAGTACCCCGCGGCGACCGCCGCCGGCGCGGCCAGACCGCCGGTCACGGCCAGCCCAGGAACCGGACCCGCACCACCACCACCACGTAGTTCACCACCACCGCCGCGAGGAGGAGCCCCCGCGTGGCGCGCGCCTCGCGCGCATCGAGCGAGAGACGAGGAGCGGGAAGCGCGAAGAGGAGCTGGAGCGCGGCGAAGAGCGTGCACGCCGCCAGACCGAGGGCGGCCGCCGTCCCCAGGGGATTGGCATCCAGGGCCCCGAGGAGGTCCCCCTGGGCCAGACGCTGCGCTGCGCGGGTCAGCCCGCACCCGGGGCAGGGCCACCCGGTGTGCTCGCGGATGGCGCAGCGCCAGAAGGGCAGCCGGTCCACCGGGACGAAGCGCGCCACGAGAAACCCGACCAGCCCGGTGACCCCGAGGGCGTGCAGGAAATCGAAGCGGCGGGTGCGAGGCGTCCAGCTCAGCGTCACGGCAGGGCCCTGCGTCAGGTCTTGAGCTGCCCGAGCATGGCCGCCAGCCCCGCTCCGAGGAAGGCGATGCCGGCGCACAGGCAGCAGAGGAGCAGCGCCAGCGGGAGCAGGACCGCGCCCGTGGCCCGTCCGAGCGTCGTCTCCTGGACCGAGGCGATGCCGAGCACGGTGAGGACGATGCCGTAGATGAAGGCCAAGAATCCCAGGCAGGGCACCATCCCGATGATGTTGGTGGCCGCGGCGTACCCCAGCACCCGGAAAGTGGCGTAGTAGCCGTTCTTCGCCGCCCCGAGCACCAGGCAGGAGAGGTGGAGGATGGCGGCGACGATGATGATCCACAGGGGGTAGAGGATGACCGAGGCGACGAGGTGGCCCACGCCGACGTTGCCCATCACCTGCCGCAGCGCCTCGCGCGATTCCGGCGGCAGCTGCTGCAGCTGTTCCAGGACGGCCGCCGAGCCCCACCGTCCGAGGCCGAGGCTGCCGAACGGCGCGGAGACCACCACCCCCACGGTGAAGATGATCCACGCGTAGATCAGCGCGTCGATCCACGAGCCGCCGGGCTTCACCGAGGCCCAGAAGTGCTGGGGCGAGAAGATGGTCCGCTTCCAGGTCTCGAACAGCCCCTGGAACCAGCCCACCGTGGCCCGCCGCTCCCAGGGAGTGTCCTCGCGGACGGCAGGGCCGGGGCCCATGCTTCCCGGACCGCCCGGTCCGGTCGGTCCGCCCCACCCCGCCGCCGAGCCTTCGGGCGACGAGCCGGGGAAGGGAGGCACATCCACCTGTTGCCCACAGTTGGGGCAGAACTGCAGGCCGCTGCGGTCGGTGCTGAAGATGGAAGCGCAGCGTGGACACCGGGCTTGCATGGCGGCTCCCTCCTCCGCCCGGGAGCCTAGGGGCCGGGCAGAACGGCGAGCAAAGACTTTCGCCATCGCAGCCGTCCGTGCTGTCCTCGGCGGTCGGACATGGCTCGCAGCTACAGCATGCTCGCCGTGCGGGGTGCCGCCGACCGGGCGGTGGCCGTCGCCCGCACCTACCTCCGGAGCGAGGACCCGGGGGGCGAGGTCCACGACGTCCAGGCGGACCCGCGCTTCCAGGCCCGGGGCGTGGACCTGGTCTGGGAGCGGACCGGCGCGCGCCTCCTCGGGGTGGAGGTGAAGGGAGACCGGCAGGCCGGGCGGCGGGGGACCTACTTCTTCGAGCTGGTGTCGAATCTGGAGAAGGACACCCCGGGCTGCTTCCTCTACTCGCAGGCGGACGTCCTGCTCTACGTCTTCCTCCAGACCCTGGAGGTTCACCGTCTCCCGCTCGTCGAGACGCGGGCCTGGTTCCTGGCCCACGCCGCGAGCTATCCCCTCCGGCACGCTCGCACGCGGGTGGGCGCCCAGGCCTACACCACGGTGGGGGCGGTCGTCCCGGCCCGGCACGTGCTGGGCGCGGTGGCCGGCGCCCGCCGCGTCCCGCGCTCTCGGTGGGAGGCCGGCGGTCAGGCCGCGGGCTGAGCCCGCTGCTCCGGGACAACCGGCCACCGCGTGGAGTTCCTCCGCCCGTCCTCGGTCCGGGCGGCGAGGAAGGGCGTGCAGCCCCGCTCGGAGAAGGCCCGCCGGAACGCGGCGAAGCTCCCCCCCGCCTTCCAGGCGTCCAGGGCCGCCAGCCCCGCCTCCGGCCCAGACTGGGCGAGCATGTACTCCACCCAGGCCCAGCGCGCTGAGGTGGGCCGGACCTCAGCCCGGCCCTGGAGCCCTTCGCGCAGGCGCCGGAGCCTGGCATCCACGGTGCGGATGCCGGCGAAGGGCGCACCGTCCAAAGGGGTGTGCCGCTTCGAGACGAACGGCGCCACGCCGAGCGCCACCGGAAGGATGGCGGACAGCTCCCGGGTGAAGCGCACCAGCTCGTCGATGTCCGCCTCCTCCTCGAGGGGAAGCCCGACCATGGTGTAGACCTTGAGGCGCTCCATCCCGGCCCGGGCGCCGAACCGGGCGGCGCGGAGGATCTGCTCCTCGGAGTGCTTCCGGTCCACCAGGTCGCGCATCCGCTGGCTCGCGCCGTCCGAGGCGACGGTGAGGATGCGGGCCCCGCCGCGGCGGAGGGTGCCCACCAGGTCCTCTGTCAGGCGGTCCGCCCGGAGCGAGGAGACGCCCACCTCGCGGCCGGAATCGACCAGCGCTTCGAGCAGCTCGGCGATGCCTGGGTGGTCGGTGACCGCCGCGCCGACCAGACCCACCCGGCGCGCCGCCGCGGGGACCAGCGCCAGCACCCGCTCCACGGGGACGGTGCGCATCCCGCCGTTCGTCGTCCGCCGCATGACGCAGTAGTGACATCCGCGGCTGCACCCTCGTTCGGGCTCGATGAGGAACATGCTCCGGAGCTCGGTGTGGGGGGTGAGGATCTGGGAGCGGGCCGGGAGCCGCTCGTCGGCGGCACGCTGGACGTGCAGCGGGTCTCCCCCCCGCCCTGGGACGCGGAAGCCGGGCACGGTGGCCAGGTGGGCGAGCAGCGCCGGCCGGGTGGAGAACGCCTCCAGCGCGGCCAGGAGGACGTGAACCAGCTCCTCGGCCTCGCCCTGGACGATGACGTCGACGAAGGGCTCGAGCGGCGCCGGGTTGGAGAAGGTGAGCGGGCCCCCGGCCACGATGAGCGGGTGGCGCTCGGACCGCTCGGCGGAGAGGAGCGGCAGACCGGACAGGGCGAGCACTTCCAGGACTCCGGTGAGCTCGAGCTCGTAGGCGACGGAGAAGGCCACCACCGGGAAGGCGGAGACCGGGCTCTGGGACTCGAGGGTGAAGAGCGGGGTGCGCGTGCGCCGGAAGGCCTGGACGTCGTCGGGGAGAAAGACCCGCTCCGCCGTGGCTCCGGGGTGGGCGTGGACCTCGCGGTACACGGTCTGGAAGCCTAACGAGCTCATCCCCACGTGGTAGGGGCTGGGGTAGGCGAGGGCAACGCGCCAGCGGGCCTGCTTGTGGAGGGTTCCCTCCTCGGCGGCGAGCAGGGCGCGCGCGGCGCCGATGTGGTCGTACCGGGACATGGCTTTCCTCCCAGCGCTTCAACCACACCGGCCGCCCGCAAGACAAAGGGCCCCGGCTGCCAGGGGCAACCGGGGCCCGGAGACGAGCCGTCAGGCTCGGAGATGCTCGGCTACGGACGCGGCTCGGCGCCGACTACCGGGAGCGTCGGGGTCCCGGTCGCGGGCGGGGGCAGCACGCAGTACCCGGTCGTCTGGTCGCAGGCGATGGGGAACTGGCGGTTGGTGGCCGCCCCGGCGGGCAGGCCGTTGGCCGCGTAGTTGATCCACATCTGGTCACCCGACGGCGGGTTGAAGTCGGTGCACAGGTTGTCCTGCACCTGGTCGTCCGCGTACGGCGCCTGACCCCCGTTGGAGAGGTCGCAAACGTTGTTGGCATCGCAGAAGACCAGCGTCATGCAGGTCGTCGCCTGGGCGAAGGCCAGGACGTTGTAGGTGGCGGTGCAGGCATTGCCGCCGCCCACATCGCTCACCGTGGCCGTGACGTCCGCGGTGAACTGCGTCCCGGGAATGGCCGTGGTCTCGTAGAGGGTCATGTTGCTGAACGTCAGGCTGACGTCCAGGTCGCCGGTGGTGCCGCCCCATCCAAATGTCCCTGTCGCCGCTGCCTGGAAGGTGGGCACGAAGCAGAGGCTCTGGGCATTGGGGTCCTCGGCCTCCAGGTTCCCGATCACGTATCCGGCCTGATCAGTCCCCTGGTAGAAGATCTCCGGCGCGATGGAGATCTGCGAGGACCCTCCGGTGGAGGCCGGCGCGTACTTGTCCACGCCGAACAGCTGGACGCGGAACGGGAAGCCGCCGGTGAACCCGTACGGATAGATGGACGACGTGGTTGCCAGATCCACCTGGGTGCCGGGGTCGCTGCCCGTGCCGGTGAACGGACCGGTGCCAAACACGGCGCAGTTCGGGCCGCCCGCACCCGCGGTGATCGTCCCATTGAGCCACTGCGACGCGTAGGCGGCGCCGCTGGATCGGAGGATGAGGCAGGGGGGTACGGGTTCGGTGCAACCTGCGAGCAGCAGGGCCACCGTGGCGGTGACGACGGCGAGTTGGATCTTCATGGCCTGGCTCTTCTTCGCGGTGAGGGCGTTCATTAGAAGCTCACCTTCGCCGAGAAGCGGAAGACCCGAGCCGGCTGGTAGGCGATGGGTCTGCCGAAGTTGGGGTTGTCGTCTGCGTGCGAGTACACGGTGTTGTCCGCGTAGCGCAGGGAGCTCGGATCGCCCTTCAGCGCTTGTGCGTTGGCGCCCGTGCCGATGATCGGAAGCACCGAGGCGAACGTGTAGTTCTGGTCGATCAGGGTGTACTGCTGGCTGTTGAAGACGTTGAAGCAGTCCACGGCGAAGGTCACCGTGGTGTCCTTCGTGGCGCGGAAGTTCAGGCCGACCTTGAGGTCCAGGTCCCACACCCAGGGCAGCGTGCCGGCATTCCCGCGGGGGAGAATGAAGGCGATGCCGTTGCCGTAGATCTCCTGCGCGCCGCGGTAGCTGTAGGGCGTGCCGGAGTTGCCGACCACCGCGCCGCCGAAGGTGGCGCTGAACACCGGGAGGATCACCCACTCGTAGGACCCGAAGGCCTTGAGGGTGTGGGTGATGTCGCCCGGCAGCGGTCCGGAGCTGTTGGGGAGCAGGTCCCGCAGGTCGAAGGCCGCGGTGATGTTCGGGTCGGTCTGTCCGCCGGCGTAACCGGAGAGGATCAGGCCCTCGTAGTTCCCGGTCAGCGACTGGTAGGTGTAGCTGATCTGCGCCTGCCAGAGGTCGGCGAAGTTCTTGGTCAGCGCGACGGTGACCGCAGTGTAGTTGCGGACCGCCTTGGGGAAATTGTCCGCGATGCCGTAGCCGGGGTTGCCGATGAAGTAGGTGGCCGCCTCGTCGTTGGACATGTCCTCCACCACCTTGTTCATCCAGCGCCGGGTGTAGCTCGCTCCGAGGCGGGCGTTGGCGAAGATCTCGTACTCGCCACCGATGACCACCTCGCTCGAGCTCTGGGCGCTGATGTTCGGGTCGGGGACCACCGTGTCGCCACCGGTGACCAGCCACACCCGGCTGGAGCTGAGGATGCCCTCCGGCGCGCCGTTGGGGATGCCCTGCGGATTCTGGCACTGCAGGGTGTAGGTGGTCGGGTTCTGGATCGGGTTGCACTTCGGTTGGAACCCGGCGCCGCCGACGGCGGTTCCGGCGCTCCCGGCATTGAAGCGGCGTGCGGAGTAGATCTGCCGCTCACCCGGGAACGACCGGTCCGACATGTCGAGGGGGATGTTCTCGTAGTAGATGCCGTAGTTGGCGTAGATCTTGGAGCGGCCCTGGTAAGTCGGGTCCCAGATCACACCGATGCGCGGCGCCCACTGGTTCTGCACCGAGAGGCCCAGCTCACCGTCCGCCCCGTAGATGTTCTGCCCGTCGTAGCGGAGGCCGACGTTCAAGGTCACCTTGTCGAGGATCGACCAGCTGTCCTGGACGAAGAAGCCGATGGAGGTGGTCTTGGAGATGGCCGTCTCGGTCGGGTAGTAGACCGGGTTGTCCGGCGCGGTGAGGACGCCGTACCCGCGGATGACCGTGTAGGTCGTGCCGCCGGTGGCGCTCTCACGGAGCAGCTGGTAGCCGGTGTACGACCGGGTGTTGTTGTACTGCTGCAGCCAGACCTCCGCCCCTCCCTTGATGACGTGCGTTCCTGCGGCACGGGCGAGGAAGGTGGCCACCGCCTTGCCCTGCACGTTGTCGATGGTCGAGTCGTTGATGAAGCCCGGGCCACCAAACGTATAGGCCTGCGAGCCGCTCGTCGGGCAGGGGTAGAAGACGCGGGCCGGGATGGCCGGGGTGGCGGGAGGGCCAACGGTCGCCGGTACGGCAGCGTAGGTGATCGGCGTGCAGGGATTCTGCCCGTTGATCAGCGGCAGCTTGGTCGTCGGCTGGACGTTCCCCGGGATGGCGTCGAACTCGGTCAGGTTGTGGTAGTTCCGGGTGATGGCCGTCGAGGTGCCGGCCAGCGTCCCGTCACCCGCCGTCGCGCCGGGCTGGCTTCCGTCGGTGGGCAGGATGCCGGCCGACTCGTGGTGCCAGCCGGCCGTGACGTCGAGCAGGATCCGCTTCTCCGAGAACGAGCCGGACCACTTGCCGATGATGTCCAGGAAGGACGCCGGCAGGTCGACCGCCTGGCTGTGATCGAACGGGCCGGCCGTCACCGGGAAGCTGTAGGCGCTGGTCGGCTGACCGCTGATCGACAGGCTCAGGCGCTGATCCGGATTGACCAGATACGTGAGCTTGGCGATGTACTGGTAGCCGGTGGCGTTGGAGAAGGCGCGGATGTCCGACCCGGGCACCGGCGTATAGGCCTGCAGGCCGGTGGCCGGATCGAAGGCGTTCGGAACGATGCTCCGTCCCGGGTATGGAGCGTTTGGTACCGTAGCCGCCATGAACGCAGCGGGGTTGCCGAGGACGTAGCCCGGGCAGTTGCCGGTGCTGCCGGGTGTCGTCCCGGTGCAGTCCGCATTCGGCGAGTAGGCGTCGATGGTGCGGTCACGGACGTTTTTCACCTGGTTGGCGTCGAAGCCGGCGAAGAACCACAGCTTGTCCTTGATGATGTAGCCGCCCAGGGTCGCGCCGATGTCCCACCGGTTGTAGACCTTGGTGTTGATGTCGTAGGTGGCGCCGTTGTTGTGGATGATCTGCGGGGTGGCCGCGAGCCCGCCCGGGGTCCAGGTGCCGAACACCGAACCGTGGAACTCGTTTCCACCGGACTTGGTGAAGGCGGCGATCGCTCCGCCGGTGGTCTTGCCGTACTCGGGCATGAACCCGCCGGTGAGGACGTTGACCTGGTCGACGAACTCGACGTTCACGCCCGAGCCGTTCAGACCGTTGAAGGAGTTGTTCGTCGTCAGACCGTCGACCAGGTAGGTGTTCTCAGGCGACGTCGCGCCGGCGATGGCGATGCCGTTGAAGTCCGTCTGCACCGTCGGGGCAACCAGCGCCAGCTGGTCGAAGGTGCGGGCTCCGCGGGTCACCGGGACGTTCTGGATGAACTCGGTGGAGATCTGGGAGCCGGTGGTCGTCGAGCCGACGTCCACGGTGGGTGGTTTTCCGACCACCACGATCTCCTCGCTGGTCAGGCTCTCGGGGAGCAGCTCGATGTTGAGTCGGATGGTCGACTCGGCACGGAGCTCGATGCCCGATCGGCTGTACGGCTTGTACGATTCCTTCTCGAAGCGCAGGGTATAGGTACCCGCGTTCAGTTGAGGGATGCGGTAGTTACCTCCCGCATCCGTGACGACGACCTGTTCGCCCTGCAGCTGTGGGGATGTGGCGGTTACGACGACGTCCGCTACCGGCTTCTTGGTGGACGCGTCAACCACCGATCCCACGAGCTGCGTTCCGCCGATCTGCGCGAACGCCCCCCGGGCGACCAGGATTCCCAGCAGCGCGAACGCAAGCCGGGCCCCCCGGATCATGGTTTTCCTAGTTGGACTCACCGAAACCCCTCCAAGTGTGGTCGGAAAGCGGGAAAGCGGCTGGCGAGCATCGGCGGCCCAGCGTCGCCCTGTCAATAGAAGTTTGCAGAGAGCCTGTGAGCGGGTTCACCCTGTTGCGCCGCCCTGGGCACCCGAGCGACGCTGCGCGGCGTGGGGAGGCTCCCCCTCCGAGGAAGGGGGCGGGCAGCGGGCGGGAAATGGAACACCTTGTGCGCCCCCCCCCTTGTGAGGTAGGCGCGCAATTCCTTCGGCACTGTCCCGGGAGGAGTCCGCTGCCCGCGCAGGATCAGCGGCACGAGGAGACCGTCATCGATGTTTGATTCCGTCTTGGGTCACGGCGTCGTCCCCAAGTCCCGGTTCGGGACCGGCGCCACGGTCTCGGTCATCCTCCACGTCGGTGTCTTCGCCCTCGCCATCTGGCTCTCCACCCGTCCGGCGTCGATCAAGGAGAAGGACGTGGCGGTGGTGCTCAAGGTGGCACCGCCCCCGCCGCCGCCGCCGCCCCCCCCGCCGCCGGCGGCCACCAAGCAGGTGAAGCGCAAGCCGAATCAGCTGGTGCAGCCCAAGGAGATCCCCCAGGAGAAGCCGCCCGAGGCCGAGCCCAAGCCCAACGACACCCCGGAGCCGGACACCGGCGGGGTGATCGGCGGCGTGGCCGGCGGCGTGGCCGGCGGCGTCCTGGGCGGCGTGCTCGGGGGCACGGGCACCGTTCCCTTCGGCGAGGGGATGACCCGGCCCAAGCTCATCTCCGGCTTCAACGGACGGGACAAGCCCGAGTACAGCCGCGAGGCCCTCGTCTCGAACATCGAGGGGATGATGATCGTGAAGTGCGTGATCACCGTCGAGGGCAACGTCCGCAACTGCAACATCATCAAGCCCCTCCCGCACATGGACCAAGCAGTCTTGGAATGGCTGCAGGGCTCGAAGTATTCACCGGTCACTTTCCAGGGCCGCCCCCAGCAGGTCAGTTACACGTTCAACTTTAATTTCAAGCTGCCCAAGTAGGACGGCCGTCGCACTTCTTCAGCATCTCCCTACCCGCGCATACGGAGGCGCGTTCCCAAAGCCATGGAATTCACTCTCGTCAGTCTCTGGTCTCACATGGGCATCTTCGCCAAGCTCATCGTCTTCGTCCTGGCGATCATGTCCGTCCTCTCGCTCGTGGTGATGTTCGAGCGACTGGTGGTGTTCAACCGGTCGCGGAGCGAGTCCCGCAACTTCGCGGACAAGATGGCCAACCTCCTGACCAAGGGTGGGCTCACCGCCGCCGCCGACGCCAAGATGGGAGCCAAGGTCGGCCACCTGGGACGGGTCATCGGCGCCGGGCTCAATGCCTTCAAGATCACCTCCGACGCGACGGACAAGGACCTCCGGGTGGAGTCGGTGGCCCGGGCGCTGGAGCGCCAGGCCCAGCGCGAAGTGCAGAGCCTGAAGCGGGGGCTCGGCCTGCTGGCGACCGTGGGTTCGACCGCTCCCTTCGTCGGCCTCCTGGGAACGGTGATGGGCATCGTCTCGGCGTTCCAGTCCATGGCCGCCACCGGCTCCGGCGGTCTGGGCACCGTGTCCGCCGGTATCGCCGAGGCGCTGATCACCACCGCCTTCGGCCTCCTGGTCGCCATCCCCGCGGTGATGGCGTACAACTACCTGCAGGGCTGGGTGGACGCCCGCGCGGTGGACATCAGCGAGTCCTCCAACGAGTTCCTCGACGTGCTGGCCAAGGAGATCGGTGGCCACGCCCGCACGCCGGGAACGGCGATGACCGAGTAACCAGCCCCGACGGTGAGGTGACGCGCGATGGGAATGGCTTCAGGTGGTGGGGCGGGGAAGATCAAGTCGGAGATCAACGTCACGCCCCTGGTGGACGTGGTGCTGGTGCTGCTCATCATCTTCATGGTCGTCACCCCCCTCCTCCAGCGAGGCAAGGACGTGAAGCTGCCTCAGGCCACCAAGCAGAAGGAGACGAAGGAGGAGCCGGATCCGATGATCGTCTCCCTCACCCGGGACAAGAAGATCTTCTTGGAGAAGGACCCCTTCGACGAGGAGGGGCTGAAGATCGCGCTCGAGGCCCGGCTCACTCCCGAGCCGTGGAAGCAGATCCTCTTCAAGGCCGACTCGGACCTCGAGTTCGGTGAGGTGCGGAAGGTGCTCAGCGTCATGCAGAAGGCGGGAGCCAAGGGCGTCAAGCTCGGCGTCCAGGAGCGGCAGAAGTGAGCCTCGGACTCGGAGCACACCTCGCCAAGAAGCGGAAGTTCGCCATCAGCGAGGGGCGGCCGATGGGCGACATCAACGTCACACCCCTGGTGGACGTGGTGCTGGTGCTGCTCATCATCTTCATGGTCGTCACCCCCCTCCTGGAAAAGGATATCCAGGTCCGCGTCCCGGACAAGGACCAGGAAACGGTCGCCGAGCCGCCCACCGATCAGCTGGTGGTCAGCCTCGACGAGAAGGGCACCCTGAAGCTCAACTCCGAGGTCATCGAGGACGCGAACTACATCGACAAGATGAAGCGCGTCCTGGCCGCCCTGCCTCCCGAGGAGCGGCTGGTGTTCTTCATCCCCGACGAGAAGGCCAACTACGGCCGGGTGGTGTTCGCCCTCGACGGCGCGCGCACCGCCGGGGCCCGCATCCTCGGGGTGATCACCGAGCCGGTGGTGGGACTCACCGCCGGCGCCGCCGCTGGAACGCCCGAGGGCAGTGCGCCTCCCCCGGCGCCGGCTCCCGAGCCGCCGAAGTGAGCTGACCGGCCGGCGCTCCGGCGCCCCGGACGCGTGGCTCCTCGCCCGCGGACGCCACCCCACGCTCCACCGAGAAGGCTCGCCCCGGGCACGCCGGTTGCTGTCGGCCTCCGCTCGCTCGAGGTCCCTCCAGGGAGCGGCGATGCTGGCGCGGGTGCGCTCCGGCGCACTGATCGGCGTGGACGCGGTGGTGGTCGAGGTAGAGGTCGACATGACCATCGGCCTGCCCTTCTTCCACGTCGTCGGGCTGCCCGAGGGCGCGGTCAGGGAGAGCAAGGTCCGGGTCGTCTCCGCCTTGAAGAACAGCGGCTTCGACCTTCCCAGCAAGCGCATCACCGTCAATCTCGCGCCGGCCGACATCCGCAAGGAGGGAGCCGCCTTCGAGCTGCCCATCGCCCTGGCCGTGCTCGGCGCGAGCGGCTACCTCCCCGGCGCCTCGCTGGAGCGCTACCTCGTCGCCGGCGAGCTCTCGCTCGACGGCGTGGTGAAGCCCATCCGGGGCGTGCTGCCCCTGGCGGTCGCCGCCCGGGACGGACGGTTCCAGGGCGTCCTCGTCCCCGCCGCCAACGCCGCCGAGGCCGGGCTGGTCGACCGCATCGACATCATCCCCGTCCACACCCTGCTCGAGGCAGCCGAGCACCTGGGGGGCGCTCTCACCGTGCCGCCCTGGAAGCCGTCGCCCTGCTGCGAGAGTGCGCCCGCCCCGGCGTCGGTGGACATGGCCGACGTGCGCGGCCAGGGCGACCTCAAGGAGGCGCTCGAGCTGGCCGCCGCCGGCGGCCACAACGTCCTCATGTGCGGCCCGCCCGGGAGCGGCAAGACGATGCTCGCCCGGCGCCTTCCCACCATTCTTCCCCGGATGGGATTCGCCGAGGCGCTCGAGGTCACCAAGATCTACTCCGTGCTCGGCCTTCTGCCCGAGGGCCAGTCGCTGCTCGCCGAGCGACCGTTCCGGGCCCCTCACCACACCGTGTCCGACGCCGGGCTGGTGGGGGGCGGGCCGCTCGCCCGTCCCGGGGAGCTGTCCATGGCCCACCACGGGGTGCTCTTCCTCGACGAGCTGCCCGAGTTCCGGAAGAACGTGCTCGAGGTGCTGCGCCAGCCGCTCGAGGACGGCGTGGTTCACCTCGCCCGGGCCAGCCACAACGTCAGCTACCCGGCCCGGGTGATGCTCGTCTCGGCGATGAATCCCTGCCCCTGCGGCTACTGGCAGGTGCGGGAGCGCAACTGCAATTGCGCGCTGAGCCGGGTGCTCGAGTACCACGCCCGGGTGAGCGGGCCGCTCCTCGACCGCATCGACATCTCCCTCTTCAGCCGGCCGGTCGACGTCGGCCGCATCCTCGCCGCCGAGGTCGCGGAGAAGCCGTCGGCCCTGTATCGGGCCCGGGTGGAGGAGGCGCGGGCCCGGCAGCAGAAGCGCTTCGCCGGCCACCGGGGGATCTTCTGCAACGCCCAGATGGGTCCGCGGCTCATGCGCCAGCACTGCCGGATGAGCCCCCACGCCGTCCGGATGCTGGAGGCGGCGATGCGGCGCCACGCCCTGTCTGCCCGCGCCCATGACCGGATCCTCAAGCTCGCCCGCACCCGGGCCGATCTCGAGGGCCACGAGAGGATCGAGGACGCCGACGTTCAGCTCGCCGTGGACTGCCGGGTGCTCGACCGGCCGGGGTTCTTGATCGGGGGGTCGAGCACCCTCGATGCCGCGAGCCACAGGTTCCGGCGGGCGTTCGGGGAACAGGCATGAGGCGTGGCCACCGCCCGTGGGGGCTCTGGCAGAGGGGGCTCCTGGAAGGAGACGGACGGCTCAGGGTTCGGCGGGTTCGCATCGACGGGCGTGCACCCCCGGCTTGAGGCCCGACGGACAGCCGGGGTCCGCTTCCGTGCTTGGGGCCGCGATCGGCGCGCGAGAGACCGAGCGACTGCTGCAGGGGGTCGGGGGGCGGCGCGAGACCCTAAGCAGGTTTCCTGTGGCCCCCTTCTTGGACGAAGTGACCGCAACCTCGAGTGTTTCTTCGTTTTCGGAGATGCAGCAAACCTGTCGCCATTGCGCGGGCCGAAGTACTCGTTTTTGCACCCGTTCTTCCGTTTCGGGGGCTACAGGAAACCTGTCTTAGGTCTCGGCGAAGGCCCGAGGGGGGAGGGTAAGTGCCCAGGACGCTCGAGTCCCTCGACCAGCTCGAGGGCGTGGTCCGCCGAGTGCGAGCCGCTCGTTCGACGATTCGGCCTCACCGGGGCGGGCTATTTCGTCCTCACGAGCCTCGCCGACCACCCGCAGACCAGCAGCGGCGAGCTCGCCCAGGCCAGCGGCGTCCGGTACCAGACGATGAACGAGACCCTCGACCGTCTCGAGAAGGCGGGGCTCATCGAACGGCCCGGGCCGGTCGGGCCGGGCTTCGTCCGCCGGGCGTGGCTCACCCGGCGCGGAACGGTCGTCGTCGAGCGGTGCCGGGCGGCGCTCACCGAGGTCGAGCACCACATGCTCCGGCGCTTCTCCGCAGAGCAGGTCGACCTCCTCCAGCAGTTCCTCGAGGAATGTTCCCTCCAGCTGCGCCGCCTACCCCGCCCGCGGCCTTTGCCATGCCGTCTAGAAGAAGCGCACCAGCGCCGCCCCGGCGACGATGAGCAGCACACCGAGGACACGGGCCCCATTCACCGGGTGGTGGACGATGCCTAGCCAGCCGAAGTGCTCCAGGAGCAGCGCCGCTGACATCTGCCCCAGCACCACCGCCGCCAGGAGCGGGCCCGGCCCGATGCGGGGAGCGATGACAATGACCCCCAGCACGTAGAGGGCGCCCATCAGCCCTCCCGCCCAGGTCCACCACGGCGCGCTCGAGAGGCCGGCCGCCCCCGGCCACGGCGCCCTCGCCGCGGCCAGGATGGCCACCATGCCCACCGTCCCCACCGCGAACGAGACCAGCGCCGCGCCCACCGGCCCGGCGGCGAAGTCACGCATCCGCGTGTTCATCGCCACCTGGAGGGTCAGTCCCGCGCCGAGGGCCAGCGCGCACACGAGCAGAGCAGCGTTCACGCGCCGACCCCGGTCACTCATCGTTCCCGTCGCCCCGTGCGAGGCGCCCGGCGTCTTCTAGCGAGCGAGCCGTCGCCGCAGCGTCAGCCCGGCTCCGGCGGCGAGCAGGAGACCGCCCAGAAGGCCGACCAGCGGGAGCGGGCTTGCCGTCTTGGGCATCTTGGCCGGCTTCGCCGGAGCGGCGGCCACCGCCGGCGGAGGCGTGGCTGGAGCCGCGGCCGCAGCCGGCGCCGGCGGAGGAGGCGCCGTCACCTTGGCGGTCACCTGCCGCTCGGTGGTTACTTGGGGAGGATACTTGGTGATGATCGTCGCCGAGAGACGCGTTCCGGGCTTCAGATCCCCGAGCGCTACCTCCTGGCCGTTGACGATGATCTTCACGTCCCGACCGTCGGCGTCCTTGGACGTGTAGGTGACCAGCTGGCCCTTGTCGTTCTGCACCACGATCGAGCCCATCGAGGACTCGACGACCTTGCCCTTCACCACCCTGGTCACCGTCACCGGCGTGACCGTCTTGGTCTCGGTGATCACCGCGGTGATCTTGTCGCCCGGCTTCAGGTCGGCCAGCGTGACGTTCTTCCCGCCCATCTGGAAGGTGTAGCCGTCCGGAACGGTGTGCTCGCGTGTGACCCCGTCCGACTCCTTGGTCACCAGGGTGTTCCCGGAGACGTAGACCACCACGCCGCTCTTCACCGTGGTGGTGGTGGTGCTGGTGGTGGTTCCCGTCGCCGTCTGCCCTCGAGCGACGCCGACTCCGGTCAGCAACGTTGCCCCGAGGACCACGAAGGCCGCGTCTCGAACGATTCGCATTGTTAGTTCCTCCCCTAGGTTTGTCACCGCTCCGGCACGGCGTCCTCGCGCGCCATGCTCGCCTGCGCGTCGGCGAGCGTCGCTCGGACGATGTACCGCTCGGGGGCTGATCCCACGAAGTAAAAGGGGTAGCAAGTGATTAGTGTCACCGTGGGGATGGCTGTCTGCCCCAGGTCGGCCACATCCTGCGGATGCACGACGCGGATCCGGTCGATCCGGTAGCTTCGCGAGCCACCCGGGATGGCCAGCTCGAGCACGTCCCCCGGTCGAACGTCCTTCAGCCCGCGGAAGAATCCGTCGCGATGGCCGGCGATCGCCACGTTGCCGGCCTCGCCGGGGCGCGCCGTCCCCTCCACCCAGCCCACGGCGCGGTCCAGCGTCCATTCGTCCGTGCCGGTCAGGACCGGCACCTCGAGCCCGATTCGCGGAATGCGCAGCACGGCGAGGGGGCTCG